>Ga0209746_1001588_pt1 | contig 10764 bp, 11 predicted proteins | sample BarGraNGADG00211_3_FD_184496 | JGI IMG/M metagenome (GOLD analysis project Ga0209746, IMG submission 184496) | Arctic peat soil microbial communities from Barrow, Alaska - Barrow Graham LP Ref core NGADG0011-211 (SPAdes) (version 2) | ecosystem: Environmental > Terrestrial > Soil > Wetlands >...
CGGAATGACATGGCAATTAGGTTGTTATGGGGGGCAGAAGTGGCGATTCGCGTAAACTATCATTTAAGTAAGCAATTCACCTGCGAATCGCCACTTCTGCCCCCCTGTGCTCCTCAAGAGCATTGTCATCCCGAGCGCCAGCGAGGGATCTCCTTCTCTTATTACAGTACTATCCAAAACAGACCTTCAAAGAACATTCTTCAGGTTTTATATAATCTGTGATTTATAAAATATTGTCATTCTTATAGATGTCTGAGAACTCTTCCAACTACAATCAAATTAGTTTTTTGATTCTTTATATCTACCTTTATCTGCCAATTTATAATAAAGTGTGTAGTAAAGAAATGTATATCATTGGTCGTAACTAACGAGAACGTATGTCAATAGGAAAAAGGATTATTAAAAGGAACTCCCATAACATGTTTTTTAAAGCTCTTGCAGGGTTCGGAAGAGCATTGAACAGGTTTTATGAAAACAGAAACCATGAAATTTAACGGGTTCCAAGCCATATTTTTTTGAGATATTCTTTAGACCTCATTCCGAAATCAAACAGCTTTTCATTCGTTGGAAAATCCTGATGGCGATTTGGTGGCAGATCAATGAGCTTGTTCTTATTCCTGTCCTATCCTGTACAAATAATTTTGTGTTCTCATTATAACTGAATTTCTTAAAAACGCCGGTGTTGCCCAAATTCCTGAATCCATTTTATTCTGAGCGACAACCTCATATTTCCGGCCCGCTTTTATTACCAGAACTTCACCTTTGACTGAGAAAAACCAGACATTGCCATTTACATATATCGGTGAGGCGTCATAATTTGATGTCACATGTGTTGACCAGATCTCTTCTCCTGTCGCTGCGTCAATACACATCAGGATATTCCTGGTATTTACAGAATATATCAATCCGTCTTTGATTACAGGTGTCAGGCACTGGTTTCGTGACAGTTCATCCCGTTTTTTCCAAAGTACATTTGTACCGGTTATGTCACCATTGCCATCGGGGTTAACCGCCAGTAACTCGGTGAATTTGGCGCCATCAGCAGAAAGCATATATCCGGCGTACCAGAATACTACTCCCTTTTCAGTAAAAGGCATGGATATTGTCGATTCAGCTCCATCAACCACCCTCCATATTTCCTTGCCGTCTTTAGGGTCGTATGCAATACAAACGGCGGAACCGTTCGATATAAGCATATCGCGTCCTTTGATATTTATAATTATTGGAGTTATATATGCTTTTCTGCCAATTTCCGTTATTGGCTCATAGGGCTTTGCCGGTCTTTCACTTCTCCAGATCTCCTTCCCGTTAGCTTTATCGAGAGCGACGATATACCTCACATCAACACCTTCGAAGTGCAGAATCAGCAGGTTTTTATAAATTACAGGTGATGAAGCCGGACCCTGGACGTGCTTACATTTGAAATCGTTACGGGTCCATACGATTGAACCATTTGAAGTATTTATGCAGGCTGTTCCCATACTTCCATAATGAACGTACACAAAGCCCTTTTCGATACATGGTGTAGGAGAGGCATAAGTATTTAATGAGTGTTTCCCCGGAACTTCATCAGGAGTAAAAACCTTTATATCATAAATTATTTCCCCTGTCTTAAAATCGAGACACAAAGCATAAAGCTCCTTTCCGTCAGGTTTTGCTGTCGTTACCCATATCTGATTGTTATATACAACAGGTGAAGAATATCCATTGTCGTGAATTTTAGTTTTCCATTTTATAACGGAGTCATCCCACTTCAACGGTATATTTTCAGTTACTGCTAAGCCGTCCAGGTTACTTCCCCTGAAGTGAGTCCAGTTCTTTTCCTGAGAACTTACCCGGAGCGAGCCAAAAAGAAAGGCAACAGAGAAGAAACAATAAAGAAGTGAAGATTTAGAAATCATAAAAAGCTGTTTTAACTATTTAAAAACTCTTACCTCAAATAAAGCGAAATTTCGTCAGATTACAATAAGAAGATTTTGTTGTCTTTTGTTTTATCTGGCAGACTTCAAATTATATTTTTTTGCTATTTTTGACACCTTCTGAAATTCAAAACCCCGCAGATCATTGATCTTGCGGGGTTTGCGATTTAAAGATGATCTATATATTTTGTAACGCAACATAAAAAGAGAAACGCGAATACCTATTCCCGAGGCTTATTATCATCCTCTTTTTTTTCACGTTCCTTATTCAATGCCATGGTTAATGCTGTCATTCCAGCCAATCCCCCTAGCTGCATGGTTTCAAGAGCTGAACTTGGAACAATTACTATTGTGGAGTTCGTCTTTAATCCTTCATAAAGCATGTTCATTGCTCTCAGATGAAGAGCAGTAGGATTGTTTTCATAAGTTTTTGCAGCTTCTCCAAACTTTTCTGCTACCTGACGTTCAGAATCACCCAGGATTACCCTGGCCTGACGTTCTCTTTCAGCCTGGGCCTGCATCGACATAGCATCCTCCAGCGAAGAGGGGATCAGAACATCTTTAACCTCAACCGAGATCACATTGATACCCCATGGTTCCGTACGGTCATCAATAATCTTCTGAAGCGTTTCGCTCATCTTGTCTCTTCCTTCGAGCATCTCCGACAGCATGGTCTTGCCTATTACATCACGCAGGGCTGTCTGTGAGGCCCAGTTAATTGCATTTCTGTATTCGGCTATTTCGAGGGCGGCCTTCTTAGCATCCAGAACTTTCCAGAACAGTACTGCATCGACATCAACAGGTACTGTATCTTTAGTAAGGGTCTTTTCGGCAGTAAAAGTAGTTGTAATAACACGGCCATCAATCCAGTACGCAACCGTGTCAATGATCGGTATAATAAAAAAGAGTCCGGGTCCCCTGAGTGAATCGAAACGTCCTAAACGTAATACAATTGCTTTCTCCCACTGATCTGCGATTTTTATTGCAGAAGAAATAAAGAGGGCAACAAGGAAGGAAATAGCTCCAATCAATATGGCTCCCGTACTGTTCTGAACATCATAGCTGGTATATGCCAAAGCAATACCAATAGCAAGAATTACAAAAAAAATTAATACTGAAAAAGAACTTTTTGTTTTCATAACTTTAACCTCCATTTATTTTGTCTGTGTCAAATCTGATGTTTTTCCCATTACCGAAGTGTCGGATCGAAGCATAGCCCTTTCCCATTCTCAAAGTCAGATCAAATTTAGGAAATCTATTTAACAAAAACCCCACTCACCTTTAGATATTTATGTGAGTGAGGCATTAGCGCTCTTGATTTTTAACTTTTTTGAGCAACCATTTGACTCAAACCTGTTTCAAATTCTATTCTTGAAATATTTTTAAATCCTGAGGCATTTAACATTTCTGTAACTTCCTGCTCTGTAAAGCAATCTCCGGATTCAGTTCCTACAAGCATATTTATCGCAAAAATAGCTCCTGATATTGGTTGTGTCCGGTCATTGTTCATTATCCAATCCTGAATTACAATTTTGCCATTTTTATTTAAAGAGTCAAAACACTTTTTTATTAAATCCTGATTTATCTCCAACGAATTACTGTGAATAATTGCTGATAAAAATACTAAGTCGAATCCTTTTGGTAAATCATCTGTTGTGTAATCGCCTGCATGGGTTTTAATTTTATCTGAAAAACCTTCTTTATCAAGAAATATTTTTGTTATCGGTACAACATTAGGCAAATCAAAAACAGTTGCTTCAATTTCAGGTTTTTTAGAAATAAATTCCATAGAATATGCACCGGAACCTCCACCAATATCTAAAGTAGATTTTATTTCTGACAGATCAATATTTGCTAACTGTTGTGGAGCCTGTTTTTTTGCTCTGTCATGCATTGCATTTATAAAAGGGAAAAGCCATTCTTCTCCTCTTTCATTAATTCCTGCAGGATGAGCTGAGATACCGGTTTTTACAACTTGCGTAAGGTTACTCCATGTATTCCAGAGATGGTTTGAATGCATCAGACCTCCTAAATAATCTGAACTCTTTTTAGATAGAAAAGTAAAACTTTCGCCGGTATTAAAGAATAAATGGTTTTGCTTTTTAAGAAAGCCTAAAGATACCAAAGCATTCAGCAGACGTTCGCAAGCATGTTCATCCAGATGCAAATTGTTTGCAATTTGTTTGTTTGTTGTACCAGTTTTATCAACATTTGTAAATATATCAAGCTCAAAACCGCTTAATAGTATTCTGCTTTTTTGAAAAGAAGCAGCAAATTCTCTGATTGTATTTGGATTCATAATATAATGGTTTTTCAATTTCTACATATATAAACGAAAAATTGAAGTTAATGTTTTTCGCCTTTCTAAACTATCTCTTGATATCAGTTTATTTATTCCCCAACATTGTATATATTCATGGCAAATAATACAAACAGATAATTATGGAACTTTATTCTTGCAAAAGGCTAATACTTATAACAGCATTCTAAAAATATCTGATATTTAAGCCAAATAAATCAATTTATAAGTAATTCTTTAAAAGAAAGTAGGATTTTATGTCAAATGAAAAAATAAAAAGGAAATCAAGTTACTCTTCTGTACCCGATGACCCGGCAACTTTTCAGAAGCTGCAGACGATAGTACTGTTAAAACCTAAATTTGATAATAGGAAATCAGTACTAAAATCATTCCAGCAAAGAAAAACTATCCGTGAAATAAGTGATATAAAGCTGCCTTTGCAAACTCTTTCTAATCTCCTATGGGCAGCATGTGGAGTAAATCGTAAAAAAGGCCCGTTTGGAATTTCCGGGAGAACCGCGGCAACTGCAAGTAACTCGCAGGAAATAGATCTATATGTCGCCCTACCGGAAGGAATTTATTTCTATGATGCATTTCATCACAGGCTGATTCCTGTTGTTGCCGGAGATTTGCGCACTCTGGCAATTAGTCATGGCCAGGAGAATTTTGGAGATAAGGCTCCCGTTCGTCTCATTTATGTTGCAGATATTGACAAACTAGCCAATTCTTCAGGCTATCAGGAACCTGGCTTACAGAATCCTGAGATTCAAAAGTCATATTATTTTGTCGATACAGGCTTAATCGCTGGCAATGTATATCTGTTTGCTGCTTTCCAGGGTCTTGCATCATGGTTTCATAATTGTAATAAACAGGCTCTGGCGGCAAAATTGAATTTGCACTCTGACCAGAGAGTACTCTTTGGACAAACAGTAGGATATCCTGTAAAGAAATAAAAAATCAATCCTTTTCGCTAAAGCAGAGCTCATGTTATTGAATTTATGAGAGTTGTAAAATCAGGTAATTTGTTATTAAAAGAAGATTGGCTGGCATAAAGTTTTACAATAGCATTTGGGATTGTACTTAAGGTCCAATATTAAATTTTGTGAGACTTATATAAAAGTTTATCATCCAGATTATTGAGTATTTTTTTATCTAAAGACCATAAAAGACATTTATTTATAATTGTTGCGTTTATAAGAATAGAATCTATTAATCCTATTCCTAAATTATGGAAATTGCTTTTGTTAGCAAATTCGGCTGATTCTATTATAGAACCTTCTGAAAAGTTTATTCTTGGCAATACTTTCCAATATGATATAATTTTGCTTCTTTCCTTATCGTTACGAGAACCATAAAGAAGTTCAGCAAAAACAGGTTCAATGGTTATTACATTCTTGCTCTCCATTAAAGATTCCATCTCGTCAACGAAATCAGGTTTCGATTTAAAGAACTCAATCCAAATTGTTGAATCTACCAGGATCATGATTACCTTAAATTACGAAGTTTTTCAATACTAAAACCATCCAAAAATTGTAAAGGTTCCTTACGTACTTCCCTGTTCAATTTTTGAATCCTTTTAATATAAAGCCAGTCTGAAAGAGCTTTAATGAGACTGTCTGTAATGTTCTTTCCTTCTGTGTACTCCTGAACATCGTTAATTATTTCATCAGGAATGATTGCTGTTACTTTCATTGAATATGATTTTATAATATGATACGAAAATACGATATAATAATCGTATTTACAAATTTATTTTGAAATTTTCTTGAAACCTTTAATAACTACTCCTTCTCTGCGGAAATACAGGTAAATTGTAGATCTGCTTATATTAAGCGTTTTCTCAATAAAGCTGATCGGAGTTTTTATTATTATAAAGCGTACCTGACAGGTATTGTATAATACGATCAACGTTAATCATTCAACCTGATAAATCTTGATTAAAAAGCAGCCCGGGAAGGGATGGTCTCTATCCTGGAATTGTGGCGCACCCTTGTTGTGGAGCGTAGTTTTTTATTCTATCGATAACACTTTTGATAATCCGATTTTTATCTCATCCATTATTATCGCGGATATATTTCCAGGCTTCTTTACAAATCTTTCATGAGAAACTGATCGAACCTGAAAACAATCAGCAGAGGAATTCTTAGTCAGACCATTTTTTGAATTTGGCTCCAATTTTATCATCCAGGGAGCAATTTCATATCTATCTTTCCAATCAGTAATCGGAACGATTATCTTTAATGGTAATTTCCCTAATGAATCATCGCTTACAATTATAGCAGGTCTGGTCTTTTTTATTTCAGCGCCAACAGTTGGGTCAAGATTTAACAACCAAATTTCACCTTGTTTCATAAAAATCTTCAAAATCAAGGTTTGTAAATGTTATCAATTCTTTATCAGATTTATAGTCAGAATATAAACTGTCAGCCGCTTTTTTCAACTGGTTTGTATCTTCTTGCTTACGTAATGAATGTATAGTTTTTTCAATCACAAAAATCCTTTTTTGAATTGGTAATCTTTGGATTTCTTTAATTATCTCGCTTGTTCTCATATCTAATTGCTTATGGCCGCAAGATACAAATTAATCAACTCTTTTTAGTATTTTAGTTCTGGCTTTTCTGTGAGTGATAATAGGTCTTCTGCTTAATATGCAAGGATTTTAAAATAAATTTGCATAATTGGTACACATGATGTTATCTTTGTATTTGAAGAAATTAATTACTGTGTCTAAGTTAAGTCAGATTTTGTAGGAATAGGGCTTTTTTGCGGCAGTAATTGAAAAGCTACAAGCCCCTACCTTAATTGGTGGGGGTTTTTTATAATAGAAATATGAATTGTCATAATCGAGTTTAATCTTATCCAGCTGAGACCAGTCCTTCAGATTTGGAATTGCATATGATGTCACCTCCTTGAATAATAGTTCCACCCCATAAAAGGCTGTAAATACTTCCGGTCCGAGGTTTGGCATAAATACAGGAAATGTTTCAGCATTGTAAACTGAGTGATTTATCTGATATTCAAACAATTCCAGCTGATATTCGGTATCAAACCAACGATCCTTCAGGCTTGACCATTACCGCCCTTTAAGCACATGAGTCTCATTGAAATCTGCGTTATGAGCTGAAAACCTGATAGGAGCCCGATCGATAATTGCCTGATTGTACCAAGCATATATCCTTTTCATTGACTCTTTAAAATCGGGTTTCTGCTCCAGTTCAACAGTCCACCACTCGTTGATATTTTTTGGATTCATCTATTTTTTGTCAATTTGATTGAATTGAGATGATAAAACAATATATTATTCAACTATGAACTCCCTGATACTCTTAACTGATTCACCGTTGTACGTTATTTCGGCTGTAAGCTGGTATTTGCCTTTTTCAGCCGGAATTTTAATATCTGAACTGAATGTTTCTTTCCCAAGAGCTCCAATATTAGCAGCGACAGTTTTCTTCACCCTCTCTTTACCTTCCTTTGTCAGAGTGAGACTTATACTACCCGCCCATTTCACATAGGTATCATTTATCAGTATTACTGAAAGATTTTGCCCCTGACCAGCAATAAGTTTGTTTTTGAAGAAGTCTAACATAATGCCAACAGGACTGAATGCTGATTTCATAGCCTTGTAGTAATTTGGTTCAAAGATCAGGTTCTTAATATCTATAAAATTATCGCTGGTCTGACCTAATGGCGCCCTGGATCGTGAATAGCTAAGATCGCAAAAATGAAGAACTCCGGCAGCAAGCCGATGCGCTCTCCAGTATTCAGTTTTCATTGCGATAAGTTTTGCATACAGTTCCAATCTTTTCCCGGATGTATTGGCTTCCGGAAAGAGACTATCATAGATTACGGTAGTAAGTGTAGTTGGAGAACCGTCACGGTTGAGCCAGATCCAACCATATTCGTTTATTATGATGGGATATTTCTTTTCATTTTTATCTGCTGCTTTAGAATGGGTTAGCCAGGAGTTGTCTGGAATCATTGGTTTATAAAACAGGCTCAAAACATTGTTATCCTCGATTACAGGTTTTTTGTTTCTTGATAAGGCTTCGTAATAAGGATAAAATCTGTACGGATGTGCTTCAATAACATCATTATCACCAGCAGGACGTGACCAGCCATTTTCCCATGGCCGGTCTGACAGATCAAGCTTCCGGACTTTATTTATTGCAGTGGCAAATTTATCAGAAACCGATTCATTTTCTGCATCCCATATAACCACGCATGCGTGGTTCCATCGTTCACGCATCCATTCCCTATACTCGGCTGCAAGCTGATCCGATGTAACCGGATTAGATTTAACTTCCCCGCCTTTCCAGATTGGAAATTCATCCTGAATAAGTAAGCCAAGGCTATCAGCAATCTCATACCATCTTTCCGGAGGAAAGCCAATACAATATCTTATACCGTTCCATTTCAATTCCTTAAACCTTGAATGAAGCCTGGCAACCCATTTCTGGTCCCATGGTAAATTACCTCTTTCAGAGTCTTCGAAGAAACGGAAAATACAAACATTGGTACCTCTCAAGTAGTAGGTCTTATCATTAAGTAAAACCACACCTTTTCCCTTATCCGATTTAAAAGAACGCATGCCGAATATAGCAGAAGTCCTGTCTCCGTTGGTACTTAGCTCTAATGAATAAAGAAATGGATTTTCTGGAGACCATAAAATACAATCAGGCAGCGAAATCTTAAAATCAAGTGTTGACTGGTTCTTTTCACCAGACAGATTTTGTCTCAGGATTCCTTTTGATACCACTTTTCCTGAATTCCGTTAACGGACAATATAACTGAGATCGAATGGTTTATTATTGAGGTTGTTATCTATCTCAGTTACAACTCTAAGTTGTTTATTCTGAATATCAGGAACAGTCTGAATATTTTTAATATGAGGAAATCCAGAAACTATGATTTTCACATCGTCATAAATACCGGGAGCAAAAAGAACCTTTTCAAAATCATCACCCCGACAGATAGTATCGGGCAGATTATTCCGGCATCCAACAGAAATGACAAGCTCATTTTCCCCTCCTGAGCTTTTAATAAATGGTTTGATATCAAAATATGATGGTGTGAAACAATAAAAATTTTCGCCTGCAAATTTTCCATTTACAAAAACCCTGGTATGAAACATTGATTTGTTCAACTTTAGCTGTATAATACCTGCCGGAATATTTTGCAATGAGAATGTCCTTCTGTACCAGTATACTGAATTATTGTACATGTAACTACTGTTCCCATTTCCAAGGTTTTTGACGAATGTACCCTTATAAGGTTCGTCAAGAACCGGCTTAGCCATATCGATCAATCCTGGTACTGGGACTGTCGAAGAATAATTGGAAGGCAATCCTGCGGAAATGTCAGTTTTGGTGATCTGCCATGAACCGTTCAGACTGATCTCAGTGCGTTGAGCAAAACAATTGGATGCTATAAGAATAAGCATTAATGCAAGTGATGATTTAATTTTATTCATGGTCCAAGTTTTTTATTAAGATAAATTGTACATGATTATAAAAATAGTATTTATTTTCATCAGATTGTGAGTCATAAATTAGTTGGATCAATAATTCTACTTCTCGCCTTTCATCATTAAGAGAAACGATTCCTTTCAATTTTATTATTTCTAATATATCTTCCCGGTGTTTATTATCGTCTGTTTTATACCTTACTTCGGCATTTTGTATCATCTGCTCCAATTCACTGATTACTGCAATATTGTCTTCATTAAAATTCTCTTGTTGGTCAAACTTTTTCTGCATAATTGTATGTCTTAATTTTTTATTTGAGAGATAAATATAATTCTTAAGACAAGGACAATATATTGATCCTTTTGATACTAATTCTTTTTTTGCCCATTCAAGTGCATTCTTTGCATATGTATCAATATTTACATCTTTACCAAAACATGTTATATCTACAATAGGAATAATATGGCTTCCAGGCATTGAAACGAATTTTCAGAATATAAACTGAAGATACAAATTTTTGTCCTAAAAACTCAGTTTTTCATTTTATTGTGCAATAAATCCATCAACAACTATTTATAATGCTAATATGGATCATTGATTATTAGTGCTTTGTAATCAATGGTTCAGGTGCTACTTCCACCATTCAATCTCCTCCGTTAGTATTTTATTCTTACCTTTAATGGGTAAACTGTTATAATACTGTGTATAAAACAGTATTAAGTTATGTGCCAAAAAAAATGAGTACTAACGTAAAAAATTAATCGCGTCCTCTCTTTCCTTCATTAATATATCTATTGTTTAAATTTGACAAAATCAATAATTTATACACCATCTGTGGTATTTGATATTCACGTATCTTTGCCGTATTATTTAGTGATAAGGGATATAAATGAAGGATTTGCATGGTGGGCATACCAAATGCCTTCTTGTACAAACAAAATTTTCAGGATTTAGTTTCTGGAATTACCAGGAAGTTTGTGACATTGTTGGGGCAAAATACCCGGCTTCCTCTCTTGGATTGCTGACAGTGGCTGCACTCCTTCCGCAGCATTGGATATTCAGGTTAATTGACGAGAAC
>Ga0209746_1001589_pt1 | contig 10762 bp, 12 predicted proteins | sample BarGraNGADG00211_3_FD_184496 | JGI IMG/M metagenome (GOLD analysis project Ga0209746, IMG submission 184496) | Arctic peat soil microbial communities from Barrow, Alaska - Barrow Graham LP Ref core NGADG0011-211 (SPAdes) (version 2) | ecosystem: Environmental > Terrestrial > Soil > Wetlands >...
GCCTGGCGCGCGAGTTCGAGCCGGCGCTGGCGTTGTTCGGAAATTGGTTGCGTCATGTTCACGGTGTTCAAATTAGCCCGTTTTCAGACGGCGAACAAGTCGCCGGTTCACAATCCCAGTTTCTTAAACCGGTTGTTCACTTCTTTGAAATGGAAATCCAACGAGCAGAGTTTTTCCAGTTCGCCCTTCTTAAAATGTTTCGCAACTTCGGGGTCGGATTTGAGGACTTCGATGAAATCTGCGTCGTCGCGGCCGGCGTGTTTGGTTTCCCACGTCTTCATCGCGTTGCGCTGGACGAGGTCGTAAGCCTCTTCGCGCGTCAGACCTTTTTTGATCAACGCGAGCAGGACGGTCTGCGAATTCCACATGCCGAGCGAGAGGCCGAGGTTCTTCTTCATGTTCGCGGGATAGACCACCAACCCGTCCATCAGGCGCGTGAGCAGGCCGAACATGTAATCGAGCAACGTGCAACTGTCGGGGAAGATGATGCGCTCGACCGACGAATGTGAGATGTCGCGTTCGTGCCACAATGCGACATTTTCCAGCGCGGCGACGGCGTTGCCGCGCAGCACGCGCGCGAGGCCGGTGAGGCGTTCCCAGGTGATGGGATTGCGCTTGTGCGGCATGGCGCTCGAACCTTTCTGGCCGGCGGTGAACGGCTCTTCGGCTTCGAGAACTTCGGTGCGCTGCAAATGCCGGAACTCGACGGCCCAACGCTCAATGCTCGCGCCGACGAGGGCGAGTGTGGTCTGGAATTCAGCGTGGATGTCGCGCTGCACGACTTGCGTGGCGATGGGCGCGGGACGCAGGCCGAGCTTCTTGCAGACAAAATTTTCCACCGTCGGCGACAAGTGCGCGTTAGTTCCGACGGCACCGGAAAGTTTGCCGATGGCAACAACTTTGCGGGCGCGTTCAAGACGTTCGAGCGCCCGACCAAATTCGTCGTGCATCAAAGCCATTTTTAAACCGAACGTCGTCGGTTCGCCGTGGATGCCGTGGCTGCGACCGATGCAGGGCGTGAATTTATGCTTCTTCGCGCGGCGGGCAATGATCGGCAGTAGCGTCTTCACGTCGGCGATGAGAATGTCGGCGGACTGAACCATCTGCACGGCGAAGCAGGTGTCCACGATGTCGCTGCTCGTGAGGCCGAAGTGCAGCCAGCGGCTGGCGCGGTCGTTGATTTGTTCGGCAACGGCGGTGGTGAAACCGATGACGTCGTGGTTCAGGACTTTCTCCAATTCCCTGGCGCGTTCGGTCAAAGCTCGGGTGTTGGCAAAACATTTTTCCGCGCCGCGTTTCATCTTCGCGAAGTCGGCTTTTGGCACGATGCCTTCCTTCACCAACTCTTCGCTGGCGAGGAGTTCGATCTGGAGCCAGACCTTGAGTTTGTTTTCGTCGGTCCAGATGGCGCGCATTTCCTGGCGTGAGTAACGTAAAATCATGGCTCAATTAAAAATGAAAAATGCAAAATTAAAAAGGCGGAACTGAAAGATTGTTGCAGCTCAAGATTCAACCCGGCGCGGTTCGAGCCAGCGCGATTGCAGCAGCACGTTCGCCACCGTGATGAGTCCGCCGCCGAGGAGCAGGCGCAAGGTGAGTTGTTCGTTGGCGTAATTAATGTCGCTCCAGTGCGACAACCATCCGGGCAGAAACAACGCCAGCACGCTGGCGATGACCGGCTCAATACAATAAATCAATCCGGCTTCGGTCGCCGACACATGACGTTGCCAGCGGTTCATCAGGGTGTAAGCGATCACCGTGCAGAAGACGACGAGCACCACGAGCAGCCCGCAGGCAGCCGGCGACGCATAGGCGCGCAGGCAGGCCGCCGCACTTGGAGCCGTCGCCCAAACGAGCGGGAGACAGAGCAACGCGATTCCCAGCAGCATCACGGTGGAAAAATTTCCCGGGCGGTTCGCGGCGTAACGCGGATTTTCGAGCAGCAGAATCTGGCCCGTGAACATCAGCGACGCGATGAGCGTTTCCAGTTCGCCGCGCCCCAGCTTGAACGAATGAAAATTCACATTCGCCAGCACCGCCACGCCGGCGAGCACGAGCAGCGTGCTTAAAAATATTTTCAGCGATGGACAACGGCGGTTCACCAGCGCCACCCACAACGGGATGAACAAACAATAACCCTGCGTGAGAAACGCCGACGTGGACGCCAGCGTGTAGGCCAGGCCGTCCATCTGGAAAAGAATTCCGCCCGCGCCAAAAAATGCGAGCGCCAGCCCCTGCTCCATTTCCCGGCGGGAAATGGTTTTGAGCGCGGAAACATTGAACAAAAGCAGCAGCAAACCCGCCGCGCCGAAACGATACAGCACGCCGAGCGAAGTGAAAAACCAACTGCCGGCGTCCGGCAAAAGTTTGTGCTGCTCCAGCGCCAGCGCCTTCATCGCGGGAAAACTCAAGGCCCACATGGCGGTGCAAAACACCAGCGCGCGGATGGCCTGGCCGTGGAGGTTTTCGGCGGACATGAGGGGCGCGCGGTTCAAGAGCGGGTCATTTTCTGGCGCGCGGCTTCGAGGATTTCGCGTTCGCGCGGCGTGAGGCTCTGGATGCCGTGCGCGGAAATTTTTTCAAGGATGGGATCCACTTGTTCTTCCACAAAATTGCCGCCGGACTTTTTGCCCAGCGGTTCCAACGATGGACGACGTGGCTTGCTCTGCGCGGGCGGACGCAGCGTTCCCGTCAGCCGCGACCAGTCGCCTTGAAGAATTTTGCGGACAAAAAACCAGCCCATCGCCATGCCGCCAAGATGCGCGGCGTTGGCGACATTGCCGCCAAAAACCGACTCGGAAAAAACAATCCCGGCCACCGCCAGCACGCCCGACAAAATCAGCAGGGTCTTCGCGCGCATCCGCACGGGAATCACGAAGAAAATCAAAATCATCAGCTCGCGCTCCGGGTAAAGCATCGCAAACGCCGCGACCAGGCCTAACGCACAAGCTGACGCGCCCACCACCGTGCCGCCGAATAATCCCGGCCAGACGATGGCCGTCAGAATTTGAAACACGCCGCCGACAATTCCGCTCGAAAAAACGAGCGTGAGAAATTTTTTCCCGCCGAGAAACGATTCCAGTGCCCGGCCAAATACGTAAATCGCCCAACTGTTCAACGCCAGATGCCAAAACCCCGCGTGCATGAACTGATACGTCACCAACTGCCAGACGTAACCATGCTCGATACCTTCCTTGCTCAAGGCGAAAAAACTATTGCAGAATTCATTGCCGGGAACCAGCAACCGGGGCGTGGGTGACACAAGAATTTCAGCAATGAAAACCACTGCGTAGGCGGCGAGCAGCGCCAGCGTCCACGACCAGCGCGGCCAGCTTGGCCAGCGTATCGGGTCTCGATACTCCGGCTGCCGCATATAATCGCGATCTTCAATCATGGTCAAAATTCTAACGTCTAAAGCTCAATTTTCAAACCGCTTTCCGCGTTGGTGGCGGTGGGGCGAGCGTCCTCGCGAGCCGTCTCTGCAAACTTCGCGGCTCGCCGGGAGTCTCGCCCCACCTTTCACAGCTTGTGTCGCCACCAAAACATCCGTTCCCGACCCTCACGGTTCGGATACGAGCGCGGCGTCCAGTCGGCCAGCAAATCGAAATGCGGCGAAAATCTTTCAAGCTGTTCCGCGCGCGTCGTCGGCCACGGCGGGCCGTCCGGGCCGCAGTCGAAATAATTTACCGCCAGATAATTACCGCCCGGCTTCAACCAGCGCAGCACGGCGCGGACATAGTCATCGCGTTCATCAGGTTGGATGGCGCAGAACAAAGTATGTTCAAACAGCCAGTCAAATTTCTGCGGCGGTTGGTCGCGCAGAAAATCGGCGGGTTGAAACGTGGCGGTGAGTCCGGCGGCCCAGGTTTTTTCCCTGGCCAGACGAATTCCACCCGGCGCAATGTCGAAACCAAATGTTTCAAATCCGGCTTTCGCAAATTCGCGGACGTCGTGACCGGTGCCGCATCCGGGAACACAAATGGTTCCGCGCGGCAACTCCGGGTGCGCCGCGAGAAAATCCACCAAGCCAGGCGCCGCCGCGCCTTTTTCCCACGGCATATCGGCGGATTGGTAACGGGCTTCCCAGTATTCTTGGCTCATGGCATTTTCGATTTACGATTTACGCAGTTCATGATCATTCGTTCGTAAATCATAAATCGCATATCGTAAATCAAGAAGCGATCAGTCCGTCCACCAGTTCAATTACGCGTGGCGCGGTCGCAGCGACTTTCGCGTCGTGCGTGGCGATGATCAACGTCATTTGTTTTTCCGCGCGCAATTGTTTGAGCAGCTCAATGATTTCGCCGCCGGTATGCGAATCCAGGTTGCCGGTCGGCTCGTCGGCCAGCAGCAATTCCGGTTCGTTGACGAGCGCCCGGGCGATGGCGACGCGCTGCTGTTCGCCGCCGGAAAGTTCGGACGGCTTGTGCTCCAGCCGTTCGCCGAGACCGACGCGGGCGAGCAGTTCGCGTCCGCGCTTTTCCGCCTGCGCCGCCGAAGTTCGCGCGATGCGGGCGGGAAGACAGACGTTTTCGAGCGCGGTGAGTTCGGGCAGCAGATGATACGCCTGAAAAACAAAGCCGACACGGCGGTTGCGAAAATTCGTCAGCCGGCTTTCCGAAAACGCGGCAAGATTTTGTCCGCAAAAAATGATTTCACCAGCGTTCGGCAAATCGAGTCCGCCGATGAGATGGAGCAGCGTGCTTTTGCCCGTGCCGGACGCGCCGCGCAATGCCACAAAATCACCGCGCGAAATTTCCAAGTCCACGCCGCGCAAGACTTCGAGCGCGCGTTTGCCGACGGCGTAAGTTTTTTTGAGTCCGCGCGCGGATAAGATCGGTTCACTCATAACGCAAAGCTTCCACAGGTTTCAAACTGCCGGCACGCCACGCAGGCAGCAAGCCGCCCAGAATGGAGATCACAAATGAGGTGAGGCAGATCACGACGACATCGCGGGGCGTGATCAATGCGGGCAGCTCGCCGAAGCCATAGACGGACGCAGGAAATAATTCCCAGCCGGTCATGCTGCGCATGAAATGTAAAAATTCATTGCGATAAGTCACCGCGAGCATTCCCAGACCAAAACCAGACGTGACGCCGATGACGCCGATGATGGCGCTCTGGAAAAGAAAAATGCCGGAGATTTGCAGCTTGCTCGCGCCAAGCGCTTTTAACATCCCGATCTCGCGCGTCTTCTGGATGACGAAGGTAATCTGTGCGCTCAAGATGCAGAGCGCAGCGACGAGAACGATGAAAAACAACAGGTAAAACATGACGTTTTTCTCCACGATGAGCGCGTTGAGGATGCCCGAACTCTGTTCCATCCAGGTCGAGATGCAAAAATCATCGCCGAGCGACTGCTCCAACTGGAGCTTCACCGCCGCTGCTTGGTATGGATCATCCAGCATCACAAAAAGACCGTGGACAGAATCATCGAGGTCATACATATCCTGCGCGTTGTCGAGCGACGTGATGACATAATGGGCGTCATAATCAAAATAGCCGACATCGAAAATTCCGCGAACCTCGTAATCGGCAGGCAGAATAGTTTCGTATTCCTTACGGTCATACGCCGCCTTCATTTTTTTGATTTCTCGCGCGGAATAAACGGAAAGAGTGTCACCAACTTGCAGATGCAGGCTGCTCGCAAAATACGAGCCGACCACCATGCCGTGGCCGCTCAAGTCAAATGTTCCCGCCACAATATTGTTCGATAACTGACTGGCGTTACCGTCTGTTGCCGGGTTCATGCCACGCATATACGGCGCGTCCTGATACGCCGGACGGTTCGTATCGCCTTGCGTCTCCACCAGCACCGGTCCCACAACGAACGGCGAGACGCTCCGAACATTTTTGTTCACGACGATTTTGTCGGCCACGGCCTGATAATTTTTCATCGTGCCGTTTATGGTGCCATTAGTCTGAATGACGGCAAGGTGCGGGTTGAAGCCGAGAATTTTTTCGCGCAGGTCGTGGTCGAACCCGGTCATGACGCTGATGACGATGATCAAAACCGCGACGCCGAGCGCGACGCCGAGGATGGAAATGAGCGTGATGATGGAAACAAACGTCCGCCTGGGCCGCAGATAACGCAGCGCGAGAAGCAGTTCAAACGGAAGTTTCGACATGGGCGCAGGCTAAAGAGATGGCGCGCTTGTGTCAATTTTCGGCGCGAAGTTCCGAATAACACTTCACCGCATAATCCACCCGCCGCCGACCACCAGATCGTCCTGATAAAACACCGCCGCCTGGCCGGGTGTGATGGCGCGTTGGGGCGTGTGCAATTTCACTTTCACCCTGCCCTGCTCCAGCGGCGTCACCGTCGCGGGCGTGCCGGGATGATTGTAACGAATCTTCGCCGTCACTTCAATCGGCTCGGTCAACTTGTCGAACGGATGCCAGTTGCAGTGGTCAGCAACAAATTCATCGCGGTCGAGCGCAGAATCGTCGCCCACAACGACACGATTATTTTCCGCATCGAGTTCCACGACATAGACCGGCTTCAGCGTCGTGATGCCCAGGCCTTTGCGCTGACCGATGGTGTAAAACGCAATGCCGTCGTGATGGCCGAGGACGTGGCCGTGCAAATCCACAATCTCGCCGCGATGCTTTTGCACAAGGTTCGCCGACTGGAGAAAACCGCCGTAATTGTTGTCCGGCACGAAACAGATTTCCATGCTCTCCTCCTTGTCGGCGGTCTTGAGATTGCAATGCCGCGCCACTTCGCGCGTGTCGCTCTTGGTCTTTTCGCCGAGCGGAAAAATCGCGCGCGCAAGCTGATCCTGCCGCAGCGAGAATAGAAAATAACTTTGATCCTTGCGCGAATCGCGTCCGCGCTTGAGGAGATAGCGCCCCTCACCCGGCTTCGCCACCCTCTCCCCATCCGATAGGGAGAGGGACGGGGTGAGTGGTCGTTCAATCCTCGCGAAATGTCCCGTCGCAATAAAATCCGCGCCGAGTTGATCCGCGCGGTCAATCAATCTTCCAAACTTCAAATTCTGATTGCACATCACGCAGGGATTCGGCGTGCGTCCGGCCTTGTATTCGTCGGCGAAGTATTGGATGACGTGCTTCTGGAATTCCGCCGCCTCGTCAATGAGGTAATACGGGATGTCGAGCTTGTCGCAGACCGAGCGCGCGTCGGTGACAGCCTGCGGGCCGCAGCATTTGTCCTCCGCGCGGTTCACGCAATCCTGCGGCCAAAGCTTGAGCGTGATGCCGATGACCTCGTAGCCCTGCTCCAGCAACAGCGCGGCGGTAGCGGAGGAATCCACTCCCCCGCTCATGCCGCAGATGACGCGTGTTTTCTTTAATGCAACCACAGTGGGACAGTATAAGACTCGGAGACTCTCTAGCAAGTGATGAGAAGTCAGCGAATCGAAATGTGAAACGGATCTAAAGATGCAAGATTACCGATTGACACTTTTCAATGGGTTTGGTTAAGTCTCGCTTCATGAAAAAAGGAATCGTCCGAGGTGTAATTCTTCTGATCGCTGGGGTGTTTCTTTCATTCGCACCGCAGGTTCGAGGCGACGCCACTGTTTACTGGGACTTCGAAAATGGATTCTCGCCGGGCACCATCGTCATCGGCCCGGGCGACACGGTGACGTGGTGGAACGTTGATCCGTATGGTTTTGACGTGCGTGTCACTTTTGATAATTCGCTCTCGTTCTTTTTGCTGAACCTTCACGGATCAGCTGTCACCTTTCTTTCGCAACCGGGGATTTACGGTTATCAAAGCGACAACAACGATTACGGCGCTGTGATTGTCAACGTCGCGCCAATGGTCCTCATTACGACACCGACGAACAATGCGGTCTTGCCGGCTCCAGCGACGTTCACCATTCAAGCCACCGCATCTGATACACCAGACGATTTTGTGTCCGACGTCGAATTCTTTCTCGGCACGAGCGATGCCACCAACTCCATCGAGGACGTTTTCAGCACGCCTTACAGCACGTCGGTGACAAATCTGGATGCGGGAATTTATACCTTGATCGCCGTGGCCAGAGATTCGCACGGCTGGACGTCAACCAATTCGATCATGATCACCGTGAGCAGCGGCACCTCGGTAACACTGATCGCCACGAGAATTTCCACCGGCCAGTTCTTGTTCGATGTCACGGGCCTGACGGTTGGGAAAACCAATATCATGCAAGCTTCAACCAATCTCTTCTCGTGGACGGCGATTAAAACCAATGTCGCCGACAATACTTTGATGACGTTCACCAACGCGACCGCTCTGCCACGCCGCTTCTTCCGGCTGGTCGAACTGCCTTGAGTTTTCTAATTTCCCTGCGTCAGCTCCCCCGCTCATGCCGCAGACGACGCGCTGACGCTTTTGCGAATTCACAGACGGACATTATACGATGCGCGGGCGGCGTGTAAAATGGTTTGCGTGACATAACTTAATTTTGTGCAATCTACCTTTACGCTCAAAACGAAATGAGCTAACCTAACTTCACGATGATTGTTCCAATTACAAAAGTGCAACTCCGGCAGGACGAAGATGGCGTGTGGATTGCCAAATCATCCTTGCTGCCCGGCTGTCACGCGCATGGGCGCGACCGCGGCGAAGCCACATTACGATTTCAACAAGCCGCCAAAGAACACCTCGAAGCACTCCTTGAAACTGGTCGCTCAATTCCCGAAGCTTTTCGCGATAAATTTGTTCTCGCCGCCTGACCGTGGGGAAATACCCTTCATGGAATTGCCGCCAATTGGAACGTCGCCTGCGCGAGATTGGTTGCGAACTTATTCGCACCGCCGGCAGCCATCGGCATTATTCAAATCCATTTCGTTCCGACCGGCTCATCACTTTTGCATGGCATCCGGGCGATGTGCCGCGCGGCATTATTGGCGACATCGTTGAAGACCTCGGTATCAGCCGCGACGACTTTTACTTCAAGAAATTTTAAGTTGTTCCCCCGCTCATGCCGCAGACAACGCGCTGACGCTTTTGCGAATTCACAGAGGGACATTATACAATGCGCGGGCGGCGTGTAAAATGGTTTGAGCAAATGGCCGGAGAAAATTTCGATTAAAAATCGCGATAAACTTCCGAGCGATGTTGAATCCGATAAATACGGACGATTTCTTCGCGATGATAAACCCAGTAAAGAATCCGCCAATCGCCGATGCGAAGTTTGCACAGTCCGGCCAAATCGTCAGGCATTCCGACTAGCCGCCGGTGAATCATGACGGCGGCGTTTTCCGCGAGCCAGAGAATTTTGCGTTCGACACTTGCGCCGATGGCGGAGTCGAGTTCGGCCAGTTGCGCGTCCGCGCGCGAGCCTATTTCAACCCGGTAGGACATGACAGATGACGCGGCTGCCAGCTTTTGAATTTGCCTGCCTCGTCTTCCTTGCGGGCATCGCGCAATTCCGCCATCACTTTGGGATTTTGCGCGGTGAGCCAGTCTTGAAGTTCGTCGAGCGTTTCCACCGACGAAAGCACCGGCACGGGAATTTCAACGGTATCCGTTGTCATGCAATCAACTTACCAGTCATCAATGGAATGGCAAGCGGCAAACTGATTTCAACCTTTCGTGAATTCCGCTCATGCCGCAGACGACGCGCTGACGTTTTTGCGAATTCACAAGGCGGTGATTATACAATGCGCGGGCGGCGTGTAAATGGTTTGCGTGATGCAAACTTGATTTACAACTTCAACCAAAGTATTTTCCCGCCATGCAATATCAAATAGTCATGATTGAATCTGAAGAAGGTTTCGCTGTTTCCTGTCCCGCCTTGCCGGGGTGTCACAGTCAGGGGGCAACGCATGATGAAGCACTGGCCAACATCCGTGAAGCCATTCAACTCTGGCTCGAAGTCGCCGAGGATGATGCGCGGCGCGAGGCTGAAGCCGAGGGCGCGCGCTTCACCCGCGAACTCGTCACCGTTTGAGTTGTGCCAAAAATTCCGGGCATCAGTCAGCGCGACGCCGTCCGCATTTTTGAAAAGCTGGGCTACCACATCGCCCGGCAAAGCGGGCATATCGTGATGACCAACGGCAAACAGCGGCTCATCATTCCCCGCCACAATCCCATCAATGCAATCACCATTGGTTCGATTGCAAAAAGCGCGGGACTGACGCCGGATGAATTCCGCAAGTTGCTCTGATTCCCCCTCCGCTCATGCCGCAGACGACGCGCTGACGCTTTTGCGAATTCACAGACGGACATTATACAATTCGCGGGCGGCGTGTAAAATGGTTTGCGAAAGCGTGAAACGAAAATGCTATCGCCTCTTCTCAACAACCAGCATCGCGACCGCCCACGATTGGGCACAAGTTCCAAGCCGGGTGGTTGATCCTCGCGCCGCCTAAAAATCCCACACCACCTCCCCGGATATCTGATGCTGCATTTGTTTGAAACTACGCCACTGCGCGTGTCCGTCCTCGAAGGCAATGTTGCCGCCCTCCGGCGTGACGCCCCGGATGTGGCTGGTGCGATCCAGCCAGAGACCCTGGATATGCCGGTAATCGCCGTCTTGGCTGCCCACGGCGTCGAGGACATATTCCGTGTCTGCCGGCTTCCGGCTGCCGTCGCCGAGGATATTCCGCCGCCACATCTCTTGCGGAACATCGTCGCAGCCATTCAACAGGAACAGGTAGCCGAGAACGCGGATCGGATACGGATAATAGGCGTAGAAGTTCCAATGTGCCTCGTCATTCATGATTGGGTTTGACGGGCAATAGAGCACTTCATGTTTCGCGCCGCGGGCCTCCAACTCAGAAACCACGTTCGTGTTCAAGTCCCAGG
>Ga0209746_1001590_pt1 | contig 10760 bp, 10 predicted proteins | sample BarGraNGADG00211_3_FD_184496 | JGI IMG/M metagenome (GOLD analysis project Ga0209746, IMG submission 184496) | Arctic peat soil microbial communities from Barrow, Alaska - Barrow Graham LP Ref core NGADG0011-211 (SPAdes) (version 2) | ecosystem: Environmental > Terrestrial > Soil > Wetlands >...
ATATCCGATAAAAAATGGCTGTTTAAATTTTTCGCCCCGGATGGATTTGACGCTTTTTTAAAAAGGTTCGGCAGAGCCCCTCTGCCGCCTTATATAAAGCGCAATAGAAACTCTGGGCCTGATGTAACCGATCTGGAACGTTACCAGACAATTTACGCGAAGAATCCCGGTTCCATTGCTGCTCCAACTGCCGGATTGCATTTTTCAGAGGATGTTCTGCAAACATTGCAATCTAAAGGCATTCTAATTGCCCCGATAACATTGCATGTAGGTTATGGAACTTTCCTTCCTATCGAAGCAGATGAAGTTGAAAAACATGTTATGGAATCTGAGTATTATGAAATAAGCAATGAGAGCAGTCAGATAATCAATAACGCCCGGCGTCTTATTGCTGTGGGAACGACATCTACCCGCACATTGGAGAGTGTTGCTAATAACGATGGATATGTAAATGCCCAATCCGGGTTTACCAATCTTTTTATTTATCCCAGTTATAAATTTAAAAGAGTTAATGGAATTTTGACCAATTTTCATTTGCCGCAATCATCGTTATTTTTACTTGTTTGCGCCTTTGCCGGAACAGATTTGATGAAAAATACTTATTTGCATGCCGTGGAAAACCATTATCTGTTTTATAGTTATGGCGATTGCATGTTGATTACTTAGGGTACACAAAAAATGCCTTTTCAATTTAACCTAATAAAGCAAGATGCTGATACTTCCGCAAGACTTGGGGAAATTATTACCTCTCACGGTATTGTGCACACACCTGCGTTCATGCCTGTGGGCACACAGGGAACCGTTAAATCAATGCTGCCGGAAGAAATAAAGAATTGCGGCGCTGAAATTATTCTGGGCAACACTTATCATTTATATTTGCGTCCCGGCCATGAAACTATCAGCAAACTTGGAGGTCTGCACAGGTTCATGAATTGGCCGCATCCGATCCTGACCGACAGCGGCGGTTTTCAGGTATTCAGTCTCGGAGCTCTGCGCAAAATCACACCTGACGGTGTTATGTTTCGTTCACATATTGACGGTTCCAAACATTTTCTGAGTCCGGAAAAGGCGATTGAAATCCAGGAAGCGCTAGGCTCGGACATTATGATGTGCCTTGACGAATGTACACCCTACCCTGCCACATTCTCTCAGACAGAAGAATCTCTGAACCTGACGGTAAAATGGGCCGGGTTATGCAAAACAGCGAAAACAAACAGTGATCAGGCGCTTTTTGGCATTATTCAGGGAGGCTCTTATCCGGATTTACGCAAACAGGCTGCGGAAAAAATTACATCTCTTGGTTTCGACGGTTACGCGTTGGGCGGGGTAAGCGTCGGCGAACCGAAAGAAATAATGTATAAAATAACTGATTCCATCACTCCTTTGCTTCCTGCGGATAAACCGCGTTACCTTATGGGCGTCGGTACTCCCCAAGACATTGTTTTTGGCGTATCATGTGGAATAGACATGTTTGATTGCGTTATTCCCACCAGATGCGCACGTCACGGATTATTGTTTACAAATTCAGAAAATGTTGTTATAAAAAACGCCCGTTGGCGGGAAGATAATAATCCGATTGATAAAACTTGTGATTGCTACACCTGCCGGAATTATTCCCGGGCATATTTGAGGCATCTTTATATTGCCGGGGAAATACTGGCTATGGTATTAAACACTATTCATAATGTCCGCTATTATATGCGGCTTATGGAGCAAATTAGAACGGCATTAAAAGAAGGATCATTTTTAAAATTTAAAAAAGATTTTTAAAATAAAAAGATGACTTTATAAAAAATTCTGATAAAGAGCTAAGTCAATACCATTTCTAAATCAAAAATGATATTGAGTCGGCAATCCCAATAAATCGGGACCAACAAAAATAGCGCTTTGATCGGAAGCGCATTCCCGTTAGGGGAGCGCATAATAAATGGATATTTACATTACCGAGAATTTTCGCCAGTATGGCGGAAACTTCCATTAGAATTGGAATAAGGAGGAAGTTAAATTGATAACATTAGCATATGCAATGGGCGGCGCCCCGGGTGGTGCGGCGCCTGGCGGCGGAGATTGTGGTTTTATTCTCACGATGGTGATAATTTTCGTGATTTTCTATTTTCTGCTGATCCGTCCTCAACAAAAAAAACAAAAAGAACTTCAGGCCATGCTGACTAACCTGGCTTACGGTGATACGGTAATGACCACCGGCGGCATTCACGGCAAGATAACCGGCTTGGCCGATGCAGTCGTCACGCTGGAAATTGCCGATAAGGTAAGAATAAAAGTGGCTAGAAGCGCTATTGGAACTATTATTCAGAAGTCAGGTTCAGCGGCTCCTGCAACTTCAACAAAGCCATAATCAAAGAAAGGGGCAGTTCATGTTCAAATCTTTAAAAATCAGGGTAGCTATAACTTTAATTGTTTGTCTTGGTGCGCTGTACTTCTTGATACCAACATTTATTTCCAATATTCCATCTCCATGGAATCAATATCTCGCAAAGGAAAAAATTCATCTGGGGCTGGATTTACAGGGAGGCATGCACCTTGTTCTGGAAATTGATACGGATAAAGCTCTGGAGGCCATGATGGAACGGACATCCAATGATTTAAAAGAATCATTAATGGATAATAAAGTGCGTTTCAGTAATTTGGGAAAAGCCAAAGGAGCCACGATTTCATTGGAATTAACCGATTCTGCTTCTGCAGGCAAAACCGCTCTGGAAAAGGTGCTGAGCGACAAGTATCCTGATCTCGAAATAGCTTCAACCAACCCGCGCGAAGGCGGAGAACTTGTCACTTTAAAGATTAAGGATAAAAGAGCAATCGATCTGAAAAAACTTACCGTTGAACACTCTCTGGAAACAATTAGGACCAGAGTTGACCAGTTCGGTATTGCCGAACCGGAAATTATTCCCGAAGGAGAAAACAGGATTATTATTCAGCTTCCCGGCATTAAAGACCCGGAAAGAGCCAAAAAACTAATCGGGGAAACAGCCCTCTTGGAATTTAAAATTGTTGACGAAGAAAATTCCCTGGACGAGGCTCTGCGCGGCAATATCCCGGAAGGAGATATTATTGCTTACGGCATGAAGGGAGATATAGCAACCGGTCAAAGAAGCCAGGTGTCCTATTTATTGAAAAACAAATCTCTCCTGACCGGCGCTTCGCTGGAAACCGCCAAAGTTCAAATTGCCGACCGTTTCGGTGATCCCACCGTAAGTTTAAAATTTAATTCTCAGGGATCCATTGATTTTGAAAGAATTACAGGTGAAAATGTCCGCAAACGCCTGGCAATAGTTCTGGACGGCGTCGTCCATTCAGCGCCTGTCATTCAGGACAGAATTTCCGGCGGTCAGGCACAGATTACCGGCACTTTTACCATGGATGAAGCACGCGATCTGGCAATTGTTTTACGCGCAGGCGCTCTGCCCGCTCCAGTCAATATTCTGGAAGAAAGAACGGTTGGTCCATCACTGGGCAGTGATTCCATAAGGCAAGGCATAATAGCCACACTTATCGGCACATTGTTTTTTATTATTTTCATGATTATTTATTACCGGTTCGCCGGCTCCGTTGCCGACGTTGCCCTCATCATCAACATAGTTCTGGTGCTTGGCGTTCTGGCTGCGTTTCGGGCAACTCTGACATTGCCGGGTATTGCCGGTTTACTGCTCACGGTCGGCGTGGCGGTTGACGCAAACATCCTTATTTTTGAAAGAATCCGCGAAGAATTACGGACGGGAAAGACAATCCGGCTGTCTCTGGAAACTGGTTACAATCGGGCATTTATGACAATCATTGATACACATATCACCGGTATCGTTGCCGCTGTTTTTCTGATTATGTTCGGCACCGGACCGATCAAGGGATTTGCGGTAACCACGATTATCGGCCTTCTGGCCAGTCTTTTTACAGCTGTTTTCTTCACCAGAGTAATTTTTGATTATGTTGTCTGGAACTTTAATATCAAAAAATTGAGCATTTAAAATTCAAGCGCAGGCAGGAGATATAGTATGAGTATGGAGTTGATAAAACCAGGGATTCACTTAGATTTTGTCGGGAAAATGAAGTATGCTATCACGTTCTCGATTATCTTAACGATCATCGCTATCGCCTCCGTTATATTTCACGGCGGCTTGAACTTGGGCATTGATTTCGCCGGCGGTTCCATCATCCAGATAAAATTTCAGAAGGATGTTTCCGCAGATCAGATCCGAACAGCATTGAAGTCAACCAAACTTGAAAACAGTACAATCCAGCAGTTCGGTGAAAAAGAATTTCTAATCCGGACGCATGAATCCTTCAGCGATCAGAAGATATTGGCGACCAATCTGGAACAACCGCTGACGACTGCATTTAACAAGGACTATGAAATCCGGCGTGTGGAAGTTGTCGGTTCCAAAGTCGGGATGGATTTCCAGCGTAAGGCGCTTTTTGCCGTTGTTCTTTCATGGATTGCCATGCTGATTTATATTACATGGCGTTTCGAGTTCCGTTATGCACTGGGCGGCATTATCGCTCTGGTTCACGACGTTCTCATTATTACCGGAACTGTTTCCATTTTAAACATTGAGTTCACCTTATCTATTCTAGCGGCATTATTCTTCATTATTGGTTTCTCCATCAACGATACTATCGTTGTGCTTGATCGTGTTCGCGAAAATGTAAAGCTTAATCCCAAACAGAAATTGGGCGATATTATCAACATGAGCGTTAATCAGACACTGAGCAGAACGATCTTGACTTCTCTGACAGTTTTTCTCACGGTTTTAGCCCTGTATATATTTGGCGGAGCGGTCATTCACGATTTTGCTTTTTCACTGCTGGTTGGCGTAGTATTCGGCACTTATTCTTCCGTATTCATTTCCTGTCCGATTGTGCTGCTTTTTGAAAATTTGCAGATTTCTAAGATGAAGAGGAAAAAGTAAATTGTCATTTTTCGCAGTAGCGGGATTTACAGTTTTTATTTTGGTATTGTTTGCGGGTATTTTTTTAAATTTGTTTGGTCTGCCCGGAACTGTCGTCATTTTTTTGGATGTTTTGTGTTATTCAATTTTTGCAGGCTTTGATCGCGTCGGATGGAAAATTATTTTGTTTCTTCTTTTTTCCGCTATAGCTGCCGAAACAATCGATTTTTTTATGGTTATGGGCGAAACACCTCAACCGGCCGCTTCCAGGAAATCTATTGGAGCCGCGGCATCAGGGGCTTTGATTGGAGCATTTTTACTTACACCGCTTGGGGGGGGACCGGGCGCATGGATAGGATTTTTTTTAGGAGGTCTTGCCGGTATATTAACCATAGAAGTTATCCGGCAATCTAAATTAAAAGCTCCCTATCGAACGATTAATCGCGCTATTTTCGCCATGACCGGGAAAAAGATAGTTAAAGGATTCATTGCCCTTTGCATGATTGCCTTTTCTCTATCCAACATTTATTCATAGGAGTTGCATTTAATTATGACAGAAGACAAAAAAACGAAATCAAGAGCAAAAGAATATATCGAATCGATTATTATCGCTATTTTGATCGCACTCTTTATTCGCACATTCATCATATGCGCTTATAAAATACCTTCCCGTTCCATGGTGCCAACACTGCTGGTCGGCGATCATATCCTGGTCAGTAAATTCATATATGGTGTAAAAATTCCTTTATTAAGAAAAACAATTATTCCTGTCGGAGAACCTAAAAGAGGGGAAATTGTAGTTTTTATTTATCCGAACGACCGGTCTAAAGATTTTATCAAGCGGGTTATCGGCGTTGGCGGTGATAAACTCGAAATAAAAAATAAGAAAATATTCATCAATGATAAAGAACTTAAAGATTCTTACGGTGTTTTCTCTGATAGCAATGTTTTTCCGCAATCCATGCAACCACGCGACAATTTCGGTCCCGTTACCGTTCCTAAAAACTCTCTTTTCGTCATGGGTGATAACCGTGATGAGAGCTTAGACAGCCGTTTCTGGGGATTTGTAGATTTGAAGGACGTGGAAGGAAAAGCCTTTATAATTTACTGGTCATGGAACCACGATGAACATAACCTTCGCTGGGAACGGCTGGGGAATTTGCTGCATTAGCTATAAAAAGGCCGATACAGTCATCGCCAAAGAAAGCCCTATCAGGATAATAACGGTTATCCAGGAAACTATATTCATCAAACGGCTGTTGACGTAAGTTCCCATAATCCGTTTATCGTTAATCAGAAGCAACATGAAGATTAAGACAAAAGGCAGGAGAATTCCGTTAATAACCTGAGAATAATACATGATCGCGATCAGAGGCACATTGGGCAGAAGAATAATACCAGCGCCCAGAAAAATCATCAAAGAGTACAGTCCATAAAACTGCGGCGCTTCCGTAAATTTGCTGTTTAGACTGGATTCCCAGCCAAAAGCTTCACAAACGGTATAAGCAGTGGAAAGCGGCAGAATAGAGGCCGCAAACAAAGACGCATTGAGCAAACAAAAGGCAAACAGCATGGATGCATAGGAACCAGCCAATGGAGCCAACGCAAGCGCGGCATCTTTAGCCGTTTCTATCTTCAGTCCGTTTTGAAATAAAGTAACCGCACAAAGCATAATGATAAAAAACGCTACGACATTGACTGTGAGCGAGCTGAAAATAACATCCATCCTAGCGTATTTATAACTTTCAGCTTTTAATCCTTTATAGACAATGGATGACTGCAAATAAAATTGCATCCAGGGGGCAATTGTTGTTCCGATAATACCGATAGCCATCGTCAGCATGCCCGAATCAAAATGCAGACTTGGTGTAATGGACGCTACTCCAATGGCCGGCCAATTGGGATGAACCAGAAACCCCGATACAATATAGGAAAGATAAAAGACGCAGGCCAGCAAAAATGCTTTTTCCACTGATTTATAATTCCACTTTACCACCAGCCACCAGACAAAAAAAGCTCCTGCAGGAACAGAAATATATTTGCTGACACCGAATATTTCCATGCTGGCGGCAATGCCGGCAAATTCACAAAGCGTATTTCCCAGATTAGCTAAAAGCAAAATGATCATCAGATAGAAAGTTATTTTTGCGCCAAATCGCTCCCGTATTAAATCGGAAAGCCCCTTACCGGAAACCACTCCCATCCGGGCGCACATTTCCTGAATAATTATTAATGCCACTGTGACGGGAATAAGTATCCAGATCAGCCTTAAGCCATACTGAGCGCCGGCCAGAGAATAAGTCGTTATACCGCCTGCGTCATTATCCACATTGGACGTAATGATTCCCGGACCGATGAAGGCAAAAAATAGCCCTACTTTTAACCAGCCTGTCTGCAATACCTGTTTCCAATGTGATTTAATTTTTTCCATTATTATCTACTGTACAAGTTTCGTTTTATTTACCCAATTGAGGAGCTACAATTTCCAAAAGATTTTTGAAAATGATCGTGCCCTGCATTTTTTCGTTTTCATCCACGACCGGAATGGCCGTGACCGCGTATTTAGCAAATTGTTCGGCAATGGTATCGTCCTTATCATCCAGTTTGACCGAAATAACCCGCTCATCCATGATATCTTCAAGTTTCTGATTTTCAGTGGCCAGAATCAAATCCCGCAGGCTGATAACACCCAGCAGGTGTTCTTCTTCATCAGTGACATAAACATAGGAAACCAGATCGACGTCAGCGGCCTCCGATCGGAATTTTTCCAGAGCTTCCCGGACTGTGGTTGACGGACTGAAACTCAAGTAAGATGACGTCATCATGCCGCCCGCTTCCCGCTCGGGATGGGTCAGCAATTCTTTCACATCATCGGCAATATCTTTTTCCATCTCCTTTAAAATGCCTTCGGCCTTGGCTTTCGGCAAATCCCCTATAAGGTCGGCCGCCTCGGAAAGAGACATCTCCTCAATGATATCCGACGCCTTTTCCGAATTCATATCGTTAATCAAGCTGACCTGAACCTTCGGATCGGTTTCCTCCAGAGCTTCCGCCGCGGTTTCAACATCAAGCGCCTGAAATACGGCGGCACGCTGTTTGATATCGAGTTCTTCCAGAATATCGGCCAGGTCGGCCGGATGGATTTGGCTGAGTCTGTTCTGGGCGATATTCAATCGCAGCAAATCCGGTGAGTTCAAAGGCTGCGTGAATTTCCACGGTATAAAATTATTTGCCAGCTTGTAATCAAACAGGCCCCGCAGAATAGCATCAAAGAAATTAATCAAACCTACACGGCGGATCAAGCCGCGGAAACCGACATCCACATGCACCAGATGCAATCCATGTTTTGTTTTCAAAAACTGGAGATCATTTACCCGTCTAATCTTGGCGCCATCGGTATCCACAACCTGCTTGTCCAGAAGGGCATCTTTGAGCAGCATCTCTCCTTCCCTTAAATGAAGCGGGGATAGCTCCTCAGTAGATTTTACTGATACGGATATGGTTTGATCAATATCTGTAACGTTCTCCCACGGCAGAAAAACAGGATTTTTTTTCTGAGCGGAGCTGAAGATAATGCCGGTAACAATCGGATAGGGCTCGACAAATTCAGCTGTCAGATCATAAACGCGCCCCAGTGCCTCGCCGGTTGCGCCAATAATGTTTCTCCCCAGGATTTTACTTAAAAATAAAAAAACCTGAGGTTCGCGGTTTATCGCCATAGTTATTTCCCTCCAGGTTGTGGATGTATATCAGTTATTATCTCTAAAGAAAAGCTTTTTTGACTTTTTACCTTGACATAAAAGCATCGAAGTTGTAAGAAAAAAATAATTAACCCTTTTAATTTAATCCTGCGAGATTGAAAAAGGAAACTGTAATGAAAGATTCATTTAAAATTTTATTTTAGCCTTTTCCCGCCGGGGGAAAGGCTTTTTTTATAATACCATTTCGCTTTCAAAGGGTAACGCGGCGGCAAGGAAGAGGCGTCGGAAGCGTATTGTACATACGCTGAAGAAGCCGACGACGAAGCCAACAAAGTTAGCCAAAGAAAGCGCATTGGTATAACATTGCCCTCAATGAGGTAGGCGCTTATGTCGGAAAATAAAAACACTAAAATAGTAATGGACAAAGATGGAATTGACCGGTGCCTTACCAGAATCGCTTACGAAATTCTGGAAAAGAATAAAGGCATGCATAACCTCGTGCTTGTAGGAATCAGGACAGGCGGAGTCTATCTAGCCCAAAGATTGCAGCAAAAAATATCAGATATTGAACGCGATAAGATTCCTCTGGGAATATTAGATGTTACTCTTTACCGTGATGATATTTCCGCATCCAACAAAAAACCGCGTCTGGGGGAAACAAAAATAAATTTCTCCCTGGATGATAAAATAGTTGTTTTGGTTGATGATGTTCTCTTTACAGGGAGAACCATTCGCGCGGCCATGGATGCCTTGATTGATTTTGGCCGGCCAAAAATGATTCAACTCGCCGTTTTAATTGACCGCGGCCACCGTGAACTTCCGATAAGGGCCGATTTTATCGGGAAGAATCTGCCATCTTCCCTCTGGGAAGCGGTCAGAGTCGGCCTGGTGGAAAAAGATAGCGTGGACGAAGTAGTAATAGAAGAAGGAACTTAAATTAAAAAACTTTTAAGGCCTGTTATGAAATTTGAAAGAAAAGACATTCTGGGAATAAAAGAACTCTCTGTTTATGAAATAAATCTGATTCTGGAGACGGCTGAATCTTTCCTGGAAATTTCCACCCGCAAAATTAAGAAAGTGCCGACTTTGCGCGGCAAAACAATTATCAATTTATTTTATGAAGCCAGCACCCGAACCAGAACATCTTTTGAAATAGCCGGTAAAAGATTAAGCGCCGATACAATTAATATTTCAGCTTCCACCAGTTCTGTAGTCAAGGGGGAAACTCTCATTGACACAGCCCGCAATCTGGAAGCTATGAATCCCGATGTCATTGTTCTTCGCCACAGCGCCGCCGGCGCGCCGCACTTGCTGGCATCGCTGGTTAAACAATCCATCATCAACGCCGGCGACGGCGCGCATGAACACCCCACACAGGCTCTGCTGGACATGATGACCATTAAGGAACACAAAGGAAAAATTTCCGGATTGAAGGTGGCAATAATCGGCGATATCGAACACAGCCGCGTCGCCCGTTCCAATATTTACGGCCTGTCCAAAATGGGCGCTCAAGTTGTCCTGGCCGGTCCCGCGACCATGCTGCCGCGCAGTATCGAACAAATGGGTGTAAAAGTTTTCAACAGAATTGAAGAGGCCATTGCAGACGCCGACGTTGTTATGATGCTGCGTATTCAGTTGGAACGGCAGAAGCAGAATATATTTCCGTCGTTGCGCGAATATGCACAGCATTACTGTCTAAACCGCAATAACATTAAACTGGCGAAGAAAGATGTTATCGTTATGCATCCGGGGCCGATTAACCGCGGCGTGGAAATATCGCCTGATATAGCCGACGATCCTTCTTACTCTGTAATTCTTGATCAGGTAAACAAAGGCGTAGCCGTAAGAATGGCCCTGCTTTACCTGCTCACCGGAGGTAGTGAATGAAGTTATTATTAACCTGCGCGAGGATAATAGACCCCGCGCAAAAAATAGATTCCCGAATGGATATATTTCTGGAAGACGGGAAGATTGCCAAAACCGGAGCGGATCTTTCAAAATCATTAAAATCAAAAAGTTCGGAAAAAATAACAAAGATTATTGATCTGGCCGGAATGATAGTCGTTCCAGGCCTGATTGACATGCACACGCATCTGCGCGAACCCGGCTTCGAATACAAAGAAACAATCGCATCAGGAGCTGCCGCCGCAGTTAC
>Ga0209746_1001591_pt1 | contig 10758 bp, 11 predicted proteins | sample BarGraNGADG00211_3_FD_184496 | JGI IMG/M metagenome (GOLD analysis project Ga0209746, IMG submission 184496) | Arctic peat soil microbial communities from Barrow, Alaska - Barrow Graham LP Ref core NGADG0011-211 (SPAdes) (version 2) | ecosystem: Environmental > Terrestrial > Soil > Wetlands >...
GCCGCCTTGCTGCGGTTAAAGCAGGCCGCACAGGGCGCCAGCAGGTCACCGTGGCCGGCGTCCTGGGCCAGCGCCAGATTGATGGCCGGCAGATCCACCGCCAGCGCCGCCCCGGCGGAGTGCGCGGACGACGCGCCGCAGCAGACCCAGTCTTTCAGCTCGACCAGGGTCACGCCCAGGGCGCCAAACACTGCCCGGGTCGACAGATCATATTCGATGCCGGTGGCATGCAGGCTACAGCCGGGATAGTATGAAAATTCCGTGGGACGTTCGCTCATTTGCCGTCCTTGTCCGCCCCAAACACCCGCCTCACCCGCGCCCGGTTCCGGCTGAGCTTCGGCACAATCGGCACCTTGCCCCTAATCATCAGCCTGGCCCCCGCGCCCAGGTCCGAGAAAAGGTCGCCGGAGAGCAGTTTATAGCCGCCCAGCAGGCTCGCCTCGTGCATCTCGCCGGTGGCCCGCACGATGCGCAGAAAGATCTCGTGGAAGAGAGCCACGTGCGGGACGGCAGGGGGGATGCCCTCGGCTCGCGCGACCTGGCGCAGCGCATCCATGACATGGGCGATGTCAATAGCATTGGGGCAGCGCGCGCCACAGGTCTCGCAGCCGGCGCACAACCAGATATCCGGGCTGCTCAACACCGCATGCTGGTCCAACTGCACCATGCGCAGGATGCGATCCGGCCCGCGCTCCATCGCATACGCGACCGGGCAGCCGGCCGTACACTTATGGCAGTGATAGCAAAGCTGCGTGGTCTCGCCAGAAAGGGTGTTTACCTGCTCCTGCAAAGATATCTCGGGCATGATCCTCGTTCCTGAGCGCGTCTCGTTCTACACCAGCACATCCACCATTCGCAGAATCTGCTCCGGCGTCCAGTTGCGCACCGTCGTCGCCTTGTTGGGACAGGCCGCGGCGCAGGCGCCACACGCCTGGCAAAGAGCGGCGTTGACGGTCGCCACGTGGGCAAGGTCGTCAATTGTGCGGGCGCCGTATGGGCAGGCCTGAACACAGAGGCCACAGGCGGCGCAAAGCTCGGGAAGCACCTGGGCGACGGTAGGCTCGGCTTTCATCTCGTCGTGGCTGAACAACTGCAGCACTTTGCCCGCCGCCGCGCCGGCCTGGGCTACCGTTTCCGGGATATCCTTGGGACCCTGGCCCGCGCCGGCCAGGAAGATGCCAGCCGTCAGGCATTCGACCGGCCGCAGCTTGGGGTGAGCCTCGTTGTAGAAGCCGTGCGCGTCAGTGCTGATGTGCAGCCGGTGCCCCAGGTCGATCGCCTCGGGCGCGGGCGACAGGGGGGTCGCGAGGACCACCAGGTCGGCTGCGACCTCCAGTGTGCGCCCGCTCAAGGTGTCGCTGCCCCACACTATCACCCGGTCACCCTCGCGGAAGATCTTGCTGACCTTGCCGCGCAGGTAGAGAGTGTGGTAATCGGTCATCGCCCGCTGGACATATTCGTCGTAGTGCAGCCCGGCCGAGCGAATATCGATGTAGAACACGTAAGCCTGGCCATCGGGCACCCGCTCTTTGAAGAGCATGGCCTGCTTGGCCACGTACATGCAGCAGACCTTGGAGCAATACGGCACGCCGTGCTCGGGATCGCGCGAGCCGGCGCACTGCACGAAAACGAGCGCGCGCGGCACGCGCCCGTCGCTGGGGCGGTGCAGCTCTGCGCCGGGAGCGAGCATCTTCTCGAAGGCCAGCCCGTCGATCACGTCCGGCAGCGCGCCGCCGCCGTACTCCGGCAGCCGGTCGAGGGGATAGCGCCCGTAACCGGTGGCGACGACGATAGCGCCCACGTCAAAGGTCCCGGCGACCGATTGATCTTCAGAAGCGGCGGCGGCCGCGGCCGCGGCCCAGGCGACGCGCGCGCGGAAGTTGCCGACGTAGCCGTCAACCTGCTCCAGCCGGGCATTGGTCAGCACCTGTATGTTCGGGTGGGACAGTACCCGTTCGATACGACGGGCCAGCAGATCGGGCGCGGCGTCGAAGTTGAGGTAAGTGCCGGACAGGCCGGCCATGTGGCCGCCCAGCGCCGGGCCCTGCTCGACCAGGAGGACGGGATAGTCCGCGTCGGCGATATCCAGCGCCGCGCTGAGGCCGGCGATCCCCCCGCCGATCACCAACGCCCGCCTGGTGAGCGGCAGGCTCAGCGGGTCCAGGGCCTCGTTGCGCTTGACCTTCTCGACCATGGATTGGATAGTGCGCAGCGCCTTCTGGGTGGCCTCTTCCGGGTCACGGGTGTGGACCCACGAACATTGTTCGCGGATGTTGGCGCACTCCAGCAGGTACGGGTTAAGCCCCGCCGCCGCGGCGGCGCGCCGGAAGGTCACCTCGTGCATGGCCGGCGAGCAGGCGGCCACCACCACGCCGTCCAGGTTGTGCTCTCGGATGGCCGCACGGATGATATTCTGGCCAGGATCGGAGCAGGTGTATTTGTAGGTCGTGGCAAAGGCCACACCCGGGTAAGCGCGCAGCGCTTCGGCCACCCGCTCTACGTCGACCGTGCCTGCGATGTTGATGCCACAATGGCAGATGAACACGCCGATCTTACGCATCACACCACCCGGTTGCGAAACAGCCCCAGGACCTTGGCCGCCGCCGCGCTGGCCTGGGCGACGGTTTCGGGAATGTCCTTGGGGCCGGCGGCCGCGCCGGCGACGTAGATGCCGGGCACCGCCGTGTTGACCGGCTGGAGCTCGCCGTCGGGAGGGGCGCAGAAACCCTCACTACCAGGAGCCAGCCCCAACAGGCGCTGAGCTTCGTCACTGCCGGCGGCGGGCAGAGCGGCCAACGCGAGCACGACCAGGTCGGCGGCAATCTCGACTTTGCGCCCGGAGAGCGTGTCGCTGCCCCAAACCATCACCCGGTCATCGTCACGGTAGATCTTGCTCACTTTGCCGCGCAGATAGACCACGCCTTCGTCCTGCTGCGCGCGGTTGATGAACTCCTCATAGCCCTTGCCGCCTGCGCGCACGTCGATATAAAAGACATAGGGCTGGCCGTCGTGAACGCGGTGTTTGTAGAGGATGGCCTGCTTGGCGGTATACATGCAGCAAATCTTGGAGCAGTAGGCCACGCCGTGCTCTGGGTCGCGACTGCCGCTACACTGCACGAACACCACCTGTTTGGGCTCCTTGCCGTCCGAAGGACGGCGCACTTTGCCGGCGGTCGGGCCGGAAGCGGCCAGCAGACGCTCGAAGGCCAGGGCGTCGATGACGTCCGGTACGTGGCCGCCGCCGTACTCGGGCAGGCGGGCCGGGGGCATCAGGTCGTAGCCGGTCGCCAGGACCAGCGCGCCGACATGCTCCTCGACGAGGGTGTCGGTCTGTTCGAAGTGGATGGCGTTTGTCGGGCAGAATTTCAGGCAGGCGCCGCACTTGGGTTTCTCGTGCGCGGCCAGGCTCCTCAGCCGCACGCAGACGGCCGGGTTGACGACCGGTTTATTGGGCACGGCCTGCGGGCTGAGGATGTAGATGGCTTTGCGCAGGCCCAGGCCGCGGTCAAATTCGGCGGGGGCCTTCCAGGGGCACTTCTCCTGGCAGACGCCGCAACCCGTGCAGACGTCCCAATCCACGTAGGCGGCCCGGCGGCGAATGGTGGCGGTGAAGTCGCCGGCCGCACCGCGCAGCGACTCCAACGTGCTGTAGGTATAGAGCCGGATGCGCTCGTGGTGGCCCACCTCGACGGTGCGCGGCGTCATGATGCACTGCGAGCAATCGAGAGTCGGGAAGGTCTCGCTGAGCTGCGCCATGTGCCCGCCAATGGACGGCTGGCGCTCCACAAGCGCGACGTCATAGCCGCTGTTGGCGATGTCCAAAGCGGCCTGGATACCGGCAATCCCGGCGCCCAGAACGAGCGCGCGGGTGATCACCTCGCCTGAACCTCAATGACCTTTATGACCATCTCCTACCTCCTGGCCCGCTGGCTACGCGGCGGACCTACACCCGGCAAACAAGGGCGCCGGATCGACGGCATGGCCCTCCAACCCCCAGGCTGCGGACGGCAGATTGAGGGCGGCGGCCAGGAACTGCGTGAAATAGAGAACCGGCAGGCGCCCGGCCGAGCGCGCCCGGGCGGCGGCTCGATCGAGGTTGTACTGGCACAATGGGCAGGCGGTGACAATGGCCTGCGCGCCGGCGTTCGCGGCCTGTTCCAGGATGCGGCCGCTGAGCGCGGCCGGCAGGTCGGGCTTGCTGATCGCCAGGTAGCTGCCGCAACATTCGGTCTGGAAGGGGAATTCCACCGGTTCAGCGCCGGCCGCGCGCAGAAAGTCGGCCAGGATGGTGGGCGCGTCGGCATCGTCCAGACCGATCTCGCTTTGTGGGCGCAAAAGCAGACAGCCGTAGTAGGGCGCGACGCGCAGCCCCTGCACGCGGCTCAGGCCGGGGGAGGGGCTTCCGGCGCCGGGATCGTCGACGGAGCGACCGTCGTCCGCCGAGCGGCCCTCGTTAGCGGCGATCACCCGCCGGCGCAGGTTGTCCCAGCCCAGCTCGTCGCGCAGCATCTCCAGGAAATGCAGCACCTGCACCCGGCCGCGGTAGGCCGGTACATCGCCGGGAGCCCTGTCAGGACCGGCGACGCTCTCGCCGCCTGATGTCGGGGCGCCGGGCGCCACGCCGGGGGCCACGCCGCCGGGGGCCAGGCCGCCGGTGACGAACCAGTTGATGCGCTCGAGCATCTCGGGCCGGCGGCGCAGGGTGACGGCAGTGCGCTTAAGGACGTTGTAGCAAACGGCGCACAGGGTGGCCAGGCGGTCGCCCTGTTGCTCGGCCTGGATGAGGATGCGCGCCGGGGCGAGCAAGGCCATGGCGTTGTCGGTGGCCAACGGGAAGGTGGCGCCGCAGCACTGCCAGTCCGCCAACTCGACCAGGGGCAGGCCCAGGGCCGCGGCCACCGCGCGGCCGGAGACGTCAAAGCCAATGGCCTTGGTCGACAGGGTACAGCCCGGGAAATATGGGGTAGACATGGCGCCTCGTCGCTAAAGATTGTATTTCCTGAACCCACCGATAATCGCCATCTGCGGCAGATCTGCGACCAGCTCGTCGCTCAGGGCGGCCACGTCAACGGGCTGTATGCCGCGCTGCATCGCGATCGTGCGCAGCGCCTCCATCACACGTGCCAGGTCGACCCCCTTGGGGCAGCGCGCGGCGCAGGTAAGACAGGAGGCACAGATCCAGATGGACTGTGCCTCCAAAACATCTTCCATACCCAGTTGCGCCAGGCGAATCACGGCGCTCGGCAGCAAATCGAATGCCTCAGCCACCGGGCAACCCGAGCTGCACTTCCCGCATTGGTTGCAGGCGAGCAACTTCTGCCCGCTGATCGTCTCGACTTCCTGGACGAATGGGCCCGTTACCGATTCAATTGTGATCCGAGTCCGCATTCTGGCTCCATTGGACAAAACGACGAACACCAGTTCGCCTACGAAATCAGCTCCGCAAGTTTGTGCCCCGAGGCTTCGGCGATGCGCTCGTGCAGGCTCTCGCCATGCGCGTCCATCGTTACCACGGCCGGGAAGCCGGCGACGCGGATGACCCAGAAGGCCTCCGGCACGCCGAACTCGTCTTTCTTGTAGACGGTGAGGACTTCCTGGACCGAGCTGGCGATCAGCGTCGCCGCCCCGCCGATGGCATGCAGGTAAACGGCGCCGTAGCGCCGGCAGGCATCCAGGGTCTTGGGTCCCATGCCGCCCTTGCCGATAACAGCCCGCAGACCAAAATGAGCGATCACCTCGGCCTCGTAAGGCTCCTCACGGATGCTGGTCGTCGGTCCCGCGGCCACGAAATGCCACTGCCCGGCCGCATCGCGGCTCACCACCGGACCGCAGTGGTAGACGGCGCCTCCCCGCCAGAGCTTCTGCAGCTCGGCGTGCAGCGCCTCTTCGGCGGGCGGCACCGCAGCGGAACGGACGAAGTTATCCATAATGTACTTATGGGCCGCATCGCGCGCCGTCACGATCGTGCCGTACAGCCGCACCGAGTCCCCCACCTTCAGCGCCCGGATCGCCTCTTCGCCGATCGGGATGTTCAAGTCAACCGCAGCCATAGCGAAAGCTCCTTGTGGCCGTCCGGCCGAACCGTTAGCCGATGCTCGCCTGGCCGTCCCGGTATTCCAGCGTGCGCCGGCGGTCGGCCCAGCACATGTATGATACCGTGACGAAGAAACAGGCCGGCAGCCGGTCCAGCGAGTCAATCTTGACGCCGAACACCGTCGTCTGGCCGCCGAACCCCATCGGCCCGATGCCCAATGCGTTGGCTTCCTGCGCCAGGCGCTTCTCCAGAGCGGCCAGGCGCGGGTTCGGGCTTTCGTCGGCCAGCGGGCGAAAGAACTGTTCCTTGGATTTGAAGTAGCTCGTGCCCCGGTCGCCGCCCACTGCCACGCCCAGCAACCCCGGCGCACAGCCCAAGCCCTGCGCCTGCTGCACCGCGTCCAGCACGACGCGGCGCACCCCTTCCAGGTCACGGTCGGCCTGCAAACGCGTATCGGGCAGGCTGTATTGGGCGCCGACGTTCTCGCAGCCGCCGCCCTTCAACATCAGCTCAACCTTGAGATAATCCTCTTCCCAGTCCAGAAAGTGAAAGGTGGGGAAATCAGTGCCCAGGTTATTGCCCGGGTTCTTGCCCGTCAGCGAGTCGACGGAATTGGGGCGCAGGTAGGATTTGGCGGTGGCTTCGGCGACTGCCCGGCGCAGCTGCTCGCGCAGCTCGCGGGCCGGCCAACCGTCGGGATAGTAGATGTAGAAGATGGGGGTGCCGGTATCCTGGCAGATGGGGCTCGAACCCTGCCGGGAAAGCCGAACGTTCTCCAAAATGGTGTCGAGGGCATCTTGCGCCGCCGAACCGGGCGCCTCTTGCTCGCGGGCCTGGCGCAGCGCGTTTTCTACGTCCAAGGGCAGATCAGTCGAAGTGCGGCGGATCAGCTCGACAAAATGAGGAACCAGGTTATCCATACCGTTGCCTCCTGCACGCCATTGGGCCGCTCCAGACGGTATCCATAGACACAGTATATATCACACAGCACACACCAAACCATGACAAAGGTCATCTTAGATGACCCAGGATTAGGGTAGAGCTGATGTTACCTGTTTAGATTCGGCCCTCTCGTAACATGGTGACCGTTTTGGCGATGCGTCGCTCCCGGGTCTCGGCCGTCTTGGCTTCCTCGATCGGGATCAGGAGCCGCCGCTTATTGCTATGGGACAAGCCGTCGAAGAACCGCCTGGCGTCCGCGTCACGGTCGAGGGCGTCCGCGAAGTCGGGCGGCAAGGACACCTCGCGCGGCTCGGTGTCGAGTTCGATGTCAACATCCACCTCGTCGCCGGCGACGACACCTGCGTTCTCGCGCACCTCTGCGCTGACCGGGAGCATGAAGTCCCCGCCCATCGATGCCACGGAGTTGCGATAGGTGTAGCTTTCGATCGTGACGCGGACCGCCGGCCGCTTGCTCGGCCCCGAGGCTCGCAACGACCTCATCCGGAACTCGGATACCTGTGGCGGTCTTGCCGCCGAGCAGGATTTTGCCACGAAATCTCATATATCCTTCTTCGACAATCCTCCAGTGCTCATCTGAACATAACCTCCTTCATGTGCGCTCTGGCAGGGGGCGCGTCGAGGAACGACACGACGATCGGCAGCAGCCGATCGGTGCGGGCCAGAATGTTCATGTGCGTCGTGCCGGGAAGCACGGCGAGCTGGGAATTCGCGAGCCCGCCCATCGCGCCGTCTGCCTTGCCGCCGCCCAGCAGTCCAAACATCTCCAGCGCGTGCGCAGGGCGAATGCTGTCGGCATCCCCGACCACGATCAGTGTGGGCGCTTTGATCGCGGCTACGGCCGTCGACCAGTCATACTCCTCCCTGAGCAGCTGACCCAGCCTGGCGACCAGCACCGGCCAATCTTCCGGCTTCGGCGCGACGTTGGCGTAGAACTGGTGCATCGGGGACCCCACCATGGCCTCGGCAGCCTTGGCATTCATCGACGCCATGCCCGCGCGGACCTCGGGGTACCATCCATCACTCTTGCAGGTAGTCGAGATGAGCACCAGCTTGCGCACCACTTCCGGGTGCCGGATGGCAGTCTGCTCCGCGACGCCGCCGCCCAGCGAATACCCCAAGATGTCGCTATTCGCGAGCCCGAGGTGCCCCATCAGGGCGGCGATGTCGTCCGCCATCTGCTCGTAGCTCAACGGGCGATCGATATTGGCCGTGTGCCCATGAGCCTCCAGCTCGACTGCGATGACCTGCCGGGTCTCCGCCAGGGCCGGCAGAAGCGGCCCGAACATGTCAATTGTGCCCAGGCCGCCGTGAAGCAGAACCAGCGGTCTGCCGGCGCCGTGAATCTCGTAATACATCTCGAGGCCTTTTGCCGAAGCGTATCCGGTTTGAGCGCGAGTGTTTGCCATCTGGATTCCTTTCAGTTTATTTCTCTGGGGTGATTATAGCACAGATGTGCGTTTAATTAAACAACAAATCTGATACAATTTCATATTGAGTGGGGGGCTTTGTAGTAGGCGCGAAAGTAGAGTCAATTGGGCCATCTTGGGCAGCGGCGTCGCGTATATCTGGTTGACTCGCCGGCGCGTTGGAGGGGTTGGGGAGCAGGGCGGTAAGAATGATTAGTCTGCTAAAGACGGCGCAATATACGCGGCTAACTCGCCGGCCCCGGCTGCGGCGCGGGGCGGCGGAGGGGGAGACAGCCGGCCGCCGCGGCGATGATGCGGGCCGCGCTCTCGACGTCCCAATAGCCGCTATTGAGCCACAAGTGGTAGAGCAACTGGTGCGCCCAGTCGATATTGTAGAAGCGGCGCAGATAATCGGCCGCGGCCCCGTCCCTTTCGGCGATGCGGGCGCGCGCGGCTGGCTCGCTCAAGTGCTCCTGCTCTTGAACGCGGCGGATGCGCACGTCAAGCGGTGAGCCTGCGACTGCGGTCGGCGCCTGCAGAACCGATCTGGCGGCTTCGCGGTCAGGCTGGTATACTAGGAATCGCGTGTTTGGCGCGAACGAATTGAGCAGGCAAGGCAAAGGAGTTAACCACATGGAAACGGCCGAGTACATCCGGCAGGTTGAGGAGACACGCCCGGAGCGCATCCGTTGGTGGCAGGAAGCGCGCTTTGGAATGTTCGTACACTGGGGCCTCTACTCGCAGCTCGGGCGGCACGAGTGGGTCATGAACCGGGAGCGCATCCCGCTGGCCGACTATGAGCCGCTGGCGGATAGCTGGCAGCCCATCGAGCGCCCGGCGCGCGAATGGGCCAGGCTGGCCCGGCAGGCCGGCATGAAATACATGGTGATGACAACCAAGCACCACGAGGGCTTCTGCCTGTGGGACACGCAGCAGACGGACTACAACGCCGTCAAGCGCGGACCCAGGCGTGACCTGGTGCGGGAGTACGTCGAAGCCTGCCACGAGTTTGGCCTGAAAGTTGGCTTCTACTATTCGCTCATGGACTGGCACCACCCGGACGGCGCACGCTGCGCGCTGGACGGGGCCGCCCACCGGCGCTTTATGGACTTCACCGACGGCTGCGTGCAGGAGCTGATGACCAATTACGGCAAGATCGACGTCCTCTGGTATGACGTGTCCTGGCCGCTGACTTCGCCGGAGCTGTGGGAGAGCGCCAGCCGCAACGCGCTGGTGCGCGAGCTGCAGCCGGGCATCCTGATCAACAACCGCTCCCAACTGGACGAAGATTTCGGCACGCCGGAGGAGCAGGTGACCGCCGAACGGGCAGGGCGCAACTGGGAAGCCTGCATGACCTTTAACGGCTCGTGGGGCTACATGCCCAGTGCGGTCGATTGGCACTCGACGCGGGCGGTCGTCTTTATGCTGCGCACGGCAACGGCCGGGCAGGGCAATCTGCTGCTGAACATCGGCCCCCGACCGGACGGCAGCGTGCCGGAGCAAGCCTACGAGCGGCTTCTGCCACTCGGCGAGTGGTTGGCCGGCAACGGCGAAGCCGTCTACGGCCAGGTCGAGCGCGCCGACGGGCGCATGGACTGGATGCCATGCGGCTACTGGTCGATCAAGGGCAATGACGCCTATTTCTGGGCCGACAAATGGCCGGGCAAAGAACTGACCATCGGTGGGCTGCAGATCGACGTCAAGCGGGCCAGTTTGCTGGCCACGGGCGATGGGATCGCCGAAGAGATCACCTTCGAACAGGTCCCCGACCGCCTGATCCTCAAGGGCTTAAGCGAAGAGAATCCGGACCGGCTGGCGGGGGTGGCGGTGATCAAGCTGGAATGCGCCTCAGCGCCACGCCAGGTGCTCGGCGCCGGCTGCGTCGTGCTTTGATCCGATCGGCTCCGGCTCAGGCAGAATAGCCGCTGATGGGAGTGTGATGGCAGAGATCCGGCTGAACGATGTGACGCGCACCTTCAGCAAAGCCAGCGCCCTGGAGCGAGCGACGCCACGCGCCCGGGGCCTGGCAGGCGAGCAACAGGACCGTGCTTTTGCCGAGCGGGCGGCAGTGCAGGGCCAACGCGAGGCGAGCGGGCAAGCCGGCCACGGCGACATCCTCGCGTTGGACCACGTCAACCTGACCATCCCGGATGGCCAGACCTGCGCAATCGTCGGACCATCGGGCTGCGGCAAGAGCACGCTCCTGCGCGTGGTGGCGGGGCTGGACAACGAGTACACGGGCACGGTCTACTATGACACGCAGGACATGCGTGACGTGCCGGCCAAGGACCGTTACATCGGCATGGTCTTCCAGAGTTACGCGCTCTACCCGCATTTTCGCGGGCAAGGTAACCT
>Ga0209746_1001593_pt1 | contig 10756 bp, 12 predicted proteins | sample BarGraNGADG00211_3_FD_184496 | JGI IMG/M metagenome (GOLD analysis project Ga0209746, IMG submission 184496) | Arctic peat soil microbial communities from Barrow, Alaska - Barrow Graham LP Ref core NGADG0011-211 (SPAdes) (version 2) | ecosystem: Environmental > Terrestrial > Soil > Wetlands >...
GCTCCTCAATCCCGCCGTTTTCCCTGCCGTTCTCTACCGTCCGCACCACCATCTCGATCATGGTAAGGATCAACGGCAGCCAGGCCGCCGCCGCGATGATCATGGTGAAGTTCACGCTGCTGATGAAGAAGCCGGAAAAGCTGAACGCCACGGCCGCCAGGAAAGCCGCCGGCCGGCGCTGACCGAGCACGCGTGCAAACACGTAGGTGCCGGCCGCGGCCAGCCCCAACTGAAGCCAGGTGAAGATCCCATACGCAAGCCACAGCGGTAAGACATAGAAGAGGATGCTCAACGGGTAGAGTGCGGAGTGCTGGCCTGCCGCCAGGAAAGGTACGCCTGCGAAGAGCCGTGAGTTCCAGAGCGGGATTTGCCCGTCCCTCACGGCGTCGCGCAGCAGTGATTTCCACTGGTAGTTCTCAAGCACGAGGTCGCTAACCAGGGGGTTTTGCGGCACGCCGACCCCAAAGCTGGCGGCCGCGCCGGCCCAGGGCTCGAAGGTGTACAGGTTCTCGGCGGGAAGCAGAGTTTTGCCGCCGAGGGTTTGCGGCCCGAACCAGAGTAGAGGCAGCAGAAGCAGCAGAAGCAGTATCGGGGCGTCTTTTTTGCGCGACGGTTTCAAATCAATACCTAAGATCCAGGATCTCTTTTCTGGCGGCCCTATGGTGGCGTCGCCGCATCTTGATGACGTCGATGGCGCCCTGGAGTTTTACCCGGACGCTCATTTTCGATATCCCGATGCGCCGATCTTCGAAGTAGATTGGGATCTCCTTGATTCTATAGCTCAAGCGCTCCGCCAGATAGGTCATTTCAACCTGGAAGGCGTAGCCGTCGGATTGGATATTATTCAGCCCGATTCCCAGCAAGGTCGCGCGGCGCCAGCAGCGGAAACCGGCTGTGATGTCCTTCGTCTTGAGTTGCAGGATCTGGCGTGCCCAGACTTCGTTGGCCCACCAGCTCAGGAAACGGCGCCACCAGCCCCAGCGCTCATCCAGTTGACCTCCGCTCACATAGCGCGAGCCAATCACCACGTCACAATCCTGAATGGTAAGTAGCATGGCCGGGATCATGCTCGGCGAGTGAGAGAAGTCGGCGTCCATCTGGATGATAAAGTCGGCTCCAGACTGCAGCGCGCAAGTGAAGCCATCCACATAGGCTCGCCCTAGCCCTTGCTTATCCGGGCGGTGCCGGACCTGGATCACGCCGGGGAAACGTTCGGCAAAGGTGTCGGCAACGTGACCGGTCCCATCGGGAGAATTGTCATCCACGATCAGGACTGTAAGTCCGGGCACGCCCAGGGAAAGCAATTCACCCACCAGGGTCGGCACGTTGGTTGCCTCGTTGTAGGTGGGTATGACGACTGTGGTATTGAGGCCTGGGAGAACGGCTGGAAGTTCGTCGGGACGCATATGTAAGCGATTCTACCATCAGCTTCCGGAAAGGTCAAAGCCCTTCTGGCAGAATTGATTCGCAAGACCAGTTGTCATTTCCCGGCTGCTGCAGTATAATCTGAGCACAGGGCCGAACGGTGTGCCGGGGGAGAGGAAACATGGGGCGCGATCTCAATACCAGACCGGTCGAAATCCTCTACATTGGCCAGCCAGACCCAGCCCACGAGAAGCTGTGGGAGCAATTGCCCCGAGAGGGAATTTCGGTTGGGTTTGCGCGTACACAGAAGGCGGGTCTCGACCTGACTGCCAGTCTGCAACCCCAGGTTGTGGTGGTCAACCTGGTTGAAGCCCAGTTCTCAGGTGCGCGCCTCTGCCAGACCTTGGGCCGCCGATTGCCCAGTGCCCGTCGCCTGGTCATCGCCGACCGGAACACTGCCACGGCCAAGGTGCCTTGCGAGCAGCGCCTCGTACGTCCGTTCACGGTCCGCAAGCTGCGCGATACGCTTTTCAAGCTCCTCGAGGAAGCCGCCCCGCATCTCATTACGATCGGTTGCCTGCAACTGGACGTGGTCGCCCGCATGGTGACCGGGCCTAAGGGCCAACAACATCTTACCCCCAAGCAGTGCAACCTGCTGACGGTCTTGATGCAACATCCCAACCAGGTTATCTCTCGCAAAGATCTAATGGACCGGATCTGGGACACTGCCTACCTGGGGGATACGCGCACGCTCGACGTCCACATTCGCTGGCTGCGAGAGAAGATCGAAACTGACCCCACGCGTCCTAGCCTGCTCATGACCCACCGCGGCGTAGGCTACGTGCTGAACATTTCCGCCTGAGAAAGCAAAATCGGCGCCAGAGGCGCCGATTCTTGGAAATCTTGGACCAAAAGGCCGAAGGCTGAAGACCTGTGTTTAGGCGGACTTAGCCTTGTTCAAAGCGGCCATCAAGCGCGACTTATGGCGGGCGGCGTTATTCTTGTGGATCACGCCCTTCCCGGCTGCCTTGTCGAGTTTGCTGATGGCGACCAGCACTGCCTCGGTCGCGGCCTCCACCTTCCCTGCCGCTACCAGGGTGTGGGCTTTCTTCAGTTGAGTGCGAGTGCTGCTGCGCACCCGGCCCCGATATTCCGCCTTGCGCTCACTGCTGCGCATGCGCTTCAGTACCGTCCGGCTTTTTTTCTTGACAGCCAACTTTCAGCCTCCGTTAAAGATAAGGGAAATCGTTCTACGGCCAGTAAATATACCGCAGGTGAAGCTTTTTGTCCAGTTTCGCCCCTGCGTTTTCGTAATGCGCAGCCGGCTCTCTCGCCGGCTCCGGCTTGCGCCCGGATGCGCTCAGCGCACAGGCACTGTCTTCAGCACGTCGTCCATCGCTTCTTGTACATACGGGTAGGCCAGCCAGACCGAGGCGTAGCCGAACAATAGCCCCGTGATCGTGCGCAAGTACCAGTTGCTCTCACGCCAACCGAAAAGCTGCGTGAAGCCGTCGATCGCCATCGGTACCAGAAACAGCGCGTAACCCCATAACGGTAGCTTGCGCACCTTGCGCGGCCTACCTTGCCGGCCACGCACCAGTCCGAAGCCGAGTCCCGCCAGCAGTATGCTGGCGTAGATGGCCGCATCTCGTTCGCAGAAGGCGACTTTGTAGCCGATCTGCGGATTGCCGGGATAGCGCAGCAGTTCGCGTTGGAACAGATTGAGCCCCGCGGGCATCGCTCCCAACGCCTCGAGCTCCGCTTCCGAGTAGACCACCTTGGGCCCAAACAGGAAATAAGACCGTTCGGGTAATTGGTGGCAGGTGGGGCTGTAGACCAGGTAGATCAACCGGCCCAGCTCTGTGGCGCCGACGTACATGAATACCGGCGCCATGAACGGCAGCGCCACGAAGATTGCCACTACGGTGTTGAAGACTGCCAGCCAGTGCCGGGCCAGCCAACGCACGAAGCGGTCGATTGCCGCCACCAGCCGCCCGCCCGGCCCACTTTGCGGCGGCCGTACCATTACTTTCGGATCCCACCCGCTAACAGCCACAACCTTACCCCCACACCAGTCTGTAACTCAATCCATTACGTATTTGCCCGCGCGCGAGTTTCAACTGGCGCCCGCCATTATCAGTTTCCTCGCGTTCCTGCGAGCTCTCCGGGCGCGGCCGCAGCGCTCGACGGGCCGGCGCCTGCGCCTGCAGACACTGCCGTACCGCTGAGATAACCGATGTAAGCCGGGATCAGCGGCAGCACGCACGGTGACAGGAAGGAAAGCAAGCCTGCGATAAACGCAATTGGCAGGCTCAGCATCGCGGCCGACCCGCCGCCGTTGAAGCTGGCCAATCCGGTGCCGAAGCGAGAAACAAAGAACACGTTGATGAGCGTCATCTGCCCGCTGAAAAGCATTACGCCCAGCAAGATCAGGAAGACGCCCGTGACCTTCGATACCAACCCCAGGTGCCGGTTCATCTTGCGCAGCCAGCCGCTGGCCGTGCCCAGGGCCGCGCCGGTGAGCAGGAAGGGAATGCCCAGGCCGAGTGCGTATACCAGGAGCAACAGTGCTCCCCGGCCCACGGTACCCGTATCGCTGGCCAGCAGATAGATGGCCGCGAGCACTGGACCCACGCACGGAATCCAGCCGGCGGAGAAGAAGACACCCATCAACGACGATGACAGATAGCCCCAGCTATGGTCGGTCTGCACCTGTATCCGGCCCTCAGTATACATAAGACGGGCTAGGCCATCCGCGAAGCCGAGGTAGATGCGCGCCGGCAGCGAGTTGCGCGCGCCGGAGCGACGCAGCCGGTCCGCAGCCCAACCAAAGACACCGGCTACTTGCAGGCCGAAGATGATCACTGCGATGCCGCCGACCTTGACGACGGGAGCCAGGTATTGGTTCAACGAATAGCCCACGAACGCCACCGACGCGCCGAGCGCCACGAAGACTATGCTAAAGCCGACTACGAAGGCCAGCGCGTGGAAAAACACTTCCCTTCGGCTTGCCGTCGATTCCATGGGCTTACCTCAGAGTCGGGCTGGGCTTGTATTCAGGCGTCTCTCGGGCCGCCGTGACTTTGTCCTCGCCCGCCATTTCCCGCAGCGCCTCGATCTCCCGGCGCAGTTGGCGCTGCCGTTGCACCAGGCTGATGATGAAGGCAAACGATGCCAGCCAGATGATCAGGTAACCAGCCACCATGTAGATCATAGCAATTCCTTTCTAGTACCCCAGCTGTTCCTTTAGTTCCTCCACCTCTTCCCTGGTTTCCTCCAGCCGCATGCGATGCAGCAAGAAGACCATATAGAGCAAGGTGAAAGTCGCCAGGCAGTAGAAGAAGACCGGTTTCATTCCGGACGAGAGGCCGAAATTCTGCGCGTCGAAAAGCACCGGGTGGATCGTGCGCCACCAGCGGATCGAAAAGAACGTGATCGGCACGCTGACAAAGGCGAAGATGCCGTATACCGCCGCAAACCGTGCGCGGCGCGCCGGATCGTCCATGGACCCGCGCAGCATGAAGTAGCTGACATACAGCAAGAAAACGATCGTGTAGGTGGTCAGGCGCGGATCCCAGGTCCACCACGTATTCCAGGCGGGTTTGGCCCACACCGATCCACTGCCCAATACTGCGATCGTGAAGGCGATGCCAATCTCGGCCGATGAGAGGGCCGCAATGTCCCAGCGCTGATTGCCCGTCCGCAGGTAGCCGATGCTGGCGACCATGGTTACCGCGAAAGCCAGCATGCTCACCCACGCGCTGGGCACGTGGAAATAAATGATCCGTTGTGCGGCTGTCAGGTCCGGTCCCAGGTTCTGCCCGCTTGGGCCCAGTGCCGGCGGGGCCACAACCAGGGCCAGGTATGCCGCGACCAGCACAGCCAGCCCGGCTATGACAGTCAGAGTCGTCAACGTTTGCTCAGAGCGCTGCATAGTCTACTCCTCGACTACGAAATCGAAGGTCAGATAGGCCAATACCGCAAAGACCAGGTCGTAGAACAGCACAAACTGCAGATTTCCCAGTATATCACGGAAGCCATAGCCGTCCAGCAGCATGCCAGTCATGTTGGCGCCGGACACGAGCACGGGCACCAACACCGGGAAGAGTAGGATGGGCAGTAGGACATCGCGCGCCCGGGTGTTGACGGCGATCGCCGAGAAGATGGTGCCCACCACGGCAAAGCCGATCGTGCCCAGCAAGAGCACCAGCAGGTGCGGCACGCTGAAGAGCGACAGATTGAAGAAAATCATGATGAGCGGCAGCAGGACAGCCTCGACAATCAGCATGAACAACAAGTTGCCTAGCGTTTTGCCGAAATAGATCGCCGCCCGATCCATCGGGGCCAGCAGGAGTCCCGCCAGGCTGCCCTTGTCCATCTCGATCACGAAGGCCCGGTTCAGCCCCAGCGTGCCGGCGAAGCTGATCGCGACCCATAGCATACCGGGTACGACGCTTTTCATGTCTGCCACGCGCAGCTGAAAAGCAAAGTTGAATACGATCACCGACAGGAGCGCGAACACGAACATGCTGCTGAAAATGTCTTTGGTGCGTGCTTCAGCCCGGATGTCTTTCCAGACGATGGCCCCTACCGCGTGCCAGAAGTTCATCGTCCGCCCCCCACGTATTGATCGTAGAGCGGCCGGAACTCTTGCGGGCCGAGCCCCTGAGCGTCTGCCAGGAAGGCGATCCGTCCGTTCACCAACAGCGCGACCCGGTCAGCAGTGCTCAGGCCGCGTTCCAGGCTGTGCGTGATGGTGATGATCGTGCGATCGCTCTCCCTACCCAGCCGGGCCAACAGGTCGTGCAGCATCTCGGCCGCCTGCGGATCGAGGCCGGTGTCGGGCTCGTCGAGCAACAACACCTCTGGGTCATGCAGCACGGCGCGCGCGATGGCTAGACGCTGGACCATCCCACGCGAGTAGGTGCGAACCAGGTCCTTCCGGCGTTGCACCAGCCCGACCTGTTCGAGCATGCTCATGATGCGCGCTTCGGGATTGGCCAGGCCGTAAAGGCTGGCGAAGAAACGCAGGTTTTCCTCGCCTGTCAGGCTATCATAGAGCAGCGGGGCGTGCGAGACGACTCCCAGGTGACCGCGGATGCCGTCGGAGTGCGTGGCCATGTTCAGCCCACCCACGCGCAACGTCCCGCCGGTTGGCCGGCTAAGTCCGGCGAGAATGCGTATCAGGGTCGTTTTGCCTGCGCCGTTGGGCCCGAAGATCACCAATGACTCGCCTACGGCCACGTTGAGATCGATCCCGCGCAAGACCATTTTCCGCCCGAATGCCTTGGTCACCTTGCGTAGCTCGATCATCGGAGGCGGGTCGCCGGCTTCTCCGGCCGGCGACCCGTTGCTCACATCCTCGCGCTGGCGCAGCACGGCATCAGCCGCCATGCGCCCGCCCGTCGTTGATGCCGCCGGAACGCTGTTCCTGTCGGATGGCGTCGCTCAACTGTGCCTTCAAGTGCAGCCGGCGGTCGCGGTAGTCTGCGTCCGAGATCTCGCCGGCCTCATGCGCCAGGTCCAGCCGAGCCAACTCGTCGACCAGCGCGTTACGCCGGTAGACTGGCGTCCCTGCTGCCTCAGGAGCGGCCGCGCCTGGGCCGGCAGCGAACGGCGCGCCCGCCGCAGCGCGCCGCCGTAGCAGCGGCCAGCTTATCAGCGCAACGGCCGCGAATCCGGCGAGTGCGATCACAACCAACGTGAGTGTTTGTGTGAGGCCGCCGGTCCCGGTGGCTGAGGCGCCGCCTGGCTGCGCCGCGCTGCTTGACTGCAGCGCGCCGGGGCCGGGCAAGTTGGTGAAGTGCAGGCTCACCTGTTGGTTGGCCGCGACACTGGGACCGAGCAGGCTGAGATAGTTGCCGCTCTGCGTTTGGCGCACGGGCTGCGCGGCCAGTTGCGGGCTGCTCACCTTTTCGCCAAGGTCGCTGATCAGCGCATTAACGTTCGTCGCGGGGTAGGGCAGCGAGCGTACCAGGTCGAGTGTGTAGCCGGTGTACGGCAGTGTGTAGCGGTAGAGGATCTGCCGGCTCCCGATACCAGGGGGCAGGGGAAGGGTGTCGACGAAGCCGTCGGCTGTTGCCTTGTACCGCTCGCCCAGGTTGCCATCCTGGATGGTCAGGTTCTGAGCGCCCTTGGGCACTGTGACGCGTAGCACACTGCTGCTGTCGCCCAGGTAGGTCTTGTTGCCGCTCAAGTTGAATACCAGGAGCTCGGCTATCAGCATTTGGCCCTGGTCAAACTCGACGATGAAGTGCACCGGCCCGGCGCTGATCCCGGAGCCGTCGGTGGTCGTCTCGTATACCGTGACCGGCATGTCCAGCCCAGTATGGCCCGCGGCAAAGGACTGCACGTCACTGCCGTAGGGCAGGTTTCCGGGTCCCTGGGTGCTCACCGCGTATGAGAGGGTGGTGTCGTCCGGCAGGGATCCGAAGCGGTAAAAGGCCTTCGCATCGGTTTTGGCCTCGCGGCTTTCGAGCAAGGTGTTGCCATCGAAGATGTGCAGCGTCATGCTCTGATTGGCCAGCGGTTGGTTGGCCGTCCCGTTAGTGACCGTGCCGCTGATCACCCCGCTGCCGGCCGCAAGAGGGCCGCGAAACTCCTGCTTGAAGGAGAGGCTGCGCACGTACTCCAAGGCGGCCGCCTGGCCGGCGGCGTCGAGCTTGCCCGTATAGCCCGGCATGGTATCCCCGGCATTGGTGACGCCGTTGGCGACGATCTGGGCCCAGGCTGTCTGGCTGATGACCGAGGTAGCGGCGAAACTCGTCAAATCGAGCATGGGCGCCTTGCCCTTGCCGTCGACCCCGTGACAACTGGCGCAGTTCGCCTGGTAGACTGTCTTGCCCTGGTTCACCTCACTCGGTGAGGTGTGCAGGGTCCAGGCATAGCCAACCACATCCCAGACCTGCTGGTCGTTGAGCTGGCTGCCCCAGGGCGGCATCATGCGAGCCATGCGACCGTTCTTGGCCACATTAAAGAGCTCGGACAATGGCGCGGCGCCGACCAGCTTGGGGTCCGCGAACGCGAATGGTTTGAATTGCAGGCCGCTGGCGCCCGGGCCATCGCCATTGCCTGTATCGCCGTGGCAAGGCGCGCAGTACTGCGAGAAGGTGGCCCGGCCGGCAACGGCATCCGGCGGGGAAAGCGGCCCGCTCATCGGTACTGGGGTGCTCACCGTCACATTACCTGCCGAAGGCGCCTGCGGAGTAGCCGCCTGCCGGGCTGGGGCCGCCAACACCGGTATGGCAATGGCAATGAGCAGCACGCAAACCAGCACGCCGGTCAGCCCTGCGATGTGACGCCGCGCTTTGCCTGTCGAGGCGTCTCTCCCTCCCGAACGCCGATCTTCCTCGATCATATTCCCCCTTGCTTCCAAAACATACAAGAACGGCCCCCCAGGTGTGGGTGACCGTTCTTCTTCGTACGTCGCCACGCGTCGCCACGCTCAGACCACTGCGCGTTCCACGCCCGCTGCCCCCGCCCAGGTAAGGGACTGCGCTCAAGCGTGCCGGGAGCCGGCGCGGGACGTCACTTCACCGCTTGGACGTTGATTTGCTGGTATTGTTCGTAGCGCGACGGGCACTTCAGGAGCAAGTTGTTTGCTTCCACCACGCCGTTCGTGCCTAATGTGCCCTCGACGATGGCGCTCGAGCCCTCGGTCGACATTTGGTCCGGCCGCACGCCATGGAAGTGGATTGCCAGCCGCTGGTTGGCGTTGATCGGATCGGAGATCTTGAACTGCAGATCCAGCTTCGCCGGGTCGTAAACGATACTGTCCGACACGATATTGCCGCTTACGCGTATGGCTTTGCTGGTCAGCGCGGTCTGTTGGGCGAGCACTTCATGCACTTCGCGGTAGTACGTGCCGGCGCTCTGGATCGCATTGACCATCAGGTAAGCGATGAGCGCGACCACGATCACCCCACCGATGATGAACTTGAGCTGCCGGTTTGCTTTGTTCGAGCGAACGGTGCCCCGCAAAATCGTGGAACTTCCAGCCATCCTGCCTCCAAGGGCGATCGGTGCAACGACAGAGACGTCAGCGCACCATACCGGATATTTGCGCCGAGTATATCACCAAAGATACACACGGTCAACAAAGTGAGTTTCTGATCATACGATCTTTGCGATAATCCGTATGTGATAATTGTCTCGGTTATAAAAGACATTCGAAGTCGCGGGGGGAGCGTGGGCGGCGCGGCTTCGGAAGTCCGATTCGATTGCCCCTGAAACTGCTTACCCCACCTGTCCGCCGTCGCCGGCCGCCACTTCGGCGGGCGGAGTCGCGGCAGCCGTCGTCTCCGGTTCCGGTTCTTCTGGCCCCGGCCTCAGGTGATTGACGATGATCGCGCCCATACCGACGACGAAGGCGATGATGGCCACCCATTGAGCAGTGGCCAACGAACCCATGCGCCACGCATCGGGGCGGAACATCTCGACCCAGAAGCGGCCCACGCCATACCAGATCATGTACATGAAGAAGACGTCGCCGTCACGCAGCCAATCCTTTAGGCGCCGGCCCAGGATCCATAGCACTGCGAAACCGGCCACGTTCCAGATCGCCTCATAATAGAAGGTTGGATGGAAGCCATTGGTGGCGTACCACTGGCGTGCCGCGTCGGTCAGACGATCGGGAACGCCGCAGGCCATCGGCGAGCCGGCCGGTTCCTGGCACGGGAAGTTGGGATTGATGTGAAAGGCCCACGGCGCGTTGGTGGGCGGCCCGTAGAGCTCCTGGTTGATGCGGTTGCCCATGCGGCCGATGGCCTGCGCCAGGATGAGGCCCGGGGCACAGATATCCACCCAGCGTAGGAAGCGAAGATGATTGAGGCGTGAGTAGATCACCACTCCTACAACGCCGCCGATCACTGCGCCGTAGATGCCCAGCCCGCGGAAGCCACCGTCCCAAAACTTGATGATATCCAGCGGATGCTCACGGTAATAGGCCCAGCCGACAAAATTGCCCGTAGGCGTGGAAAAGACGTGATACAGCCGGGCGCCGATGATGCCCAGGATGAGCACCCAGGTCAGCAGGTTCCACACGTGCTCGGGGTCTTCGCCGCGTCGCTCGGCTTCCTTGGTGGAGAGCCAGGCGGCCAGCAGGGCTCCCAGGACGATGAGCACCCCGTACCAGTGAACCTCCAACCCCCCGATTTTAATAAGGACTGGATTCATTATGACTCCTGTTATCCCTCGCGCTGTTCGCGGCGTACGTCTCGGCGTGCTGCTCGGTCGTCGCCCGGCGTCGCATCCGGCGTCGCATCCGGCGTCGCCGCGCCCGTAGCCGCGGCAGCCGCGGCTGCCGCGGCCTTCGCCAGCTGGCGCTGGTAGCGCAGCCAGCGCATGCAGTCTTCGTCGTGGCCCATCAGCATATCGGCGGCCATAATCGACT
>Ga0209746_1001595_pt1 | contig 10751 bp, 10 predicted proteins | sample BarGraNGADG00211_3_FD_184496 | JGI IMG/M metagenome (GOLD analysis project Ga0209746, IMG submission 184496) | Arctic peat soil microbial communities from Barrow, Alaska - Barrow Graham LP Ref core NGADG0011-211 (SPAdes) (version 2) | ecosystem: Environmental > Terrestrial > Soil > Wetlands >...
CACCGGAATCCACGAGCCGGGTGCGATTTTGTTCTGCTTGAATGGCGTGTTGTCAATGATGTAGTCCAGTTCCTTCGTGCCAATGCCGCAGGTGTTGAGCAGCGTGTTGCCTTTGGCCGACGCGCCGTAGCCGATGATGCGCTTGCCCTGTGCTTTGAGTTTGCGCAGCAGTGCGGGCAGTTCGGTGCGGATGTGGTTCACGCGTTGCGCGAAAGCTGCCCAAGTTGCCGGTTCCGCGAGGCACATTTGTTTTTCCTTTTCCAATGCCTGCGCCACGCTCGCGTGCGGCGCGACTTTTGATGAACGATGCCGCAGATGAAACAGGATCGAGCCGCCGTTGATCGGATAATGATCCACGCGTGACAGCATGAACGCCGAATCCTTCACCAGCGCCTCAATCGAACGCACCGAAATATAGGAAAGATGCTCGTGATAAATCGTGTCGTATTCCGTGTGTTCAAAGAAATCCACAAGGTAGGGCACTTCAAACGCCACCAGTGTTTCCTGATGCGAAACGGCCTCCAGCCCGGCCAGCAGATCGCGCAGGTCGTCAATGTGCGCAAAGACGTGGCGACCCAAAATTAAATCCGCCGCGCCCCATTCGGTTTTCAACTTGCGAGCCGTGGCCGCGTTGAAAAATTCCTTGCGCGTCGGGATCGCCGTAGCTAGGGCGACGTCGGCGATGTTGCTGGCCGGTTCGACGCCGAGAACTTCGCAGCCCTGTTCCTTGAATTTTTTCAGGAACACGCCGGTGTTCGACGCAATCTCCAAAACTTTCGATCCCGCGCCGAGCAGCGCGGTCGAAAGCAGATGCGTCATCATCTTGTTCAGATGCGTGTCCATCGTCTTGGACGTGGAAGTGACGTAGGCGTAGTGCGAGTAAAGGATTTTCGGATCAACCGTGTCGGCAAGCTGCACGAGCGAGCAGTCCGGGCAAAGCACCACGCGCAGCGGCAGGGAGATTTTGTAACCGGCCACTTCCTCCGGTTTGAGAAAATCGTTCACCAGCGGGGTTTTACCGAGGTCGAGAATGAGCTTGAGATTTTTCGAGCCGCAGGTGCGGCAATGCGTGCGTTCTTGGATCATGATTGCGGAGGTTGGTAGGGTGAATTGGGGTTCAGTTCGTGGCGGATTTCGTCCACGGGATCGCGCCGGCCTTCGCCTTTGAACAGCAGGCTGGTGACGGTTACGACGAGGCCGGAGGAATTTCCGACATTGCGATACGCGTGAACGACGCCGCGCGGGACATGGATGCGCGTCGGCGCCTGTTCGCCGGTGTTGATAAACCAGCCTTTGGCCGCGCCCGCCGCGCCGGGACGGTCATCCCAAAGATAAACCCGAAAATCCGACGGTCCGGCAAAAGTGAAATAATCATCCTGCCCGACGTGCTGGTGCGGCCCGCGCGTCACGCCCGGATGCGACCACGAGGAACACGCCATCAACGGCGTGAAACCGGCGGGAATTTCGTCTGTGCGGAAAAGTTCGTGCAGGCTGCCGCGCGCATCTTTGAAGACCGGCAACGCTTCCACGCGCACGCCCGACAGCCCGGGAATTTCAAAAATCCCGCGCACTTCGACTGGTTGCCAGATGGTGGACATAGGCGGCAAAGCTACCCGAAATCATTTCATCTGTGCGAGCATTTTTTTCAGGCCAGAACGCCATAAACCAGCCGGGCGGCCAAGCAATTTCGCCAGCTTTTCATTGCCCATCACCGTATAATCCGGACGGCGCATGGTGGAATTGAAAAACGAACTCAACACCGGCTCGACCGGTGGCGCGGCGGAGATTAATTTTGCATGAACTGCTTCTTCCAAAATGATTTTCGTCCAGTCAAACCGGCTCACGCCCTCGTCATTGACCACGTGAAACAATCCGCCCGCGCCGCAGCGGATAAGTTCCAAAGTCCATTGCGCCAAATCTGACGCGAACGTCGGGACTGAAATCTGGTCGGTCGTGGATTTCAAGGCGCGACCGTCGCGCGCCGCTTTCAAGACGGTGTGAACGAAAGTTTTCGTTTGCGTCGGATGCCAGCCGAACACCCAGCTCGTGCGTAGGACGAGATGTTTGGGCGAGGCGCGCAATACCGCCTGTTCACCGGCGAATTTTCCGGCGGCATAATGGTTCAAGGGATTGGCCGGGTCGCTTTCGAGGTAAGGCGATTTTTTTGCGCCGTCAAAAACGTAATCCGTTCCGTAGTGGACGAGCCGGACATTTTTTTCAGCGCACAATTTCGCCAGCTTTGCCGGCGCGGTGGCATTGACCGCCCAAGAAAGTTCACGTTCGATTTCGCAACGGTCCACAAGATTGTAAGCGGCGGTGTTGATGACGACTTGCGGCTGCAATTCCGCCAGCCGTTGCGCCATGAGCTTGGGATTGAGCAGGTCAAAATCCGCGCGGCCGAGAAAGGAAAATTCAAAATTGCGCGGCGCAATTTCCTTGAGCGCGTGCGCCAGCAAACCATCGCCGCCGGTGACGAGAATATGTTTCATGTCGGCCAAAGTTTAAGGTGCGATGGTCAACGCGTCCATCAATTGCTGATGGACACTGTCGCTTTTTTGCCGCTAAATTATCCGCCAGTCAATGCACATTCATTGGATCGCCAACACCATCGTGCCGCCGCCAATTTCCTTGAGCGGCGGCGACCGCATCATGGTCGAGTGCATCCGCCGCTGGAGCCGGGAACACAAAATCACCGTTTATGGCAACGAAGGCGCGAAACAGCTCTGCGACTGGTTTGAATTGAAAGGCATCGAACACGTCACCTGGCCTGCCGATCATCTGAAAAAATTCGGCCGCCTGTTCTGGTGGTTCATGCAGATGGTCAAAGGCAACCGCGCTGTGCGCGACATCCAGTTTTCGCCGGATGAAAAACACCTCATCATGGCCACGTCGGAATTTCATCCGAGTTGCATCCCGGCCATGCGGCTGAAGAAGCGTTATCCCGACGCGCCGCTGGTGGTGGGACTTTATTTTTTCGCGCCGAAATGGTTTTCCAAACAGCCCGGCCCCGGTCTGATGTTCACGGCCTACCGTCCGTTCCAGCAGCAAATTTACCAACGCACCTTGCGCGAGGCGGAAATGATTTTGACGACGGTGGAACAAGACCGCGAGTTGATGATTTCCGACGGTCGCTCGCCGGAATCCGTTTTCGCCGTGCTGGGCGGCGTTGATTTGTCCATCCCGCAAAGTGTGCCGGAGCCGAAGGAAAAAACGTTCGACGCAGTTTTCATCAGCCGCCTGCATCCGCAAAAAGGCCCGCTGGAATTGATGGCTGTGTGGAAAATTTTGACGCAGAAAAAACCGGATGCCCGCCTCGCCATGATCGGCTCTGGCCCGCTTGACGCGCAGTGCAAAGCCAAGACGGAAAAACTCGGCATCGCGAAGAACGTGGAATTTTTCGGTTTCCGTGACGGCGTGGAGAAATACAAAATCATCAAGTCCGCGCGTGTCGTGGTCTATCCGGCGGTGTTTGAAGTCGGCGGCATGGCCTCGGCAGAGGCGCTGTGCTGCGGGTTGCCGGGCGTGTCGTTCGATCTGCCGCCGCTGCGCGTTTATTATCCGCGTGGTTGGCTCAAGGCGCCGCCCGGAGATTTTCCGGGCCTCGCCGATTGCATTCATCGCCTGCTCACCGACGAAAAACTTTACGCCGAGACGAGCAAAGAGGCATTGGCTGCCGGTCTGGAATGGGATTGGAACGCGCGGGCGAAAGCGATTTGGAACGCCATTGAGAAAGGCATCCAATCATCCCCATGAAACTCGAACCGGTCAATTGCGCGCTCTGCGGCAGCACAGAATCGGACTTGATTTTTTCTGTCCCCAGCTTGCGGTTGCGAGCACAGAACCTTCGTTTTGATCTTCGACGATGCCACCAATGTGGTTTAGTGCTGCTCTCGCCAAGGCCCACCGGAGAAGCGATGGCTGCTCTGTATCAACCGCAATACTACACTGCACCGCATCGCGATTTCGTGCGCCGATTGGAAGAGCTGATTCTCCGCGAGCGTGTGTCGTTTGTTCGAAGCCACACGAGCGGCAACCGGATTCTGGATGTTGGTTGTGGAAATGGCGGATTACTTCATGCGTTGAGCGAAGCCGAATACGACGTTCACGGCTTGGAACCATATCAGGACGCGCTGGCCGGAGTGCCCGAGGGACTTCGTTCGCGAATCCGATGCGAACCATTTGAAGCGGCAAGTTATCCCGAAGGAAGTTTTGACATAATCACGCTTTGGCATGTTCTCGAGCATCTGGCGCGTCCAGTTGAAACCTTACAGAGCATTCGCAAGTTTCTGAAGTCCGATGGCACCTTGATTCTCGAAGTGCCGAATTTCGCCAGCCGTGAAGCCCGCTGGCTCGGTCCTTATTGGTATAATCTTGATGCGCCTTATCATTTTTGGCATTTTACACCGCAAACTTTGCAGGCTGCCGCCCAGCAGGCCGGTTTTCAAGTCACAACTTGCGTGACCTCGGCCGTTACTCGTCCGGTGTGGCTGCTGAATTATCTTCTGCTTGGCGCAAGCGCTGCCGCAGAATGGTGGCAAACGCGGCATCCCGCGTGGCGCAAGCAGCCACAGATGACCATGGCGCTTGGGTTCTTGTTTTGCTCCGGCAACCGCTTGCTTTTTGCTGGTTCGTGCCCCATGCTACGACTTGTTTGCCGTAAATTTGCGTAAGATGACTATTCCTTGATAGCCTTGTGCAAAAGCTGTTTTAGAATTTATTAGAGGGTGTTCCGAAAGTGATTTGGTGAAAGTGCGGATTTGCTGGCAAAACTGAATTATTCGGTTGCGGGTCATTTTTCAGCAGGCAGTTCCAATTCCAACTGACGCGCTTGCAAACCGGCCAGCAGTGCGGTCTCCGGCGGAGTGTCCAGCCAGACCATCGTGCGCAGCAACCCCGCGCTGTCTGTCCATAGACTCATCTGCCAGGTCAAGCGCAGGCGGTTGAAAAACATTTGGCCCAAACCCAATTGGTTTTTCTCAAAGGACTGGGCGGGTTCAATCCACGGACGGACTTGCCGTAATAATCGTTGCGCCACGCGGCTGGCCAACGGCAATAAACCAAAGAGCGTTTCGTGTTGCCCGCCGGCATAACCGAAGTAGCGCGGACAGCGGGAGGCTTCCCAACAGTGGGCACAGAGTTCCGGTTCGGCGGGCACACGAAACCACTGTAGCCCGTTCGCGGGTTCATATTCCCACCACTCCAATGGCTGACCCTGCGGGCCTTCCACTTGCGCCGCGCTCGCATACGGCGGCACGAGTTTCATGTCGGCGCGCAGTTTGGTGACCACCGCACACTGCCAGCCTGCGCGGATGGCTTGCTTGTCAGGGGCGGACAGACAGCCCATATCCGCCACCACGATCCCCGGCCACCAGCCCAAGTGGCGGCGACACCAATGCAGACTAGGCCGCAACAGGCCGCCTTCCGCCACATTGCCAGGCGTGAGCCAGCTGACCAGCGGCACGAGCGTTACCGACGGATGCATGGTGGGCAGCCACAACCGCAACGTATGTTTCTTGTAGCCGACAAACCAGCGGCTCTGGCCGGTCTTGAGTGTGCGCCCGCCCAGCGCCGCGTGCGTGGCGGTGTAGTCGCTGGAATTTTTTTTTGAAGCCGCTGCACGCCGCCGGCAGATCCGTCGCGTCCATCAGTGCCACGGCGTGGGGTTGCAGGCCCGTCCGCCGCAACAAGCGTCCCACCAGATACTGGTTGATGGCGCGCAACCCGCCCACGCCCACGGTCTGCCGAAACTCATGGAGCATGCGGGCCGTGGGCAGTGTGGATCGCAACCGGGCGAAGCGCCGCCACGCGGCTTGCTCGGGCATCTGGCAACGGTGGTGGAAAATTCATAATTCCTTCATCGTCCGGGCTTGCGACGCGAACAAAATTGCGAAACACTCCGCTCAATCGCTATGATAAAAAAAGCACTTATCACCGGCATCACCGGGCAGGACGGTTCTTATCTCACGGAACTGCTGCTGGGTAAAAATTATGAGGTTCACGGAATCGTTCGACGCGCCAGCGGCCTCAAGGCTCCTCGCTTGGAACATTTGATCCGCGACGGACAGGTTTACGGCCAGCGCCTGCATCTTTACTCCGCCGATCTCGACGAGGTGGATTCCGTCCGCGCTTCTTTGGAAAAGTCGAACGCGGATGAAATCTATCATCTCGCCAGTCAAAGCCACGTCGGCCAAAGCTTCGACACCGTCGAGCAAACCTGCCAAGTCACGGCCCTGGGCACGCTCCGTTTGTTGGAAATGATCCGCAAACTGCCCAAACCGCCGCGCTTTTTTCACGCCAGTTCCAGTGAGATTTTCGGCAGTCCGGAAACCGCCCCGCAGGATGAAACCACGCCGCTTGCGCCCGTCACACCTTACGGCTGCGCCAAGGCCTTTGCGACGCAACTCGTGCGGGTTTATCGTCAGACCTCCGGTTTGTTCGCCGTCAATGGCATCCTTTTCAACCACGAATCGCCCCGGCGCGGTGCAAATTTTGTGACCCAAAAAATTTGCCGCGCCGCGGCGGCGATCAAATTGGGAAACCAACCCGAACTCGTCCTTGGCGATACCAGTGCGCAACGTGATTGGGGTCATGCCTGCGATTATGTGCGCGGCATGTGGCTCGCGTTGCAACATGACACGGCTGAAGATTTTGTTTTCGCCACCGGCCAGCTTCATTGCGTGCAAGACATTATTGAAATCGCCTTCCGGGTGGTGGATTTGGATTGGCGTAAGCACGTCCGGAGTGAACCGCAATTTTTCCGTCCCGCCGACCCGCGCCGCTTGGTGGGCAATACCGCCAAAGCCAAACGGTTGCTGAACTGGCAGCCGGAAACAACCTTCGAACAAACCATCACCGAAATGGTGCGGGCGGAACTTGCCAGCTTGGAATTGGCGAAAATTTCGCACCCGTTCAGTCCCGTTTCAACGTCTGCTTCACCTGCAATTCGGCGATAAGCCCATTGCCTTTATCACCCTTGCCCCGCTGTTTGTAAGTCAAAACTCCCCAAGCATTTCCCAGCACACTTGACGGGCAAGCGAGCAAATGCCAGAGCCAGCGCCAATCACCGGTGCGAATGATTCCGCGCAGTGTGTGAAAAAGCGGGCCAAAAAAAGTGACGCAATAAACCGCCGCCAGCCACAGCGGCACGGGCGGTTTTTCCTTCATCCAGTTCACCGGCATCTCTTCCTGCACGCGAAGAAAATGCACCGTGGCGCGGCGACGTTTTTGCACGAAACCCCACAACGTCTGGACGTAATAATGATGCACGCCGCGACCGCGAATACGCAGCCATTCACGCTGGCCGTTTTTCATCAGGAACATCGCGACGTGCGTGTCCTGAAATTTTTCATTCGCCTGGTCGGATTGCAAATCGGCACGCCGATAAACAAAACCATTCGCGCCGAGCGGATACGAAAAAGTTCCCGGCGGCAAAATCCAGCGCACAATTTCGCCAGCATTGCCGGCGCGGCGGCATTGACCGCCCAGGAAAGTTCGCGTTCGATTTCGCAACGGTCCACGAGATTGTAAGCGGCGGTGTTGATGACCATTTGCGGGTTGATCGCGTCCAATTGTTGCTGCATTTGCGCTGGCGCGGTCAGGTCAAAATCCCGGTGGGAAACAAAAATTAAATCACAGCTTTTGGACTGACCGGCGTGCAAGGCGTGCGCCAGCAATCCCTGGCTGCCGGTCACCAGAATTCGGGTGGGCTTTTTAACTTCTGTATTTTTCACTTAAGAACAAAATTACGGGTGTTTTTTCTTGCCTTCAAGTTGATAGAAGAAGAATTTTCTCCTCCGTGCAACCGGTGGCCAGTTTCAGAAAATTGCATTTAAACGGACGGCGATTATCTCTGATGTTGCTTTTGGGGAATCAGTGTGATTTTATTTGCCAGTTATTTTGAATGAATAAATATGCATTTGCGGCGCAGCACGGTCTCGCCAGTTTGGTGGGTTGGGTGCGCACCAGTTTTTCCAATCCTGGCTTTGCACTCACTTTGCTGCATCGTCGCTGGGATTATTTCTCCCGCCGAAAATTTGACTGCCCTCTGATTACGCCAGACAAATTTCTTTTGGACACGCCGGACGCGCTTGTTTCTTATTGGTCAATGTTCGTTGAGCAGGAATTGCACTGCCGTAAATGGGTCGAGCCATTGAAGGCGGCGGCGCAACCGTTGGTGGTGGATGTGGGGGCGAATGTCGGTCTTTTTTCCCATTTGGTTTTTTGCATCAATTCGCGGGCCGAAATGATTGCTTTCGAGCCGTTACCCGCCTTGTATCAGAAATTGGAAATGTTGCGTCAGCGCACTGGAATAAAACTTGATATTCGGGCCAAAGCAGTGGGACGCAAACCGGGGGAGGCGTTATTAGAAAGCCCTCATGGATATGATGGTGTTTCACGCATTTGTGTTTCAGAAAGATCAGAAGGCCAGACCTATCGTGTCGAGGTAACGGCTCTGGACAAAGAATTGGCCGGACGGGAAATCCTGTTGATGAAAATTGACGTTGAAGGTTATGAATGCGAAGTCATTGCTGGAGCAATGCAAACGCTGTCAAGAACACGCTTTCTGATTGTTGAAGCGCACACCGTTGAACATCGGGATGCCATCACCAGTGCATTGGGTCCAGGCTGGACGCGGCGAAAGCTTGGCTCGAGCGATTATTTATTTTGCCGCCAGTCGCCAAACTGATCCAAAAGTTTGCCAAAATTATTCTGCGCCGTGCTCCAACCCAGCCGTTGCTTCAATCCAGTCCAGTCCATCGAGGCGAGATAATTTTGTCCGGCGCGCTGTCGGCAAATTTCTTCCTCGACCACCCGTTTGAACTCGTCACGGTCAAATGGCTTCACATAGCGCACGAAGTCGCCAAAGACCGGCGGATAGCATTCCAGTTTATAGGCCACCACGGGCACGCCGGAAACGAGGGCTTCCCCGACCACGATTCCCCAGCTTTCATAGTAACTCGGCATCACAAATACACGGCTGCTTTTGAGCAACCGGAACTTTTCCTCCTCGGAAACCAATCCGCTGAAGGTGACGTGTTCGGCCAGCCCCATTCGTTGCACAACGGGTTCGAGCAAATCCTTGCCTTTGCCGATGATGACCGCGCGGAAATCCGGCAGCCGTTGTTTTAACCAAGCCAGTGTTGCCAAAAGATCAGCAATGCCTTTTTGCGGATGCACCCGGCCCACCCAGGCCACGTCAAATTGTTTTGCCGGCGTCGGCACGCGGTCGGCCGTGGCCGTGTCGCTGCCATTGGGCACATACCACAAGTCGGCTTCCCGGTAACCGAATTTCAACAGGTAATCTCTGATTTCCGGATGACAATAGGTGACAATGCCACCGCGACAACGCCGGAACCACCGCAGCGAAAGTTGCTGGCTCATCCAATAATAAAGTGACGGCAGGCGGAGGGTCGTGACATCAGGCCGTTGTTTTAGCAACACCTGTTTCAACGTCGGGGCCATCATGCCCAGGTAAAGGATTTTGGTGCGCGCCTTGCAACGGATGAGCGGAATCGTGTCAAACCAAAAATCAGACATGACATAAGCAATGTCATCTGGTTTTACCTCGTCCAGCCGTGAAAGCGTGCCGGTCAGGCGCCGGACATAATCCCATAACAGCCGGAACTGTCCGGCCAGTTTGGAAACATCGCCGAGCTGGCCCGGGCCAGAATCGGTCAATGTAAAATTCGGCGGCAAGCGCCATCTTTCCAGGTATCTTTTGAAGGCATGTCCGCCAAAAAAATGAATCGGGTGACCGGCCTCCAGCGCCGCGCGCGCCATAAAATAAAAATAAACATCCCCCCCGGCCATGCTTTCATTGTAAATGTCATTGGCGAAGCAAACCAAACGCGGGCGGCGGGCGGCGGTGGGGGAATCCATGCGTTTTCCAGTGTTCAATGTTTTGATTTTTGTTTGGTCATCCAATGATGGCACCCTGCCAGATTTTTTCAAAAACGACAAAAGGATTCATCTGGCCGCCGCCCGCGAACGTCCAGCTTGAGTTCCGGCAGTCATAATGGAATTGCAGGTGATGGGCCAGATGACAAACAAGATTGCAAAGGCAATTTCCGCAACCCCCGGCATGATGTGCAGCCGGGTGCCGGGCGCTTCGCTTCCTCACCGCCGGTCAAAATTGCAAGATTCATAAAATTTCGCGCGCCGCGTCGCCGGAGCTTTTGCCGGTGTTCGTTTTGCGTTCAAACAAACAGCTTTGTCGAGCGCGGGCTTCCGGGGCAAGCTGATTTTAATTTTTGCGGGTCAAACCAATTTTACGGCCTGCGGGAATTGCTGGCGGTGGCGGTCGGGGATAACTAAACTTCGGCCTTCAAATGAAGGCTATTTTTATCACCGGCGCGGCAGGCTTCATCGGCAGCAACCTCGTTGACCGTCTGCTCGCCGACGGCAAATCAGTTGTCGGCTGGGACAATTTTTCCACCGGCCAGAAAAAATTTCTCGAAAGCGCGCTGAAAAATTCCAACTTCAAGCTCATCGAAGGCGACAACCTCGATTTGCCTGCGCTCACTAAAGCGATGGCCGGTTGCGACACCGTGTTTCATCTTGCCGCGAATGCCGATGTGCGTTTCGGCCTCGAACATCCCAGCAAAGATTTGCAGCAAAATACCGTCGCCACTTTCAATGTCCTCGAAGCCATGCGCGCCAATGGCATCAAGCGCATCGCGTTCAGTTCCACCGGCAGCGTTTATTGCGAGGCCGAAAAAATTCCCACGCCTGAGGACGCGCCGTTTCCCGTG
>Ga0209746_1001597_pt1 | contig 10735 bp, 5 predicted proteins | sample BarGraNGADG00211_3_FD_184496 | JGI IMG/M metagenome (GOLD analysis project Ga0209746, IMG submission 184496) | Arctic peat soil microbial communities from Barrow, Alaska - Barrow Graham LP Ref core NGADG0011-211 (SPAdes) (version 2) | ecosystem: Environmental > Terrestrial > Soil > Wetlands >...
AATTGTGAAAGGTACAAAGGCGGCAACAATAACTAATGTTGATGGCGCGTATAATTTAAATGTGCCTTCTGAAGGTAAAGTATTAGTGGTATCATACATCGGTATGGAATCAGAAGAAGTGCCCATAAGGGGCAATGTTATTAACGTGACGCTTCAAAACGTTGATAAATCGTTGGATGAAGTTGTTGTAATTGGTTATGGTACTCAAAAGAAAAGAGATTTGACCGGTTCTGTTTCTTCAGTAAGTGAAAAAGAATTGAGAGACATTCCTGTAGCAACAGTTGCTGAGGCTATCACAGGCAAATTGCCGGGGGTACAAGTTACAACAACTGAGGGTTCACCAGATGCAGAAATTAAAATCCGTGTCCGTGGTGGAGGTTCTATTACTCAAAGTAACACACCACTTTATATTGTTGATGGATTTTTCAAAGACGATATTAAAGACATTGCACCTTCCGAAATTCAAACCATCGACGTCTTAAAAGATGCTTCTTCCACTGCCATTTATGGGTCACGTGGAGCTAACGGTGTAATTATTATCACCACCAAATCGGCAAAAGCCGGCAAATTGAGTTTATCATACAATGGTTATTTTGGATTCAAAGAAACTTCAAAAATGCTCGATGTGCTGAGTCCTTATCAATTTGCCCGAAAACAATACGAAAGAGCTGTCTGGAACAAAGCGGTTCCCGGTGATTATGAAAATTATTTTGGAAGCTATGATGATATTAATTTATATAACTATATGAATGGAACCAATTGGCAGGATAAAACTTTCGGGAATACCGGATTAACTCAAAACCACAGTGTTTCAATAGGCGGCGGAGATGCAAAGTTTAAATATAATGCCTCTTATAGTCATATTTATGATAAAGCCATCATGTATATGTCAAATTACACCCGTGATAATGTAAGTCTGAAATTAAATTACACCCCTTTTAAATGGTTAATATTTGATTTATCGGGTCGTTATGCAGGTACAACCATAAACGGTTCCGGAGCAAATGACCAGACGGGAACAGAAAAATCTACAACCGATTCAAGGGTCAAAAATGCTGTTACTTACATGCCAATCCCATTAAAAAACCTGACAACGCAGAACGATGATGCAGATGCAACATCAAACCTCGTTTCTCCAATAACAGCAACTCAGGATAATAACAGGTTTCAGCGCACGAATGACCTTAATGTTAACTTTGGAGCAACGTTTAATATCACAAATAACCTGACTTTCCGTTCGACAATTGGATATACAGATGTAACAAAAGATGATAATCGTTTTTTTGGATTGACTTCTTATTATGTAATCCAAGGAGGATCCATGAAACGGGATAATGCTCCTGCACCGGTCACATTCAGAACACAAACCAATACCACTAATTTCCAAAATACAAATCTTCTTACCTTTAAGAAAGATAATATCTTTGAAGGCCAGAATATAAACTTTGTTTTAGGTCAGGAAAGTTACATCGTTTCATCTGACTTTATTTTCACTGATATAGAAGCCTTTCCAAAAGCCTATATGTCTAATGATGCGTGGGCTAATCCCGCAGATGGTACGTCAGTTGCCAATAAACACACTTTCAACCCCGATTACAGAAAATTCTCCTATTTCACACGCTTAAATTATGACATCAAAGATCGATATTTAATTGCATTGTCTCTGCGTGCCGATGGTTCAAGTAAATTCATCCAAAATCACTGGGGAATATTTCAATCGGTTTCTGCAGGATGGAGGATCTCAGAAGAAAATTTTATGGAAGGGACAAAAGACTGGTTATCTAACCTGAAATTACGTGGCGGTATTGGTCAGGCAGGGAATGATAATATTCCAAATTCTATGTTTGTACGGAATTATATTTCTTCATATTCCAGTTATATTCATGCATCCATGATGACTACTATATTTTCAACAGGAACAACTTTAGCAAATCCTGAAGTAAAATGGGAAACAACCGAAACTAAAAACGCAGGAATTGATTTTGGGTTCTTTAATAACAGACTTAGCGGATCCATTGAAGGTTATTCAAACACAACCAAAGATGCTTTGATTAAGATGAGCATTAGCGGACCTTATTCTTCTGTTTGGAAAAATGCTGCTTCTACGCAAAATCAGGGATTAGAACTGACCCTGAATATTGCTTTGATTCAAAAGAAAGACTTTAATCTGAATTTTTCATTCAATATTAGTGCAAATCAGAATAAAGTACTAGACTTGGGCGGTTTGACTTCGTATCAATTCGAAGAAAAATGGACAAGTTATGATTCAAGCAACTTTAGCTATTGGGTGACTCCGGGACAACCTGTAGGTTTAATTTACGGATACAAGAGCGATGGTTGGTACAGTGCTAAAGACTTTACGTGGAATGGATCGAAATGGGTTATGAATGCTACAAAATACAGCAACTATGATTCAAATACTAAAATTTATTCTGATAAATTTGGGAATAAATTTGTTGACAATAGCAGTCTTACCGGTTTAAGCTGGGGTCCCGGAGCCATGAAACTTAAGGATACAAATGGAGATGGATTGATAACATTGGATGATAAAACTTTAATCGGAAATACGAATCCAAAACATTTTGGTGCATTTTCATTTTCAGGATTTTACAAGGGATTTGATGCAAATATAAATTTCAATTGGGTGTACGGTAATAATATTTACAATGCAAACAAAATTGAAATGTCATCGCTGAATTACAAATGGCGTAATATGCTTTCAATGAATGAGAATTCATATACAACCATCGACTGGAAAACCGGCAATCGTATTACCAATACAACCGAACTCGATTTGATGAATGCCAATAACCATGTATCTATCTGGGCACCTCCAACCGGTCAGTATGCAACTACTTCGTATGATATTGAAGATGGTTCTTTTCTGAGGTTAAACAATTTAACTATTGGATACACTTTGCCTCAAAAGTTTACTACAAAAATTTATATTCAAAAACTAAGGTTTTATGCTACAGGATATAACTTATGGATATTAACTAAATACTCCGGTTACGATCCTGAAGTGGATACCCGTCGGTCAACTCCGGCAACACCGGGAGTAGATTATTCTGCCTATCCCAAAAGCCGATCCTATAATGTTGGAGTTAACATAACCTTTTAAAAATCAAACTACAATGAAAAAACAGATAATTTTAAGCATAATTCTGGGCACATTTATATTCGCCTTTTCTTCTTGTAATGATTTATTGGTAGTATCCAGTAAATCGTTATTAAGCGATGATCAGGTTTTCAGCAATCCTGATTCAACGAATGAAGCAATTGCAGCCATTTATGATATTATCGGTCAAAACAACTCATACCGTAACCGCCTATGGTTGCAAATGGGTGTGAATACCGATATTGAATACCGTTCGGGGTGGTCATCCGGAGCAGCGTTAACTTTAAGCAAATCAGATGATTTCTTTGCGCTTTATAATTCCAATATCTCAGTACCCGATGGATATAATAACACAGGGTCCGATAATCCATGGAATCGTATTTATCAGGGAATTGAATGTTCAAATCTGGCAATTGCAGGCATCAGGAAATATGGGAGTCCTGCCGAAGGAAATAATATGGGTCATTTTCTGGGCGAAGCACTAACCATGCGGGCATATTATTATTACGATCTGATTAAATGGTGGGGAGATGTACCTGCCTGGTTAGAGCCAATGACAGGTTCAACGGTTTATGTTGGGAAAACAAACCGTGATACAATTTACAATCACATTATTGCCGATTTGCAGGAAGCAAGTAAGTTGTTATATAGCATAAACACCCCTTTTACAAATACAACCAAGCGGTTAAGTAAAGATGCTGCAGAGGGTTTGTTGGCACGTATCTGTCTTTCTGCCGCAGGTTATTCCATGCGTCCGTTTGGAGCAGGTGATGCTGAAATAAAAATAACAGTAAGTGATGCACGACGAACAGAGCTATACACCATTGCCCGCGACGCTTGCCGTGCTATTATTAACGAAGGAGTCTATTCATTAGCCCCAAGTTTCAAAAACATCTTTTACGATCAGTGCCAGGATGTTGAAACTCATGGTCGTGAAACTATCTGGCAACTTCCCTATAAATACGGAACCCGCGGTCGTATGGTTTATAACCTTGGATTACCCCGCGATCCGGATGGAAAGAATAACACCGTTTCCATTGGCGGACAATTTAAAATCATCCCCAGTTTCTTTTACGATTATGATGTAAATGATACCCGTCGTGATATTACAGTTGTGCCTTACAAAGCTGCAAAAAATTCAACTTTAAATGTTATGGAACAATCGTTATCAGCCGGAATTACCGGCTTTAATCTCGGCAAATGGAGAGCAGAATGGATGAAAACTCCTATTTCAGGGACCGATGATGGCGTTTCGCCCATTGTTTTACGCTATGCCGATGTGTTGTTAATGTTTGCCGAAGCTGATCTTTACCTGACTGGCAGTGAAGGAGCCAACTACTTTAACATGGTTCGTCGACGCGCATTCGGGCAAAATTTAAATTCTGTATCTCCTTATGATTTACTGCTCACATTGGATAATATTAAGAAGGAAAGAGCATTTGAATTTTGCGGCGAAAATATCCGTAAATACGATTTAGAACGTTGGGGAGAGTTAAAAAAATCCATCGATAAAACAGAAGCAAATCTGGCAGCTTTACGCGATGGTACAGGAGATTACGCTACGGTGCCAAGCTCTATATGTTATAAATATACGGTTGATAATACAATAACAACAGGTGAACGCGTATTGATAATTTATGGTTTAAAACGCGGAGAAACCGACGATAAGACCATAACGGACCATACCGGCGGTTGGACAAAAAAATCATGGACTAATGCGATGTCGAGTTCTCCGGTTGATTACTACCTGAGTGATGGATTTATAAGTCATCTTTATCTAGGAAATCCCGATAAACATCAGTTGTTACCGATTATGAATTCGGTAATAACAACCAGCAACAACATGTTGTCTAACGATTACGGTTATTAAAAATTAATGCAGAACACATTAAAACTTACAAGAATGAAAAAAATAAAAAATAGTTCGTTACTGGCATTCTTTTCTTTCATCTTTGCATTTGGGATATTTATATCCTGCAAAGAAGAACTGCAATTAAAAAGTATGCCAAATTTATTCCGTCCCATTAATTTTAATGTTACATTAAATAAAACAATCGTTACGATTGCATGGGCTCCGGTTGACAGTGCTGTTTCATATACTTTGCAAATAAGTACCGATAGTTTGTATAAGAATATGATAGTTGATACTACGACCACACTACTTTCGTATACCAAAGAGTTAGCGGGTGAAACTACCTTTTACGCCCATATTCGTGCCAATGCAAGAGATACTTCTGTCACAAAGAATTCTTTTTATAACCGAAAGTTTTCAAACAGCGATCTTTCCTTTAAAACACCTAAAGAAAATCTGTTCCTGGGATTCGGAACCAGTAATAATACTGGGACCATTTACAGTGCTTATATGACTGATATTAATACATTAGATGTTAAATGGACACCGCAAGCCAATGTTACTCATTTAATTCTTAGTTCGGCTGACGGTAACCTGAAAGATTCCGTTGTTATTTCAGCTGCAGAGGCAAAAGCAGGAGAAAAAGTTGTTCCATCTCTGTCTAATTCAAACTGGAAGGTTCGGATTTATAACAATAACATTTTACGTGGTACAACTTATGGATTGATTGAAGGTGATATTGTTATTTCATCCGGCGGAGATATATCGGCAGCTATTACAAATGCTGCTGCCGGACAGGTAATTTTGTTAGCTGGCGGAAATAATTACACCATCGGTAATGCTGAATATAAGTTCAGTAAAAACGTAAAAATCAGAAGTGCATCGCCCGTAAACCGTTCGGTTGTAAGTATGACAACATTGACCGGTACAACTCCTCCCAGCTCGACTTCTAGCATGATGAGTGTTGTTGCTTCAGCAGCTTTAGATAGTTTGGTATTTGAAAATATTGATTTTACAGGTTTTTGCGACAATAATACGGCATCCACCAAAATAGGTTATCTTTTCAGCAATAAAGTGGCTTGTAACGTAAACACTATAAAGTTCACCAATTGTAATATACATAATTTTGGGAATACGCCTTTCAGATTATCAGGAGGTGTGAGTCAACGGGTTTCAAATCTTTATTTCAGGGGGTGTATCATTAATGAAACTGGCTATTCAAGTGTTTATGCTATAGTCAACAGTAATTCAGCCGATTACGTTGATAACATAACATTCTCCTATTGCACGGTGTATAATATTAAGGGTTCGTTAATTCTTCGGACCGGAGCTTATACCATGGGTTCGATAAATATATCGAATTGTTCCTTTAATCAGGGAATGCAAGATACTGGATCAGCACGTTATTTCATTGATGCTAATAATATGACAATAACAAGCGGCATTAATATTAAAAATTGTATTTTTGGTAGTTCCGGTGCAACTATGGGAGCAAACGGAATAAGAGTAACCACAGGTACTAAAACCATTACTGGTTGTTATTTCGCTACCGATTATGTGGATGATCCTATTCCAGCTCCTGTAACAAGCACTTCTATAAAATCTAAAATGACTCCGTATTCAGGAGCATCAACTTCTTTGTGGAATAATCCTGTATCAGGTGATTTTACACTGAAAGATGCCGCTTTTCCTGGAAAAGGAACGGCAGGTGATTTGAGGTGGTATTAATTAAAACTCGGGATATTTGCCTGAACTATTGGCAAATATCCCGATACTATCCTAACGTGTTGTGTAAGCTTATTCCTTATTTTCAAACAAATCAATTCATCAAACAATGAGTTTATATAAAAACTTACGAAATTTCGCAGGTATTCTGGTTTTATTTTCTGTTTCGGGCTACATGGGGGCAAAAAACACCTATGATTATCTCTATCAAAATCTCCCGTTCCCGATGCCGAAAGTGGAAGCTCCCGTATTTAAAAACAATACGGTTTCGGTTGCTGAATTCGGTGGAAAAGGCGATGGATATACGCTTAATACCGAAGCGTTTCGTAAAGCGATCGATGCATTATCGATTAAAGGCGGAGGTAAACTCGTTGTTCCGGCAGGAGTTTGGTTCACCGGACCGATCGAGTTGAAATCGAATATCAACCTGCATTTGGAAAAGAGTGCACTTATTTTGTTTTCTCCCGATTTCAAGTTGTATCCGTTGGTAAATACTATTTTTGAAGGATTGGAAACGCGTCGTTGTCAATCGCCCATTTCAGCCAGAAATGCAGTCAATGTAGCCATCACAGGCGAAGGGTCCATCAACGGTTCAGGTGCTGCTTGGCGACCCCTGAAAAAGTCGAAAGTAACCGATACGCAATGGAAGAAAGTAGTAAAATCGGGTGGTGTGTTAAAAGATCCGGGTTTTTGGTTTCCTTCAAAAGGTTCGTTGAAGGGTCAATCAATGAGCGATATGAATGTTCCAAACCAAAAACTTACTGACGCTGAATGGATAGAAATCAAAGATTTCCTTCGTCCGGCAATGATAAATCTGATTGAATGTAAAAACGTGATATTGCAAGGTGTTTTGTTCGAAAATTCTCCCAGTTGGAATATTCATCCCTTACTGTGTACTAACCTGATAGTGGATAATATAACGGTTCGGAATCCGGCGTATGCACAAAATGGTGATGGAATTGATGTAGAATCGTGCAAAAATGTATTGATTGTAAACAGCAGTTTCGATGTGGGTGACGATGCCATTTGTATCAAATCGGGGAAAGACGAAGAAGGTCGGCGTCGTGCCCGACCAACGGAAAACATGATTGTTGACAATTGCAAAGTTTTTCAAGCTCATGGTGGATTTGTGGTAGGAAGTGAGATGTCAGGTGGTGTTCGGAATATATCCGTACGTAATTGCCAGTTTCTGGGAACGGATGTCGGACTTCGTTTTAAAAGCAACCGTGGTCGAGGTGGACTCGTTGAAAATATCTATATCAGTGACATTTACATGTTCGATATAGTGACCGATTCATTTCTGTTTGATTTATATTATGGTGGAAAATCAGCTTCAGAATCGTTGGAAGACGGCGATGAAACTCCCACTCAGACTCAAAATCCTCCGGTAACTGCTGAAACTCCTTCGTTTCGAAATATCTTTGTCAAGAATATCGTTTCACGCAATGCGCGCAGAGCCATGTTTTTCAATGGATTACCCGAAATGAATATTTCAAATATTAATGTAGAAAATGCAGTAATAACTTCTCAGTTTGGTGCAGTAATTTGCGAATCGGATGGAATTAAATTTAAAAACATACATATTGTTCCTCAATCGGGACCTGCACTCACCCTTAAAAATGTCAAAAACTTTGATTTAAAAGAGTTTATTTATCCCGATTCGCTTCCGGAAGTAGTGAAAATTATTGGAAAATCGAAAAACATACAACTCCCGGAATCTATTGATAAACAAAAAATTATTGATATAAAATAATCACCGGTAAGTTCGACAGGAAACTATTATAAAAATTGGTTTTTTTTCATCGTAGTTTAGATTAAAGGTTTGTTATTTTGCGAAAGCGTGGCGTAGTGATATCGACACGCTTTCTTTTTTAAAAAAACCACCAACTAATGTAATTTTTAAAAAAAATAGAACCTTTCAATCGTTTTCCCCTTTTTATCAGGACATGCTGAAAAACGCTGGCAGGTTGAAAAACTTGTAGGGAGCTTCTTTAAAAAACAAGAACATTGATTAACCGCAATTGAACAATCAATCAAAATAAAACCGGTCAGTAAGTTAAATAAGAAGTGTTGAAATAAAAAAAAGACGGAATCAAGAATTAATTAGTACATTTGCACCGCTAAAAGAACTCGCCGCGCAAGCAATATACGGAACAAACGATATAGGTGGATCTATTCTACCTGTATTTTTTTTGTGGTTAAGCGAAGTGGAAAAGAAAGATCAACTGCTGCAATGCAATATCTGGTAATATAGGTTTAGCGATACTTTCTAATGATGTCTAATTTTCAAACGGGAAATAAACTATCAAAAAATGAGCATATTATGAATATAAAAATAAACTTTTCTTTATCCTTTTTTCTTTTACTCAACCTATCGATATTCGGGGCGATTCCAACCGGCTATTACGCAAATCTGGAGGGAAAGAAAACAGCCGAACTTAAAACGGCTGCATTTCTTGCCATAAAAAACCATGTCAGTTTGAAATATGATGATCTGTGGACTTATTTTCCAAAGACCGATTTTTTGCCATCCACTCCAACAGAGATATGGGATATGTATTCGAACAATATTGTCTTTTTTAGTGCTCATAGTTCAATTGACAAGTAACATTGTGTGCCCAACTCGTGGTGGGGCGGCCCGACAGTTGATAATGAATATGCTTATGGCGATTTAATGAACCTTTATCCTTCGAATAATTCAATAAACCAATCGAAAAGTAATAATCCCTTGAGTGAAGTCGGGGCAACCACTATGGATAATGGCTTAAGCAAAAGCGGAACGTCGATAACAGAGGGATATTCCGGGAAGGGATTTGAGCCCGCTGATGAATATAAGGGCGATTTTGCTCGGACGTATTTTTATATGGCAACATGCTATCAGGATTATACTACCTGGCGAAGTGACAGCACCGGAGAATATGAGATAACCGGGGGTGTATATCCATCGTTTCAGCCCTGGGCGATTCCATTGTTGCTGAAATGGAACAGGATGGACCCTGTGAGTGAAAAAGAACTGGAACGGAATGAAACGGTTTATACACTTCAGCATAACCGGAATCCGTTTATTGATTATCCGCAGTTGGTGGAATATATATGGGGAAATATGAAAGACAGTACCTTTAGTTTTGCAACTGCAACAGGTATTGAATGTCCTGTCACCCGAAAACTTTCGATTTACCCCAATCCGGCAAAAGATCATGTCCAATTAAATTTTGATGAAAACGTAGGTAAATTTCATTATAGTATCTATTCGATGACCGGATACCTGACTTCATCGGGTGAGACGGCAGAACATTCCATTGACGTTTCTAACTTAAAGAGCGGTATTTATTCATGTGTTGTTGAAACGGCTTCGGAACGATTGGTGAGTCGGTTAATCATTTTGTAAAGATACTATATGCGGAATTAATCACGGTTTCGTTATTGAACAAAAATACTTTCTAACTGAATTTCCAGCAATAGAGAAGTCGGGTTATTGCGTTGGACAAATACAATAGTTTATCACTTCCATCGAAAGTCTGGAAGCAATTTATATCCGATAGTTTTATTGCTTTTGTGCCATTCGTTAGGACAAGAAAAAGCCAACTACTACTTTCGGTTTTTTCGAAAACAACTTACCTGCCAACCTCAATTCTATCTTCCCAAAAAAATCCTATTTATTTTATCGGCAAAATAAAAGATTGATTTTCTGTGTATTGCAGTATTTAGATTATCGATTCTGCAAGATAAAATCCTATTTTTTTTATGAAAATAAAATATTTACAAAAAGGTTATTGTCCATTAAAAAAATATATCTATCTTTGCAACCCAATTTGGAGAAAAAACCAAAGGGATAAAAACAAAGCAGTTAAAGTTATCAAAAACAAAGTAAAATGCCTACAATTCAGCAATTAGTTAGAAAAGGAAGAGCAGAACTCATTGACAAAAGCAAGTCGCCGGCGCTGGATTCATGTCCACAACGTCGCGGTGTTTGTGTTCGTGTGTACACTACAACTCCAAAAAAACCGAACTCGGCTATGCGTAAAGTGGCTCGTGTACGT
>Ga0209746_1001598_pt1 | contig 10732 bp, 10 predicted proteins | sample BarGraNGADG00211_3_FD_184496 | JGI IMG/M metagenome (GOLD analysis project Ga0209746, IMG submission 184496) | Arctic peat soil microbial communities from Barrow, Alaska - Barrow Graham LP Ref core NGADG0011-211 (SPAdes) (version 2) | ecosystem: Environmental > Terrestrial > Soil > Wetlands >...
CGCGAAGACGCGAAGGCCGCGAAGCGGGTAAAATATAATTCTTAGCGTTCTTACCCTTCGGGTACCTTGTCTTTTTTTCATAGTTAAACATATGGATTCCAAAACCCTCCACGTCCTCGAATTCCCCAAGATCCTCACCCGCCTGGCGGACTTTTGCGATTTCTCTGCCTCGGCAGACTTGGCACGCGCCCTCCAGCCGACGCCCGATTTCGAAGAAGCCCTCGTCCGCCTGGCCGAGACCAGCGAGGCGCGCACTTTACTCGTCACCAGCAACCTGACCATCGGCGGCGCACACGACATCCGCGAGCAGGTGGACCTGGCGGCGCACGGCGGCGTGCTCGACCCGAAAGAACTGCTCGATGTGCAGACCACGCTGGTCTCGATGCGCGACCTGCACCGTTTCTTTGACAAACACGCCGAAGCCTCCCCGCATCTGGCCGACATCACCTGCCGCCTGCCTGCCCCGACGGGATTGATCGATGCCATCTCAAGCTGCATCGCCGACAACGGCGAAGTCGCGGACAGCGCCTCGCCCAGGTTGTACGACCTCCGGCGTCAGGTCCGGATCGCCCACGACCGGCTGATGACCCGCCTCCAGCGCTACCTGACCGACTCGTCCACCGCCTCCAAGTTGCAGGACGCCGTCATCACCCAGCGCGATGGACGTTATGTTATCCCGCTGCGAGCGGAGTTCAAGGGCCAGATCAAAGCCATCGTCCACGACCAGTCATCCACCGGAGCGACCCTGTTCGTCGAGCCGCTGGCGGTGGTTGAACTCAACAATGCCTTCCGCGAAGCCCAGATCGCCGAACGGGACGAAGTCCGCCGGGTGCTGGCCGAACTCTCGGCGCAGGTGGGCGAACTGGCCGGGGAAATCGTCCCCGGCGTGGCCGCGCTGGCCGAACTCGACTTGGCCTTCGCCAAAGCCAAATATGCGGAGGCAGTCCACGGGTCCGAACCTGTCCTCCATGCGATGTTGAACGTCAAACGTCGAAAGTCACAGCCCGATGACGTTCGACCTGCGACGTTTGACATTCCCACGATCAAACTGCTCAATGCAAGGCATCCGCTGCTCGACCCGGAAACGGTGGTGCCCATCACGATTGACGCCGCATCCGGGACATTCGCGCTCGTCATCACCGGTCCGAACACGGGCGGCAAGACCGTCACGCTCAAGACCGTCGGCCTGCTGGTGGTCATGGCCCAGAGCGGGCTCCACATCCCGGCCGATTCCGGCTCGGAGCTGCCTTGCTTCCAAGCGGTCTACGCCGACATCGGCGACGAGCAGTCCATCGAGCAATCGCTCTCGACTTTCTCCGGTCACATCACCAATATTGTCCATATCCTGAAAAAAGCGGACAAACGCTCACTGGTCATCCTGGACGAACTCGGCGCGGGCACGGATCCGCAGGAGGGCGCCGCACTGGCGCGTGCCATCCTCTCCAGCCTGTTGGCGCAGGCCATCACCACTTTCGTCGCCACCCACTATCCGGAACTAAAAACCTTTGCCCACACCACTCCAGGCGTGGTCAACGCTTCGCTGGAGTTCAACGTCCAGACCCTGAGCCCGACCTACAAACTGACCATCGGCCTGCCCGGCCGCTCGAATGCGTTGGCCATCGCCCAGCGCCTGGGACTGCCGCAGGAGATCATCGAAGCTGCAAAGAGTGAAATCAACCCCGACGACCTGCGCGCCGACAAGCTCATCGGCGACATCCACCGTCAGCGCAAGATTGCCTTCAAGGAGAGCGAAAAGGCCGGAAAAGCCCGCTCCGAGGCCCGCCGGCTCGAACACGATTTGGCTGAACGACTGGAAAAAATCGAGGATGAGCGCCAGAAAGTGCTCGAACAGGCGCGCGCCGAGGGTGAACTGGAATTCGAGGTACTAAAGACGCAGTTGAAATCGCTCAAAGGAGAATTAAAGAAAGCCCGCCAGCCGCTTGATGCGTTAAAAGAGATTGAAGAGAAGGTGGAGGAGGCGGAGGAGAAGATACAGGCGCCGGTAAAGCGCAGACGACAGACCACCGACCATAGACCATCGTCCACCGTCCATCGTCCATTATCCGTTGGCGAGAAAGTTGTCCTGAAAAAGCTCGGCAACGAAGGGACGATCATTTCGCTTGACGAGGATGAGGCCGAAATCCAGGCCGGTTCGCTGCGAATGCGCGTCCCACTGGAGGAGTTGAAGCGAAAACAAGAGACCGTAGCCGGCGAAGTCCCGGTGCCTTTCCGGGGTGGACCGCAAACCGCGCCCCGTGCCCCGTCCGGGAACCGGGACTACGACGCAGGAACAGTGACTACCACGGAAAAACGTAAACCGGAAAAAATTATCGTTGAACCATCCTCCGCCGTTCATCGGCAGTCGTCAATACTCGCCTCCTCCCCAGGCATCGAACTCGATCTGCGCGGCCAGCGCGCCGAAGATGCCCTGGACATGCTCGATCGCTACCTTGAAAAAGCCACCATGACCGGGCTGCCTTTCGTCCGCATCATCCACGGCAAAGGCACCGGGAAACTCCGGCAGGAGGTGCGGGCCGCCCTCAAGGACCATCCGCATGTGCTTTCGTTTGAGGAAGGCGGGGACAAGGAAGGCGGAGCCGGGGTTACGGTGGCGAAGCTGGCAAATGAATAAATCAAAACTCCGAGTTTTTTATCGTTATTTCTGCCCCGCCAGCCACTCCCGGACACGCGCCTCCAGTACGTCCAGCGGGACCGCACCCGCCAGTAAAAGAATATCGTGGAAATCACGCAGGTTGAACTTCGCACCCATTTCCTTTTCCGCCAATGTTCTCAATCCGCGGATCTTCAACTCGCCCAGCTTATAGGCCAGCGCCTGGCCGGGCCAGGCGATGTAACGGTCCACTTCATTGGTGATGTTGAGCAGCGTGGAAGAAGTATTTTCAGCCATGAAATCAATCGCCTGCTGGCGCGTCCAGCCCAGGGCATGCATGCCGGTGTCCACCACCAAGCGGCAGGCGCGCCACATCTCATAGGACAAGCGGCCAAAGTCCGAATAAGGGTCCTGGTAGAAACCGACTTCCAGTCCCAGCCGCTCGGAATACAGCGCCCATCCATCAACGAAGGAGGTAAACCCGGCGAAGCGGCGGAAGTTCGGCAGGTCACCCAGTTCCTGCTGGAGGGCAATCTGCAGATGATGTCCCGGCACCGCCTCGTGCAGCGACAGGGCCTCGATCTCGTACAGTGGGCGGCTGGCCAGGTCATAGGTGTTGACGTAGTAATTGCCCGCCACGGTCCCATCCCCGGTGCCGGGCTGGTAATACGCGGCGGTATTGCCCGGCGCGCTGTAAGCCGGGATCGCACGGATCCCATAGGGTAAGCGTGGCAGGGTCTTGAACATCTTTGGCAGCTCGCCATCCATGCGTTTCAGTACCAGGGCAGTCTTCTCCAGCAGCGCCTCGGGGGTAGTAACGTAGAAGCGCGGGTCGCTGCGCAGGAACTCGATGAACGCGCGGAAATTGCCCTTGAAGTCTGTCTTGCGGATAACGGCGTTCATTTCGGAACGAATACGTCTGACTTCACTCTGACCAGTCGCGTGGACGGCTTCGGGCGACAGGTCCAGCGTGGTGAAATAGCGAATGCGGTCCTGGTAGAAAGCATGGCCGTCCGGCAGGTCCGCCGCGGCGATCCCGGCGCGGGACCCGGGAACATATTCCGTTTCGAGGAACTGGAGCAGCGACCGGTAGGCCGGCACCACCGACCCACGGATGACGTCTTCCGCCGCGGCCATCAGCCGCTGCCGGTCCGCCTCACCGACCGAGGCCTGGAATTGCTCGAAGGGCTTGAAGAAAACGCTTTCGGCCGGATCCTCTACCATGTGCGCCCGCAGGGACTGGTCCACACCCTCCAGCGTGACGCGCGGCGGAACGAAGCCGGTGCGCAGGCCGAGGCTCATCAGTCCAATAGACTCGTCGAAATAACGGCGAATATCTTCCAACCGGGCGAGGAAATTCTCATAGTCGCGAACCGTCCCGAACGGGGAGAGCAGGTACAGGTCCGGAATGTACGTATGGAACCCGCCCGCCTTGGAGATGGGCAGGCGGTAGCCATGGTAGTCGAGCCCGGCAATCTCAAAGTCCAACATGCGGGCGAAGATATCGTAGTTCAGCCGGTCAGCCGGAGGGAGCGCGCCGCGCTCAATCTTCTGCAAGAGCTGGCGAAAGACCGCCAGTTGTGCGTGCCAGGAAACGTAATGCTCCTCCCCGGCTTCGGGCAGGCGGTCGTTGAAACGATGGTCGCCGCAGGAGGTGGCAAAGAGTGGATCCCAGCGCATCCAGGCTTCCCACTGGTCGGCAATCAACTGGTTGAGTTGTTCAAGGGAAGCCATCGAGATTTCTTTTCAGTCAATTGTCTGCCACGCACGCGCAAAGCGAAGGATGCGCCTGCGTATATAAAAGACATCCGGGTCAGCAATGGGACGCTGCACCTTGATCAATTCGATGGCCTCATCCGGGTCGTATCCCAGGGCGATCAGGATGGCTGCTCCCATTGCCACCCCACGGTGACGGCCCCTGGCGCAGTGGGTGTAGACCTTCCCGCCTTCCCGGATCGTCTCCAGCGCGGCATGAACACCGCGCATCAAAGATCGGATGGGGATGGGCAGTACCGGGTTGTCAAACGTCTGCAGCCATAGAAAAACGAGCGGTGGTTGATGCAGGTCAATGGCGGGGCGCCTGTCAAAGCGCATGTTGATAATCAGGCGCACACCCAGGTCTCGCAGGTGATCATATTCATCCCTGCGCGGGGTATCCCCAATAAACAGATTGTCAGTAATTTTAGAAAAATTCATGGACAATATCTTATCACAAACCAAGACCTCCGAGTTCTCCGCGAAGCGCCCCCGAAGAGAGCAAAAACTCAGAGTCGGTTTTACGGTCCCGTCACCGCCCGGCGGACGATATCCAGCACCTGCAAAGCAGTTAAGCGCTGAATGGCAGCGGCTTCGTCAGTCAGGTAGAGGTCGCCCAGGAAGGTGGCGTCGGCGCGGGTGTAGAGGCCGCGGTTGGGCAGGCTGTCCACCGCTGCCCAGAAGTTCCAGAAGGGGAGGTTATATTCCACTGCCAGTTGGGCGTATTGGGGATTCACATGCTCGTCCAGTTCATGGTCGTCAGCCTTGCTAGCCAGGATGGGGACGACACCAGCCGCAATGAGTTGGTCCAGGATGGTCCGCATATAACCTTCGTTACGGATCTCGTAATGCGTGCCAACATGGATGATGACGAAGGATGGTTTGTGGATGCGCAGTTCGCATTGGAGCGGGGTCTCATATATCATGCAGGTATACTTGTTCTGGTGCCACTGCGCCCAGAGCAGCGCGCCGGTGGTCGTGCCGGGGCGCACGGTGGGACTCGGTCGGTTGAACGATCCGCTGAACCAGGCCACCGTCTCCTGTAAATTCGGCGGCAGCGTGGCGACCGCCTGCGGGTCGGTTTCGTAGATGCCCAGGAAAACATTCGGCTCGGACTGGCAGTCGCCAAAAACAGAAAATGCGTGCGGGTCATTGCCAAGCGACTGTCCAAGCAGGTAGATTTTCCGGGCATATTCCGGGACGCTGGGAATCACCGGCCAGTGCTGCCAGTTCGCCGGGTCGAGGAAGAAGGCGGCGGGGAGCGGCGTGGGAGTGAGCGAGGATTCGAGGGTCGCAGTGGAGGTCGGTGTCTCCGTCAGCGTGGAAGTCGGCGTGGGCTCTTCGACTGTGTTCAGGGCAAGTTCCGGAGTCAGGCTCACGGTCAGGGAAGGCAGCGGCGTGTGCCTGGGGAGGACCGTCGGCGTGGCATTGGACACTGGTAAAAAGAACAGCGCGCAGGCTGCAAGAAATACGACGATGGTCAACTCAAGTGGGGGTGGAGTTTGGCGCGGCATGGGGTAAGTATAACAAAGTTAAGGCGGTATATGAGATAATTGGCCCAACCGAGGACCTATGCGCGCCCGACGAGCCTTGCTCTACATGCCCGGCGATGACCGGCACAAAATCGAAAAAGCCTTGACGCTGGACGTGGACTGCATCTGCATGGACATGGAAGACGGCGTGGCACTGAACCGGAAAACCGAAGCGCGCCGGATCATCGCGACTGCGCTGCGCGAACTGACGTTTGGCCGTTCCGAGAAACTGGCACGCATCAACGCCGTCGGCTCGGGGCTGGAGATGGAGGATATCGGAGTTGTTTTGCCCTCCCGCCCGGACGGGATTGTCGTGCCGAAAGCGGAATCGCTGGAACAGATCCAATGGGTCAGCGGGAAAATCGAGGCTGCGGAACTGGCGCACGGCTGGCCGGTCAATTCCATCCGTATGCTGGTGGGCGTGGAGACGGCCAAGGCGATTCTGAACCTGAAGGAAATTGCTTCGCACCCGCGTTTGGACGGTCTCATCTTCGGTGGTGAGGATTACGCCGCCAGCGTCGGCGCGGTACGCACGCCCGAAGCAATGGAACTGTTGTACGCCCGCTCGGCGGTAGTGACAGCCGCGGCGGCCTTCGGCCTGCAGGCGATTGATATGGTGACAATTAATTTCCAGGACCTGGAAACGCTGCGCCGCGAAGCCGCATTTGGGGCGCAACTGGGCTACACCGGCAAACAGGTCATCCACCCGGCACAAGTCGGGCCGGTGCAGGAGGCTTTCACGCCGAATGACGAGTCAATTGAAAATGCCAGGCGTCTGTTGGAGGCTTTCGGAGCCCATCAGAAAGATGGCAAGGGTGCATTTGCGCTGGACGGGAAAATGATTGACATGCCGCTGGTCAAGGCCGCGCAGGGTGTGCTGGAGCGGGCGCGCGCTGCGGGTAAGTGGCAAGCGGACTTTAGTCCGCAGAATTAACCGTAGAATTGCGCCTCATGAAATTCTCCGCCTCCCCCCACCGCTCCCTTCACCTTTACACCGACGAAATGTGGTATTTCATCACTGCCCCCACCTATCAACACAATTACAACTTATCAACCGATGCACATTTTCATCTGTGGATTCGGGCGCTGAAAAAGTTGACCCGCGAATTTCAACTGAAACTGGCGGCCTGGGTGGTTTTGCCAAACCATTACATCCACTACAACCCGATCAAACATGGGTACGTGAGAGAGCCAGAGGAAAGGGAATTTTCCAGTTATTGCAATTATCTGCGGGAGGGGAGCAAGGGATGGCTGACAAGTTGCCGGGAGGAGTACCCACTCGACGAGGGGGAGGATGTTGAAGACCGGCGGACTGAAGTCCGCGTAACGGATGGAGATGCTGGATGATCTCCATCCTTTACGGCCTCACCTCCGCCCTGACCTGGGGGGCGGCTGATTTTTGCGGCGGGCTGGCCAGCCGCAAAGCCAAAGCCTACCAGGCTGTCCTTTTCGGCGAAGCGGTCGGGCTGGCCCTCCTGCTGGCCGCCGCGTTCCTCTCCAGCGAAGCACCCATCGGCTGGTTCGCCTGGTTGTTATGCACCATCGCCGGGTCCATGGGCGTGCTGGGGCTGTTGCTACTTTTCCACTCAATGACCAAAGGACAGATGTCCGTTGCCGCCCCCGTCTCGGCGCTGATGGCCGCCATCCTGCCGGTGGTTGTCGGAACGTTAACCGAAGGTTTCCCCGGCTGGCTGACGCTGGCCGGGTTCGCCCTGGCGCTGGCGGCCATTTGGTTCATTTCGCAGCCGGAGGGGAGTCCGAAAAGCATGCGGCTGCGTCTCGCCGACCTGAGCCTGCCGCTCATCGCCGGGGTCAGTTTCGGCGTCTATTTCATCCTCCTCCACCGCGGCAGCCAGAATGGATTGTTCTTACCGATGGTGTCATCTCGTCTCGCGGGTGTGGTAACGATGGTGATTTACACGCTGGTCACGCGGCAGGCGTTCCTACCCCCGAAGTCCGTTTGGCCGCTGCTCGTCCTGAACGGCGTACTGGACGTCAGTGGCAACGGGCTGTACATCCTGGCCGGGCAAGCCGGGCGCATGGACGTGGCCGCCGTGCTGGCCTCGCTCTACCCCGCCTCCACGGTCCTGCTGGCCGGGTTGTTCCTGCATGAGCGTCTGGGCCGCGTACAGGTGGTGGGCGTGTTGACCGCTCTGGCCGCCATCGTGCTGATGACGGTTTAATGGGGTTAAACTCAACGAGGAGAAGCATTCATTACCGACATCCAGGTTTTGCCCGTCCGCACCGCCCGCCAGAAACGGCTCTTCCTGACCTTCCCCTGGCGCATCTACAAGGGCGACCCGCTGTGGGTCCCGCCGCTCATATCGGAGCGTGCCAAAACAATTGACCCCCAGCGCGGTTTGTTCTTCAAGGACGGCTACGCCGAGTTATTCGTCGCCTGGCAGAATGGCAAACCGGTGGGCACCATCGCCAGCGCAGAAGATACGTCGGCCACCAAAGCTAAAGGCTTCGGCGAGTGCCTGGTCGGTTTCTTCGATTGCGTGGACGATTACGCCGTGGCCGAGGCACTCTTCGACCGGGCAACGGACTGGGCAGGCGCACACAAGCTCGTCAGCCTGTTCGGGACGTTCAACCTGGACCGCGAGGAATCACGCGGCATCCTGGTCGAGGGCCGCGACCGGCCACCGGTCTCGTACTGCGGGCATAACCCACCGTATTACCAGGCTTTCTTCGAGCAGTACGGTTTCCAAAAGTTTGGCGGCGATGGTCTGGCCTACGCCATTGACATCAACCTGAACACGCCCGAAATCCAGCACCTGATGCGTTTGGCTGAGAAAATCCGCCAGCGCAAGAACATCACCGTGCGCGGCGGCAACCTCAAGGATATTGACGGCGAAATTGACCGCATCCTGGAACTGCAAAACCGCGGCCTGGCCCACATGCCGGATTTCACCCCCTACACGCGCACTTCCATCGAAGCCATGATTTTACCAGCATTGGAGTTCATTGACCCCGAACTCATCCTGTTTGCCGAAGTGGACGGTAAAGCCGTGGGCTGGTTCCCCGGCATTCCCAACATGAACGAGGTACTCATCCACCTCAACGGCCTGCGCCATCCCTGGGACTATCTGCGGCTGGCGAAATATGCCCGTCTCAAGCCGAAATGCCTGGCGGTGAAAAGCATCGCCGTGGTCCCCGAACACTGGGACACGGGCGCGGGCGTGCTCCTGTTCGACGAGATGGCCCGCCGCGCGGCCGCCAAGGGCTACCAGTGGGCCGACCTGTCCCTCACCGGCGAAGACAACCTGGATACATTCCCGCTGGCCCACCGCATGGGCGCCAAAATTTACAAGCGCTACCGCTTCTATCGGAAACAATTGGAGGCAAGGTGACAGGCCAGGCGCTGGTGGTGGACGGCGGCAATACCGCCCGCTAGGATCCCACTTGATGTTTTTGTAAAGTCTGAATCCTTTCGGGCTCCCGGGATTCTCTGCTACAATCAGCCCCGAGAAGTTCCCATGCCCTCGTTGATTCCCCGCTCCAGGACCAACCGCATTCTCCTGACCGCCCTGCTGGTGGTACTGCTCGGCAGCGCCTGCGGAGCGCAACCCAGCCCAGTCGTCCAGGTGGAGACGCGGCTCCAGACGGTCGAGGTGACCGTCGAGGTGACCAGCCAGGTGACGCGCGAGGTCACCCGCCTGGTAGAGGTGCCGGTCACCATTAGCCCCTCCCCAACCCCCGACATCAGCCAGACTCCCTCACTGACGCCTACCATCACCCGCACGCCGACCATCACCCACACCCCCAGCCTGACCCCCACCCCCGACCCGCCGGTCGTGACGATCCTGGTGAATGCTTCCTGCAAATTCGGTCCGGGGAGTGCATATTTGTATAAATACGGCCTGCCCAAGACCATCTGGATGGAAGTCATCGGCCGCACCCCGGCCAACCCGAATACCGACCCAAAGAATATATTGCTGCTGGTTCAGGCCGTGCACGGCACGGCCCCGAACCCCTGCTGGGTGAAGGCCGAGTTCGTGCGCTTCAACGACGGGGGGGACATCACCACCCATCCCGAAATCCCACTCGTCTCCTACACCTTCCTGCCCCTTTCCACTCTCTACCGGGCACCGCAGGGCGCCAGCGCGGTGCGTGAAGGAACCAAGGTGACCATCTATTGGGCCGCGGTCTGGATGACCGAGGACGACTACCGCGGCTACCTGGTGGAAGCCTGGGTCTGCAAGGACGGCCAGTTGACCTTCACGCCGCTCGAATGGTTCCCTCCCCTCAAGGACAACGTGGGGCTGATTGGCATCTATGTGATTGATGAGCCCGGCTGTCTGGAGACCTCCAGCGCCCGCGTCTACGCGGTCGAAAAACACGGCTATACCAACTTTAGGGTGGTTCCCTGGCCACCCTTCGAGCCGACCCCCACCGTGACGACCACCCCTACATATCCTGATTTGACCGTGACTCCCTGACCTGGTCTCGTACCCCCGTGTCCCGTCCCGCAAGAGATTCGGGATGATATGCCGGAACCGGGACAACATCGCCCCGTCCGGGAACCGGGACTACCTCGCTGGAACCGGGAAACCCTCGCCGGGCGATGAGGTGACGATCAGCATTAACGATAACGGCCCCGGCATCCCGGAAGCAGACCTGCCGTTTATTTTCAACCGTTTCCGGCGCGGGGATAAATCGCGCTGGCGCGGCTCGGGCGGAGCGGGGCTGGGATTGGCAATCGCCAAATTCCTGGTCGAGGGGCAGGAGGGACGGATCGCCGCCCAAAGCCTGCCCGAGGGTGGTTTGCAGGTGTGTGTTTCCTTTAAAGCTGCGGGGTAAGATGGAAGATTGAGGATGTGGGGAAGAGCTT
>Ga0209746_1001599_pt1 | contig 10720 bp, 13 predicted proteins | sample BarGraNGADG00211_3_FD_184496 | JGI IMG/M metagenome (GOLD analysis project Ga0209746, IMG submission 184496) | Arctic peat soil microbial communities from Barrow, Alaska - Barrow Graham LP Ref core NGADG0011-211 (SPAdes) (version 2) | ecosystem: Environmental > Terrestrial > Soil > Wetlands >...
CGCCCGGCTCGCTGAGCTCAAGCGGGTGGAGGCCAACTCCGACCTCGGCCCGCCGACCTCCGGCTGCTACCCCTCCGACCTGGGCATCGGCCAGGCGCTTGACGGCAACCCGAAGAACCCGCTCACGGGAGAGATCTTCGACTCCAGCCTGCCCGCCGGAGCCCCGCCGGGCAGCCACTCCCACATGGACTGCTTCAGCAAACGGTTCGCCGGCCAGCTGGCCGCGGGCAACGTCCCTGCCTTCAACTACCTCACCCTGACCAGTGACCACACCCGTGGCACCCAGCCTGGTTTCCCCACTCCCAGCGCCATGGTCGCCGACAACGACCAGGCGGTGGGCGAGCTGGTCGAGAAGATCTCGCACTCGTCGATCTGGTCCTCCTCGGTCATCTTCGTCGTCGAGGACGACTCCCAGGACGGCGCCGACCACGTCAACGCCCACCGGATCCCGGCAATGGTCATCAGCCCCTTCGCCCGTCAGGGCGCGGTCATTCACACCCGATACGACCTGCCCTCGGTAGTGCGCTCCATGGAGCTCATCCTGGGCATGAAGCCACTGACCCTGAACGACGCGCTGGCCACCCCGATGTACGACGCCTTCACCGCGAAGGCGCTCAACAACCCGCCGGTGACCGCCATCCCCAGCCGGGTCAACCTGCTCACCCGCAACGGCCCCGGCGCCCCGGACTCGATGTGGTCGAGCACGCTGGCGCTCGGCCAACCTGACCAGGTCCCACAGTCGACGCTGGACCAGATCCTCTGGCACTCGGTCTTCGGGGCGAACAGCACGCCCACACCGCCGGGCCCGGGCGCCGTCGGCGAGCAGGACCGCAGCTAGCTGCGCTGACCACGCACACCCGCGGGCGTCGCGCACCAAAGATCCACCGGGTTGTCCACCATGTGGACCATAACGACATGTTATTTGATCAGTAATGTGTTATTACTGAATACGGGACGCCTCATCTGGTCCCGAGAGACCCGACCGGAGACCGCGATGAACCTCACCACACCTCACACGCCTCACCTCCGTCGCCACATCGACCTGTCCCTGACCGCCAGTGACCTCTGTCCGCGAATGCCCGCCCGCCTTCGCCCGACACCCATCACTGACCTCAGGAGAAACCATGACACTCGCCCCGGCACGCACGCTGGGCTCCGCCGGCATCGACCGGTTCAGCCCTGACCAGCTCCTCCGAACCGCGCGCCTGTTCGCCTCCGACCCCGAGCTGACCACCCTGATCGACCACCAGTCGGGGTAACGCCGGTGGGTCGAGCTCGACTCCAGCCCCTACCTCCAGATCTGGCTCCTCTCCTGGCCCGCCGGCACCGGGACCGGATGGCACGACCACGGAGAGTCCGCCGGCGCCTTCCTCACCGTCAGCGGCACCCTGGCCGAGCAGAGCACCCATGGGCACCGCCGCCTCCGCAGGACACTGACCGGCGGTCATGGCCGGGCCTTCGCACCGAACCACCTTCACAACGTGTTCAACGTCGGTCTGGAGACGGCCTTCTCCGTCCACCTCTACACACCTCGCCTCACCACCATGACGCGGTATGCCGTGACACCAGCAGGGCTGCAGGCCACCGGGGTCGACCGGGTCTGGGTGAACTGGTGAGCGCCCTGTACCTGCCGCCCGCGCCGACCCGCCCGCTGTATCTGGAGACCGAGATCTTCTCGACCAGGCGCCCGCGCCCCGGACGCGGCTGGGACGCGCCCGCCTTCAACGGGGTCGACGACCTGCTGGACGACTCACGATCGCGGCTGGAGCGTCTCACGGCGCGAGCGGCCTTCCAGGAGGTGCTGTACGGGCGGGCGACCCTGGTGGATCTCCGCCCCCAGGCCCAGCGCAGGCAGCAGGGCGAGGTGCATCCAGACCTGGCCCCCGTCGTGATCGAGCGCAACGTCCTGGAGTGGCGCCTGGACCCGCGGCACCCCTCGAGCCTGCCGATCGCCGACCTCGGCCTTCGTGTGATCCTGGTCTGCCAGGAGGGCTACACCTCATCGCTGGCCGCAGATGTGCTGCTACGCCTCGGTCTTCATCGCTGCACCGACATCATCGGCGGCTTCGCCGCCTGGCGTGACGCCGGACTTCCGTGCCATGACGGAACAGGCGCCCGGGGCCGCTGAGCGATCAGGCCAGGGCGCGCTCGAAGTCCTCTATCAGGTCACGGACGTCCTCGAGGCCGACAGAGACGCGCAGGACACCGTCGGTGATTCCGACCGCGAGCCGGGCCTCCGGTCCCAGACGCCGGTGCGTGGTGGTGGCCGGGTGCGTGATCATCGACTTGGCGTCGCCCAGGTTGTTCGAGATGTCAACGATCCGAAGGGCGTTCATCACCGCGAACGCCTCGTCCTTGCCGCCGGCCAGCTCGAAGGTCACGACGGTCCCACCGCCATACATCTGCTTCTTGGCGAGCTCGTACTGCGGGTGCGACTCGAGCCACGGATAGATCACCCGCGAGACCTTCGGATGGGCCTGAAGCACCCGGGCCAGCCCCAGCGCCGAGGCGGACATCCGCTCGACCCGCAACGACAGCGTCTCCAGACCCTTCAGCAGCACCCAGGCGTTGAAGGGCTACATCGACGGACCGATATGGCGCATCAGGTTCTTTACCGGGCCATCGATGAATTCAGAGGTCCCCAGGATCGCCCCACCCAGTGTCCGGCCCTGGCCGTCAATGTGTTTGGTCGCCGAATAGACGATGACGTCAGCGCCCTGCTCGAGCGGCTTGGAGAAGATCGGGGTGCCGAAGACGTTGTCGACGACGACCTTCGCTCCCGCGCCATGAGCGAGCTCGCAGACGGCGGCGATGTCGACCAGCTCCTGCATCGGGTTGCTCGGCGACTCGAAGAACACCGCCGCAGCCGGCACCGACAGCGCCTCGCGCCACTGGTCGAGGTCGGTTCCGTCGACAAAGACGGTCTCCACCCCCCACCGCGGCAGGATCTCGTCCAGGATCACGTAGCAGGACCCGAACAGGCCCCGGGAGCTGACCACCCGATCACCCCTGCCCAGCAGCGCGGCCAGCGCGACAAAGACCGCAGACATACCCGTCGCCGTCGCAAAGCACGCCTGGGCGCCCTCGAGCAGGCGCATCCGCTCCTGGAACATCGCCACCGTCGGGTTGCCATAGCGCGAGTAGACGAAGCGGTCGATCTCGTCCTTGAACGCCGCCTCAGCCTCCTGCGCCGAGGAGTAGACATAGCCCGAGGTCAGGAACAGCCCCTCCGAGGTCTCGTCAAAGGCGCTGCGGGTCAGGCCACCCCGAACCGCCAGCGTGTCCGGACGCAGCTCACTCATCCCTGCCTCCACGGCAGACCGGCTGCCTTCCAGCCTGCGACATCCCGGTGTCCGTCCTGGCCCAGCGGGCCCTCGAAACCGTCAGAGACGTTGTATGCCGGCCCCAGACCGGCCGCTGTCGCAGCCTTGGCCGCCGCCGCCGACCGCACCCCCGAACGGCACAGGAAGTAGATCGGGATGCCGTCGCCAACGCCCGCCTCCCGCAGCTGCTCCACGAAGCTCGCGTTCAACGTGCCGTCCGGGAAGTGCTGCCACTCAAGGAAGATGGCGCGCTTGCTGATCTGGGTGAGGTCCGGCAGCCACACGTACATCCACTCCACGTTGGTCCGCACGTCGACCAGCACGGCGTCGGGGTCGGCCTGCAGCCCGGCATACGCACCTGGGGGATCCACGTCCCCGGCATAGCCGTTCGCTGCTGGTTCGCCGCTGCGCTCATCCATGTGTCGAAGCCTTTCACAGTCGTGTCGGTACCGGACGGTGCATCGGAAGATGCGGGCCGTTGCTAGAGCACCTGGGACAGGAACTCCTGGAGGCGGCGGCTGGAGGCTGCCTCGAACAGCTGCTCCGGCGGTCCCGACTCTACGACCTGCCCATGGTCCATGAAGTGCACGGTGTCGGCGACCCCCCGGGCGAACCCCATCTCATGGGTCACCACAAGCATCGTCATCCCCTCTCCCGCGAGGTCGGCCATCGTCGCCAGGACACCCTTGACGAGCTCCGGGTCCAGGGCCGAGGTGGCCTCGTCGAACAGCATCACCTCGGGCGACATGGCCAGGGCCCGGGCGATGGCCACTCGCTGCTGCTGACCTCCCGAGAGCGTGCCGGGTCGCACCTGTGCCTTGTGCCTGAGCCCAACCCGGTCGAGCTGGGTGAGGGCCACCGCGTCGGCCTCATCGCGGGAGAGGCCCCGCAGCTTTCGCAGGCCGAGGGTGATGTTGGCCAGGACGCTCTTGTGCGGGAACAGGTTGAAGTGCTGGAAGACCATGCCGACCCGCTGACGCAGCAGGTCCGGGTCGTCGCCCATCACGCTCCTGCCGCCGATGCTCACCTCGCCACGGTCGGGCTCGAGCAGCCGGTTCACGCAGCGCAGCAGGGTTGACTTGCCCGACCCGGACGGGCCGATGAGGCAAGCCGCGGTTCCGCCCTTCACCTCGAGGTTCACCCAGCGCAGGACCTTCGTGGCCCCGAAGGCGAAGTGGATGTCGCGGGTCGCGACGCTGGAGGTCGAAGCTGTGCGCGACACGGGGGGCGCTGCGGCCGGTGTGGCCTGGTCGATGATGCTCAATGCGCCTCCTGGGTGATGGCGAGCGCCAGGTCCTCGTCGGGCGTGCCGGCTTCATGGTTCGGGTCGGCTCCGTCAGGGTGCCGGCCGGTGCGCAGCCGGGAGTCGATGTGGTTGACCACATGGGTCAGCGGGACGGTGATGACCAGGTAGAAAAGGCCTGCGAGAAGAAGCGCCGACTCGTTCCCGGTGTTGGCGGCCTGGTCCTGACCGATCCTGAACAGGTCACGCTGAGTGGCCAGCAACCCGAGGAAGTAGACCAGGGACGACTCCTTGACCAGCGCGATGAACTGGTTCACCAGGGCCGGCAGGACCCTGCGCACACCCTGCGGGATGACCACCAGACGCATACCGATGGAGCGTGAGAAGCCCAGAGCACGCGCCGCCTCGAGCTGCCCCGCCTCCACGCTCTGGATCCCGGAACGGAAGATCTCACCGATGTATGCCGAGGCGATCAGCGACAGCGCCAGGATCCCCAGCGGGTAGGGGTTTGGCCCCCAGATCCCCAGGCCGAGGGGAGCCAGTCCGACGCCGATGAGCAGGATGGTGACGGCCGCCGGCAGGCCGCGGAAGATATCGGTGTAGATCCGCGCCGGCCAGCGCAGCCAACGTGACCCGGACAGGCCCGAGACGGCCAGGAGCATGCCCGCCACCGTGCCCAGAACCGCTGAGCACAGGGCCAGGACCAGGGTGTTCGGCAGGCCGACCCTCACCAGCTCGGGGAGGGCCTGTCCCATCGCATCAAGGTCGAGGAACGTCTCACGGAGAGTACGAAGGATGTCCATGGACGGGGGTCAGCTGGCGGTGCCGGCCTTCAGCGGGGCGAAGGGGACGCTGCCGCTGCCGGGCTTGAAACCTGTCGGAACGGGACGGCCGGGGTAGTACTGGTCCTGCAGCCTGGTCCAGGTGCCGTCCTTGATGACGGCGTCAAGGGCCGTGTTCAGGGCCTTGAGGAACGCCGGGTTGTCCTGGGCGATGGCGAATGCCGTGGGTGCCGAGCTGATCTGCTTGGCTGCCAGGAGGATCTTGCCGCCGCTCTCCTTGGCGCTCTTCTCACCGATCTCGGCCGGAGCGACCCAGGCCTGTGCGGTGCCGGCCTTGAGCTGGTTGAGTGCGCCGTTGTAGTCCGGCACCCGAATCGGGTTCAGACCCAGCTTGGTCGCGTAGTCGTCCTGCACGGTGCCCTGCACGACGGTGACCCGCTTGCCCTTGAGCTGGTCGAAGGTCTTGATGTCCGAACCGGCCGGGACATCGAGCCCGAAGTAGCCGAAGTCGTAGCCGTTGGTGAACGCCACCGTCTTCTTGCGCGCGTCGGTGATCGTGATCGAGGACGACCCGAGGTCGAACTTCTTGGTCTTGACCTGAGCCAGCAAGGCCGAGAAGTCGGTGCCGACGAACTCGACCTTGAGGCCAAGCTTGGACGCCACGGCCGTGAACAGGTCGTTGTCGAAGCCGGTGAACCTGCCGTCCTTGAGATAGACGTTCGGTGGTGCGTCGGTCAACGTCCCGACCCGGAGCGTGCCGGCCTGCTGCAGCCCGTAGGGGTTGTCCTTCGCCGCGGCGGTCGTGCTCCCACCCCCACCACTCCCGCTTCCGCAGCTGGCGAGCGCCATCACGGACATGACCGCGGCAACGGCGATGAGTGAGCGGCGGACGGGCGGGCGGGATACGGACATGGCTGTTCCTTGGGTGATGTGAACGTGGCGGATCCGGGCGGATGCGCACGCATGACAAGCGTGTCCGCATGACCGGAGGTTTGGTCGAGAGCATCTAACCTAACACGACGTTATGAACATCCTAACCAAAAGTGATGATGCCCCACGTGGCTCTTGTCTCTTCGATAGCCCAGCCTCGGCGAGCCGGGGCGCGAGATCGCTCCAGTATCTGAGATATAACGATGCGTTATTTGACCAGTAACGTTTGGTTACTGAATATTGCTATCCGAGAGGTCGTGGACAGACCGCCACGACCAATGAGCAAGCATCGACAGCAGGAGTCAAAGATGAGCCAGCACATCGCCCGGTACGGACTGCTACGCCGCACATCGATACTCGCGGTTGCCTCCGCCGTCTCGGTGGCCCTCGTCGGCTGCGGCAGCAGCTCGGCCGCAGTGGCACCAGCGGCGACAGCGCCCACGGTCAGCAGTAGCGAATACAACGCGATCATCGCCGCAGCCCCGGTCGCTGACACCTCAGCGATCACCCGGGGTTCCTGGATGGAGTCGGTCAAGACGCGCGGCCACCTTCAGGTCGGAGGCAGCGACGCTGCCCAGCTGTTCTCGTTGAAGGACCTCGAGACCGGGGAGCTCAAGGGGTTCGACGCCGGCCTCTCGCAGATGCTCGCCCGATACATCACCGGCAAGACCGACGTGCTGAGCCTGACCAAGCTGACGACCGTGACTGTCGACACCCGCGAGACCCTGTTGCAGAACGGGACCGTCGACGCGGTGTTCGCGACGTACACGATCACGCCGGCCAGGGCAAAGAAGGTTGCTTTCGCGGGCGCCTACTACGAGTCGGGTGACGCGATCCTGGTCAAGAAGAACAACACGTCGATCAAAGAGGTGGCAGATCTGAAGGGCAAGAACGTCGCCACCGAGAGCAACTCGACGGCCGCTCTCTCCCTCAAGAAGTACGCCCCGCAGGCCAGGCTGCAGCTGTTCCAGACCGACGCCGAGTGCGTCGCGGCCGTCCAGCAGGGACGAGCTGACGCGTACGTGCTGGACCAGGGCATCCTGATCAGCGACGCAAGCAACAACCCGGCCGTCAAGGTGGTCGGGCAACCGTTCACCAAGGAGCCCTACGGAATCGGCCTGCCGCTTAACAAGCCTGAGGCCAAGGCATTCGTCAACACCTGGCTGAAGAAGATCTACGCCGATGGCTCCTGGAACAAGCTCTGGAAGGCGACGATCGGCACCGTCGTCAGTGGTGACGCGCCTGCACCCCCGACGATCGGCTCCGCCGATGGTTCCTGAGCGCTCGGCCGGGTGAGATGAACATCGTCCTGTCCCACTTCGGTGACCTGCTCGGCGGGTTCTGGGTCACTATCGAGCTCACCCTGCTCGGCTTTGCAGGTTCGGTGGTCCTCGGGACGATCCTGGCGGTATGTCGAGTTGTGCCGATCACGCCACTGCGCGTGATCGGCGCGAGCTATGTGGAGTTCTTCCGTAACATCCCACTACTCACGCTCATGTTCCTGTTCATCTTCGGGCTTCCCGACATCGGGATCACGTACTCGCTGTTCGCCTCCGCCGCGATCTGTCTGGCCCTGTCAGGTGCCGCTTTCACCTGCGAGGCCATCCGGTCCGGCATCAACACCGTTCCGGTGGGGCAGGCCGAAGCGGCCAGGGCCATCGGGCTGACCTTCACGCAGTCACTGCGCTGCGTGATCCTGCCACAGGCTTTCCGCAGCATGGTTCAGCCACTGGTCAACGTCTTCATCGGGGTGGCGCTGAGCTCCTCCCTTGCGGCCGCGGTGGCAGTCAACGATCTGACCAACCGCACCCAGCAGCTGAATCTGGAGTATGCCGAGGCTGTCGCCGCCTTCCTCGTGGCGGGCGCCCTCTATCTGGTCCTGTCTCTGGGCGGGGCAGGCGCCGGGGCGTGGTTCGAACGCAGGCTGGCAATCCAGCGATGAGCGTCAACCGGGTCCTGTTCGACCCCCCGGGTCCACGTGGTCGTCGGCGGATCCGCATCATCGCCACGATCGTGGTTGTCATGGCCATGGGCCTGGTCGCACTTGCGCTGCAACGATTCGCGGCCAGCGGACAGCTCGCTCCCGGCAGGTGGCAACCCTTCACCCATTGGCCCTATCTCCGTTTCCTGTGGGAGGGCCTGCGCGGAACGCTCGGGGCGACGGCAGTGGCTGCCCTGTTCTCCTTCCCGCTGGGCGCGGGTGTGGCAGTGCTGCGACTGTCCCGCAACCCAACGCTGCGTCGCCTCGCGGCCGGATACGTCGAGCTCTTCCGCAGCCTGCCGCTCCTGCTCCTGATCTTCGCTTTTCTGCTGGCCCTTCCCCCGCTCGGGCTGAACCTGCCGATCTTCTGGAAGCTTGTCGTGCCCATCGTGATGGTGAACGTCGCCGTCCTGGCCGAGGTCTTCCGTGCCGGAATTCGCGCACTCGATCGCGGTCAGTTCGAGGCCGCTGCAGCCATCGGCCTGACGCACTGGCAGTCGATGCGGATTGTGGTGCTGCCACAAGCGATACGGATGATGGCACCGGCTCTGGTCGCCCAGCTCGTCAGCCTGCTCAAGGACAGCACGCTCGGCTATGTCGTGAGCTATCCCGAGCTGATGAAGCAGGCCAACAGCCTGACGGTCTACACCCACCTTCTGGTGCAGACGTTTCTGATCGTCGCCTGCATCTACGTCGCCATCAACCTGCTGCTCTCCCAGCTCGCGCACTGGCTGGAACGTCGTTCGCAACGCAGGCCCCGGGCGGCTCGCCCGGTCCCGGCACGTGCAGATGTCCAGGTGGATGCGCAAGCCCCCACACCCCAGCTCGTTCACTGAGGAAGACGGTATGTGCCGATTGCTGGGAGTGGTCGCTGCTGAACCCGCAGGGCTGGTGGATCTGCTCGAGGCCGAGATCCATCCGTTCACCAGCCTGGCCGCAGTCCACTGCGACGGCTGGGGACTCAGCTACTGGGACGATCACGACGACCTGGTGACGACCAAGGCCCCGGGTACGGCGTTGTCCAGCCAGCGGTATCGCCAGGCGATCGACGGCGCTGGTACCGACGCCGCAATCCTCCACCTGCGCAAGGCCTCACCGAACATGGCGAACGTCGTGGCCAACACCCACCCCTTCGGGGCCGGGAAGGTGGCGTTCGCGCACAACGGCTACTTCTGCCCGCTCGGGCCTGTCGAGCGCCTTGTCGAGGAGTCCGGCCCCAGAGCCTACGGCGGCGACACCGACAGCGAGCGCTACTTCGCGCTGGTACTGGCCGAGATGCGGATCCACCCCCCTGCCGAGGCGCTGCACCGGGCGGCCACACAGATCGCGGCAATGACCGACGCCGTGGCCCTGAACGCCCTCATGCTCACCCAGGACGCGCTCCACGCCATCGCGTTCAGCGACTCCTACGGCGTCCCGACACCAGATCGCGACGCCGCGGCGTGGGTGCTGAAGTACCGCGTCGAGGACGAGAAGGTGATCGTCGCTTCCAGCGGGTGGGACCAGAACGCTCCGCACTGGCAGACGCTGGCGGACCGGAGCGTCCTGACTGTCTCTCGCCGAGACCTTCGCGTGTCGACTCACCGGTCCCCGGCTCAGCTGGACCTTCTGCCCGCGTAGCTCTTGACCCCCGGGGTGAGGACCGAAGCTGTTTCCAGCCCTTGAACGTGGCACTGTTGGGCATCTCATCGTGAGTCCAGAGTGTGAAACATAACGTTGTGTTAGTTGACCAGTAATGTCTGGTTACTGAATACTGAGAACACGGTCCTGAGTGTCAGCGCGCAGCCCCGGCTTGCTGACCGGCCTCCCTCGATCCGCGATGATGGTGCCCCTGGCGACTGCCTGGCCCCGGTCGACCGGCCCGGCCACTGTACGGAGCTCTCCGCTCCGGTCGCATCATCGGAGGACCACGTGGCAGTGCACGCCAATGCCGTGACAAGTGCGCTGTCGTCCCTGGTCCCGGCCGCCGGTTCCGGCCTTGCGATCCGCGCCACCCTCATCGTCGTCCTGCTTGCGGCCGCGAGCGGAGCCTGGTGGGTCACCGCGCGCCGTGCCTCTCGTTTTCGACCTCTGCGGCGCCACCCTCTGCCCGGCCGCCCCGAGGCACCGGTCGCGGCACTGACGAGCGCAGACCTTTCCCGTGAGCTCGGCGCCAGGGCTACCTTCGTTCAGTTCTCCTCCGCAACCTGCGCCACCTGCCCGCAGGTCCGCCGAGTCCTGACAGAGCTCGCCGCGACGGAGCCCGGAGTGGAACAGGTCGACATCCAGTCCGAGGACCACATGGACCTGGTCCGCCGGTTCTCCGTCTACCGCACGCCCACCGTGCTGCTGCTCGACCCCGACGGCGCGGTGCACTCACGCACCTCCGGCCCCCTCACCCCAGCCCGGGCGCTGGCCGCCCTGACCCAGCTGTCCCAAGAGTCAACCAGGAGTATCGATGTCTGAGTCCCCCACCGCGCAC
>Ga0209746_1001600_pt1 | contig 10716 bp, 8 predicted proteins | sample BarGraNGADG00211_3_FD_184496 | JGI IMG/M metagenome (GOLD analysis project Ga0209746, IMG submission 184496) | Arctic peat soil microbial communities from Barrow, Alaska - Barrow Graham LP Ref core NGADG0011-211 (SPAdes) (version 2) | ecosystem: Environmental > Terrestrial > Soil > Wetlands >...
TGTCGGCGCTGTCCCAATTCAAACCGGTGCAGCCGTGGATGCGGATTTTTTCGGCGGCGAGCCATTCGGCGCCGCCGGTGAAGCCGAATCCGCCGCTGGGACTGGTCAGCGCGCAAAGACGGTTTCGCAGCAGCGACCACGCGCGACCTTTTTTAGCGAGGCGGTCGTTATCGTGCGTTTCGCTGTAATGGACGTAGCTGCCGACGCGTTCGTTCTGGCGGTTGGCGTAGTCGAGATACCACGCGACTTCTTTGCCGGAATAATTTTGGAACAGTTCGGAGTAGGCCCACTGCATTCCGCCTTCGGTGAGTAAAAGTTCAGTGGCGTCCCATGGACCACCGAGACCTTCGAGGAGAAAAATGGTTTCGGGAAATTCTTCCTGCACGCGGGCGATGATGTATTGCCAGGCGGGCGCGGGAATTTTGTAGCCGGCGTCGCAGCGGAAGCCGTCCACGCCGCGCCGGCACCAAGTCAGCAGCGAGTCGGCGATGATGTCCCAGAGTTTTACGTCGTGCTGTTCGAGTTCAACTAAATCTTCCCAGACGATTTTCCATGCGCTGGGGCTGGCGAATTCGCCGTCGGGATTTTTCAGAAAAAATTCGGGGCGATTTTCCTGCAAGGTGGAACCCCAACCGGTGTGGTTGATGACGATGTCAATGAAGACGCGCGCGCCGAGCGAATGGGCGGCATAGGTAAGTTCGCAAAATTGGTCAATGCCGGTGGTGCGTTTGTCGAACTCGACGAGCGCGGGGTCAACGGCGGTCAAATCCAGCGCGGCGTAAGGGCTGCCGAAACGTCCGAAGCGCGCGTAGGTCGTGGGCGGCGGATGCACAGGCAGCAGATGGATGATGCGGCAACCGAGTTTGTGGACGATGTGCGGCAGTTGTTTTGCGAGGTCGCGGAATTTTCCCGACGGCGGCAGTGTGGCGTAGCCGAGGGCTTCGAGTGATTTGAGCTGGGCCTCCAATTTTTCATCGGCAGTGGAAGCGAGATTTTTGGTCGCGCCGAAAAGCCGGGTGAAGGCGCAGTAAATTGTGTTCGCCGTGCGCGTGAAATTTGGATGGACGGAAATTCCCACGTCCGAACCATCCGGCCAGTGCTGCCAGTTTTTTTCGTCGAGCAGATAGGCCTTGGCCTTGAAGTAGCCAACTTCGGCGAGCGGCAGTTCGATCTGCCAGCCGTCGGCGGTTTTTTGCATGGGCACATCGCGCCACGAAGAATTGGCAACAACCGCCCGCCCGGCATGGGCGGAAATGATTTCTTTGCGGCGGGCGGCGGCGCGGCCAAGGTTGGTGCGGAGGCGGGCCGACCAGTTTTTTTGCGCGGCGAATTTTTTTTCGGCGCGGATGGAGAAATAAATTTTATCGCCGACGAACCGCAGAAGGCGTTCGCCGGTGGCCGGAGACATGATTGGTTTGGGTTGATCCACCTGGAAAACTTTTAACAGGAAGCCGCGAGTTGCGAAATGGAAAATTAAACCCGGCTTTTTCTTTGGGTTGCGTTGGCGGCGGGGGCGATTTAAATTAGCGGCTGGCTGGCTGAACTTTCACCAATGGCGACGACGACATTAAATCCGGGCGAGGAAGCTCAATTGTTGCAGACGATTGAGATGTTCGAGGTGATTGTGCAGTCGCAGTCGGCGGACACGCAGTCGCTGGAAATTCTCAAGGAGGCTTATTCGAAGCTCGGTCGCGAGGACGATGTGGTCAACACTTCCAAGCGGATCGCGCAGGCTTACTTGCAGCAGGGTCAGTTGTCCTCGGCGATTCTGGAATACGAGACGGTGTTGCAGCGGCGTCCCGAGGATGCGGATGTGCGCGCGGCGTTGAAGCAGATCGAGGACAAGGCGAGCAGCGCGGTGGGGCAGCCGATCTCGGACATGATGGCGATGGCGTCGGTGGATACGACGAGGTTGCGGCACAAGACGCGTGCGGCGGCGACCGAGGCGGTGGATGACGGACGCAAGTCGCTCTACAAAGTTTTCGTCGAGAGCAAACTGATCACGGCGGGCGATTTCGACCTGTGCTGGCGCAATGTGGACTTGAGCGTGGCACCGCCGGATGTGGTGGAGCCGTTCATCCAGATGCTGCACGAGAAGGGGATTTATCTGGTCGAGAAATCACTGCGCCTGTTGTCGGACAAATCGCGCGTGGTGTATCTGCCGCTGGATTGTTACGACATTGACATGGATCTGGCGCGCGGCTTTCCGGCGGAAGTTTGCCGGCGCTGGTGCGTGCTGCCGTTCGACCGGATGAGCAAGGCGATTCTGGTGGCGACCGCCAATCCCTTCAACCAGCAGGCGGCCAAGGAACTGGCCGAGGCGACCACGCACCGGCTGTTGTGGTATGTCGCCACGCCAAACGACATTGTTTCCAACTTGCGCAAAGCGTTCCGCTGACCATGGCCAAGATCAAATCATTTGCCGAACGAATCGCCGATGCCCTCGTCGAGGACGGGTTGTTGAGCGCGAGCCAGGTTGAGGAATTGCTGGAGCGCCAGAAGAAAGAGGGCGCGCGGCTGGTAAAATTGCTCATTGATAAAGACAAGCAATACATCAGCCCGGACGATCTGGTCGTCTGCATGGGCCGCGTGTTGAACGTCTCGCCCATCAATCTCGCCCGCGTCAACATCCAGTCCGAGGTGGTGGAACTGGTCCCGCGCGACCTCGCGCACAACTATAAAGTTGTTCCGGTCGCCCGGCTCGAAAATAAATTGTTCCTCGCGATGGCCGATCCGTTGAACGTCCTCGCCATTGATGACGTCAAGCGGATCACCAAGCTGGAAATCGCCCCGCTCATCGCCTCCGAGAAGGCGATCACGGACAAGTTGAATTTCATTGATGCCTCCAAGAGCGGTTCGATGGAGGACCTCATCCAGAACGCCCAGAAAAAGAGCGATAGTGATGCCGACGGCGATACCATCGAATCCGTCAAGGAATCCATCGAGGAGGTGAACCTCGACCAGCTTGCCGCCTCCAGCGAAGAAGCTCCCGTCATCAAGCTCGCCAACCTCGTGGTGCTGCAGGCCATCAAAGACCGCGCCAGCGACATCCACCTCGAACCGTTTGAAAAAGTGATGCGCCTGCGCTACCGCATTGACGGCGTGCTTATTGATGCCACACCGCCGCCCAAGCAGATGCAGCTCGCGCTCGCCTCGCGCATCAAGATCATGAGCAACCTCGACATCGCCGAGCGCCGCCTCCCGCAGGATGGCCGCATGCGCGTCAAGGTCAGCGGCAAGGATTACGATTTGCGTGTTTCGATTCTGCCCACCGTTCACGGTGAAAAAATCGTGCTGCGCGTGCTCGACAAGACCAACCTCTCCGCCAGCATCGACAAACTCGGGTTGGACGAGGCGACGCTCAAGCAATTCCGCGTGGCCATTGACGCGCCGCACGGTTTGATTCTCGTCACCGGCCCGACCGGTTCCGGCAAGACCACCACGCTCTACTCCGCGCTCAACGAACTCAACAGTCCGCAGTGGAACATCATCACCGTTGAAGACCCGGTGGAATTCCAGATTCCCGGCATCAACCAAGTGCCGACCAAAAAAGAGATCGGCCTCACGTTCGCCAATGCGCTGCGCTCCATTTTGCGGCAAGACCCGGACATCATCATGATCGGGGAAATCCGCGACACCGAGACCGCTGAAATCGCCATCGAAGCCGCGCTCACCGGCCACCAGGTGCTTTCCACGATGCACTGCAACGACGCGCCCGGCGCCATCGCGCGCCTGGATGACATGGGCATCGCGCCCTTTTTGATTTCGTCCTCGGTGATTCTTTCCTGCGCCCAACGTTTGCTGCGTCGCATCTGCTCGCACTGCAAGGAGCCGGTCACCTATCCGGCCAAGATGTTTGAAGGCCTCACCATTGATCCGGTCATGTTTGATGGCGTGCAGCTCTACCGTGGACGCGGCTGCGACCGTTGCAAAAATTCCGGCTACGTCGGGCGCATGGCCATCATCGAGGCCATGACCATCACCGACGAGATCCGCAAACTCATCATCGCCCGTTCCAGCAATCGCGAAATGGCCAAGCTCGCCATCAATCAGGGAATGCGAACTCTCCGCATGGTCGCGCTCGACCGCGCCCGCGACGGCCTGACCACGCTCGAACAAGTCCTCGTCACCACCTCCACGTTCTGACCACGCTCAAAATTTCCGTTGCGGCATGCCCAACGGCGGCGACTGCGAATCCGAAAGCCACGGTGGCAGCTTGGCCTGTCCCGCCGTCCTGGTCTCCGTTGGAATCGTGTAAGGCCCCGTGATGCCCGGCAAAGGTTTGATGCCCGTCGGCCGGCTGATGCTGCTTTGCAATGGCGTGAACGAACGCCCGTTCGGATTGAACTTCGGCACCGGCTCGAGATACGGATCAACCACCGGCACCGTCGAAACGCGTGGCACCACCAATTTATCCGGCGGCGCAACCGGTTCCATCAGTGCGCGGAAACGCTCCATGCCCGCCAGTTGTTCCGGCGTCTGCTTCGGCGGCGGCGCGGGCCGGGCGAACGCGCTGGCCCACTTGGAATCATCATTCGGCGAAGCACCAAACAGCGAACCAGGCTGCGCGCTCAAAGTCTGGTTCAAAAATCTAGCCGAGCCGGAATCAGGCCGGTCGCCCGGACGGGAATAATGGTCGTTATCATCTTTCTGGCCGAATGGGCTGAGGTTGTCGTGCGACCACGGATTGTCCAGCCGGCGGTAACCGTTGGTGGCGACCAAGGAAGCGGCGCGTTCCTGCCGCGTCAGATACCGCTGCTCCAGCGTGAGTTTATCTTCACCGTTCTTGTCCGGGAGACCGAGGATTTTTTCCGGCGTGGGCAGGCCCATGATTTCCTCCGGCGTCATCAGCGTCCACTTGTTTTTACCATCGAGAAATTTCTGCCACTGCTTCGCCGCCGCCGGGGAAACGTCCCGCGTCTGCCCCGCGCCCGGCAAAACATCAAACTGCGGAGCCGGCCCGCCGGGGAACAGGCTTTTGGGTGCGTTATATGCATCAGCCGCCGTGCGCTGGTCCGGCGGCATGAAGGTATTCGCCTTTTCCGTCACCTCCTCCGCCGGCTTGGAAAACTGGATTGTCGACTGCGCCCGTGACGGAAATGCCCACAGCACCGCCATCGCGGCGAGGCCGGCAAAAAAACTGGTCGGGCAAAAAGTCATTTTCGTATCATTACGCTAGAGGAATGGACAACCTCCGTCAAAATGAATTCAAAATAAAAAACGACTGAAGCCCTGTCTTTAGGCAGGATTCACAGAATTTTCAGAATTAAAAAAACTGCGGTTCCGAATTTTGTTCATCCTGTAAATTCTGTCTTTTGCCCTCAACCTCAACTTTCAACTCTCAACCAATTTCACTGCCGCTCGTATTCGCCCTTGCCGAGCCGTTTATAGACCTGAAAGCCCGACTTCTTCGCGTCCGAGATGGACAGCGGCTTGAGCTTGTGCGGCGTGCTGAAGGCGGAAAAGACTTTGCGCACCGGCTTTTTGCACGCCGGACATTTCGTCAGTTCCGCCGCGCTCAACGGACGGTTCAAGGTGAATTTCCCGCCGCAGACCTTGCACCCGCCTTCGCACAGTTCGTATTCGTAAAGAGGCATGGATAAAATTTAGATGGCCAACCCACTGCTTTGCAAGTCGGGTAGTGTCCTAATCTTAATCTTAATCGTCATCTTAATCTGCTTTGAAACGTGATTACGATTAAAAATAAAATTTAGAAATTACACCCGCGCGCATTGGTTTGGCTTCGTGCCACTCCTTCAGCTTCGCCCGCGCCGATTCGATCTGTTGCGGACTGAAGTTTGAATCCGCCTCCATCTGTGAAATGATCTTCTCCGCCCGCTGAAAATTGTTGCAATACACCGCGTGAACCTCCGCCAGTTTCAACCGCAGCGCAAAATCCTGCGGCTGCTCCTTGATTTTCTCCTCCAGCATTTCAATCGCCGTGCCGAAAAATCCCTGTGCCAAAAGTTCATCAATTGATTCCGGCGGCGCAACCGTTTCGATTTTTTCCGGCTTGGGATTGCACCATTTGCCAATCGAGCGGCGCGCGAACTCAATATGGCTCGCGGAAACGTGCGGCTGCTTTTCCAGTTGCCGTAAAATTTCATGCGCCTTGCCCGGCTGCCGCAAATCCTGCGCATAAACACGAATCAGCAACATCGCCGCCGCCAGATTTTCCGGATTTTTTACGAGCAGCGACTTGAGTAGTTGCTCCGCCTCGGCGAATTTCCCCTGCGACCGCAGCCGCCCGGCCTTCGCCAGCGGTTTGGGAATCTGCGCGCGTTCCTGTTTCACGCCGAGAAATTCCAGCGTCATTTCCAGCGTAACCATGTCCACCTCGCCGGACTGCTTGAGTTCCTCGCAAAGTTTGATGGCCTCGTCCCGCCGGCCGTTTTTGATCAGGTGCGCGATGGTGTCCATGTAGCGCCGGCTTTTTCCGGGGTCGAATTCGCGGTCGTCATGGAACTCCGGGTCAATGAGCCGGAGAAAACCTTGCGTGAACAATTCCGCGAGGCTGCTGCACAACAACAATGCCAGCGATGGCGGGATGATCAGCAGCAGTGCGATGCCGCCCAGCCCTTCCTGCGGCTCCTCAATAAACCAAAGGAACACTCCGGCCAGCCACACGATGGCGGCGCAGCGGATGGTGCGGAAAACGTAATGCGTCCTTTTGCTTTCACCGCCCGCCGTTTTGTCCAAGCCGGTCAACCACCATGCGCCCACCGCCACGAGCGCCAGCACGCCGATGTTCAAGAAAATCATCGGACACCAAATCCCATTTTACTTCTTCAAAAACGCGCTGAACAAATCTATCGGCAGTGGCAGGAACGTCGTCGTGTTGTGTTCGCTCGCCATTTCGCGCATGGTCTGTAGATAGCGCAGTTGCAGCGCAATCGGCTCCTTGGCGATCAACGCGGCGGCCTGCACCATTTTTTCGGCGGCTTGAAATTCGCCTTCCGCGTTCACGACTTTCGCGCGGCGTTCGCGTTCGGCTTCGGCCTGCTTGGCCATCGCGCGCTTCATGCTGTCCGGCAACGCCACGTCTTTCACCTCGACTGCCGTGACTTTGATGCCCCACGGCTCGGTTTGCTTGTCAATGATCTCCTGCAATTTCTGGTTGATGATATCGCGTTGTGCCAGCAGGTCGTCCAACGGCGATTGACCGAGCACGCTGCGCAAGGTCGTCTGCGCGATGAGCGAAGTCGCCTTCCAGAAATTTTCCACTTTCACCACCGCCGCGTTCGGGTCCACGACGCGGAAATAAATCACCGCGTCCACCGTGGCGGGCACGTTGTCCTTGGTCATGACTTCCTGCTTGGGCACGTCAATGGTCACGACGCGCAAATCCATTTTCACCATCTTATCCACGATGGGAATGAGAAAAATCAGTCCCGGCCCTTTCGCGCCTTGCAGTTTGCCGAGCCGGAAAATCACGCCGCGTTCGTATTCGCGCAGAATGCGGATGGATTGCGGCAGAATGAAAATCGCCAGCACCACGACAACAATTATGATTGGCGCAGACGCGCCAAACGCCTTCATAAGTCCACTGATAATTTGTTCCATAATTTTTCTCCGTTATTGAGTTTTTAGTTTTACTTTCAAAGTCAGTCCGGTGATACCGACAATTTCAACTGTTTGTCCAGCTTCGACCGGAATTTCGCTCACGGCGTTCCATATTTCGCCTTCGATAAACACCTTGCCGCCCTGCGAGTCAATGCGCGATTGCGCGTTCACCGTCCGGCCCATCATCGCTTCGCGTCCGGTGCAGGCGGGTTTGAACTGCGCGCGGATTCCTTTGCCGACGACAAAAATGAAAAATGCCGCCGTGAGAATCGTTGCCGGAATGATCCACGCCAGCGATAAGCCGAAGCCCGGCCCGGCGCTGCTGAACAGCATCATTGCGCCGAGGAAAAAAGCCGCGCTGCCGCCCGCCGTCAACACCCCATGCGTTGGCGAAAAAACGTCCGCGAGAAACAATGCGACCGCCAGCCCGATCAACACGAGTCCGGTGATGTTGACCGGCAGGATTGCCGACATATATAGCACGAGGATCAGCGCAATCGCCCCGACCACGCCCGGCAGGATCGCGCCGGGACTGCTCAACTCGCCCATGATTCCGTAAATCACCATCAGCATCAGGATGAACATGACTTCCGGCCGCAGGAACAGTTGGGAAAATTTCTCCCACGCATTCATGGGAATTTCCACGACGGTTGCACCGACGGTTTTCAACGTCTTGCCGTTGAATTCGCGTCCGTCTAGTTGCTTGAGCAAGCCCGGCAGGTCGTCCGCGATAAAATCAATCACGTTGGCGTCCAGCGCTTTTTCGGCGGTGGTCGCCACGCTTTGCACGACGGCGGACTTGGCCCATTCCACGTTGCGATTTCGTTTGTCCGCGATGGATTCGATGAAGCTGGAAGTGTAGTTCTCCAGTTTTTGTTTCATCACATCGTCGGTCTTTTCCGCGCTGCCACTCGCGCCGATCTCAACCGGATGCGCCGCGCCGATGCTGGAATGCGGTGCCATTACCGCCACGTCTGCCGCGAGCGTGATGAACACTCCCGCGCTGCCCGCGCTCGCCCCCGACGGCGCGACATAAACCACGGTCGGAAGTTTCGCGGCGTAAAAAGTCTGGACGATTTGCTTGGTGGATTCGAGCAGGCCGCCCGGCGTGTCGAGCTGGATGATGAGGCATTCGTCGTGTTGCGCGGCGGCGGCGTCAACCGCGCGGGCGATGTAATTCGCCGTGGCCGGGCCGATGGCGCCGTTAATTTTAATCAGCCCGACTTGCGCAGCGTTGACTGCCACGCTGAAGAAGATTCCGACGACCGCGATGAAACGCCAGTGCCGCATAAATTTCCAAATCTGAACCTAACCTAACAAAAGCCGTCGCCACCGCAAAGGAAACTTATTCAGCTTTCGTCATCGCCGTGACCCGCGCAACCGCAACCTGCGAGCGCCACGCAGGCGGGGCAGATCTGGCGACCGGCAATTTCCATCGCGCCGAACTGCCCGCACTCCTCGCACTTGGCATTTTCGTTGGCGGCGATTTCAGATTTTTGATTCACGCCTTGGAAAAACTTTCCGCCATCGCGATGGCTTTGCGCATGGCCATGGATTTATTAATGGTCTCCTGAAATTCACCTTCCGGCGTCGAGTCGTTCACCCAGCCGCCGCCGGCCTGGACGTAGGCTTTGCCATCCTTGATGAGCGCGGTGCGGATGGTGATGCAGGTGTCGAGATTTCCGTTGAACGAAAAATAGCCGACGCAGCCCGCATACGGCCCGCGCGCCGTCTGTTCGAGTTCGGAAATGATCTGCATCGCGCGGATTTTTGGCGCGCCACTGACCGTGCCTGCCGGAAAAGTTGCGCGCAGCAAATCGTAAGGCGTCTTGTCGGCGGAAAGTTTTCCCTCGACCTGCGAGACGATGTGCATGACGTGGCTGTAACGCTCGATGAACATTAAATCCTTCACCACCACGCTGCCGAAATCGCAGACGCGCCCGATGTCGTTGCGCGCGAGGTCCACGAGCATAACGTGCTCGGCGCGCTCCTTCGGGTCGGCGAGCAATTCTTTTTCGAGCGCGGAATCTTCGGCTTCGTTTTTTCCGCGCCGACGCGTGCCGGCAATCGGGCGAATCTCCACTTTGCCTTCCTCGCAACGCACATGGATTTCCGGTGACGCGCCAACGAGTGAAAAACCGTCCAGCTCCAGCAAAAACATATACGGCGACGGATTGATGCTGCGCGCGGCGCGGTAAATATCCAGCGGCGACGCCGTGACTGGTGCGGAAAAACGCTGCGAACCGACTACCTGAATGATGTCGCCAGCGGTGATGAGTTTTTTTGACGCCTCGACGTTCGTGAAAAACTTTTCCTTCGTCTGATTGGATTCAAATTCGACGGAAGGAAAATCATTTGTCACGGCCACGGCGATGTGTTCGCTCGGTTGTTCGAGTAACGAAATGATGCGTTCAATTTCGCTCGTCGCGTTTTCGTAGGCTTCCGCCGGACTTTCCGCGTCGCCAAGAATCGCGTTGACGAGAATCGTGATGGTCTGCGCGACGCGGTCGAAAATCAAAAGCTGGTCGGCGACGAGAAAATACATCACGGGCGTTTTCAATTCATCCTGCGGCGGGCTCGGCACGACCGGTTCAACGTCGTGGATGAATTCGTAGCCGATGAAGCCGATCGCGCCGCCGGTGAAGCGCGGCAATCCCGGCACGGCCACCGCGCGGTATTTTTTCATCACGCGCTCGATGACTTCGAGACCGTCCTTCACGTCCCGGCCGACGACCGCGCTTTCCGTGACGCGGCCGTTCTCAAACATCTGGACGTGCTGGCCGTCCTGCCGGATGACCGCGCGCGGATTGCAGCCGACGAACGAGTAACGCCCGATGTGTTCGCCGCCTTCGACGGATTCAAAGAGGAACGATTCGCCCTCGCCGCGAATTTTGCGGTAGGCCGAGAGCGGCGTTTCCAGGTCGGCAAGAATGCGGCGCGTGACAGGAATGAGATTTCCCTGCGCGGAGAACTTCAAAAATTCTTCAAGTGTCGGCGAATACATACCAAGGAAGAATGCAGAATGAAGAATGAAGAAACAAACAATTTGCGGCGTGTCGGCGGGAGTTCAAAAGGAGACTTTTTGAGTGAAGTCAAAAGGAGACAGGGTTAGAGGGAATAATTGCCAAGGATTTCGGGCCAGATGTTGAGCGG
>Ga0209746_1001603_pt1 | contig 10706 bp, 13 predicted proteins | sample BarGraNGADG00211_3_FD_184496 | JGI IMG/M metagenome (GOLD analysis project Ga0209746, IMG submission 184496) | Arctic peat soil microbial communities from Barrow, Alaska - Barrow Graham LP Ref core NGADG0011-211 (SPAdes) (version 2) | ecosystem: Environmental > Terrestrial > Soil > Wetlands >...
AAGGCCCGATTTATTGGTGTGCATCGGGATATGCACCCATCTGGGATGCATCCCCAGCTGGCAACCGGGGAAGATTCCCGGGCTTGATCAGCCCGGATTCTACTGCCCCTGTCACGGGGGAAAGTATGACACCCTGGGAAGGAGACTTGACGGACCACCGCCGGAGAATCTTCATCTCGTTCCCTATGCACTCGCAGAGAACAACAAACTGCGGATCGGAACCGCAAATTTTTCCGGGTATGGCGACAACATCAGAAAGCTTCAGGAGCTGCCCACAGCATAAAAGCGAGGAGTACTCATGTCAGCACTGCGGGAGTGGATCGACAGACGTTTCCCCTTGACGGAGTTTATCGAAAAGCACATCACCACATACCCGACGCCCAAGAACCTCAACTACTGGTGGAACTTCGGCTCCCTTGCCGGCGTCTTTCTGGTGGTTCAGATTCTCACCGGCATATGGCTTACCATGTACTACAAGCCGGACACGAATCTTGCCTTTGACAGCGTCCAGCATATCATGCGAAACGTTAATTACGGCTGGCTCATCCGCTCCCTGCATGCGATCGGACCGACAGGTTTTTTCTTTGCCGTCTACCTGCATATAGCGAGGGGTCTTTACTACGGATCGTACAAAAGCCCGCGGGAGCTCATATGGTGGATAGGGCTGGCCATCTACCTGAGCCTCATGGCGGAGGCTTTTATGGGGTATCTCCTCCCTTGGGGACAGATGTCCTACTGGGGGGCGACGGTCGTCACCGACTTCTTCAGCGCCATACCTTTCATCGGCGCCGATTTTGTCGTCTGGCTGAGAGGCGACTTTGCCGTGGGCGATCCAACCCTCGGACGATTCTTTTCCCTGCACACCACGCTGATACCCTTAGGTGTAATCGGCGGGCTCGTGGTGATGCATCTTACCGCCCTGCACCGGGTGGGAAGCAGCAATCCCGCGGGGATCGATCTGGACAAGCATGGACCTGCGGTTATCACCTTTGCACCCAGCTACATAACCAAGGATCTCTGGTTCATCTCCCTCTTTTTTACCCTCTACCTCTACGTCGTCTTCTTCCAGCCGGACTTCTTCCTGGAGCCGATCAACTCCGAACCGGCCAACGCCCTGGTCACGCCTGCCGATATCGTCCCCGAGTGGTATTTCCTCCCCTTTTACGCTATCCTCAGGTCCATACCTCAGAAACTCGGCTGGGTGGTAGCGATGTTCGGATCCATTTTAATCCTTGCTTTTTTACCCTATCTGGACCGCTCCCCGGTGAGAAGCTCCCGGTATCGGCCGGTCAAAAAGGTCTTGACCTGGCTATTCTTCCTCGATGTTCTTTTTCTGGGATACGTGGGTCTGCAACCGCCCGGCACGATGCCGCTGCTCGGGAGAGCAGCAACTTCCTATTACTTCCTCTATTTCCTCCTTCTCCCCCTGATCCCGGCCGTTGAGAAGGTACGACCATTGCCGCAGGAGGATGAGATATGAAGACCTGTAGACCTTCGTCCGGAAGGAAAAATGCTTTTTCAATGGCAATCATGGTCATTCTCTTCCCGTTGGCTCTTTGGGCCGCGGCGGGGGCGGAGGTACCGACAACAGGCCTGGACATGAGCGATGCGACCATCAAGAGGGGGGAAGAGATTTTTCGGTCCTCCTGTCAAGCCTGTCACAGCCTCAAATATTCAGGTTATAAAGCAAGAATGTCAGCCAAGGACGCCCAAAAAGCCTTCGGCAAGATGCCCCCCGACCTGAACCTCATGACGAAGGCACGGGGTGGCGGCAGTAAAGGAGCCGCATATATTTATGCCCTTCTCGTCAGTTTTAACGATACCCTGGAGAAAAATTCGATTTTCCCCAATATCGCCATGCCTCCCGCCTTATCCAAGGACGATCCGGAGTTTGCCCGGAAGGCAAAGTACGTTGCCGCCTTTCTTGAGTATGCATCCGACCCCTCGTAACGCGAGAGAAAGAGTTTGGGAGGATACGTGCTCGGGTATATGGTTGTTCTGATGGCGCTCCTCTATGCGCTCAACAGGAGGACGTGGAAAGGGATCAGGGAAAAACCCTCGTAAAGAATCACTGCCGGGTATGCCGGCATGAAAAAGCGGAAGGCCTGATTTACTCTAAACGTATGCAGAGGTGTTGGGTATGAAAGAGGCTGTCAAAGCCGTCAGGACGCTCGACTGTCTGGGACTGTATTGCCCCGAGCCACTGTTCCAGACACGGGAGAATATTGACCAGATTAAGCCAGGCGAGATTCTGGAGGTCATTACTGACGACCCGGCGGCGGAGGAGGATCTCAAGAGGTTCGCCAAGCGTGCGGGCCACGAGGTCGTGTCCTACGAAAAGGACAACGACCGCATGCGATTCTTGATCAAAAGGAACGAGTGACCTTTCGTGGGGGTCACGACCGACCAGAAAAGGAGATGATAGTCATGCCTGAGAAGAAGTTTATCCTGTATGTTCAGACGAGTGACGCGCCCGAGAGGCAGTATTCGCCCCTGGTGCTGGCGCAGACGGCCACGGCCATGATGCTCGATGCCAAGATCTACTACCTGGGCATGGGGCTCAAGATCCTGCTGCCCGGCGCGGCTGAGGCTATCAGGATGGGGTCGTTCCCGACCGTGAAGGAGATGATGGACAAGGCCATGAAGATGGGCGTTGAGTTCTACGCTTGCGAGGCATCCAAGCAGATGCTGGGCTGGGACAAGGTCACGCTCATCCCCGGCGTCAAGATCGTCGGCGCGGGTACGCTCAATGACTTAGCGCTTGATGCGGGCGCTGCGATGTGGTTCTAAGAGGGATCGGGAGGTTTGGAATGCCCGCACAGGTCTACCTGGACTATCAGTCGTCGAAGCCTGTCGACCCTCGAGTAGTCGACGCGATGCGTCCCTGGTTCACCGAGCGCTTCGGCAATCCCAGTTCACTACACCTCGACGGCGACGAGGCCACTGACGCCCTCGAGAGGTCCCGCGAGAAGGTTGCGCAGTTCATCGGCGCGAACAAGGACGATATCATCTTCACATCGGGTGCGACCGAGTCGAATAACCTCGCCATTATCGGATACGTCACCCGCAACCGCAAGCGGGGCGACCACATCGTCATCGCGGAAAGCGAGCACATCTCGGTCCACAACATCGCCAAGGCAATAGAAAAGCAGGGCTTCAAGGTCAGCAAGGTGGGGGTCGACCAGTACGGCCGGGTGAGCGTCGAGAAGCTCCGCAAGAAGATAATCGACACGACAATCCTCGTGAGCATCGGCTGGGCGAGTAGCGAGATCGGCACCGTCCAGCCCATGCAGGAGATCGCCGATGTGCTGCATGGCAGGGGCATCGCGCTGCATAGTGACGCGGTTGCGGCCGAGGGCCTCGTGCCTATCGACGTGCGTAAAGTCCCTATCGATCTGCTGACACTCTCCGCCAACGACATCTACGGCCCCAAGGGCCTGGGCGCACTCTACATCAGGAGGAACGTGAATATCGCACCCATCATGCCGGGTGGCGGCCAGGAGAGAGGATTGCGGTCCGGCACCGAAGACATGCCCGCCATCGTGGGCATGGCGGCCGCAGCGGATATCATGGCCTCCGAGATGCCGGCGGAGGTGCTCAGACTCGCGCACTGCCGCGACAGGCTCATCGAGGGCGTGCTCGGCCGGATTCCCAAGTCGCATCTAAACGGCCACCCCAGGGAGAGGCTCCCCAACAACGCGCACTTTCGGTTCGATGCCATCGAGGGCGAGTCGTTGCTGCTGTCTCTGAAGGACAAGGGCATCGCGGTCTCAACAGGCTCCGCGTGCTCGTCGAAGACGCTCGAGCCCTCACACACGCTCATCTCCTGCGGGCTGCTCCACGAGGAGGCGCACGGCTCGCTGGAGTTCACCTTCGGCATGTGGAGCAGGCCCATAGACGTGGACCGCGTGCTTGAGGTCCTGCCAGGCATCGTCGAGAGGTTGCGCAGTCTATCACCGCTCTATGAGAAAGAGGTAAAGGCATGAAGTCGACCAGCTACAGCGAGAAGACGCTCGACCACTTCCGCAACCCACGCAATGTGGGCATCCTTGAGGGCCCCGACGTGGCCGTGGGCAAGGTAGGCAACCCCGTCTGCGGCGACCTGATGTACATTTACATTCGCGTCAGCGATGACCGCATCGTGGACATCAAGTTCCAGACGTTCGGTTGCGGCTCTGCCGTCGCCACGTCGAGTATGACGACCGAGCTCGTCAAGGGCATGACCCTCGACGAGGCCATGAAGGTCACCCGCAATGATGTCGCAGACGCACTCGAGGGTCTGCCGCCGATCAAGATGCACTGCTCCAACCTGGCCGCGGATGCGCTCCACGACGCCATCAAGTCGTTGCGTGAGGGCCGCCGCGGAGAGACACCAGAACCCCTCAAGGTCTGCGAAGTCCGCTCCTCCTGCGGGTTGCCCGTTACCAAACCACCCGCCATCGAGGGCGCAGAAGTGCTGCTCGGCAAGGGTGTCTACCGTAGGGTCGAGGAGCCCAAGGCGTTTGTCGACAAGAGGGTCCTGATCGTCGACAGGGGCAAACCCTCCGTCGACGTTGCGCTCGATCTGACCAAGCACACGGGCATGGTCATCTTCATGTCCTCGACCAAAGAGCCCTCTTCCAAGGACGACCCGCGCGCTCCGCTCAAGCGGTCGGACGTGAAGGTCATCTACGAGGCCGAGCTTATCGCCGTCCTGGGTGAGGGCGAGGTAGAGAAGGTCCGCGTGCACGATCTCAACGAAAACGAGGATTACGAGCTGTTCATCGACGCGGTTGTGATACTCGAGTAGGCCAACACTCCACTGTGACTGCGAGTTTGGCAAAATAAGGGAGATCCTTGTGAAGCATTGCATCGGCATGGGTTCAGCCGAGAGGCTCCTCAATAGTAACAGGTTCTTATCAAACAAACTCAACAGGGAGGTGAAACAATGAAAACTTTGCAAGGAATGATATTCCTGGTCGTGGTCGCCGTAGTATTTGCGGCGGTTGCAGGTGTCGCAATCTCACCCGCAGCTGATGTTTTGCCTGCTCCGAACTGATTGGTATTGCCCGACGGCTACAAGAACTGGCGGATCATTGCTTCGTCGCATCGTACGGACAACAATACCCTGCGAATCATCCTGGGAAATGACAAGGCCATTGAAGCAGTGCGTACGGGCCGGATCAGTCCGTGGCCCGATGGCTCCGTCCTGGCCAAACTGGTCTGGAAAGATACGACCCATCCCGAGTGGCCCACGGCCACTATCCCTGGCAATTTCGTGCATGCGGAATTCATGTTCAAGGATGCAAAAAAATTCACCTCCACCGGCGGCTGGGGCTTCGCCCGATGGCTCGGGCTGGAGCAAAAACCATACGGAAAAGACGCTGACTTCACGCAGGAATGCTTCGGCTGTCACCTTCCTGTCAAGGATAACGATTATGTGTTCACGCGGCCGGTTGTGCTACCCTAGATCGCATCGCTGGAGAGGGGCGGGGCGTGCCACATGACTTTGGAGCAGCAAAGGGAGGGCTCCTAAAACGGAGAATTCTAAAGTGCATCAGTGTGGATTCTCCCCAGGTGGAGTCAATCAGAAACTCATTTTTAAAGAGGAGGAAAAAATGTATAAGAAGGTATTGGTTCCGCTGGACGGCTCAGATTTGGCCGGGTGCGTGCTTGATCATGTCAAGGCCTTGGTCAAAGAGGGTTCCGCGGGGGAGGTTACGCTTTTCAATGTCGTCAAGGTGGATGTCCGCTACGCCGAACTGTACGGGCAGAATTTTGATATCAACGCGATGAGGGAAGCGCTCTTTGCCTCGGCGAGGAAGTATCTTGCCAAAATCGAATCCCAGCTTAATTCCGAAGGTATCAAGGTAAAAACGGAGTTTTTGGAGGCGAACAGTCCTGCCTATAAAATCACGGAGTATGCCCAGGAAAACGGCATGGAGCTGATTATCATGGGGACCCACGGTTATACCGGACTGAAAAAAATGATCATGGGGAGCGTGGCTTCCGGGGTTCTCAATTCGTCCCCCGTTCCCGTACTTTTGATCAGACCGGAATCCTGCCGCCTTTAGTCAATGCCCTCTGTGGAGAACCCCTCAGTTTTACCGGGGGGTTCTCCAGGGCAAGTTCGGGAGGATGCTCCGATAGATAAGGGGGAGAAAATGGCAAACGATGCGCTTTTAAAGCCTATAAAGGTTGGACAATATGAACTTCCAAATCGTGTGTTCATGTCACCGATGACACGAAGCCGTGCGAACAACCCTGAAAACGCTGCAACACCACTCATGGCCGAATATTATTCCCAGCGGGCCTCCGCCGGCCTCCTCATAACCGAGGGCTCCCAAATCTCAAAACAGGGTGTCGGTTATATCAATACCCCGGGCATTCATAGCGAGGCCCAGGTAGAAGGCTGGAAGCAGGTTACCCGCGCGGTGCATAACAAAAATGGGCATATCTTCTGTCAACTCTGGCACTGCGGCCGGATGTCCCATCCTGATTTTCATGGCGGCGAGCTTCCCGTCGCACCCTCCGCAATCAATCCTAAGGACAAATCCTTTACTCAGGAGGGTTTCAAGGACACCGTAACGCCGCGAGCCCTGATTGTGCGCGAAATTCATGACATTACAAAGGACTTCAAAAAGGCGGCTGAAAATGCGATCTCCGCTGGCTTTGATGGTGTAGAAATCCATTCAGCCAATGGGTACCTTTTTCATCAGTTTTTTACCAACTGTTCCAATATACGGACAGACGAATACGGCGGCAGTCACGAAAACAAAGCACGCTTTTTCTTTGAGACGCTGGAAGCCGTAGGTGGCGCCATCGGATTTGATAGGGTGGGAATTCGGTTGAATCCCTCGGCACATGGTTTCTTCGGCATTACGATTGACCAGAATACTATCCCTACCTTTGAGTATATCGTGGAACGATTAAACGATTACCGAAATCTTGCATACATCCATCTTGTTGAGCCCATGGTCCCCGTGGATCAAGTACCCTATGCGGTGAAGGAAATCGCAAAACATTTTCGCCCGCGTTACAGAGGCACACTGGTGATCAACGGTCGTTTCAATCGTGACAGCGGCAACCGGATCTTGGAGGAAGGTCTTGCAGATGCGGTCGCTTTTGGTAAACCCTTCATATCGAATCCTGATCTTGTAGAACGCATCCGTCGAGGGGCAGACTGGGCAAGGTGGGATGAAAATACTTTTTACACGCCCGGATCAAAAGGCTATACGGACTATCCACACCTTTAACGCAGGATTAAATCTCAGCTAATCCTCTGACGTAGTCAGGGGTGGTGCGTGGGGGCGAAGGCCCCACACCTTTAGTGAGCCAACATCGTTGGCGAGTTTATGAAGAAAAGACCTTCCGCTTAAAGCCACCGACAAGGTCACCACCGAACAGTTGTAGGTGGCACCAATAACCGGCGCATGTCTTTTTTTCTTCGACCTCACCTCCGCAGTGCGGATTGAAATCTGCTACACAAACGCATTCCCCAAAAAATCGACTTCAACAAACAATCAATAAACTATCAACATGATAGAGTTTATTGATAGGCAGGTGAAAGAGCATTCGCCTGAAGTTTATAATACCTTTTCAAATCATAAAGTACGCGAGAACCGGATGAACCCGTTTTCAAGCCCGGTCAGGCCAAGGCGTAAAAATTGATCAGGCTGCCGGCCAGCAGGATTTCCCGTTCCGCCTGGGGCAGGTTCTTGAGCTCCAGGGCCAGCGGGATGATCCGGCCGTCCCCCTTCAGAATCAGCGCTTCGATGATCTCAGCCCCGTTCAGAACCGCCTTTCGGAGAGAGGGAAAGAACACCGCATCCTGGACTGCAAGCTTTTCTTCGCCCTTTTCCGCCGTGGTGAACGGCAGCATCCCCCAGTTGATGAGGTTGCTCCGGTACCTCTTGGTGGCGTATGCGTTTGCGATATTGACCCAGCCCCCCAAAACCTTCTGACAGGAGGCCGCCTGCTCCCGCGCCGAACCGTCCCCCGGCTTCCGCGCGAAGACGAGGCTGCCGAGGCCCGTTGTCCGGAGGAACTCCTCGATAGAGATGCCGGGGGCGAACGCGGCCGCCCAGGGTTTGACGGCCTCCAGCAGCCGGACATCCGTCTTGCCGTCTTTCAGGAAAGCGAGCCTCATTTTCTCCAGTGCGTGGGCTTCACCGGCGCGTCTCACATACTGCGGATCCTTCCGGGACAGCGTGAAGGAGGCCAGTTTCAGCGGGTTTGACCGGTAGGAGGAGGTTTCCCCCGAGGGGATCAGCTCGTCCGTCGTGGTCACCGGATCCGTAATCACGGATGCAACGATCAGGCAGAGATGATCCGGCAGGGCTGACATGGCGGGCCAGTCAATGATGTTCGGCCCGAAGCGCAGGGGGATATCGGGTTTCGCTTTTCCGTAGCCCTGATAGACCCGGTTTCCGTAGACGTCTGCCGAAAAATGGTATCGCGCGCGGCGGGGGTGAAAAGAGATCTCGTCCGCACCGGTCAGAAAGCCCCGGTTCAGCGCGGTTGCTGCGATGGAGCGGGCGTCCATCAGTGCGACGGAGGCGATCTGGCCATCCTGGGGGCGGGAGCCCTCGCGATTCGGGAAGTTGCGTGTCGTGTGGCGAATGCTGAGTCCCTGGTTCGGCGGCACATCCACCGCGCCGAAACAGGGGCCGCAGATGGCCGTCCGCATGGTGGCCCCGCTTTCCAGAAGGGATGCGAGCATGCCTTTGCGCGTCAGCTCGATCAGGATCGGCTGGCTCGCCGGATAAAAGCTCATGGAGAATTCCTCATCACCGATGGAATGGCCCTTCAAGAGGGCCGCGGCATAAATGATGTTCTCGAAGGTTCCTCCCGCGCAACCGGCGATGACCCCCTGGTCCACTTTCAGTTTTCCTTCGACGACCTTGTCCGTGAGACAATATTTCAGGCCGGGGTTTTCGAGCTGTTTCAGGGCCTCCTTTTCCGTTTCCCGGAGAATGTCCATCAGGTCCGTCTTCAGCTCGCGGATGGCGAAGGCATTGCTCGGGTGAAAGGGGAGGGCGATCATCGGCTCCACCCGGGAGAGGTCTACCCGGATCAGGCCGTCGTAATAGGCCACGCTCCCCGGTTCGAGTTTCCGGTATTCTTCTTCCCGGCCATGTGTGCGGTAGTAATCCGCCACTTTTTAATCGGTGCGCCAGATCGTGGAAAGGCAGGTCGTCTCCGTGGTCATCACGTCGATGCCGTTGCGGAAGTCGACGGAAAGATTCCCGATCCCCGGACCGACGAATTCCATGACCTTGTTCTGCACAAAGCCGTTCTTGAAGACGGCCCGGATGATCGCGAGCGCCACATCCTGCGGTCCCACGCCGTCACGGGGCTTCCCTTCCAAAAAGACGGCGACCACATCCGGCCAGACCGTGTCGTAGGTCCGGTTCAGAACCTGTTTCACCAGTTCCGGACCGCCCTCGCCGATCCCCATGGCGCCCAGTGCGCCGTAGCGGGTGTGGCTGTCCGAACCCATGATCATCTTTCCACAGCCGGCCATCCGTTCCCGCACGTACTGGTGCATAACCGCCTGGTGGGCCGGTACATAAATCCCGCCGTACTTCTTCGCCGCCGAGAGGCCGAAGAGGTGATCGTCTTCGTTGATCGTGCCGCCTACCGCGCAGAGGCTGTTGTGGCAGTTGGTCAGCGCGTAAGGAACGGGAAAGGTCTTCAACCCGCTGGCCCGGGCCGTCTGAACGATGCCGACATAGGTGATGTCGTGGGAAGCCAGGGCGTCGAAACGGATTTTCAGACCTTCGCTCTCCGGTCCCCGCTGATGCGCGGAGAGGATGCCGAAGGCCATCGTGGCCCTCCGAGCCTCTTATTTCCTAAGCATCCGTTCCGTCCCCCGAAAGGAAGGGACGATCCTCCGCACATCCGCCGGTGTCATTCCTTCTGCATAATGGATGGTCTCCTTGCCGTTCACAAGAAGTATGCCCTGGTTCTTTCGCAATTCGATCATGATTCAGCCCTTCCTAAAGGAGATTGGACAACAGAGATCGCTTGACCTTATAACAAAATCACCCTAATAAAGCTATGAAATCGAATCAGGCAGGAGGCCGATCATGGGGACGGAAATCGAAAGAAAATTTCTCGTCAAGGGTGATGACTGGAGGTCGCCTGCCAAGGGGGCGGCCTGTCGGCAGGGATACCTCAACAGCGCGAAGGAAAGGACCGTCAGTATCCGTACGATCGACGAGAGGGCTTTGCTGACAATTAAGGGACTCACCGTGGGGGCGACCCGCGCCGAGTACGAGTACGAGATTCCCGTTGCCGACTGCGACGCGATGCTCGATGCCCTGGCCGAGAAACCGATCATCGAGAAGAAACTGTACAAGGTTCCATTTGCGGGCCTCACCTGGGAGATCGACGAGTTTTTCGGCGACAATGCGGGGCTGATCGTGGCCGAGGTGGAGCTGGAGGGCGAGATGCAGATCTTCGAGAAGCCGGAGTGGGTGGGTGAGGAGGTGACCGCCGACCCCCGCTACTTCAACTCCAACCTGATCAAACACCCCTACAGCAAATGGTGATCTGCCAACGCCCCGCGTTGTGCCGTGAACGAAAGGAGAATGACCATGCCGGATGTCAACACCAAGAATGCGGCCACGTCCGCTGAAGAGGCTACAAAGATCGTTCCCCGCGCCGAGTTCCGCGTGTTCGGACAAGGGGTCATCGACATCGTAAAGCAGAAGATGTGGGAT
>Ga0209746_1001605_pt1 | contig 10704 bp, 11 predicted proteins | sample BarGraNGADG00211_3_FD_184496 | JGI IMG/M metagenome (GOLD analysis project Ga0209746, IMG submission 184496) | Arctic peat soil microbial communities from Barrow, Alaska - Barrow Graham LP Ref core NGADG0011-211 (SPAdes) (version 2) | ecosystem: Environmental > Terrestrial > Soil > Wetlands >...
TTATGACCCTCCATCCGAATGTCAAAATCCTTGCTGAGGCATCCGGAAGTATAGATGCGGCAAGAAAAATAACTGAGCTCAAAAGAGATTGCGATATTGTAGCTTCATCTGACTATTCAATCATAGACAAGCTGCTTATACCGGAATATGCTGCAAAGAACATACATTTTGCAGCAAACGAGATGGTTATTGCATTCACTGAACGTTCTGCATACGCAGACAGAATTGACTCAAATAACTGGGCAGGCATACTTTTGAGTAAAGATGTAATAATAGGTAGAGCAGATCCTGATGCAGACCCATGCGGATACAGGACAATTATTACTCTCAAACTTGCACAGCAGGACTTTGCAGAAAAAGGTATCAAAAGCGAGGGTCTGGTTGACAATATAATAGCAAAGGACAACCGTTTTTTAAGACCAAAAGAAGTTGACCTTCTTGCACTTCTGGACACAAGATCGGTTGATTATATTTTTATCTACAGATCTGTGGCTCAACAACACCACCTTAAGTATTTAATACTGCCGGATAGAATCAACCTTGGCAATCCGTCCCTGAATGCGCACTATTCAATAGCTCAAATTGCAGTTAGAGGTTCAAAACCCGGGGATACCATGGTAATTAAGGGTGAAGCTATGGTGTACAGTGTCGCCGTTTTAAAGAAAGCACCAAACAAGGCGGCAGCAGAGGCCTTTCTTGAATTTCTGTTATCTGAGGCAGGCGGCAGAAAGATAATGAAGGAAATGGGTCAGGAACCTGTTGTTCAATAACTATTATTCAGGGAAATATAGCAGCTCGTCCAGGGTGCGTTTTGGAACATGATGATTCTGCTCCTGGTCCCTCCAGTATTTGACATCACCATCTTTTATATCATCTACGATTACAACTTCTTTGGGTTTACCCAGAGCGATTACCATTATAATTTCCAGATTCTCCGGCAGGTTAAGAAGTAAAGAGAGCGGTTCTTTTTTGAATGTAGCTATCATGCAACCACCAAAGCCTAAATCTACCGCTTGCAGCAGTATGCTTTGGGCAAAAATTCCGTTGTCGCAGGAGAACCCGGCAGATATGTTTTTATCATGCAGCTGAAAAATATATGCAGATGGTCTTTCACCTTCAATTGGCCCGCTCCATTCAGTAAGGTAACCAGCCCAACCCAGGTTAGGGAAAATTTTACTGTTAATCTCCCGGTTGTTGTTTATGTAGAATTTGATGGGCTGAACATTTCTTGAAGATGGCGACAACCTTGCAGCCTCTACCATGGTTTTAAGATTGTCCACAGAGATCTCCACATCCTGATGGAATCTCCTGTAACTTCTATTTTTAAGAAAAGGTATCATATCTCAAATATATTTAACAATTCAATAAGTCTTTCAATTTTTATCAGGCTTGTGTGGTCCGTTTCATCTACAACCTCGTGCGCCCAGATAATCTCGGATGGTATATAAACAGCGTAGGCTCCGATTTCCAATGCGGGCAAAATATCGGATTTGAAGGAGTTGCCAACCATCAGAAATTCGCTTGGCTCCAAATTGTGTTGTTTGACAATCTTAATGTAGTTTTCCTAGTGCTTTTCACTCATAATTTCTATACTGGAAAAATATTTTTTCAGACCCGACCGGACAATTTTAGACTCCTGTTCCTTGAGGTCACCCTTTGTTGCCAGTACGAGCGGATATTTTGACGAGAGCTGTTTGAGCACGTTCTCTGCTTGTGGAAAAAGCTCCATTTCCTGACCTATGGTTGCCTTCCCTATAGCAATCAACTCAAGAACATCGCCATTTGAGAGCCTTCCGCCACTTATCTCAATTCCACTCTCGATCAGGGATATTATGAAAGGTTTTGAGCCATAACCCAAAAGCGGAAGATTATCCTTCTCCACTCTCAAAAGTATCTGGTTAGCAAGTTCCGGGGTACAATACTTCTCCATCATCTTCCCAAAACGCTCCTCAGCTTTCCTGTAATGTTGCTCGTTTATCCAAAGCGTGTCGTCTGCATCAAACGCTATGAGTTTTATTTTGCTGTGTGTTAATCTCCTATTTTCTTCCATGTCTGTTTCTCGTAGAGGTTACAAAGGTATAAAATATACCTCTGATACATTTATTAACATGAGGATATTTTATATGAAAAAAACTAAATTCCTATTACTGCCAATAGATTGACTAACAGGGAGATGACTCCATGCATCTTGACAAAAATTCAATAACAACCTACAAGATGCAAATATTAAACGACCAATTCCATTTTTTAAATCTAATTAACTTAAGTGCGAAGAAATTGTTCGCAAATAAACCCTGCTGCTCTAATAAACAAAATGAACAATCTGCGCACAGCCTCAGGTTTTCGGAGAAAACTGGAAAGCTGTGCGCAGGTATGTTCTTTTGTTTTAGGGCGGTTTACTTAGCCACCCTTTCGAGCCACTTGATCATTGAGAGCATCACAAGCATCGAGAGTGAGCAGGCGATAGCAAATACCATCCAGCAAGCCCAAAGTGGAACTGATGTATAAAGAATTCCTCCTATGAAGAGGATCAGATTGCCCGCTGCAGTTGCAGCCAGCCAGGCACCCTGCATAAGACCTTGCAGATGCGGAGGAGCTACTTTTGAAACGAATGAAAGTCCTAATGGAGAAATAAACAACTCAGCTACGGTCAGTATAAAATACATACCAACCATAACCCAAGGAGTGAGCTTCATAGCATCCAGGTTTCCTGCAGTCATTCCTGTCAAGGCAGATTTGTCCGGAAGTGCCAAGGAAACAACAAGCATGAAGATGTATGCAAGTGAAGCTATACCCATACCTACGCAAATCTTCCTTGGAGTCGACGGCTCTTTGTCCCTTCTCCTAATGGCAGCGAAGAACCACATAACAAGCGGGGTCAGTAAAATAACAAAGCCTGGATTGACAGACTGAAAGATCTCTGCTCCCTTGATTGATGTAAATCCGAGGTCGATGTTGATAATATTCAGGTTGATATAGTCTCTGGCAAAATATGTTAACGAGTAACCGTTCTGGTGGAATGAGAACCAGAAGAAGATGACAACTCCGAATACAGCGAACAAAGCATAGACGCGTTGCTTGATTTCAGACGCAGCCATTGTGATATCTGCCTTAGACACTACATTGGCTTTTGATTTAGAGCCTGAATTGGCAGGATCAGGAAATTTGTTTTTATTGAATAAGTAGATAACAAGAGAAATGAAGATTGCAATAATAGTGGCGAAAAATGCATAATGAAAACCTCTGTTGAATACATCCAGGTAATGATTGCTGAATGCTGTCAAATCAGTCACTGTGCTGCCGTTGAGCATTACTTGTGAAGAATATGTCTGTAAATTGGCCATTTGATCTGTAGACATCGCAGCTTGATTACCAATGAATTGGTGGCAAAGTTCAGGAAGTTGTGCATTATAGTCGAACCCATTGTGCTTTAACCACCAGTTTCTTATAGCAATTGCGATGAATGGCGCGAAGAATGCACCAATATTGATAAACATATAGAAAAGCTGGTATCCGGCATCCCTCATATCTTTTGGCTTGCCGTTTTTGTCCATTCCGAATTTTTCGGCAATATGATCTTTGTACTCCTGTTTATCATACATCTGGCCTACCAAAGCTTGCAAATTGCCTTTGAAAAGCCCATTACCAAAAGCGATAACCAACAGGCCAGCACAGGTGAGGGACATATATAGCGGAAGGCTAGGTACAGGTGTTGGGGTTGGAATGGCAATAATGAAATAACCGACTGCCATAAGAATAAGCCCCCAAAGAATAGTGCGCTTGTAATTATGGGTTCTGTCTGCAATCAAGCCTCCAACCAATGCCAAAACATAAATTGAACAATAAAATACCGAGTAAATGTATCCTGTTGTGGTTACAGACAAACCAAACTTGGATGAGATGAACAAGACCAGAATGGCCATCATGGTGTAAAAACCAAAGCGCTCACCCATATTTGTGAGAGCAGCCGAGAGGAGTCCTTTTGGATGTTTTTTGAACATAGGTTATAATATTTTTTAGTTAAAATTTGTCGGTACTTAGACAAAAGTAGTAAAAAATAGATAACTTTGTTAAAAAGTGAGATGCTCAATGGCTAAAATTGGTTTTTATTTACTACTTATACCCCTTTATATAATATCTCTCCTACCCCGAAAAATTCTATATTATATTTCAGACTTTTCGGCTTTTTTTTTGAGGAAAATCATTGGGTACAGATCTGATGTTATTCACATTAATATTGCCAGGTCTTTCCCGGATTTAAATTACAACGGAGTAAAAGAAATTGTAAAAGGCTTCTACAATAATTTTTCTGATGTTTTCATAGAACTTCTTTGGTCAATTTCTGCCACAAAGAAGAGGGATCTTTCAAATGTAGAGGTTGAAAATCCGACTGAAATAAAAGCATTTCACGACCAAGGTAAATCTGTTCTGATTGTTCTTGGCCATCAGGCAAATTGGGAACGACTAGCCAACCTGGATGCCTCTCCATCAGGTTATTCTTCTTCAGATTTTAGGATTGTTTATAAGAAGATGAGAAACAAAAGTGTCGACCTGTTAATTAATTGGATCAGGGACCATCACAAGTTGGGAAAAATTGTAGAATCGAACGAAATCGCCAGATATATGTTTAATCACAGGGATGAGCAACTCGGCTATATTTTAATTGCAGATCAGTCTCCCCTGCCTGGTGCAAAGTTTGTGACAAACTTTCTGAATCAGCCTACTCTTATGTTGAACGGTCCCGAACAGTTGGCAAAAAAACTTAACTTGCCTGTAGTATTTGTGAACAACAGGAGAGTGGGCAGAGGAAAATACAGAGTGAAACTTACAATTATTACTGACGATCCTTCAAAAATGGAGGATGGAAAAATAACCGAGAAATTTGCCTCTCTTCTTGAAGCCGGGATACGGGCGAACCCATCCGACTGGCTGTGGTCACATAAAAGATGGAAGAGAAGTTTACATGAAGTCAAGAATTCAAATAATAATAATGATGAATAAAGTTTTAAAAACCGTTCTGCTTTCAATTCTTGTCCTTTTCACAGTTGAGGCAGAATCACAAATAATCAATCAAGAAGAAGTGCTCCCTCGATGGGCAATAGTTTACTCACTGCCAAGTACAACAATCCAGTTTATTGTTGAGGCGAATCATGAATCTTTTATAGCAGGTCCCTATGCAAAATTTGCTCAGAAATATTTAGGTATTCTGGCCAGGGAAGAGAGCGGAGAGTTTTATAAGTTGAATTCAGTGGAGATGATTCCCTATATCGAGGCAGATTACTCGTCCAATATTGCGCTTAACATAGGCTCCTCCAAAAATGCATCAGCAAATTTTCTTGAGTTCATAAGTCAAGGTTTGATCATTTGGTCCGACTCTTATGCCGGCAAAGAAGAAAAAATGAGGTTCCCCAAGATGCAGGACAAAGCAGCATTCGCCTCATCCTTAACCACATCTAACCTTACAAACGAAAATAGTACTCTTTACAAAACCGTTCAGACTGCATCCGGTTTGGAAAAGGTGGCTGTACAACAGAATCAGGTTATAGAGAAGAGTCTGGAAAAGAGAGCAGAAGAGACTGCTGCGCTTATCTTCAGGCTTAGGGCGAAAAGGGTTGACATTATTACCGGAGAGACAGATGCAACTTTTAGCGGCGAGGCTCTTAAGTCTGCCATTGATGAGATCAACAGGCTTGAATCGGAATATCTTAGCCTCTTTATTGGCAAGAGTAGTTTTGATACCCAGCAGATGAGTTTTGACATTGTACCGGCAACAGATAATCCAAACCAGATTTACATTGCCTTCAGAATTTCCGATAACCTTGGGCTTCTCCCTTCAAATAATTTGTCTGGCAGACCTATAGTATTGGAACTCACAACGGAAAAAAAAGTTGCTGAGGCTCCTAAAATGGATCTGTCAAACACAAAAGGGAGAGTTCTTTACAGGAAACCTGCAACAATGATTGCCAGAGTTTTGGATGGACAAAATCTTCTTCTTCAGACTAGGATTCCTATATACCAATTGGGTAACGTACTTTCATTCCCAATAGAAGTCGCAACAGCAAAATAATAAAAGTTAAATTAAAAATAAAGCAATGAGTATTACAAAATTAAATCCAACCAGGGTTTGGAAAAATTTCTACTCCCTTACACAGATTCCTCGTCCTTCAAAAAAAGAGGGAAAGGCAGTTCTTTTCTTAGAAAAATTCGGAAAGAACTTAGGACTCGAGACAATTAAAGACGAACTTGGCAATGTCATTATTCGCAAGCCGGCCACTCCTGGAATGGAGAATCGGACCGGGATAATATTACAAGCTCACATAGATATGGTTCCTCAGAAGAATAGTGATAAAGTTCACAATTTTGAGACAGATCCGATTGTCCAAAGAATAGTTGATGAGTGGGTTTACGCCACCGGCACTACCCTTGGTGCAGATAACGGAATGGGTGTCGCTGTTGCAATGGCGGTTTTGGAGGCAAAAGATTTGGTTCACGGACCTGTTGAAGTACTTATTACTATCGATGAAGAGACCGGCATGACCGGATCAAGAGGTCTTAAAGCAGGAATATTAAAGGGAGATATCCTGATAAACCTGGATTCTGAGGACGAAGGAGAACTTTACGTGGGATGTGCAGGTGGTATGGATGCTACTGCAACATTCAAATATAAAGATGAACCTACTCCTGCCGGATACGTGGGAATGAAGTTAAACATAACAGGTATGAAAGGTGGCCACTCAGGTATGGATATCGTACTGGGCAGAGGAAACGCCAACAAGAGCCTTGTGAGAATTTTGTTGCCACTTATTAAGGAGACAAAAGCGAGAGTTGCCTCATTTGAGGGTGGAAGTCTGAGAAATGCAATTCCAAGAGAGTCTTTTGCAACAATTGCGGTTCCAGCAGCCATGGTGAATGCTGCTAAAAAGCTGGTAGATAAACATTTCAAAGAAATCGTGAACGAACTTGCAGCACAAGAACCGAACATTAAGATAACTATCGAGGAGTGCAAAACCCCTTCTAAAGTAATTGATGCTTCAACCACTTTAAAAGCAGTTCTTGCAATTTTGGCATGTCCAAATGGAGTAGAGAGGATGAGCGATGCAATGGATGGCCTTGTAGAAACCTCAAATAACCTTGCAATTGTAAAATCGCAGGACGGTATAATTGATATTAAGTGCCTAATGAGAAGCTCGGTTGACTCTGCAAAAGATGTTTTGGCAGCAACTTTGAGTGCGGTATTTGAGTTGGCAGGAGCAGAAGTAAAATTGACAGGCGGTTATCCGGGATGGAAGCCAAATATGGACTCTGCAGTTTTAGCCATAATGAAAAATGTCTACAAAAAAATGTACGGAGCTGAACCGAAAGTTAAGGCTATCCATGCAGGGCTTGAGTGCGGTATTTTGGGTGGAACATATTCAAACTGGGACATGATCTCATGCGGTCCTACAATCAAATCGCCTCACTCACCGGATGAGAGAGTAAATATCAAAACTGTTGAGAAGTGGTGGAACTATGTAGTTGAAATATTAAAAGCAGCTCCTGTAAAAAAATAATTTGTTCACATTGAAATAAATTCTATCTTTGCAGCCCTTTTTAAAATAAATTATTAATTAAAATCGAGTATGTTAAAACAGTACGAAACCGTTTTCATTTCAACTCCCGTTTTATCTGATGTACAGATAAAGGAAGCGGTAAAAAAGTATCGTGACTTCATTACCGAAAATGGTGGTGAAATCGTTCACGAGGAGGACTGGGGCCTAAGAAAGTTGGCTTATCCTATCCAAAAGAAAACCACGGGTTTTTATCATTTAATCGAGTTTATGGCAGATCCACAATTTGTCGCAAAACTTGAAATTCAGTATCGCCGCGATGAACGCATTATCCGTTTCTTAACATTTGCTATGGACAAACATTCAGTAGCTTACGCAGAAAAGAAACGTGCTAACAAAGCAGAAAATAAAAGCTAAGGAGGTTAAATTATGGCAAGTCAAGCAAACAACGAAATTCGTTACCTAAATCCTCCAACTGTAGAGGTTAAGAAGAAGAAATACTGCCGCTTTAAAAAGGCAGGTATCAAGTATGTAGACTACAAAGATGCAGAATTTCTAAAGAGATTTCTAAACGAGCAGGGAAAGATTCTTCCTCGCCGTCTTACAGGAACATCTTTGAAGTTCCAAAAGAAGGTTTCACAAGCCGTTAAACGCGCGAGACACCTTGCTTTATTACCATATGTAACAGATTTATTGAAATAAGCTAAGGAGAGAGATAATATGGAAATTATTCTAAAACAAGACGTCCCTAATTTAGGGCATAAAGATGATATCGTTATAGTTCGTAACGGTTATGCCTCAAATTATCTGATTCCACAAGGCTTTGCAATAATGGCAACATCATCTGCAAAAAAAGTGCATGCAGAGAACATGAAGCAGCGTGCTCATAAGGAGTCTAAGATTCGTGAAGAGGCAATGGCACTTGCTGCTAAGTTGGAAGGAATGCAGGTTACATTAGCCACAAAGGTTAGTTCAACAGGTAAGATTTTTGGATCTGTCAACAATATTCAAGTGGCAGAAGCTCTTGCAGCCAAAGGTTTTGAAATTGATCGCAGAAACATTGCTATCACAGGTGAAGCCAATATAAAAGAGGTTGGTATCTACGATGCAGTCATAAAATGCCATCGTGAGATAAAAGCAAACATTAAGATTGAAATAGTAGGCGAAGAGTAAGCCTTAAAACTTATAAGTTGAGGCCATCCATTGGGGTGGTCTTTTTTATATTTGAATAAAAATTATTTGATTAGTAAATTTTTCGTATTATCTTTGTAATATTGGTAATAGAACTTTTGTTTATCAATCTTGAAATTGAAACTGTTAAACTATAAAATCTTATAAAAATGAAGAAATTTCTGACATTAGTATTATTGTTTACTGCTGTTGTTTCATTTGCACAACAGGCAGAGACTAAAAATGAAGGTATGCGTGGACCATATCTTACAAATGGGTTTTTTGACAACTGGTTTGTTTCAGCCGGTGGTGGTGTTCAAATATATAACGGAGAATATGATAATCGCCTTACTTTTGGCGGGCGTCTTTCTCCGGCTCTTGATTTATCTTTAGGAAAATGGATCACTCCTTCCGTTGGTGTCCGCGTTCAATATTCAGGGTTAAGAGTTATTGGTGCTGTAAGCAGTCTGGGAAGATACAAAGAAGAAGCTCTGGTTGGTTGCCCAGGTTGCTATCTTGAAAGATTCAACATGTTTAATCTGCATGGTGATTTCCTATGGAATGTCTCTAATGCAATCGGCGGTTACAGAGCAGATCGTCTCTTGGAATTCATTCCTTTCGTGGGAGTTGGCTATGCTAGGTCTTGGAAAACGGATATCTCTCCGGTAAAAGAGGTTGGTTTCACAGGTGGTCTTATTAACAAAGTTCGTCTAACTCCTGCTATTGACCTTAATTTAGAATTAAAAGTTCTTCTTGTTAATGATAGATTCGATGGTTTTGAAAATGGAGAAGGTATTGAAGAGTTAACAACTGCTACAATCGGTTTTACTTACAACTTTCCAAAACGCACATTCGATCGTCCGGAAAAACCAATTATTCCTGACTATACTCCATACAATTCAAAGATCTCTGATCTTGAAAAACAAATTGCAGCTGCAGATGCCAGAGCTAAAAGACTTGCTGATGATCTGAATGCAGAGAAAAACAAAAAACCTATAGTTATAGAGTCTAAAACTGAATATATTGTTTCTCCTCTTGCTGTGTTCTTACAAATTGGTAAAGCCGAACTTACAGACAAAGAGATTATCAATCTCGGTTACTGTGCAGATGTTATCAAGAAATCAGGCAAAACTTTCAAAATCCTTGGCTCTGCTGACCATAATACCGGTACTAAGAAATTCAACCAGACTCTAAGCGAAAAACGCGCTCGGAGAGTTCTTGATGTTCTTGTGAATAAGTTTGGTGCCGATCCTTCGAAACTCGAAGTTATTGCTAAGGGCGAAGAAAACGAACCATTCGGCAAAGCAGTACTTAACATGGTTGTAATTGTATAGAACTAGTCTCTCAACAAAAGATAAGTCATTCAGACTAAATATTTAAAGCTGCCCGGAAATCGGGCAGCTTTTTTTTGTATTTCAAAACAATTTTAACATTATGGAAACAAAAGAGTTCTCATTTAACGGGTTAAAAATAAATGGGTTTTTAATGCTGTTTGCAAACTTTGTATTTAAATAAATTGTAACTTCAATCGTTTAATAGTTGCAAAATTATGAAAAACAAAAACAAGTTCTGGTTTTTCTCGTTTGTGATATTGGCAGTCACAGTAATGCTTTCAAACGGTTATAAAAATTTTTCTGTACAGGATGTTCCTATATATCCCGGGACAACTTTTCCTGCAGTTAAAATTGGAAATCTCTGGTGGGCACCGGTTAACGCCGGTTACGACACAAGTCACAAATTTGGGCTGCTTTTCCAGTGGGGAAGAATGTACGGGCAGGGTTACAGTACTGCAGAAACCCCCAGACTAAAGATGGTTGCCGGTCTTGTTACGACCGATGTAGGTAATAATGTCGCCAATAAAGACAAGTTCTATACAAAAGATTCAAGTCCCCACGATTGGTGTTCCGCACAGTTACCGTCATGGGATATGACAAGTTTCAATCCTTGTCCGTCAGGATGGCGGGTTACCACTACTTCGGAGTTGTTT
>Ga0209746_1001606_pt1 | contig 10699 bp, 10 predicted proteins | sample BarGraNGADG00211_3_FD_184496 | JGI IMG/M metagenome (GOLD analysis project Ga0209746, IMG submission 184496) | Arctic peat soil microbial communities from Barrow, Alaska - Barrow Graham LP Ref core NGADG0011-211 (SPAdes) (version 2) | ecosystem: Environmental > Terrestrial > Soil > Wetlands >...
AAGCAGCAGAACGCAAATCTTAAGGTTCAGCAGAACAAAAATCTACAGATTAAGCAACAGAACGCAAATCTTAAGGTTCAACAGAACAAAAATCTACAGATCAAGCAGCAGAACGAAAAGCTACTGGTCAAACAGCAGAACAATAATCTGCGGCTTCAGCGGCAGCCGGACAAAACGCAATATCAGCAGCGTGTGACTGTGTATCATAACAACCTGACTCAACAGCGGCAAGTATACCAACGGAATATCGTGCAGCTGCAACGGGAAAAGCGCAATGCGCAACTCAGTTACCAGCGGCAGTATGCAGCGCAAATGCTGCAACAGCAGAATCGGTACGCGTATAACCAGAACTACCAAAATGACCCCTACTTCCGGACGCCTTATGACCGTCGTTACAATCGTGGCGGCATCTACTACGAGACGAATAGCTACGGCTATGGGCAGCTTCAACAAGCCATACAATACGGTTATTCTGAAGGTTTTCGGGCCGGAATGGCTGACCGCCAGGATCGCTGGCGTTCCGATTACGGGAGATCTATTGCCTACCAGGACGCGAACTACGGCTATAACGGTTATTACGTGCCCCAGGACGACTACAGCTACTACTTCCGCGAGGGGTTCCGCCGCGGCTATGAAGACGGCTTCAACAGGCATTACCAGTACGGCAGCTATAGCGGTGGAAGATACTCCATCCTCGGCGGTGTCCTGGCGGGGATCCTCACATATGAATTGCTTCGTTGATGACCGAGCGCCCAGACTATAAGTAAGCATAGTGATGTTATGATTTTTTTATTAAGTCATGGAGGTGACAGATGAAAGCAACCATTTTGAACCGTAGGATTTTGGCAGTCGTATGTGGTATGGCGCTGTGCGTAGGAATGAGCATGCCGGCAAATGCGCAGCACAAAAAAAAGAAACACCAACAGCAGGTTCAACAGCAGCAGAACAGAACGCAGTATACACAACAGGGCCAGCAGCTGCGGCAGCCGGACAAAACGCAACATGAGCAGCGCCTGACGGTGTATCGTCAACGCCTTGGTCAACAGCAGCAAGTATACCAACAGAACCAGGCACAACTGCAACAGGAAAAACGCAATTCGCAACTCCGTTACCAGCGGCAGTATTCAACGCAAATGCTTCAGCAGCAGAGACGTTACGGGAATACGAGTAGCCTCAACTACCAGAATGACCCCTACTTCCGGACGCCTTATGACCGTCGTTACAGTCGTGGCGGCACCTATTACGAGACGAATCGCTTCGGCGAAACGCAGCTTCAACAAGCCGTCCAATACGGTTATTCTGAAGGTTTTCGAGCCGGAATGGCTGACCGCCAGGATCGCTGGCAATCCGATTACGAGAGATCTGTTGCCTACCAGGATGCAAACTACGGCTACAACGGTTACTACGTGCCCCAGGACGACTACAGCTATTACTTCCGCGAGGGGTTCCGCCGCGGCTATGAAGATGGCTACAACGGACGTTCCCAGTATGGCCGCCGTATCAATGGCAGATACTCCATCCTCGGCAGTGTCCTGGGGGGAATCCTTTCTTTTGAGATGATGCGGTAAAGACCAAAGCGCTTTTCTCTATCCATCATGCCGGCCAGGTCACCCGCGCACTTTACTAAACCATTGCGGGGAAACCAAGGGCGGACCGAGAAAAGGTGAATGGGTCCGCCCTGCCGCCGGCTGGAGGCATTTTCGTTCCGCTTATCCCAAAATATTATGCATTCGTCTATTGCAATTTCAGCATACTCCCCTTAAAATCACGGCATGGGCAAAATCGAAAAACATGTTTCATTTTTCCGTGCATGCGATAAGTATTCCATGCGCATGACAAAAATATCCACACTTGGTTTGCTGCTTTCCTTTTCGATTTTGACCTTGCCGACAGGATCGTACTCCCGGGAGTTAAAATCACAAGTTGAAAAAAATATTCAGCTGCTGGGCAGTAAAAACGTCAGCGAGCGCGTGACTGCCATCATTGCCTTGGGAAATATCTGCAAGGGGTCAAGAAAAGCGATTCCCTTGCTTCTCAGCGCCGCCGCGGATCCCGATCCCATGGTTCTAGAAAGCGCCGTGTAAACATTGGGAAAAATCTAATCGACGAATATAAAAACCATTCAGGTCCTGATCAAACGTTTTTCCGATGAAGACCCGTTCGTCGCCGGCAAGGCAGCAACCGCGCTGGCAAGCATCGGCAGCCCGGCGGTCGCTTACTTGCTGAAATCATTGGCAGACAAAGATGACAATGTCAGATGGTGCTCGGCGATCGCGTTGGTTAAAATCGCTCCTGCCGGCGCGAAGGCGATCCATTCTTTTACGGAAGCCTTGAAAGACAAAAATTCCGACGTCAGATGGTGTTCCGCGATCGCCTTGGGAAAATTCAATGGCCAAGCCGTGTCGGCAGTCCCGGAATTGCTCGATCTTTTGCATGATGATGACCGCGATGTGCGCTGGGCCGCATACACTTCACTTGGCAGGATCGACAAGGAAAAAATCAACCAAGTTCCTGAATTTTCAGAGGCGATTGAAAAACTTGAAAAACTGACCCCGCAATTCATGAAAGAATTGAAAGTCCCGGGAGTTTCCATTAGCGTGATCAAAAACCATGAACCTGCCTGGTCCAAAAGTTTCGGGGTTACGGATACTGTCCAGCCAGCCCAGGTGAACAATAAAACCATCTTTGAAGCTTGCTCCATGAGCAAGCCTGTCTTCACTTATTTGGTTTTAAAACTCGTTGAGAAAGGAAAGCTGGATCTGGACAAGCCCCTCTGCGGATATCTGGATGAGCAATTCGTCAGCGATCATAATGAGTACCCGAAACTCATCACGGCCAGAATGATACTCACCCATACGAGCGGCATGCCCAATTGGCGAAAAGGCGGGGAGGAAAGAGGCGGACCGCTTCCCGTCACCTTCAAACCTGGGACCAAGTTCAGCTATTCCGGTGAAGGGATCTATTACCTGCAGAGGGTGGTCGAGCACATCACCCGGGAACCGCTGGCAACATACGCCAAACGCAATTTGTTCGATCCTCTCGGATTGGAATCCACCAGTTATATTTGGACTGAAGAGCTCGGCCCACGCATCGCAACCGGGCACGATACTTCCGGCGCTTGCCTCACGCGAAGCCGCTATGCCCATGCCGACGCCGCGTACACGCTGTACACAACCGCGGACGACTACGCAAAATTCATCGCCAGGATCATGGGGCCGGATCAAGCCGATGGGTTCTCCATGTCCGACGAGATGACAAATGAAATGTTCAGGCAGCAAGTGCGCATGGACGCGCGCGAGGTGATCGACAGGCCGGGACGTTCTTTGGGATTGTCGGCCTACCGGGGCCTGGGCTGGGTGATCGATGCTACAATCACGGGCGACATCGTTTATCACAGCGGCTCCAATCAAACAGGTTTTACCTGTTACTCCCAGTTTAACAGGCGGGAAGGCTCCGGCATCGTGATCATGACCAATGGCAAAAACGGCACTGATCTTTGGAGCCGCTTGATCAGCGCCATAGGCGATTTATAATTTTGCATGGAAAAATCGAGGTACAATGAAAAAACAGAGTAAGGAAAACCGGGCGCATGGCTTTCGCGGCACGCGCAAGCCTGTCATGAAAAAAGCATGGTTCGTATTCCCCCTGCTGGTGCTTTTCACCTTCCTCCTGGCCGCCGGCTGCGGCCGGCAGCACGTGGAGCTCCAGCCCGTCCGACCACCAGTGATCCTGGGGATCTTCGGCGGCATGGGCCCGGAGGCCACCGCCAACATGTACCAGCTGATCGTTCAGCTGACCCCGGCTAAGAATGACCAGGAGCATATCCCCACCCTGATCTACAGCTTTCCCCAGGTGCCAGACCGCACTACCGCCATCCAAAGCGGCGACCCGTCGATCATTCCCTACCTGGTCGAGGGCGTGACCCGGCTGCGGAATGCCGGCGCCTCCTTCCTCATCATTCCCTGCAACACCGCCCACTATTATTATGGCCAGATGCAGGCAGCGATTGATATCCCCATCCTGCATATGATCCGCGAGACGGTCCGTTATGTCGTCGGGCATTACCCGGAATGCCGGCGCATCGGGCTGCTGGCCACCAGCGGCACCATCCGCAGCGGTCTCTACGAAAAGGAATTCGCCGCCAGCGGCCGCCAGACGATCCTCCCCGACGAAAAGATCGAGGCAGAATGCGTGATGAAGGCCATCGTGAATATCAAGGCGGGCAGCGGCAAAAAAGAAAGCGAAGACCTGCTGGCGGCGGCAGGAGCGCACCTGGAAGCCAAGGGAGCGCAGGTGCTTGTCCTGGGCTGCACCGAGATCCCCTTGGCGTTCAACCCAGAGCGGGCGAAGGTGCCTGTGGTCAATGCCACGCGCGTGCTCGCCGAAGCGGCCATCCGGACATTCCAGGAAATGAGCCAAAGAATTAAAAAGAAATAATAGCCGGGGAAAAACCGGTATAAAAGAAAGCTCCCGCGGCCGGAGCCGCGGGAGCTGGAAATTTCGTTACCGAAACGATCAGTAAATACTGCCGTTCGAGGAGCTCAGGGCGCCCGCCACGGCCGATAGCGTATAGCTAATGCCGCCGGTGCCGAGCCAGGTCACCAGGTCGAAGGTCCCGCTGCTGGTCACCTTGTAGGTCGGGATGAGACGATAGGTCAACGGCGTTCCCGAGAGGCAGGTCTGGGGCATGCCAGGCGTCTTGAGAAAATAGGCGGCCCCGGATCCCATGATAGTTGCGACCCCGCTCCCCTCCATGCAAACGGCCGTCATTTCATCAACGCCGATACCATATGCCTTGGTGGTCCAGCCGTCCTTGATAAAACGAGCCAGGAAGGTCACCAGGCGGCCCATGCGGTCGCGGGTAACGAAATGGTCGTCCATGCATACCTTTTCCAACCTGGGCAGGAGCAGGAAATCCCGGCCCAACGTGACATCGCTGTTGTAAGGATTGGCCAGGCAGGCGCTCGAAGTGACGGAAGCCTTGGTCAGCGAGGGATAGCTGAAGTAACCCAGAATTGCGTTCCCGGCGCTGGTGCCGCCGATAGGCACGCCTTTGGCCACGAGCGAATTGATGGAATCCTCGATGGGAGTGCCTTTCCAGTTCTTCCAGTAATCGGACTGGTCGCCGCCGGCGATGAACAGCGCCTCGGCGTTGTGGATCTGGGTATTCACATAACTGCTGCTGGAGTCCCTGCTGGACAGGACAAGCGTCTCCACCGAATCGACGCCGCCCAGTTGTGTGTAGATGTAATAGTTGTAACCGTTGGAACCGGTGCAGCGGATGACCACGAAATCACCGCCGCCCGACTTGGCGATCATCCACTTGATGGCCGCGTCGACATCGGTGCCGCCCCCCATCATGCAGATGCCGAAACTGGTTGTCCTGACCACATCACCCGCGTTGCCCGTCATGTAGGACTTGTAGCCGAACAGGGCGGTCCCCGAAAGGACCGACACCATCAACCCCAGCAAGAAAATGAGCTTGAATGTTTTCCTCGAAAAAATCTGATTCATAAGAACCTCCTGGAAGGGATTTTTTTAAACCGCGCCGGAAGATTCCCTTCCTAACCTCCCGAAGCGCAATAGGGTGCGTTACAGTAATAGAATATTATTTTTCATTAGTCAATACTGAAAATTTATTTTCACAAAAGCTTTCCCTGATCGGCTCAGGGCAAGCTCAGCCACCATTCCACCAAGCCTCACCGCCCGCCTGCTGGAATGGAGAAGCGATTAGTGTTAGTGACAGTGTTAGTGTTAGTAACGAGGATTTTAGCGACCTTTCATGATTTCGTATATTTTCTTCCTAACACTATCACTTAGATTTAGTTCGTTAACGCCACAGTTTGACCACTAACACTTTCTTGGCTATATTGTGGAAATGTGGATATGTCCACCAGTCACCGGCTTGGACAAAAATGATACTTTTTTCACCCCAGGCCGCAGGCAAAGGGAAAGCTTTGAACAGCGGGTTGTGGAAAATCAAAGAAAATGATGGGGAGACTGTTGTGGCCTCGTGCTCTTCCTGTTTTGCACTACTATGATACGCAAAGATGACCGATAATAATATGATTTCCTGATTATGATACATGCAAGAGCCTTTGCGGAATCAGACCCGGAAAATGCCTGGTTTTGCCGCCATTTCCGCAATAAACACGTTAAAAATCCCCGAAAATGCAATTTATTCAACATTGCCTGCAACTTGAAGTACAAGCATCGCCAAGGATGCACTGTAAAAAGCGGATTGACTTTTCCCCGGCGATTCACTTAAAATGCCTTGAGCATCAAAATCGATCTTTTGGAACAAGGAAACCATGGAAACTTTTTTTACCTTTTTGGAAAAACGCGTGGCCGACTGCTCCTCCCTGCTGTGCATCGGGCTCGACCCGCATATCGGCGACCTGGCGGCCCCGACCGCCGAGGCCGCGCTCGCCTTCTGCCTGGACCTGGTCAAGCGCACCGCGAAATATGCCGCGGCCTTCAAGCCTAACGCCGCCTTCTTCGAGCAGTTCGGCGCGCCGGGTTGGACGGCGCTCCAGCAAGTGGTGGACGCGGTCCGGGAACAGTCCCGGCGCCTGGGCTCCATGATCCCGGTCATCCTGGACGCCAAGCGCGGCGATATCGCCTCCAGCGCCGAGGCCTATGCCAGGTCGGCGTTCGAGACGCTGGGCGCGCACGCCATCACCCTCTACCCCTACCTGGGCAGGGACTCCATCGAGCCATTCCTGGCCCATCCCGAAAAGGGGGTGTTCATGCTATGCAAAACCTCCAATCCCGGGTCCCAGGATCTGCAGGACCTGTGCCTCACCGAAGCGGGCCGGGACGGCTGCCCGGGAGAGCAGAACGGATATCCCCTTTACATAGCCGTTGCCCGCCTGGCTCAAGCCTGGAATACAAAAAACAGCATCGGCCTGGTGGTCGGCGCGACGCAGCCCCAAGCCATGGCGCAAGTCCGCGCCGCCGCGCCCGATCTGTGGTTCCTGACCCCGGGCGTCGGCGCCCAGGGCGGCGTCGTGGAAGCCGTGCTTAAAGCCGGCTTGCGCCGGGACGGCAAGGGCCTGCTGCTTTCCGTATCGCGGGGCATCGCACGCGCGACCGACCCGGGCAGGGCCGCGGCAAAACTGCGCGATGAAATTTTCGAAATCCAGTACCGGAGCGCCAAAAGTAGCCAGTAGTCAGCAGGAAGGGACAGGGTCTAACGGCAATAGATCAATTCTTCAACTTCGGACATCGAACTTCGAACCTTGAGCCATTCTCCCATCCTTAGTCACTCGCGCGCTTGCGGACCAAGAGGATGAACATCCCCGTCGCGGCAAGCGCCGTGGCCGTGATATAGACCCAGCTTTTGCCCAAACCGAAGAGATTGATGGCTGCCGCCACCACGGCTGCGGCCAGGAGAGCCGTGCCCAGGAAGGTCAGAACAGGAGGATGCAGCTTTATTTTTTCAGCGGCATCGGTGAACAGTTCGCAGGCCCCCAGGGCCAAGTAGACAGCGCCGATGAAGGAAAAGAAATACGGCAGGCGCGCACCCGTTCCCAGCAGAACAAAGCCGATGAGGATCAGGAACATCCCGTCGATGACATGGAAGAGGGCCGTGAAGTTGCGGACCTTCTTTTCCATGTATTGGCGGAATGCCGTGCCGAATACGATAAAGGCACTGGCGGTGAAGAGGAAGACGACCGTGAACGGCTGGCTACTGAAATGCTCGAACATGCTGATCCCCTTCAAGGCCAAGGTGAGGCCAACTATATAATGGATCACGTTCTCCAGCATCGGGCTCGTTTTGCTGGACTCGAACATTCGCAGCATAAGTTCCTCCGGCGGTGATAGTTTTTTCAGATTGGAACACATATTTTAGAGCACCAGCGGCTGGATGTCAAAGGTGACGGGTGTAAAATCGACGTACGGCGTCCTGAACAAAAGCCCTGGCGATTATCTTTTTTCTCCAACATCGAACTTCGAACATGGGACTCTTTTCTGCTGAATTACGAATCACGAATTACGAACCAGCCCAATGGTCCACTCCGCGGCCCTTTTGATCTTGCCGGGCAGCAGCGGCCCTTCCCTGCCCTGGACGAAGGACGCCTGCGTCTTGACGATGATCCTGGCCCCGGCCGCCTTTAATCTGCCGGCGATCTTTTTCGCATCAGAAGTTAATTGTCAGCAATTAAAAATATCGCCTGATATTTTTTCTGAACCCGTCCCTTTCGGCGCCGAACAGACATTTGACGTCGTTTCGTTCAAAAGACAGCTGGAGCGCCTCAATCGGTTAGGATGAACGTGACCTTCATCTGCACCCTGTACTCGGCGATCTTTCCCCCCTCGTCAAGCATAACCTCCTGGTTCTGGATACAGGCGGATTTCAAATTCCTGAGCTTCTTGCTGGCGCGGACAAGTCCCGTGCGGATGGCGTCGTCGAAGCTCTTGCTGGAAGTTGCTTTGATCTCGGTGACACGAGCTACTGACATTGGGCACCCCCTTAAGGTATATGTAATAGAACTATAGCAATCTGGTACGATTTTTTAAAGAGAGGTTCGTAGTTCGACGTTGAAAAACAAAACAAAGTATAAAGTATAAAGTTTAAAGGAAAAACTATGACCAAGGCGTCAGCCCGGGATAAAGATTACTGAGAAAGCGCTTTATCTTACTTTATACTTTGTACTTTATACTTTGTACTTTTTTTCTTTATTACTGCCGTCAACCGTCTACCGGACACCGAGATCTGCTCTTCAAGCCCTGCTAATCCCATTCAAAAATATAGTCTGATAAATGCTCGGTCCGGTTCAGCTTGGCCAGAACAAAACCCCGGGTTGCGTCATGGAGCAAAACCGAGACCGAGGCGTTGTCCAGGTGGAACTTCCAGAACCACTTCTCCCCGAGTCCCAGCGCCTCGGCCAGCAGGGCTTTCAGCACCGAGCGGTGCGAGACAACGGCGATGCGCTCTTCACCGGCTGCGGCCAGCAGGCGGCAGAAGGCGCGGGTCCGCGCCTTCATGGCGGCGAGCGACTCGCCGCCGGGGAAGGACATCCGTTCGGGCTCCTCGAGCCAGCGCCGCCAGAGCCGGGGTTCTTCGCGGGCGATCTCTTTTTTGCCGCGCCCGGTCCAGTTTCCCAGGTCGATGTTGTTGAGAAGCTCCTGCAGCTCGATAGCCCGGCCGGGAAAGCAGATGACCGCGGTTTCCACCGCCCGTTTCAGGGGCGAGGAGAACACGCGCTCGATTTTCAGGCCCGAGAAATAGGCGCGCAATTCGCCGGACTGCTCAATCCCGGCAGGGCTCAACGGCACCTCGCCGCGTCCGCGGAAGACCCCTTCACGGTTGGCCTGGGTCTCGCCGTGGCGGATCAGATATACCGTCCTCATTTACAGGGAAAGGTAGGGCAGTTCGCTGCGCACCGTGAGGCGGCGGCTGCCGTCTGCTTCGGCTTCGATGCCCACGGCGACGGCTTTGGCCAGAGAGAAATAGCCCGGCGCCAGGAACTGAGCCCACTCCACGGCCAGGATGCCGGCCCCGATATATTCGTCAACCGGGTTTTCCACCTCGGCCGGCATCAGGCCCAGCCGGTAAAGATCGAAATGGTAGAGATCGTATTTGCCGCTGTACAGGTTCATCAGCACGTAGGAGGGACTGACCACCTCCGCGACGGGAATATCCAGGGCCGCGGCCAGGCCCTTGATGAAAACCGTTTTCCCCGCTGCGAGTTCGCCGCTGACCAGGACGATCTCGTCCCCGCGCAACTGGCGGCCCAGGCGCCTGCCCAGGGCCAGGGTCTTTTCAGGTGCCGAGGAAAGGAGAGCGAAATCCATTTATTTTCAGAACGCTTTTCGGGATGAAAGCAACGATGTCCCCGGCGGTGAGGCCCATCTCCCCGGTCTCGCGTGCAGCCAGGTCGCCGGCATAGCCATGCAGGAAGACGGCGGCTACCAGGATCGTTTCCATGGGCTGCTGCGGATGGAATTGGGCGACAAGGCCGGCGATCATGCCGCCAAGGACGTCGCCGCTGCCGGCCGTGGCCATGCCCGGGTTGCCGGTCTGGTTTACCCATACCCGGCCCTCGGGAGTCGCTGTCAGGGTGTGATGCCCCTTCAAAACAAGGTATACACAATGCCTCATGGCGAATTCCCGGGCCAGGGCCAGGCGATCCTCTTGAACCTCTTTTACGGTTTTTCCCGTCAGGCTGGCGAACTCCCCGACGTGCGGGGTCAGCACCAGCTGCCTGGTTGTGCGGGCCCGCAGCAGGTCGGGCTGGCCCTGCAGCACATTGAGGGCGTCGGCGTCCAGGACAAGCGGCTGGCGCGTTTCCTTCAACAGCAGCGAGACGGCCTTCAGGGTGGAAAGCCGGTTGCCCATTCCCGGTCCGGCCAGAATGCAGGAGAAATCGTTCAATTTCCCTGAGAGTTCTTCCGGTTTTTCAAAGGGCAGGGTCATGACCTCGGGATGGGCCAGGACATACAAATCGCGGTTGCGCATGGAAACGGCGGCGGTACTGAGGCCCGCCCCGACCTTTAAGGCGGCGAAGGAAGCCAGGATGCCGGCGCCGGGTTTTTCCCCGGAACCGGCGACGACCAGCACGTGGCCGAAGGAACCTTTATGGGCCGAGGCTTTGCGCCTGGCCAGCAGAGTCTTGAAATCGGCGGGCTCGGTCAGGCGGAGGTATTGTTGCTTGTCGTTTTCCAAATCCCTGGGAATGCCAATGTCCACGAC
>Ga0209746_1001607_pt1 | contig 10699 bp, 9 predicted proteins | sample BarGraNGADG00211_3_FD_184496 | JGI IMG/M metagenome (GOLD analysis project Ga0209746, IMG submission 184496) | Arctic peat soil microbial communities from Barrow, Alaska - Barrow Graham LP Ref core NGADG0011-211 (SPAdes) (version 2) | ecosystem: Environmental > Terrestrial > Soil > Wetlands >...
ACAGCAATGGGTTCAGGCGTATCGGCATCGTCAGGTGCATCTTCTCCGGAAAGACCGGATCCCCATGCCGATGAGGACGATCATCCCCAGAACGATGGCTGCTCCGATAAGACCCGCCGCGGAGGTTCCCGCTTCGATACCCGGCCAGGCAGGCGCCGCTTTCTCCTTTTTCGGCTCATTCCCCGCCGGCTTGAAGCCGTAATCGGGAAGGAATGCCGTCTTTTCCTGAATCCCTTTCAGAACCGGAGCAATCCCGTGCTCCTGTTCCGGAAGTTCGCCTTTGCCGGTGACCTTTTCGATGGACCATTCAAGGCCGTCCGGATGGGTCGAAGCGAACCAGGAGAGCGCCCCGCCGGTGATAACCGCCAATACCACGAACGTGATCATGACCTTCCTGAGCGAAATCTCCGCGCCGAGGGACCGAGAGGCTGCAATGCTCTCGAGGAGCTCTGGTCTGGCGCTCTGCACATAATTGATCACCCCTGCCGTAACAAAACCCTCGATGACGCCGATGGCCAGGTGGATCGGTTGCATCAGAAGGACGAAGGCGCCGAAGGGCAATTCGCTTTTCCCGGACAGAAGCGTCTCCATCACGACGGAAAAAGCGCCGAGCTGCAGGGCCGCAATGGCGCTCACGAGTGATACCGCGACGATGCGTCTGGAATTTTGACTGTCTCCGATCAGGGGTTTGTAGATGAGAGGATAGACCAGGAAGCAGGGATAGAAGCCCAGGTTCCAGATATTGCAGCCGAGGGCAAGCAGCCCGCCGTCGGCAAAGAAGAGCGCCTGGACCGTCAGGACCGAGGCCATGACGAGAAAAGCCGCTTGGGGACCGAGGATGATGGCCAGGATCATCCCGCCACCCAGGTGTCCGCTCGATCCCGTCCCGGGGATCGTAATATTGATCATCTGCGCCGCAAAAATGAAGGCGCCGAGGACGCCCATCAAGGGGATCATTCGGTCATCGATCCGTTCCTTCAGTTTCTTCGAGGCATATCCGCCGACGGCAACCGTTCCGGCCCACAATGTCGTCCCCACGGCGGGGGAAAGTAAAGCATCTGCCATGTGCATGGTCGTTTCACTTCCTTTTTCTTCCAATCCCCTTGAAAAACTTAAAAGTCATCGACGGTTTTCCCGACGGAAAACAACCTGTTTATCCGGCAGGGATCCGTTCAGGAACAGGCTTTATGCCATGAATACGAAATCCGTAACACGACAAAACAAAAAAAGAAATAAAAAAACGCCCGACACGGAGAGGTTCCTCCTGCGTAAGGCGTTCAAAACACGGGTTTCTCAGGGAACGGCTTCGGACAAGGGAAGGCGCCGCGGTTGGCAATCACTCAATAAAAGGGCGCGTCTTCTCATCGACAATCCTGAACTCATAGCCGCGCTCGGAGATCTCGATCGCGTTCAGAACCTTGACCCCCAGGGACTCCAGACCCTTCAGCAAAGCCTCTTTGGAAGCGCCGGTCACCTTGACCGTGATGATGCGATTACCGGCATCCTTGCCGCTGAAGGTTGCCAGACTGAGAATATTGCCGTTATCATTGACAATCTCGTTGGCAACTCCGGCCAAGACCCCTTTCTTTTCGGTTACATCCAGTGTCAGGCGGAGGCCTTTCTCACGCCCCCCCAGAATCTCCACGAAGGTCTTGAAGATATCGGTCTCGGTGATGATACCGACCAGTTTGTTCTCTTTCAGGACGGGCAAACTGCCGATTTTGTGATCGACCATGATGCGGGCCGCCTCTTCCAGCGGACAGTCACATCCGACGGTAATCAACCGCTTGGTCATCAGGCTCTTCATCTTCATTTTGGACAGCAGATAGTGCACCTCGAAGACGCTGAGGCTGGTGGCCGGCGAAGGAGAGGCGGAGAACAAATCCTTGTCTGCAACAATGCCGACCAGGCGCCCCTTCTTGTTGACGATGGGCAGACGGCGGATTTTTTTCTCCTTCATCAAGTGCAGCGCGTCCTCAAAAGAGGAGTCCTCCGTAACCGTAACGGGGTTGGGGGTCATACGATCTTTGACCTGCATCGGTTTTCCTCCTTACAAGAATTAGGGTGTTAAAAGAAGCGGCCGGCCGCATGCCGGACAAAGAAGAGGGACCATTTCAAATGCGGTGCGCCTATACCATGAACGCCCCTGCTTGTCAATGACTATCGATCAATTGGACCTCGGCAGGACGCTGGACCTCCTGTCGCAGAATAATGTATTCTTTCACCGACGCCGCATTTCCTTCTCAACAAAAAAAAATTAAAATATCCTTGACAGACAGGAGCCTTCTGAATATAGTCCCGCCGAATATAGTCCCGCCAGACCAAAAAAGTCTTTTTGTGTGCCGCGTCGTGCAGAACATGGGAAACCGGAAGATTTCCGGTTTGCATGAGTTTTTTCTGTTTGTTTTCGTGTGTCTCAGGAGGCATGAGTGGGAGAGAGTCGCATCAAGGAGGAAATTGTCCTGAAGGGCGAACAGATCACCTTGAGCTTTGGTGGGATAACGGCCCTTTTGCATGTGAGTTTCGATGTTCAAAGGGGGGAAATATTTTCCATTATCGGCCCGAACGGCGCGGGCAAGAGCAGTCTGTACAATGTAATCAACGGATTTTACCGACCCCAGAAGGGGAAGGTGATTTTCAAAGATAAAGAGATCACGCACCTCAGACCCTATCAGATCGCCCGAATGGGCATTGCGCGGAGCTTTCAGAACATAGAACTTTTCAAGCACATGACCGTTCTGGAAAATCTGATGCTGGGACGTCATATCCATATTCGATACGGACTATTAAAATCCATGTTGTATTTCGGCCCCTGTTCGAAGGAAGAGGTTCGGCATCGGAAGCGGGTGGAAGATGTCATTGATTTTCTCGAGATCGAGCATATCCGGAAAAAGCACGTTGGAACACTGCCATACGGACTCCAGAAGCGTGTTGAAATGGCGCGGGCGTTGTGCCTTGAACCGGAAATCCTGCTGCTGGATGAACCGATGGCGGGCATGAACCTTGAAGAGACGGAGGACATGGCCCTGTTTATCATCGACGTCAACAATGAATGGGGTATGACGGTTCTTCTGATCGAGCATGACATGGGTGTTGTCATGGACCTCTCCGACAGAATCATGGTCCTGGACTTCGGCGAAAAGATCGCCGAAGGCACACCCGAAGAGGTTCAGCAGAACGCTGTTGTTGCCAAGGCCTATCTGGGCGAGGCGGACGGCGCATTTCTCGGAAGATAGCGGGGGAAGCATGTCGGCAGATACATTTCCAAAACTGTTGATCGAAAAGGCGAACCGATACGGATCAAAAAAGATTGCGTTGCGCGAGAAAGACCTGGGGATATGGCAGTCGTTCACGTGGCAGGATTACCTTGAGAAGGTGAAATATTTTTCACTGGGTATGATCAGCCTCGGCTTTGAGCCGGGCGATAAAATTTCCGTGATTGGCGACAACAAACCCGAATGGATTATCGCCGAGCTTGCAGCACAGTGCGCCGGTGGATTGGGTACCGGAATATATCAGGATTCCATCCTCAAGGAAGTGGCCTACATCATCAACCATTCCGAGACAAAATTCGTGATCGCCGAGGATCAGGAACAGGTCGACAAGATTCTCGATATGCAGGAAGAATTGCCCAATGTGAAAAAGGTGATCTACTACGACCCGAAAGGGATGAGAAAATACGATTCGGATTTGCTTGCCTATTTCCCGGATGTCATGGAGATGGGAAGGGAATACGAAAAGAGCCATCCCGGACAGTTCGAAAAGAACGTGGAAAAAACCAAATCGGAGGATGTCGCCTGGATCTGCACCACGTCAGGAACCACCGGGTTCCCGAAACTTGCGATGTTGACCCATAAAAACCTCATTTCCATGGCAACCAATCTTGGCAAATTTGATCCCAAGTATGATTCGGATGAGTTTGTCTCTTTTCTCCCCCTCCCCTGGGTCGGCGAACAGATGATGGCCGTGGCCAGCGGACTATTGTTCGGATTAACCGTCAACTTTCCGGAGAGCATTGAGTCGGCTCAGGCGGATTTGCGGGAAATCGGGCCGCACATCATGTTTTCTCCGCCGCGGGTCTGGGAAAATATGTGTTCCAGTGTACAGGTAAAGGTGATGGACGCCTCGTTTCTGAAAAGATTTGTATTTAACACGTGTGTTCCCATCGGCCGGAAATGGTCGGAATACAAATTTGAAAAGAAAACCCCGCCATTCTATTTCAAGATTCTGTACTACCTTGCCTATCTTGCGGTATTCAAGGCGTTGAAGGACCGGTTGGGATTCAGCAATATCCGTTCGGCCACCACCGGAGGAGCGGCGCTGGGTCCGGACACGTTCAAGTTTTTCCACGCCCTCGGCATATCGCTGAAGCAGATTTACGGACAGACCGAAATCAGCGGTATTTCCTGTGTACACAAAAATAACGATATCAATCCGTATACCATGGGAGAACCTATTCCCGAGACCGAAGTGAAGATATCCGAAAGCGGGGAAATCCTTTCCAAAAGCCCCGCGGTGTTTCTGGGGTACTATAAACAGCCGGAGGAGACCGCAAAAACGGTGATTGAAGGATGGCTCCATTCCGGCGATGCCGGCTACCTCACACCCGATGGGCATATTGTGGTGATTGACCGGATCAAGGATGTCATGAGTCTGATTGACGGGGTAAAGTTTTCACCCCAGTTCATCGAGAACAAACTGAAATTCAGCCCGTATATCAAAGAAGCGGTAACCATAGGCCATAACAGGGATTTCATCATCGGGATGATCTGCATCGATTTCGGCATCGTGGGCAACTGGGCGGAAAAAAACAGGATCAATTATACCACCTATACGGACCTTTCTTCGAAGACGGAGATTTTAGATTTAATTCAGAAAGAGGTCGAGAAGGTGAATAAGGGATTGCCCGAGAACGCCAAGGTGAAACGTTTTGTGCTGCTGTACAAGGAACTGGATCCCGATGACGATGAATTGACCCGCACCAGAAAGGTCCGCAGGCATTTTGTTGAGGAGAAGTACAAGGAGATCATCGAAGGCATGTATGAGGGGAAGGATTCGATCAGGATCGAGGCGATCATCAAATTCCAGGATGGAAAAACCTCCACGATCAGAACCGTCATGGCCGTGAGAAACGTATAAAGGAGAGCATGCGATGGAATCGGTTATGCAATCGTTGATCAGCGGCATCGTGGTCGGAAGTATTTATGCCCTTATTGCATTGGGATTTGTGCTGATCTATAAATCCACGGCCGTAATCAATTTTGCCAAGGGTGAGCTTCTGATGTTCGGGGCTTATCTGTGTCTCACCTTGGTCGTGGCATTGAAGATTCCGTTCTGGATCGCCTTCGTTGCAACGCTCATCGCGGCGGCGCTGCTGGGTTTCCTGCTGGAAAGGCTTTTTTTAAGACCCATGATCGGCGAACCGGCCATTTCCATCATCATGCTCACGATCGGCCTGGCGAGTTTGCTCCAGGGCATGATTCATGTGACATGGGGCTCGGAAACAATGGTCTATCCCGCCATTTTCCCCACGGAACCCTTGAGATTCGGCGCAATTGTCGTTTCCCAGGTCTATCTGTACAGTGTATTCTTTGCGGTGCTTTGTCTCGTTTTGTTTAACCTTTTTTTCCGCTATTCCAGTTCCGGCATCGCGATGAGGGCGGTGGCCAATGATCAGCAGGCCGCGCAATCCATGGGGATCAGCATCAAAAAGATCTTTGCCATCGCCTGGGCGATTGCCGCCGTGGTTGCCGCCGTCGGGGGCATCCTGATCGGGAATATCAATGGCGTCAATACCAGTTTGAGCGGGTTCGGGCTCAAGGTCTTTCCGGCGGTCATCCTGGGCGGTCTGGACAGCATCCCCGGCGCCATACTGGGCGGTTTTATCATCGGGCTGCTCGAGGCGCTCAGCGGGATCTACCTCGATCCCATCTTCGAAGGGGGATCCAAGGAAGTCGTACCTTTTGTGGTTCTGGTCGTCGTTCTGATGTTCAAGCCCTATGGTCTGTTCGGCACCGAAGAGATCGAAAAGATTTAGCGGAGAAATACAATGGCCATTAAATGCGGCGTATTTAAAACAACCTACGAGGGCGACGAGGCCATCTGGCAGACCAAAGTATCCAAGTTCTGGATTGCGTTGCTTGTCGTAGCCCTGATCGCCTTCCCGTTTATATTCCAGGGCTCCCGGTATCTGCTCTACGTCGCCAACAGCGTGCTCATTGCCGTTATCGCCGCAATCGGGCTGAACATACTGACAGGGTTTACCGGACAGATCTCCCTCGGACATGGCGCTTTCATGGGCGTCGGGGCATACGCCTCCGGATATTTCATGACCCATCTGGGCATGCCTTTTATTGCATGCGTGGTTGCGGCGGGATGCGTGACGGCGATGGTGGGCATGATTTTCGGCATACCCTCATTGAGGCTCAAGGGATTGTATCTTGCCATCGCTACGCTCGCGGCACAGGTTATCCTGGAATTTGTCTTTGTTCGCTGGAGAGATGTAACCGGCGGCAGCCAGGGCATGATGGTGCCTCCGGCAAAAATCGGCGGATTCGCTTTCAACGGTGATTTCAAATTTTATTTTCTGGCGCTGGCTTTTACGGTCCTGGCCGTCATGATCGCCAAAAATATCGTCCGCACAAAACCGGGTCGGGCGTTTATTGCGATTCGGGACCGGTATATCTCGGCGGAGATTATCGGCGTCCCGCTCTTCCAGTATAAACTGATATCGTTCGGCATCAGCTCGTTTTACGCCGGCGTTGCGGTGAGTTTATGGGCCCACTATATCGGAATCATAACCCCTGAACATTTTAATGTGATGGTTTCCATCCAGTATCTTTCGATCATCATCATCGGGGGGCTCGGAAGCATCTACGGCACCATCATGGGCGCCGTGTTCATGACGCTGCTTCCGGAAGTGCTCAGATTCATCAGCGGTCTTTTTTCCAACCAATATCCGATACTCGTAAACATTTTCGGCGCGATCCGGGAGAGCGTTTTCGGGCTGGTCATCATCCTCTTTCTGATATTCGAACCGGATGGACTGGCAGCACGATGGAAAACCATCAAGAACTACTGGAAGCTGTGGCCATTTTCTTACTAAAAGGTGCAAGAGGTTATTTTCATTATCCTCCTGCAATGATCTCGGGAAAAGGGGGGTGGCGTGGGGTCGTCATTCGTTGAAGTGGGGACACCTTGCGGCAAGGTGTCCCCGTTAACAGGTAGATAGACAAAATAAGGAGGGGAGCATGAAAAGATTATTGTTGGTTGTATTGTCGGTGTTTTTACTCAGCGGCGTTGGCTTTGCCCAGCAGACGATCAAGATCGGCGGTATTTTTGACATCACCGGCGGCACGGGCGACGTCGGGACGCCCTATGCTGATGCGGCGCGGGACTACATCAAATATGTCAACAAATATGGAGGAGTGAACGGCAAGCAGATCGAACTGATCGACACGGATTATGCCTACAAGATCCCCCAGGCGGTCGCCGCCTACAAGGACCAGGTTTCCAAAGGTGTTATTGCTATTCTCGGCTGGGGCACCGGTGATACGGAAGCGATGGCGCCCATGATCGCCACGGACAAGATCCCGTACATCTCCGCTTCCTATTCGGAACACCTTGTTTTTGACAAAACTCCGTACAACTTCATCGGCGCCACCACCTATTCCGATCAGGCGAGACTCGCCCTGCAGTGGATCAAGGACAACTGGAAGGATAAGAGCCGGGCGCCCCGGGTGGCATTGATTTACAATGACACAGGGTTCGGCCGCTCACCCATTCAGGATGCGGAAGATTTTGCAAAGAAAATCGGCGTGGAGATTGTGGACAAGGAAATCGTCGGATTGACAGCCCTGGACGCGACGACGCAGCTTCTCAATATGCAGAAGAAAAATCCCGACTTCGCGATCAACCAGCACACCCTCATGGCAACGGCCACGATCCTGAAGGACGCCAAGAAACTCGGCCTGAAGAACAAGTTCATCGGCCTCAACTGGGCCTTCTCCGAAAAGCTGATTGAAATGGCCGGGGACGCGTCCGAAGGATTCATGGCGCCGATACCTTTCGCCTTCTGGACGGAGACGAAGGTCAAAGGGGTCCAGTTCATGCAGAAGGTACGGAAAGAGATAAGCGGCAAGTCGGATCCGCAGCCCGTAAACTACACCCAGGGGTTCATCGGCGCCTATCTGCTTGTCGAGGCGCTCAAGAAGGCGGGCAACGACCTGACCGGCGAGAACATCAAGAAGGTATTGGAGACAAACAAATTCGACATGATGGGATTGTCTGCGGATATCGCCTACAAGCCCGGATTGAGGAAACCGAACCTTTCGGCGAAGATGTATGTTATCAAAAAAGGCAAGATCGAAGCGTTGACAGGCTTCTTGAAGTATTAGGCTGTCTTGATGGAGCAGGCCTCAGGCCTGCTCCATTTTTTGACATATTGGTGAGAGTCCTATGTTGAAGATCAACAACGTGGAAGTGATTTACGATGACGTCATCCTTGTGCTCAAAGGGATGTCCATGGAGGCCAAGGAGGGGGAGATCACCGTTCTCTTAGGCGCGAACGGCGCCGGGAAGACCACAACCCTGAAGGCGATATCCGGGCTGCTGAAGTCTGAAGAAGGCGAGGTTACGGACGGCTCCATAGAATTCATGGGGCAGAAGATCAACAACAGGGATGCCGAAGATATCGTAAAAATGGGCATTTTCCAGGTTATGGAAGGACGAAGGATATTCAAGGACTTGACGGTGACGGAAAACCTCATGGCCGGCGCCTATACCCGCAAGGATAAGCAGAATATCAAAAAGGACATCGAAAGCGTTTTTGATTATTTCCCGAAGCTGCAGTCCAGGCGCACGCAGGTTGCGGGGTACATGAGCGGCTGAGAACAGCAGATGCTCGCGATCGGAAGGGCCTTGATGGCACGCCCGAGACTGATGCTGTTGGATGAGCCCTCTCTCGGCCTTGCCCCCCTTCTGGTGAAGGAAATTTTCGAAATCATCCGAAAGATATGCAGCGAAGAAAAAACCACGATCCTGCTGGTTGAGCAGAACGCCAATCTGGCGCTTTCCATAGGCCACTATGGCTATGTGATGGAGATGGGGAAGGTGGTGCTGGACGGCGAGTGCTCCAAATTAAGGGAAAACGAGGACGTCAAGGAGTTCTATCTCGGACTTTCCGATGTCGGGAAGAAGAAGAGTTTCAAAGACGCTAAGCATTACAAAAGAAGAAAGCGATGGCTTTCATAAGGCTTTCGATCAAGGAGCCGGCATATGACTCAGAGTACTCGGAAAGACAGAAACACCGGTTTTTATGATGAAAAAGCCGAATGCATGGGACGGACGGAACGTCTCTGCTTCAAGCAGGGGGAGGCGATCAGGGCTTTCCAATACGCCTGTGAAAAAGCGCCCGGATACAGAAGGTTTATGGATGAACGGGGCGTCGATCCGAAAACCGTTCTCGACATCCATGATTTTTCAAAACTTCCCGTCCTGAAAAAAAACAGCATGCCGGAGCGTCACCAGAGCAACCCGCCGTTCGGGGGGTTTCTGGCCGTGCCGGTTGAAAAGCTCAAACGAATCTATGTTTCCCCCGGTCCCATCTATGATCCCTAAGGAAGAAAAGAGGATTACTGGGGGCTGCGGAAATGCGTTTACAACGCAGGGTTCCGGCCGGGTGACCTTGTCATGAACACCTTTTCCTACCACCTGACCCCCGCGGGTATCTTCCTGGATGAGGCCTGCAACGGCATCGGCTGCGTCACGGTGCCCACCGGTGTCGGAAATACCGAGATCCAGGCGAAGACGATGGCGGGATTGAAAATAAACGGCTATATCGGCGTTCCCTCCTTTCTGCTGTCGCTGATCCAAAAAATGGAAGAACTCGGCCATGACACCGCGAAAGACCTTGCGATGGAGATCGCCCTGGTTGCGGGGGAGATCTTGTCCCCTTCCCTGCGAAAAGGGCTGAACGACTATGGCATCATCGTTCGTCAGGCATACATCACAGCCGACCTGGGTGGCGTTGCTTATGAATGCCCGCAGGAAAACGGCATGCACATTTCCGATGATCTTTACATTGAGATTTGCGACCCCGTGACCGGAGAACCGCTTCCCGCAGGCAGCATCGGCGAAGTGGTGGTCACCGATTTCAGCAACGAATGCTATCCGCTTGTCCGCTACGGCACCGGGGACCTTTCCGTACAGGATGAGGGCGAATGTCGTTGCGGCAGAACCTCTTATAAACTGAAGGGCATCATGGGCAGGGCGGATGAGGTGACGAAGATCAAAGGTATGTTTGTCCATCCCCGCCAGATTGATGAAGCCGCCGCGAAATTTCCGGATGAAGTCGAAAAGATCAGGGTTGTGGTCACCCGGTCAGGCGTAACGGATATGATGACGGTGGAAATCCTGCTCAAACAGGGAGTTGCAGGAACAGACCTCCTGAAGACTGCCATTGACCAAAAGATAAGGGAATCGACAAAGCTGAGGGGAAACGCGATCTTTGTCGCCGAAATCCCCGACGGCAGCAAAAAAATAGAAGACAAGCGAAAATGGGATTAGGGCAATAGGGTTAGCTCCATTCTAAAAAAGTCATGAAAAAACGAGTAACAATATTTTTCAAATAACGTAAGGAATAAACATTTTGGTTTTCAGCGTGTAATGCCTGTATCTTTCACCGAAATACTCTATGTTT
>Ga0209746_1001610_pt1 | contig 10692 bp, 8 predicted proteins | sample BarGraNGADG00211_3_FD_184496 | JGI IMG/M metagenome (GOLD analysis project Ga0209746, IMG submission 184496) | Arctic peat soil microbial communities from Barrow, Alaska - Barrow Graham LP Ref core NGADG0011-211 (SPAdes) (version 2) | ecosystem: Environmental > Terrestrial > Soil > Wetlands >...
GTAGGAATTGGCGACGAGCGCCTCGCGAGCGTTCTTCTTGGACAGGAAGCGGCCCTTCGTGACCTGGGCGGCCGTGATCAAGCCCATGTCCGTCCGGCTCGTGTCCACGCCGCCGATCGTGTAGGTGGAGGTCTTGATGTTCGTCTTGGGCGTCTTCACGTTCTTGGTGATCGTCTGTTTCTTGGTCGTGACCGTCCTCGAGAAGCGGCGCATGCTCGCGGGCATGCACTTGCGCATGGCCGAGGAGCCGCCGAACTGTCCCGGGCCACCCTGGCCGCCGGTCAGGCTGCCGCTCTGCGAAGGCTGAGTGGCGCTCGGCGTGGTGGTCGTGGTGGTCGAACTCGAGCTGGACTTCTCCTGCTTCGCCAGGCAGCTCGCCATCTTCGCCATCTCCGCTGCCGTCGGTGGGCTCGTCTGACCCTGAACATTGAGCCGCTGGCCGCCGGCCGTGATCTGAGTGGAGATCTTCGGCACCTTTCCTTCCTGGTGCGTCACGGTCAGCGTCAGCCCCGTCGCGATCTTCGAGACGCCGGAGATGGAAGAGACGCTTTTTGCCTGCGACTGCGCGAATGTGGTCTGCGAGCCGGAGGAGAAGGTGTCATAGGAGAAGTGCTGGCCGGCCTTGCCGAGCGTCGAAAGATCGGTGCTCACCGTGCGATTGGCGAAGGCGCCGCCGGCGCCGTCGGGCTGAACCGTGACCGTCAGGTCGGTACCGATGCTCGAAAGCGGATTGAGCGCCGTCTTCTGGGCCTGGTCGAGTCCGTGCGAAAGAGAGGTGATGACGATCACCAGCGCAACTCCGAGCGCCAGCCCGAGCAGCGTCAGGATCGTGCGGCCTTTTCGTCGCAGCAGCTCGCTGCGCAGATAACTGAGGTAGAACACGTACAGAAGGAAAGCAGCGGTCACTAAGACACTGATGAGAGTCGAGCCATTTGTGCGCTTCTCTCACCCGCGTCTTAGTGTCTGTGCCTTAACTTCCTTTTATAGAGACTTCGGATTTCGCGCTCGGGCCCGGGTAAGCGATGGGAGGACTTTGATGCACATCCTTGTCGTCGATGACGATCGCGCAGTCCGCGAGGCGCTCGAGCGGGCGCTCGGGCTGGAGGGATACGACGTCGAGCTGGCCGCCGATGGAGCCGAGGCGCTGGCGGCGGTCGAGCGGCGCGAGCCGGACGCCGTCGTGCTCGACGTTCTGATGCCCGGAATCGACGGGTTGGAGGTCTGCCGGCTGCTGCGCAAGGCGCAGAGCCGCGTCCCTATTCTGATGCTCACCGTCCGCGACGAGCTCGGCGATCGGATCGAAGGGCTCGACGCCGGCGCCGACGACTACCTGGGCAAGCCCTTCGAGCTGGAGGAGCTGCTGGCCCGCGTGCGCGCGCTCCTGCGGCGGGCTACGCCGGGCTCGAGTGGAGAGATCTTGCGCTTTGCCGATCTCACTCTCGATCTGGGCTCGCTCGAGGCGCAGCGCGGCAAGCGCAAGTTCAGGCTCTCGGTGACCGAGGCGAACGTGCTCGAGTTCTTCCTGCGCAACCCGCGCCAGGTGCTCTCCCGGGCGCTCGTCTTCGAGCGGGTCTGGGGGAGTCATCTCGGCACCGAGTCGAACACCCTCGACGTCTACGTCGGCTATCTGCGCCGCAAGACCGAAGCCGCCGGAGAGCCCCGTCTCATCCACACCGTGCGCGGCGTCGGCTACGCGCTGCGTGAGCAATGAGCCTGCGCGTTCGCCTGGCCGTTGTCACGACCGCCGTCGTCGCACTCTCGGTGGTGATCGCCTCGATCACCATCTTCATCTCGATGCGAACCGATCTTCTTCGGAACGTCGACAACGAGCTGAAAGACCGGGCGACCGAGATAGGAAACCGGCCGTTCGTCGCCGGGCCTCCGACCGGAAAGACGTTCACCTTTCCCGTGCAGCGCTTTGGCGAGGGCGAGTACTTCCAGCTCGTCCTGGCCGGTGGCAACACGCGCCGGCCGGCGAATGAGTCGGGAGTGCCGGTCGATTCCCGCACACTTGCCGTGGCGAACGGAAAGAGCGGCCCGTTTTTCGCGAACACGACGGTCGCCGGCGTTCATGCGCGCGTTTTCACGGTGCCGGTTGCGCGCGGAGTTGCGCTGCAGATCGTCAGTCCGCTCGACAGCGTCCAGCGCGAGTTGCGCCGGCTGGAGCTGATCCTGCTCCTGGTCTCGATCGGCGGGATCGGTCTCGCGCTGGGAGGCGGCATGCTCGTCTCGGCCACGACCCTGGTGGCCGTACGCCGCGTCACCGACGCGGCCGAGCGGGTGACCAGCACGCTCGATACGAGCGAGCGGGTGCCCGAGAAGGGCAAGGACGAACTGGGCCGCCTAGCCGTCTCGTTCAACGCCATGCTGGCGGCGCTGCAGGAGGCGATCGAGACGCAGAAGCGCTTCGTCGCCGACGCCTCGCACGAGCTTCTGACGCCGGTTACGAGCCTGCAAACCAACCTGGAGGTGCTGGCCAAGGCGCCGCGCCTGCCGGCCGAGAAGCGAAGAGACCTGATCGGCGACGTGCTCGGCGAGTTGCGCGAGGTGCGCAAGCTGGTCGGCAACCTGGTTGAGCTGGCGCGGGGGAAGAGCGGCGAGCAGCGTGGGCAGGTTCGCTTCGACGGCATCGTCAACGACTGCATCGACCAGGCGACGCTGCGCTACCCGAAGCTTCACTTCGTGGCCGAGCTCGAGCCGACGACGGTGGAAGGCGACTCGGCTAGGCTCGAGCGGACGGTCTGGAACCTGCTCGAGAACGCCGCCAAATGGAGCGAACCGGGTGGCCTGGTCGAGATCGGGCTGGCCGGGGGCGAGCTCACAGTTCGCGATCGCGGGCCCGGCATATCCGACGAGGACAAGCCGCATGTTTTCGAGCGCTTCTATCGAGCCGCGGCGGCTCGCGGCCTGCCGGGCTCCGGGCTGGGCCTCGCGATCGTGCGCGAGATCGTCGAGGCGCACGGCGGCTCGGTCGAGGTCGACGACGCCGAAGGTGGGGGAGCGCTGCTCAGATTGCGGCTGCCGGACGCTGCAGCGGCCAAGTCTTCCTAGCTCGCGGCGAGCATCGTCTCCAGCACCAGAGCCACTCCGTCCTCGTCGTTCGAGGCGGTGACCTCGTCGGCGACCTTCAGAAGCTCGGGGTGCGCGTTCGCCACCGCGACGCCGCGACCGGCCCAGGCCAGCATGGGGATGTCGTTGATCATGTCGCCGAAGGCAATCGCCTCGCTCGAGTCGATGCCGAGCTCGGCGCACAGCTCGGCCAGCGCGGCGCCCTTGGTGACGCCGGCGGCAGCGATCTCGACCAGTCCGGCGCCCGAGTAGCAAGCCTCGACCCGTTCGCCGCCGAAATCGCCGGCGATAGCGTGCAGCTCGGCCTGGGGCAGCTCGGGGTGCTGAAGCACGAGCTTGGTGACCGGCTCGGAGAGGAAGGCCAGAGCGTCGGCGCGGGGGATCGAGCCGCGCGCGGCGTAGAGAGGTTGGTAGGCGGGCTCGGCGACGAAGCCCGAAGGACGCTCGCAGCCGAAGACGACGCCCGGAGCGGCCAGGCGCAACCCATGTACGAGCTCGCGTACCGTCTCGGGCTCGAGCGGGCGGTGGATGAGCACTCGGCTCTCCTCGTAGTCGTAGACGATCGCGCCGTTGGCGCAGATGCCGATCCCGTCGAGTCCCAGCCGCGCCGCCTCCGGCGCCAGCCAGCCGGGCGAGCGGGCGCTGACGAGGACAACACGAATTCCTGCCGCGACCGTCCGTGCCAGCGCATCCAGCGTCCGTTGCGAGACCGAACCGTCCGAGCGCAGCAGTGTTTCGTCCAGGTCGCTGGCGACCAGGTGGATATTTCCATTCGCTTTGGGCAATGATCTGGTCATGGAACAGAGAATCAGCTTAGTTACGTTGGGTGTCGCGAACGTGGCCCGTTCGCGCCGCTTCTACGAGGCACTCGGCTGGAAAGTGGGCGTCGAGTCAGGCGCGGAGATCGCCTTCTTCCAGGTCGGGCCGATGGTCTTCTCGCTCTGGAACCGTGCGCAGCTGGCGGAGGAGAGCGGGGTTGAGGATTCCGGCGCCTGGGGCGGCGTGACGCTGGCCCACAATGTGCGCTCGCCCGAGGAGGTGGACGACGTTCTCGACCAGGCGAAAACCGCCGGGGCGACGATCGCACAGCCGGGGGCGCCCATGTTCTGGGGCGGCTACGCGGGCACCTTCGTCGATCCCGACGGGCATCCCTGGCAAGTAGCGCACAATCCGGGCTGGCCGCTCAGCGAAGACGGCTCCGTGACGCTCGTCTGACAAAGAGAAGAGCCCGGACGCTTGCCCGGGCTCTCAACTCCGATCTTCGTCGTCCTCTGGCGAGTCAGGGAACCAGCACCTCGTTCCATTCGCGCACGAACCAGTTGCTGACCACTCCGTTCAGGACGAACGGGTCGCCGCGCGCGAACTCCCCCGCCGCTTCGCGGCTCGTGAAGATGCTCATCGCCCCCTCTTCCTGCGCATTTGCGAAGGGGCCGATCATCACCAGCGTCCCGTCCCGGTGGAACTTCTCGTACCAAATGCGGTGGGCTTCCGCGTAGAGCGGCGCCTTCTCGTTCACCTCGCCTGGCTCGTGGAAGAGGACGTAGTACCTCATTTGAGCTACAACCAGCCGATCGCGGCCTTGGCCGTGTCGAACCACTCCTGCGGGACCGTCTTCAGCTCGGCGGTCGCCTCGTGTAGCGAGACGCCGACGATGTCGTCGCCGCGCAGGGCGGCCATCTGGCCGAACGCGCCTTCGTGCACGAGGTCGGCGGCCTTGAGCCCGTAGCGGGTCGCCAGCACGCGGTCGCGCGAGGTCGGCGTGCCGCCGCGCTGCGTGTGCCCGAGCACGACCGAGCGGGTCTCGTAGCCGGTGCGCTTCTCGATCTCCTTGGAGAGCGCGTCGCCGACGCCGCCGAGCAGCACGTGCCCGAACTGGTCGGTCGCGGGCGCCTCCTTGGCGACCATCTCCGATTCGCCGCTGGCGAAGGTCAACTCGTAGCCCTCACTGACGGCGACGATGGCGAACTTCTTGCCCGAGTCCCAGCGCTTCTTCAGGTGCTCGCAGACCTCCTCGACGGTGGTCTTCTGCTCGGGGATCAGGATCGCGTCGGCGCCGCCGGCGATACCGGAGTGAACGGTCAGCCAGCCCGCGTGGCGGCCCATGATCTCGACCACCAGCACGCGGTTGTGCGACTCGGCGGTCGTGTGCAGGCGGTCGATCGCCTCGGTCGCGATCGAGACGGCCGTGTCGAAGCCGAAGGTGTAGTCGGTGCCCGAGAGATCGTTGTCGATCGTCTTGGGAACGCCGACGACGGGGAACTGGAACTCGTCGTAGAGCTTGGCCGCGACGCCGAGCGTGTCCTCGCCTCCGATCGCCACCAGCGCATCGAGCCGGGCGGCTGCGAACTTCTCGCGTAGAGCATCTACGCCGCCTTCGACGTTGTAGGGGTTGGTGCGCGAGGTGCCGATGATAGTGCCGCCGCGGTGCAAGATCCCCGAGACCGCGGCCGGCCCGAGCGGCTTGAAGTTGCCCTCGATCATGCCGCGCCAGCCCTCGAGCGCCGCCACCATCTCATAGCCGCGCGCGAACGATTTCCGGGACAGCGCGCGGATCACCGCGTTCAGCCCGGGGCAGTCGCCGCCGCCTGTCAGTACTGCAATCTTCTTCGACACCTCTTCCTCCTCTGCTTTCTTCTAAGCGATCAAGTCTCTGCGGAACGCTAGCGAACAAAGGAGTGAGCGAGTAGGCATGAACCGGTCAACCGGACACGTTCTGGCGGAGGACCTGAAAAACCCGAAAGTGGAGGGCACCTGCGGACTAGAGCCGCCGTATGACGCTACCCACTTAGGAGCAGACGAGCCACCCGCGCCAAAGGCGCGGCGACTTGTCCCGATGCACGCCGACGAAAGTCGTAGCCTGCTCCGCGGGCGGCCTTTTCGCGGAGAAGTGCCGAAGGGGGGAATCGAACCCCCACGGGCCGAAGCCCACTGGATTTTGAGTCCAGCGCGTCTACCAATTCCGCCACTTCGGCATGAGCCGCCATGATAGTTGCGATCCGCCCGGCGTTCGGGCCGCGATCGGATCGGGCTCAGACTGAGGTGTCGGGCGCAGTCACCGGTCGTAGAGCCGCATAGGGCGGCCCGAGCATGAAACCGACGCGAGCGTTCTCGTCCATCGCGCCGACCGCCAGCTCCAGAGCATGCCCGACGCCGTGCGACGGGATGAAGCCGAGCTGACGCGCCGCGAAGGCATCGCGGCAGCCGGCGACGACGACGCTGCCGGCCCGGTCGATCGCGGGGCGACAGGCATCCCAATCGGCGAAGGGAAGCAGCGGATGACAGCCCTCGCCCTGTCGGTAAAAGGCCAGTGCGCGCGCGTCGGTTCTCGCTGCACGGGCCGCCTGAGAAAGGATCTCGGGCTCGCGTCCGTAGCGCACGGCCGAGAAGAAGGCCCGATAGGGCTGCTGACCCGGATGAGCAAAGTAACGCTCGAATCCGTGCACCAGCACGATCGCTCCACCCTTGCTGAGCGGGGGGCGGTCACGCCAGCGCCTGTAGGCATAGCCGAGCCCGAACGCGGCCGCGGCCAGCGGGTTTGGCCGTTCGCGCGGCAGCATCAGCGTCGTGTCGGGGATGGGGATGCAGAGCACGTCGAACTCGCCTTCGATCTCTGTTGTGCGCGTCGCCAGCGCTGCCAGAAGAGCCTCGGCGTGGGCAACTGAGGGCGGTCCCGCGAAGGCGGCGGTGGCAGCGATCTCGACCGGTGCCGCAATCAGCATCCGCCAGCGCAGTGCGCGCGGGACGAGAGTGAACGCCCGGCGCAGTTTCGAGTTCGCGATGCGCCCGATAGCCCGCGCGTCATAGGGATAGCCACTGGCCAGGCCGCCGAGCCTGGGCGGAGCGAGCGACAGAGAGACGCCGATGAGGGGCACTTCGCGCTCGAGCGCCCGCTCCAGGGCCAGCGCCAGCCGCCAGCCACGCGATCCACCGGTCTCGAGCAGCGACGGAGAGTCCTGTGCAGCCTGCAGCGGTTCGGCCGCCCCGGCTGCGAGAAGAAGGTTGGGCCCACCGTGTAGAACGCTTTCGGCGGCGCTCAAGGTGACGACCAGGTCGGTCTCCGTGAGCGCTCGGTCAACCAGAAGAGGAGCTTCTCTCGCCTCACCGAGCGTCGCGAGATCGGGATCCTCGACATCGTGAACGATGACCAGACCGCGAAAACGTCGCCTGAACTCCGGCGTTACGAGTGCGGTCAGTTCCTGGCGTCCGGGTTTTCGGGCCAGTCCGGCAGCGACCAGAATCGTCTGGCGCCGGCTCGGGATGCCGGCCGTCTCGAGCTCGTCGGAGGTGGCGACCAGCGCCTCGAGGCGTGGATCGCGGGCCCCGCCCGGAACCGGAAGCGCGGGCGGCTCGACCACGATCGTCGCGCGCTCCTTCCCACGGGCAAGGTCCGCCAGCGAGGGTCCGGCAAGCGGAAAGCGGAGCGCATCGCGGACGGCGGCGGTGATGTCGACGATGAGCTCCTTGGATGGTGGCGGCGGCGGGAGCGCAGTGCCGTTTTCTGGCATCTCGAGGGCGATCGGACGCGATCCGGCGAGGAGTGCGATGCGCACCATGGAACAAACCCTAGGCGGCGGAAGGCGAGTGGGGAGGAAGAGGCGCTATTTCGTGCCGGTTTCGGCACAGAAGCGGGCGATTCTCTGAGTTAGGCTCGAATTGGGGATGGGAGGCGGGGAACCCGCCTCCGGCGAGCTGATAGCTCTTCACTTCGCGCCTCCTCTCAAGCAACCGTCGGAACTTCTAGACTCGATGCGATGTCGCCGAAGGACCTGAGCGGAGCGGAGCTGGATCTCGACGACGCGCCCGCGCGCGCGGGCGAGCTCTACCTGGTAGACGGCAACAACCTCGCCTACCGCGCCTTCTACGCCTTGCCCGAGGACATCGCCACCAGCGAGGGCTTCCACACGGGCGCGCTCTACGGCTTCACCAGCATGTTGCTCAAGCTGCTCAGTGACTACAAGCCGCGCGGGGTGGCGGTCGCCTGGGACACGCGCCCGGTGCATCGCGAGAAGATCCTCGAGGCCTACAAAGGGACACGCAAGCCGACGCCCGACCTGCTGCGCGAGCAGTTCCCGCACTTCCGCCCGCTGGTCGAGGCCTTCGGCTACACGAACATCGAGTTCGAGGGCTGGGAGGCCGACGACGTGATCGCCACTCTGGCCACCCGCGCCGAGCAGGCCGGCGTCCAGACCTGCATCGTCTCGACCGACCGCGACGCCTTCCAGCTCGTCTCCGAGCGGGTCTGCCTGATGATGACCCCGCGCGGCATCTCCGAAGTGCAGGTCTACACGCCCGAGCGGGTGACGGCTCGCTACGGCATCACTCCGGCGCAGATCCCCGACTTCATCGGTCTCAAGGGCGACACCTCCGACAACATTCCGGGCGTTCCGGGCATCGGCGAGAAGACCGCCGGAGAGCTGATCATCCGCTATGGCTCGCTCGAAGATGTGCTCGCGCACGCCTCCGAGCAGACCCCGGCCCGGCGCAAGAAGCTCGAGGAGTTCGCCCAGCAAGCGCGCGATTCGAAGCTGCTCGCGACCGTTCGCCGCGACCTCGAGATCGATTTCGACGCGGCCGCGCTCGTCTCGGCTCCGCCCGACCGCTCCAAGCTCAAGGAGTTCTTCCGGCGCTACGAGTTCCGTTCGCTGCTCGGTCGCCTCGATACGCTCGACGTGGCCTTGCCGGGGAGCGAGCCGGCGCCCGCGAGCGGCGAGTCCGTGCGCTGGCGCGAGGGCGAGCTGCCACAGTCAGCCGCGGGAGCGCTCGCAGTGAACGCCGGCCGCTACGCGCTTGCGCTCGCCGACGGCGTCGTCGTGGGGGAGTGGAGCGAGGAGCTGGCGCAGAGGTTCGAGCCGGGCACGATCGTGGCGCACGACTTGAAAGCGCTTCCGGGAGAGCTCGTGCGCGCCGCCGGCCCGGCCGCCGACGACACGATGATCGCCGCCTACCTGCTCGATCCGGGCCGGAGCGGCTACGAGCTCGACGAGCTGGCACGCGAGCAGGGGATCGAGCTGGAGCCGGCCCCGGCCGCCGAGGAGGAGACGGCCGCGCTCGTCCGTCACGCCGAAGCGACTCGCCGCCTGGCGCCGCTCTATGCCGAGCGCCTGCGCTCACTCGATCTGGAGCGCCTCTACCGCGACATCGAGCTGCCGCTGACGGTCGTGCTGTCGGCGATGGAAAAGACCGGTGTCAAGATCGACGCCTACCGCATGGGCGAGATCACGGCTCGCCTGAGCGAGCGCACCAGCGAGCTCGAGGCGCGCGCCTGGGAACTGGCCGACGAGAACTTCGCGCTCGCCTCGCCGCAACAGCTCGGTCGCATCCTGTTCGAGAAGTTGGGCCTGACGCCCGGGCGCAAGGGCAAGACCGGTTACTCGACCGATACCCGCGTCCTGCGCGCGATCAGGAGCGAGCACGAGATCGTGGCCGTGATCGAGGAGTGGCGCGAGCTGACCAAGCTCGTCAACACCTACCTGGGGCCGCTGCCGCTCCTCATCTCCGAGACCGACGACCGCCTGCACACGACCTTCAACCAGACGGTCGCCCCTACCGGCCGGCTCTCCACCTCCAACCCGAACCTGCAGGCGATTCCCGTCCGCTCGAAGCTCGGGCGCGAGATCCGCTCGGCCTTCGTGGCTGAGGACGGTTGTCTGCTCCTCTCGGCCGACTACTCACAGGCGGAGCTGCGCATCCTCGCCCACGCGAGCGGCGAGGAGAAGCTGATCGAGGCCTTCAAGCGTGGCGAGGACATTCATACTCGTACGGCCGCCGAGGTGCTGGGCAAGGATCCCGATTCGCTCACAAAAGAGGAACGAAACCGAGCCAAGGCCGTCAACTTCGGGATCATCTACGGCATCTCGGCCTTCGGCCTGTCCGAGCAGCTCGGCATCCCGCGCGAGGAGGCCGGCGCCTACATCGACACCTATCTGGCCCGCTTCCCGCGCGTGCAGGATTTCATCGCCCGCACGATCGCCGAGGCGACGACGAGTGGCTACGTGACGACGCTGCTCGGGCGCCGCCGCCCGATACCCGAGCTCCGCTCCTCGAACCGTCAGATGCGCTCGCTCGGCGAGCGTCTGGCGGTCAACACGATCATGCAGGGAACGGCCGCCGATGTGATCAAGGTGGCGATGATCGCCATCCAGAGACGCCTGAGCGAAGAGGCCTACGAGGCCAGGCTGGTGCTGCAGATCCACGACGAGCTCCTGCTCGAGCTGCCAGGTCACGAAGTGGAGCGCTGCCGCGAGCTGGTTCTGCACGAGATGCAGGCCGCCTATCCCTTCGATCCGCCGCTGGAGGCCGACGCGGGGGTCGGAGTAAGCTGGGCCGAGGCCAAATAGGCGCACCCATGCCTTTCCGCCACGAGGGAGCCGGTAGACGGCTTCACTAGTGGGATCGGACCTGCGCCGCGCAGCTATACTCCGCCGACGCATGGCCGAAACGCTCGACAAGATCAAGGCTGAGCCCGGCGTCTGGGTCGAAGGCCCGGATGGAAAGCTCATCCCCGACTACGAGTCCACCTTCCCGACGATCAAGGAAGGCGAGGTCGTTCACGGCACGATCGTCCGGGTCGACAAGGACGAGGTGCTGGTCGACATCGGCTACAAGTCCGAGGGAGTCATCCCG
>Ga0209746_1001613_pt1 | contig 10678 bp, 8 predicted proteins | sample BarGraNGADG00211_3_FD_184496 | JGI IMG/M metagenome (GOLD analysis project Ga0209746, IMG submission 184496) | Arctic peat soil microbial communities from Barrow, Alaska - Barrow Graham LP Ref core NGADG0011-211 (SPAdes) (version 2) | ecosystem: Environmental > Terrestrial > Soil > Wetlands >...
CGAATTGCCCGGCGGGCAAGCACGATTGCAAGCCTTGCCAGTGTCATCAGTGAGCGGAAAGTTTCAAAAGGTCTTCGTCAAACACTTTTGACACAGGCGTGCCGGTTGGAAAGTCTTGCTGAAGCACGCCTCAAAGATTTTCCAAAAGATGAGGTGGAGAACAGTGACGACTAAACTCACCGCCGCGCAGAAAAAGAAGCTGGCCGATTCCGCCGCGAAGCTGTTGAAAAATCCGCGCGACGTGAAGGAACGCCGCGCTGGAAACCTTCATCGCCCGCGAACTTTACGGCCTTTCTTCGGAAGATTGGAAACATCTCACCAGCACCTTCACCTTCGGCAGCGGCGAATCCAAAGTCGAGCTGGACGAAATCATCCGCCAGTCCTTCGCGCTCTGGAAAGATTAAGGAGCTTTGCGCCAAGAAAGATTCAGGCTTTCGCCCTGGCTTTGACGGAATCGTTGTAACGCCGCGTGGCTTCCGGCAGTTGATGCCAGAGTTTGATCGCGACGAACAAACCGATGGCCGCGAACGGCAGCATGAACAGCGGCCACCAATGCCAGTCGCGCGGGAGCAATAAAAAAGTTTGCGCCGCATCCGCGTGTTCGCCGGGCGTGAGATGGCCGATGAAATACGATTGAATGCCGCTGCCGAGATAGGTGCAGCCATCCACGATGCCCGAACACGTCGCCGTGGCTTTGCGTCCGCCAAAGTCCGTGGCCGCCGTGCCCGCCATGAGCGAGGTGATGCCGACGGACGCCATCACAATCAAGACCGACGCGTAGCCCACACCGAGCGGCGATGAAAATAAAATTCCCGCCATCACGAGCGTCAGCACCAGCACCAGCGCGCACATGAAGGCCGCCGGCGGCGCGCGGCGCGATTGATACCAATGGTCGGAAACCCAGCCGCCGATGAACCCGCCGAGAATGCCGAAGACGCACAGCAGAAAGCCCCAGTTTTTGAGAAAGAATTCTGCGCCCGGCTGTTTCACCTCGTGGGCAAAAACAAAATACCATTGCGTTACGCCGTTGCGGAACACGCCGGAGGTCAATCCCACCAGCGCGATGAGCAGCATCAGTTTGCTGGCGAAAACTTTTTTGAGCAGGTCGAGCGTAGAGAGTTCGACGTGCATCTGGCCGGACGACGCGTCGTGCGTGTCGAAGGCGGGAAAGTTCGCTTCTTCGGGCGTGTCTTTGATGAGCCACAGGTCAATCAGCACCCAGACAATCATGATGGCCGACGGAATAAAAAAGACCGCCCACGTCGCGTCCACCAGTTTGTCGCCGACTTTGACATTGGACGCGAAAATTTTCTGGAGCAGATCGTGGAACCAGCCGCCGGTGGAACCGGCCTTCGTGAGTTCAATGATTTTCTGCCCCCAATCGAACGCGAAATAAACGCCGATGGAAATGAGCGCGCCAAAAATCGCGCCGAACACGCCGCGTTCGCGGACGTGAAACCAATACGCCTTGACCTTGATGATGGACACCGCGCCGTAGCTCTGAAAATACATGTTCACCGCGTATAACGTGGAATACGCGACGACCATGTTCATGTGCAGTTTGCCCATGACGGTGAGATACGTCAGCACACCGAGCAGCACATTCGCCACGGACGAACCAATGGCGGCGATGAGGATTCCGCGTTTGCCGCCGATCTTGTCCACGAGCGGCCCGTTGATTAAAAAGGAAAAAGCATAGACGGTCGTGCCGATGGCGAAGATGGTGCCGAACTCCTCCTTGGTCATCAGGCTGCCGAGCGCGTTTTTGGAGACGTTGAGATTGTAGCGGCCCATGTAGAGGAACGAATAGGTCATGCCGAGCGGAAACCAGTTGATGAAACGGCGCAGCATGAACCAGCGGCTGTGCTTGAGCGGATTGTTGCGGAAATACTGGAAGATGACGGCGGCCAGGCACAGCGCGACCAGCAGGTTGGCATGGTCAAAAATGAGGGAGCTGAAATTCATCGGGCGGCGCATTCCAAAATCACGCCGGATGGAAACAGAGCCGCGCGCACGGGTCAAAGATTTTGTTGTGACAAAGTCGCAACGAAAATTTTTCCCGGCCGCCACGCTCAACGCACCGCGTCTTTTTTCAAGCTGTGCCGGTGGGCGATGGAATACATCAGGCAGCCGCCGATGATCCCGAATGGAATCATGTAATAGAAGTAGAAGCCCCAGCCGTAGCGGTCGAGAATGTAGCCGAGCATTTTAATCGCGACGGCGGCGCCAAAGTATTGGAACGAGTCAATCACGCCCGAAGCGAACCCGGCCATTTTACGTCCGCCGATGTCCATCGCCGCCGCCGGGCCGAGCAGCGAATGCGTCGAGTTCACCGTGAAGGAAATCATCACGAAGAAAAAAATCGCCCAGTTGACCGTGTGGATCTGCGTCGCCCCGAGCAGCACGCAAACTTCAATGACGTAGATGCCCGCCGCGACCGGCGCGCGGCGCGAGTTGAAAAAACGATCCGAGATCCAGCCGGACAGCAGCGAGCCGGCGGAGGCGACGAAAGGAATCAAAAAACCGAGCCATTGAAATTTTGCGCCGGTCATGTCCAAATGATGCACTTCCTGAAAAAATCGCGGGAACCATTGGTCAATGCTTTGGCGCACGGCACCGGTGCAGGCGTAGGCGCCCGCCATGATCCAGACGAAACGGTTGGTCACGATTTTTTTGAACACGGTGCGGAGTTCGCCGTGGATGTTGGTGTCGGCGTGGTCGGCCTCGCCCGGATGAAGATTGTGATAGCCGCATTCTTCCGGCGTGTCTTTGACGACGATGGCCAGCACGACGGCCACGACGCTGGCGACGCCCGCCGGAATCCAGAACAGCCAGCGCCAGTGTTGCGGCGGCACATACCACATGCCCATGAAAGTGAAACCGGCAAGCAGCGCGGGCAAAAGTTTGTTCGCCACGAGCCGGCCGAGGTTGATCATGAAGCCGAAAATTCCCGCGAACGTGCCGCGCTGTTTTTCGCTGAACCAGGAACTGTTGATTTTAATAAAACCCGGCGAGCCGAAGGATTGCACATAGCCGTTCAATCCCCAGAGCAGCGCGAAGAGCCACAGCATTCCCCAAAATGAAGCGGCGCCGAACAGCAGATTCACCGTCACCGTGCCGACCGCGCCGATGAGCATCGCGCGCTTGCCGCCGATGCGGTCGGTGAGCAGGCCGTTGATGATCTGCCCGCAGCCATAGGCGATGAAGTTCAGCATCAGAATCGTGCTGAGGTCGGACTTGGTGAAATGAAACTCGTCGGCGATGGCCTTGTTGGCGTAGGAAAAATTGTAGCGGCAGAGATAATAGCTCGTATACATCAGGCCGACGGCCGCCCAGTTGAGACCACGGCGCGCACGAAACCCCGGCGGATACGGGTGACGATCAAACATGGTGGTGGCCACCGGTTTCACGGGTAAAATCAATCCTTGCCCGGCGAGAATAGAACAAATGAACCCACAACGGTCAAAGTGTTTTTTACGTGCAAACATTAACCGCCGTCGTCAGGTTTGATTAAAATCGCCCGGTCCGGTTGACGGCGGGAAATTATTTGCGAGACTGGGTGACGCGCACCTCGCAAAAGCCAAATGCCCGCCACGCCCGAACTCACCGCCGAAGCCGCCCAATGGCCGCGTCTCGCCGGACTCATTCCGCAGTGGCGGCAGATTCCGCTTTACCGCGCGCGGTTGTCGCCGCCAATCATTTCGCCCGGGGATTTTTTCCGGTTGCCGTTTGTCACCAAGCGCGAGCTGCGCGAAAATTTTCCCGGCAATTTTCTTGCCCCGGAAAACAATCTGGAGACGCTGCTCGAACAGGGTGTGGTGGAACTGGAATACACTTCGGGAACCTCGGACGAACGCACGCCGGTCTTGTTCCGCCGGGGCTGGTGGGACGAACAGGAACGCCGCGCGCTGCGGCTGAATGATTTTGTCGCGCGCGTGCTGGCGGAAAATCCCGCCGCCCGCCGCGCGACGCTCACCTCGCCCGTCTGCAATGGCCGGGCTTGTCACACCGTCTGGGTCTCGCGCCAGCAACGCACCATCGGCCTGACGCTCTATCTGAACATCGCGCGGATTCCGTTCACGCTGGCCGGGACGGAACTGGCGCGGATGGCGCAGGAAATTTCGGACTGGTCGCCGCCGTTGCTCGACGTTGACCCGGTTCACGCGGTCTGGCTCGCGCTGTATTGCGAACTGCATGGCATCCGTTTTCCGTCGCTCCGTTTTATTTTATCCAGCTACGAATTCATAAGCGTCGTGCATCGCCGGATTTTGCAGCGCGTGTTTGGCGTGCCGGTCTTGAATCTTTATGGCTCCACGGAAGCCGGCCATTTATTGATGCAGGACGAACGCGGCGACATGAAACCGAGCACCGAAACCGCGTTTATGGAATTGGTGGACGTGGACGCGGACGGCGTGGGTGAACTGGTCGTGACCAGTTTGAGCAATGACCTGATGCCACTCGTGCGCTATCGCACCGGCGACCTGGTGGAACGCCACGAGGAACCTGACGCGACCCGTTATGTCATCCACGGGCGGACGCGTGATGCGTTGCGGGCGGCGGATGGCCAACGCGTGACGACGCTGGAAGTGGATCGTTGTTTCGAGAACGTCGCGGGCATCGCCAATTACGAATTGCGCCAGCCAGCGGACGGCAGTTGCACCTTGCGTTTTGTGCCGGACGGTCGCGGGCCGGATGCAGGGGAACTGGCAGTGCTGACGGAAAAACTAAAATCGCTCCTGCAAGCTTCCGGCGAAATAAAAACGGAGTGCGTGAGTTTTCTGGTGCCCACGCACTCCGGCAAATTCCGGCTGACGGCGCCGCTTAATTCAACTGCGGCTGACGCGGCGTGAAAACTTTCATCGTCAACCCGTCGGCGTTCGCGTTGCCCGCAAAGACGGACATGTAAAAATATTTCTGCACCGCGCTGTAATCCGGCAGCAAGGCGAAATCAACCCATTCACGGAACGCCGACGGAAACATCTTCATGGCCGAGTTGGCCTCGCTGGCATTTTTCAGCAGCTTGAAACTCTGGCGCATCGTCTCGCGCTGGTTTTGGTAGCCGAACATTCCGCCGCCCGTGCCGCCCACGCGCTGCGCGGCCTCGACGAGACCGGCGGTTTCACTCAACGGCTTCACCTTGCCGTCGGCGCTGCGCAGGTATTCCTCCAGCATCGCCGTGTCCATGCTCAACGCGAGATAACCGCCGCTCGCGGCGAAATAAAGCGAACTCGTCGTGGTCGCGCCGGTGGCGGCATTGCGGGTGGGCCGCAGCGCAATCGTGTGGATTTTGTGGCCCAGAAATTCACGCGGCGCTTGTTTGGTCGCGTCCTGCGGCGTGATCATCGCGGCGACGGTCTTGATGGCGTCAATCGTCTGGTCGGCATTCGCCACGGCCACGAGGAACAGCGTCGGCGGGCTGGACAGTGCCACCAGCGAATCGCCCACGGGCGCTTTCTGATAGGTGATGATGTCGTCGCCCAGGTTGCCCATGAGCGTAGTGCGGAGATCGAAGCCGGGATTTTTCTGCTGGCCAAATGAGTTCGCCATGTCAATCACGGCGTTCAAACTGGCGAGTCCTCCCGGCGAAATTCCGGCTATCATCTTTTGCAGTTCGGCCCAGGTCTGCTTGCCGTCGAGGCGGAAGCGCGAAAATTTCACGGACTCGGCGGGAACAAAAACCGGCGCGCCCGCATCCTTCGGCGCGATGGTGAGAATCTTCAAGATGCCTGCACGGGTGGCTTCCGGCGCGGAAAGATGCAGCGTCAAGGCCGAGCCGTCGCGCGCTTCACGCAGGGCAAAGCTGGCGGATTTCAGACTGCCGAGGCCGGTCACACCGAGAATTTTTGCAGCGGTGAACTTCGGCATCACGGACGCCGGATCGCCCTCGGCGCTGGCGGGCGACTCGGTGAGCATCGTGAAAAATTTATTACCGTTGAACCAGCCGTAATACGTCGGCGCATCGCGGAATTGCGCGAGCTTGTCCGCCGCGAACGTCGCATCGTCCGCAAGGGCCGGCGCGCTGCCGCCGGTCAGATGCGCGGCGACAGGTTCGACCACCCTGGCGGAATTGCCCGCGATCAGCAGCGATTCAAACTGCGCAAAATAGAGTTCGCCCGGCTTCTCCACTTTCGGTTCCTTGCCGAGTTCCTGCACCGGCGCGCGTTTGGGAAAGATGCCCGCGAAATCGTTGCTCGACAGCGGCACGACGGTGAACGCGAGGCCGTGGAATTTTTCCGTCCGCAGCGCACGACCATCCGCCGCCCATTTTTTCTGGAGCGCGGCGAGATTCGTCTTGAGCGAATCACTTTTGCCTTTGGTGTCGAGCAGCAGCAAAATGCCGGGTGGCACATCGTCGTGGCCAGTTGAACCGTTGACCGTGACGGCGAGCGTGAACTGGCCCTGCGGCAGGCCCATGAAATCGGCGACCTTCACGCCGAGATCGTGTTCGAGCGGCGCGGTGAATTTTTCATTCAGCTTGGCCATGAACTTTTCGTGAATCGGCTTCATTGCCGGGTCGTTCCAGAACATCATCTGCGGCGAAACCTTGGACGCGGCGCGCAGCGCGGTGCAATCCGGCACGGTGAAAAATGCCAGAGTGTCCGCCGGCAGAAGGTTTTCAGCGGGCGCGATGGCGGCGCGCAGCGAAGTGGCGAATGTCAGCGACGCGACGAATGCGACGAGAAAAAGTGGGCGGATAATTTTTGTGGTCATTATTGTTTTTGGTTGCCGGATTGCGGTTGAATCAAAGCCGGAATACTTCCTTGAGTTTGCTTTTGATTTGTTGCTGCCGTTCCCAACTGACGGAACCCAACGGCGAATGAAGTTTGGATTTATCCAAAAGATAGACCAAATCGCATTGGCAGACCGTCGCGGTTTCAAATCCATCCGCGCCGTTCAAGCGCATGTCAGTATTTAACGGTTCGCCGCGCAAAGTGAAACAAGCGAGACCATTTATTTTTGCGAAGCGTTCATTGTCAAGGCGCTCCTGCGCGCTCACGACGATGAACCAATGATCCGTCTCAAAACCTTGCGGCTTTGTTTTCCAAATTTCCCATCGGCGGATTTTCATCGCTCTGGAAATTGCGGCTGTTGCCCCATTGCTTCTTCAAATTCTATCCGTTCCTGCGGCATTTTTTTGTAATCATCCGCAAAATATCCTTCCGGTCGCGGTGCTTGAAAACGATTTGCAATAACCGGAAGTCCTGCGCGAATGGCCATGCGCAAAACCGTGGCCTGATTCTCGCCAACAAGCGAACTGGTTTTTTCCACTTCGCCGACCAGTTCATCATCAAGAATAACGCTCGTTTTCATGGAAGCAATTTGCACCCGTCAGATGCCAGATGCAATTTTTATTCTTTTCCAGCCGGCTTGGCTTTCGTGCGGGTCGGCGGTTCGAGGTAGCGGAACGGATTGTTCGGATTATCCGTCGAGTAGGCGAACGCGTCGCGGTGGTCGAGAAAACTTTTCACGAGTTCCACCGGGATCGCAAAACCGAGACCTTCGCCGAAGGTGATTTTCATGTTCGTCACGCCCACGACTTCGCCGGCGAGGTTGAAGAGCGGGCCGCCGCTGTTGCCGGGATTGATCTGCGTGCTGGTCTGCAAAAATAAATTGCCCTCAAGCTGGCGCGTCTTGGTGCTGACAATGCCCTGCGTGACGGTGCGTTCGAGACCGAGCGGACTGCCGATGGCGAACACGCCGTCCCCCACGTTCAACGCGTCCGCGCTGCCGAGCGTGATGGGCTTGAACTTCGGCGCGTTCTTGTCCTCGATGTGCAGCAAAGCGAGGTCGTGAAATTTGTTGATGGCGATGATCTTGACCTGTTTGTAAGTCTCGCGGTCGAGCTGGCCGCTGGTCTGGTGATAAACTTCCACGGAAATTTCCGTCTCGCCCTCGATGACGTGGAAATTTGTGATGAGATACCCGTCGTCGTTCAGGAAAAAACCGGAGCCGAGTCCGCCCGGCGTCCTGACCTGCACCACGGCCTCGCCGATCTGCTTGACGAGCGAACTCACATCGCGCGCAGCGGACGGGCGGGTGTTGGCGGCATAAAATTGCCAGGTCGCGGCGGGCGTGGCGGTTGCCGAAGAGGAGACTGCGGCGGCGCTGGCTTTCGTGACGCCCGTGATGAAAGTGCGCGGAATCACCAGCACGGTGTAGCCGACATCCACGACAAGCGCGTCGGCCTTTTCGGCAAGGATCTTGCCCGATACGGCGGCGGTATCCTTAAGCTGGATGGTGTCGGCGAAAGTGAATTGCAAGCTGCTGGCAAGCAACGCGGCGGCCGTGAAATTTTTCTTGAACGACATTGGGGCGACAATAGACCACAGCCTTTGATTTGACAAGCGACGAGCCGTTCAATCTTTTATTTCCTGTCTTAATCGTAATCCTAATCTTAATCGTAATCTCCAAAACAGATTAAAATTACGATGACGATTAAGATTAAGATTTGGCAAACTTGCGGGGAAATCTTTTCAAACGCGTCCGCTTCCGGCAGACTTGCCGGAGTGATTGACACCAACGAAAAGCTCGCCGCGTTCCTGCCGGTCGTAAAATCCGCCGCCTGGGTCGCGCTCGACACCGAAGCCGACAGCCTGCACGCCTACCCCGAAAAAGTCTGCCTCATCCAGATCAGCACCGTCGCCAGCGACCGGCTGGTGGACCAGCTCGCGGACATGGACATCAATCCGCTGCTCGACGCGCTCACCGCGCACGAATTGATTTTTCACGCGGCGGACTACGATTTGCGTCTGCTGCTCAAGCATCACCAGTTCACACCCTCGGCGATTTTCGACACGATGCTCGCCGCGCGGCTGCTGGGCGAAAAACAATTCGGCCTCGGCGCGCTCGTGGAAAAATTTCTCGGCGTAAAACTCGACAAAGGCCCGCAGAAAGCCGACTGGGCGCAACGGCCGTTGACCCCGCGCATGGAAGTCTACGCCCGCAACGACACGCTCCATCTGAAGCCGCTGGTGGACAAGCTGAAGCTTGAACTCCAGCAGAAAAACCGGCTCGCGTGGCATTCGGAAAGTTGCGCGCGGCTCATCGTGGACTGCTCGCAACCCGTCGTGGTGGACGAAAATACCGTCTGGCGCATCAAGGGCAGTTCGTTTTTGAACCGCGCCGAACTCGCCATCCTGCGCGAACTCTGGCACTGGCGCGAACGCGAAGCCATCGCCGCCAACCGGCCGCCGTTCTTTGTGCTGGCGCATGAGAAGATGGTGGAAATTTCCACCGTCGCGGCAGCGGCAGAACGGAAGCCGATTGAACCCTTGCTGCCGCTGCGGATGCACCCGCGCCGGAAGGAAAAATTATTGGCGACCGTCCGCGCCGCGCAGGCCGTGCCGCCGGAAAATTTTCCGCAGATCATCCGGCACTTCTCGCAGCGGCCGAGCGAGGCGGAGTTCCGGCGCTTCCGCGAACTGGAAAAAATCCGCGACCGCCACGCGCACGAACTGGCCATTGACCCGACGCTCATCGCCAGCAAAGCCACGCTCGGCGACCTCGCCCGCGACTGGGACCAGCACGCGCCCGACTTGATGAACTGGCAGCGGGAGTTGTTGCAACCGTAGCGGCGGTCGGCAGACCGCCGCAAACATTCTTTTTGGGAAAAAACTTATAGTCACCGGCTTTCTGCCGAAAGCCGCTACGCCGTTCAGCCGCGTTTAACCACCTTTGATAAAACCATCAAATAAAACTTGACGCGCGGCGGCGACTTTACAAAAGTCATGGCGCACTCCATGAGCATCCTGGAACAGTCAGAAGTTTTTCCGAAAGCCACCGCGCAAACGCAACGCGCCCTGACCGGAGAAGTTTTTTACCCCAAACCGGACGGCTTCCCCAATCACGAAGCAGCGTCCCCAAAGCGTCACTGTCCGGGACCAATGGGACTCCGCCTGTCCCCATTTTCTTGGCGTCGCTCCCCGGTGAACGCCCCCGTCCCCACTGGAGCCAAGGCCGTCCTCAACGGACCAGCCGGCGCACCCAATTTTTCTGCGATTTTCCCCATTGCACCGATGATTTTCCCCAATTTCCCGGCCATTTTCCTCAATGCTTCTCCCGCCGCCATCATTTGCAATGGTCTGTTCCCCAGCCATTTATGCGGATTTATAGCCCTCAACCGTCAAAATCACAACTAAAAACTGATTATGAACCATAAACCACACTGCCCCGTCCCCGTCATCACCTACAATGGCAACCTCATCGTCGCCGCCTGGCAAAAATACCCCAAAGTCGCCGCCCGGCTGCCCGCCAATTATCTCACCGAGACGACGACCGCCCTCGGCAAAATGCCCGCCGACGTCACCGGCCAGAAAATTGCCAAGGGCGAAACCGGCAACCTCACCCTTGCGCAGCAGGCCAACCTCGATTCGCTTTTGCATTGCATGAGCTAGGCGCGCAAAACCGCCCGGCTCGCCTTCCCCGGCCAGACCGTGAAATTGCGTCAGGAATTTCAAATCAACATCCACGATTCGCACGCGCTGGGCGCGGTGCTGGGCCGTGCCGACATCATTCTCGCCTCCGTGCAAACCAACATGCCCGCGCTGAAACTCAAAGGCTGGACGGATGCCGAAACGCAAACCTTCACCACCGTGCGCGGCACGTTTCCCGCCAGCACCACCACGCAACAATCTGGCCAGAGCGATGCCAAAAAGGCGACCTGCGTGAAAGCCACCGA
>Ga0209746_1001614_pt1 | contig 10677 bp, 7 predicted proteins | sample BarGraNGADG00211_3_FD_184496 | JGI IMG/M metagenome (GOLD analysis project Ga0209746, IMG submission 184496) | Arctic peat soil microbial communities from Barrow, Alaska - Barrow Graham LP Ref core NGADG0011-211 (SPAdes) (version 2) | ecosystem: Environmental > Terrestrial > Soil > Wetlands >...
GACAGAAATGATTTGATAAGGTTTACATTACATGGTCATGTCATGGGAAAAAAGCCGCTTACTTCTCGATCCCCTTTTCCATTGTCGAGAAAACCGATCTAGTGCCTGTTTAGCCGGGCACCCGATATACCCGACCCTAACCCGGCGGGGGTTTTTATACTATTGTAATAGACCACACACCTGCCCGTGCGGTGACACCCCCTTGACAAGGAATATTAAATTTGCTAATATATATTTACTGTATATAAGTATTATTTACTAACAGTAAGTATTAATATATTCCTCTTATTTAAAGGAATCGTCTTGAAATCCACCCCTTTTACCATTTCAACGACAGAAATGCGATTAATAAACCGATCTGTCATACTTGAATTGATCCGTACCAATTCACCTATCTCTCGTACAGAAATCAGCCGGCGTTTAAAGGTGAGTCTTCCCACCGTAATGAGGGTTATCGATGGATTAGTCGCAGAGAACCTTGTGTGCCCAAACGGACAAAAGGAATGGAGCGGTGGTAGAACCAGAACGATGTATAAGTTTAATGGTATGGCTCGTTTGTGTATTGGACTGGATCTGGGTGGAACCAAATTGTATGGCGGGGTGGCAGATTTAAACGGAAATATTATGCATGAAGAACACATCGCACATCATCAAACACAAGCTGACGAAAGCCTCCAGTTGCTTTATGAATTTATTGATAAGTTGCTTGAATATGTTAACGATACGGGTTTGCCTCTTTTAGGTATAGGTCTTGGAGTTCCAGGAACCATTGACCAAACGACAGGCAATGTCAAATTGGCTCCCAGCCTTGGCTGGTTTGATTTTCCGCTCAAAACGCGGCTGGAAGAACGATATCATCATCCACTATTAATCGAAAATGATGTAAACCTGGCTGCAATCGGTGAGCTTTGGGCAAAGCCTGATGATGTTGAGAACCTGGTATTGATCACTATCGGGACTGGAATCGGCGCCGGTGTTGTGATCAATCGTATTCTTTATCGCGGTTCTCATCATATGGCAGGAGAGATTGGATATACCATACCTGATCGTAACCTATTGGGAAGAACATATCCTGGATTTGGTGCTTTTGAACAATTGGCTTCTGGCGATGGAATTGCGATGCGGGCGAGAAAACTTTTGAAAGGTAAAAGGCCGGAAGAGAGTTTAGAGAGCATAACAGCTGAGGAAGTCTTTGATGCTGCACGCAAGGGAGAAGATTGGGGTTGTTTGATCCTTTCAGAGACCGTGGACTATCTGGCTCAGGCGATTGCTTTTGTTAACCAGTTATTAGATCCAGATGTGATCATCTTAGGCGGCGGAGTATCCAGAGATGCTGATTTATTAATTCAGCCCATTTTGGATCGTTTGAGAGGATCAATTCCATTTCTCCAGAAAATCGAGGCTTCTCGATTGGGATATCAAGCGGTTGTCACAGGATCCATCATGCAGTTCATAAGAATCGCATCACCAGGAATCATCTTTTGTTAAAATTTTCTTAGGAATAAGAAAGATCCTACATAATATGACTCCAAGCAAAAAAAGGAGGTGGTATTATTAAGGGATAAGTGTTTTGTCCCGGTGATCGCGTAACCGATCGAATTTCGTTGCTCCGATCCCATTCAAATTCAAAGTTTCTATTAGCCGAAAATTAAGGAGAAGAAACAAATGAAAAAGCAACTCTATATTTTGGTAGCCCTCCTTGTGACTGCCAGCATGGTTTTAGCAGCCTGCGGTGCCACTCCAACTGCCGCTCCTGCGACTGCCGCTCCTGTGACTGCCGCTCCTGCCACCGCGGTCCCAACTGTTCCCGCAGAACCGATCACACTCAGCATTATTTGCCGCTGCGTGATGGGCGGTAACGGCGAAAGCACGGCCAAGTGGATGCTCCAATACGTCATCCCTAAATTCCAAGAAGAAATGACAGCCCAGGGTAAGGATGTGACCGTTGAACTGGTGCAATTTGGCGGCAGTGATGAGGAACTCAAGGCGCGTTATGCCTTGGACCTCGCAGCCGGCTCCGGCAACGATGTCATGGCTTTCGACGGCTTCTGGACGCCCGAATTTGCGTCAGGCGGCCTGATCAAACCGTTGGAAGCCATTGTCGGACCTACCTATTTGGATTGGGAAGGCTGGGCGCATATTCCCACTGCTGTTCAACAACTGTTGACCTACCAAGGTAAGGTTTACGGTATCCCGGTTGGCACGGATGCGCGCGTCATCTGGTATCGCAAGGATGTTTTCAAGCAAGCTGGCCTACCGGATAACTGGCAGCCAAAATCCTGGGAGGAATTACTTGCGGCGGCCCGCACGATCAAGAAGGCATTACCGAATGTAGTTCCCCTGCAGCTCAATGCCGGCACAGCCATGGGTGAAGCCACCACATTGCAGGGCTGGTACATGGCCTTCCTGGGTACAGGGAATAACGTTTACGACTTTCAAACCAACAAGTACCCGGTCACGGGTCAGGGTTTCCTGGATACCTTGAACCTTTATAAGACCATCTACGTGGATGAAAAATTGGGCGACGCCCGCATGCAGCTTCTCCCGGACGGCCGGTTGCTCTCCTTCCAAGGCTTCCGCGATGGTACGGTCGCCATGCTGGTGGAGGGCGACTACTTCTGGCGCTCAGTGCTGGCTAAAGGTGGTGATGCAGAGTTGACTAACCGTGATGCGTTGGTGGGTTGGGCCAAGATGCCGGCCATGTCTCCCGGCAAGGGTGTCAATAATCAGGATTTCGTCACCGCTTCCGGCGGAACCGGCTTTATCCTGAATCCCAACACCAAATACACGGCTGAAGCCTGGGCATTGACCTCCTTCATATTCAGCAAGGACAGCCTCAATTTCTTCTCGACGCTTCAAGCGGGGATCCGCAGCCGCGATGACGTACCAGTACCGAATGATCCGGTATTGACTACCATAGCCAAGGAGATGCTACCCTTGACTGTTACTCGCCCGCCCGATCCAGCCTATTCGCTAGATGTTTCCCCCGAGATCCAATTGATGACTGAACGGGTTGTCTCCGGTGAAATGACACCGCAGCAAGCCATGGAGGCCTTCGCCAAAACAATTACGACAGATGTAGGTGCAGATAAGGTCGAAGCGACAAAATAATTCTCCAGGTTTTATAATATTCAACCGGGAAGCTGGAAGGCTTCCCGGTTGAATATACTGGTTGAACGTACAGTTTGGATGAAAAGGAATTTATGGAACAGCGACGCCCTATTCTCTCCCTTAAAACTGGTCTTGTTTTCCTGCTGCCCGCGTTCGTTTTTGTACTCCTCTTTCTCATTGTCCCATTTGTGTGGATAATTATTATCTCCTTCACCAATCAGAGCTTGACCGGCGTCACAGCTCTCCACCCCCAATTTGTCGGGTTGGGCAACTATTTGGACTTGTTCAATTTTAGCACATGGATGACCCGTGGCAATTTCGGCAGTTCATTGTTTATTACCATGGAGTTCGTGATCGGGTCGGCCTTGATCGGCCAAGTCTTGTTGGGGCTGGCGCTGGCGGTTGCATTCTACCACCGCAAGGGCACACTGCGTGAATTTGTCAACACCCTGGTCATTCTGGCCTGGATTATCCCGGATGTGGTGGTAGCCTTTTCGTGGGGGGCCTTTCTAAACCGCGATTATGGCACGCTTAATGCCATTCTCAATGCCATCGGTCTCGGTAGACCAGATTGGCAACTCCAATACTCATTATTCGCGATAATTATATTCAACACATGGCGAGGAACGGCGTTTTCAATGCTGCTTTTCTCCTCTGCGCTGGCTACCATCCCGCCCTCCTACATGGAAACCGCCGAAGTGCTGGGGGCAACCTTCTGGCAAAAACTGCGCGATATCCTTTTGCCCTTGCTGCGCGGGAACATCATAACGGATATGATTTTGATAACGCTGTGGACCTTCAATACGTTTTCACCTTTCTTGCTTACCGGTGGAGGTCCGTCCTATAAGACCGAAGTGATATCCATCTTCACTTACCGGGTTGCTTTTAAGTTCTTTCAATTTGGGGAGGGCGGAGCCATCGCGGTCGTGACGATGGCGATCAATTTTGTCCTGGTGATGGTGTACCTGTTCATATTGCGACGGCAGGCGGTGTACTCATGAGAAAATTCCGCAAACTCCTCGGTTCGGTATATTACTATCTTTTTGTGGCGCTGGTGGTTGCTTTCTTCGGCCTACCTCTGCTCTGGTTGATCCTGGCGCCCTTCAATTCCCGCTCGTACCTGGCGGTGGAAATTCCTGCCAATCCTACCCTGGATAACTTCCGGGCGGTTTTCCAGAATAAATTTGCGATGCATGCCCTGACACAAAGTAATCTCATCCTAGCGGTCTGGACCATGTTTGGCATCACGCTGATTTCCACCCTGACAGCTTATGCCCTCTCGCGGGCGCGTATTCCCGGCCGTAATTACATGACATATTCCTTGATGTTGTTCTCCTCGGTGGTAACTGGCACTGCCGCCATGGTGCCGGTTTTTCTGATCATTTCCAGGATGGGGCTGATCGATAGTTACCTAGGGGTCATACTGGTGATTATTGGGGGGAATTTGCCTGCGGCCATCTTTATCATGCGCGACTTCGTGGATGGAATTCCACGCTCCTACGAAGAGTCGGCGGTGGTAAGCGGAGCATCTCCGTTCCAGGTCTTTCTGGATGTGGCCTTACCGCTGGTGCGCCCGGGTATGATGGTTATTGCAGTGTGGGCTTTTGTGAATGCGTGGGGCGCCTTCTTGATCCCATTTGTCTTGCTGCGCAGCCCCAACAAGCTACCTGCTTCAACCGCAATTTATTCGTTTTACACCGAAGCAGGCACCCCCAACATTAAACTGGTTTCGGCTTACGCGCTTTTGTACACGCTACCGGTGGTGGTATTTTATCTGTTCATCAACTGGAAGTATGGTTTCCGATTCTTTGGTGGAATAAAGAGGTAAAGATGGCCAGCATTGTTCTCGAAAATCTATCAAAGGCATTTGGCAAAGTCGTCGCTGTTGATCAGGTCAACCTGACCATCCAGGATGGTGAGTTTTTTGCGCTTCTTGGCCCTTCCGGCTGTGGAAAAACGACCACGCTGCGAATGATCGCCGGTTTGGAAATACCCACCTCCGGGACCATCCATATTGGAGACCAGGATATGACCGACCGGTCTCCGCGGGAACGGGATGTAGCGATGGTCTTCCAGGATTATGCCCTATACCCGCATATGACCATTCTGGAAAATATCGGTTACCCGCTCAAGGTACATGGGGTCAATCAAGCGGAGCGAAAACAGCGTGTAACCGAGGTATCCAATAACTTGGGGATTGGTTATCTGCTCGAGCGCAGACCAGGGCAGATATCCGGCGGGCAGCAGCAGCGGGCGGCAGTAGCCCGCGCAGTAGTCCATCACGCGCAAGTCTTCTTGTTTGACGAACCGCTCAGCAACCTGGATGCCAAACTGCGTTTCGAATCGCGCGGCTTTTTGAAGCATTTGCAGAAGGAATTAAAGATCACCACGGTTTATGTTACTCATGACCAGGCTGAAGCTATGGCTCTGGCGGACCGGATCGCCATTATTGATCATGGAAAGGTTGCCCAGGTGGGTTCACCGCAAGAAGTCTACCTGAAACCGCAAACGGTGTTTGTGGCTTCCTTCCTTGGCAATCCCCCCATGAATCTCTTGCCGTGCAAGTTTAATCTGGTTAAGAAGCAGGTGCAGATCAACGGCAGTCAAATTGATCTGACCCAGGTTCCCCAAATTACCGGGATGAAGACAATGGTTAGTGAAGGTGAGGACCTAATCTTAGGAATCCGCCCAGAACACATCAGCCTGTATGCCGAAGAGACCCCGCAAACGTTTCCGGCTGAATTATACGTCACGCAACCGCTTGGATCCGAAGTATTAGTCACCCTGCAGGTAGCAGAAACCCCTCTATCGGTGCGGCTCTTCACCGATGAGCCGCCCGAGCTGCCCAAGCGCGTGTGGCTCAAGCCCGATCCAAAACGGATTTTACTTTATCGTACCGATGGTATGTTGGTGGCGTAAAGGATCAGAAATAATCCCATCTTGCAACCACCCAGAGCCTGGTTACCTCAAACAATAAAAAGAGAACTATCCCCATGGCTAGCTCAAAATGAAGTCGTTCAATTATTCCGTCGGCATGTTCGGTACCTCGATACCCAACAACATGCTGAAAACCTACGCCGCAATTTACTATATAGACAGTCTTGGAATGACCGTGCCTTTATTTCGCCTGTGGTCGTCAGGATGACTTATATCCGCTTAACCGAATGCTTCAAGCAGAATGCCTGAATCTGGGGATCAATTTGGATTACCATGAAGAGGACACCAGGCATGAATGACTCATCTGGGAGGCGCAGACCCGGAAGTTCCTCGCTTCTGTTCTTGGCTGACTAACCTGATAGAAAGAAATGGAATGTTATGCAGGAAAAAACGGTTCTAGAGCTTTTCATCGAACATGATCGGGAGGGTGCCTATTTTACTCTCCCTTTTACAATGCCCTCAGATACTGAAACACTGATCCTCAGCTATCAGTACGAGCGTCATCGTGAAAGCGAATCCCAGATCGGAAACGGATCATTTGTATCGCGGCAGGAAGTTAATATCATAGACCTGGGGCTCATCGCACCGGACGGTACCCAGGTCGGTGCCTCGGGTTCGGACAAGAATGAAATATACCTTAGCGCGATCAGCGCAACCCCCGGCTATAAGCCTTATCCCCTGGTTCCTGGAACTTGGTCGATTCTCGTTGGGGCTTACAAAGTTGCGCCTGAAGGGGTAGCTGTTACATATGAGTTGTCAGTATCCAAGAAGAGCATGCGTGTGTTTAAGGGTGATTTACATGCGCATACCATGGCATCCGATGGTGTATTAACAGCAGAGGAACTCGGCTGGCATGCTTTGCGTCACGGATTGGATTTTTTGGCAGTCACAGATCATAATCAGCTTGTCAGCGTTGACTCTTTACCCCATATTCCTGGGATAACACTCATTCCAGGTGTGGAATGGACGCATTATTTGGGACATGCCAATTTTTTAGGAGTAGATAAACCCTACGATACCTCCTTTGCTGCCAACACGTTGGAAGAAGTGTTCGCCCGCTTTGACTCAGCACGGAGCCGTGGTGCATTGATCATCATCAACCATCCTTTCGATGAAGGCAGCGGTTTTCAGTTTGATATAAATACTTTGCCTTACGACTGCCTGGAAGTATGGAACGGTCCGATGCGAGAATCGAATCTGCGCGCGGTGGGTTTATGGCAGAGCATGTTGGCGACTAAAAAAAAGGTACCAATCATCGGAGGGAGTGACTATCACCGGGACCGTCTGTTCCAAATTCTGGGAGGACCAACCACGTGTGTATACGCCTTGTCGCCCAGTTCAAGCGACATCCTTTCAGCTCTAAAGGCTGGGCACGCATATATCACCTTCGCCCCTGATGGTCCAACACTCGAGCTGACCGCAGGGAATGCAATCCTGGGTGATACAGTGGTTTGGTCTCAAATCAAGGAGCTTCGAATTGTGGCTGGTGGTTTGGTACGTGGAGACGTCATCCGAGTTATCACCGGGGACAGCAGCGAAAACATTTTGGAAACCCCATCAAACGGGTATGTTCGAGCAGTATATACCATGAGGGAGCCAGGCTTTGCTCGTGTTGAGATTTTACGGTCGTTCCTTCCCGGATTACCTATGCTACCTGCGCTAATTTCAAACCCAATCTACTTTGAAGAATGAGAAAGGGTTAGGAATGCCACTTTACTTGGAGCGACATAACTCAGCGGTTGTGGCGATTACCCGACAATCCTAATTGGGTTCATCAAGTAATTACTGTTTTCCACCCAAATAAAAACCTCGCGGCTAGGTCTGTCATTTCTAATTTGGATATGTAAATTCTCCGAATCCGATTGCAATGAATTTCCGATAATTAAGAAGGTCTCCATTTCAGCCGGCAGCCGATCCGGTGAATAGTTCAAACCTGAAACGGCAATCTTCTTCAAACCACATCGGGAAGTTTGTCCCCCAGAGGTTATTATAAAGGTTGAAATGCATTCCATCAGCGATCTGGGGTTGATTATTGTTGAAATCCAGTAAGGAAGGTTTTCCCGGCGCGACCAATGGCGCATCGAGAGAAGTAATCTTCAGACTGTTGGCCTGATTCCGCCAGAGGATGTGCTTGCCCGAGGCATGCAAATGTCGATTTCCAAAGGGTACCACATTGAGTGGGAAAAGCTCCGCACCTAATTTTTCGATCTGCCAATTTTCTGTTCCAGTCAGTGACGGGATAAATGAAAGCCAAACAGCCTCTGGTAGCCGGCAGGCAGGTTTATGGAACCATTGTAGCTCAACCTGGATACCAGGCTGAGAAGAGTTAAAGGTAAATTGCAGCCAAAAATCTCGCGGGCAACCATATTCAAGGTTGCTGCGGGGATCTGCCGTCAGGTGGAAAAGAAAACGATTCATTCCCTGCGATTGCTTGGTAAAGCTCTCTTTCACCTGCGGTTGCCAGAAACGGCTCACGGAAGTGACCAACTCCAGGCCCGGTTTGGTGAAATCTTCTCTCGCCCAGCCGTTGTTTCGTTCAGAAGGAATGATGTACTGATTGAAAAAGCGCTCGTAATCGCCTGCTGAGAAGGTCTGGTAGCGTAACCAGGCCAGCGGATACTCTTGAGCGGCCCAATCTTGCGCTCCCTTGTTGGACTTTAATGAAACCAAGGCGCCAATCGCCGGGTCGAAACGGAAGGTGTATCCACAGGAACGCCGCGGTTCAACAGAATTTTGCAAAGGTGCCCATTGCGAAAGATCGGGTTCCGCCGGGCGAATCGCCTGTATTTGCTCACGCGCTTCTCGCGCCTGGGGTAAGTCTTCAAGGGCATTGACCGCTTCTTGCGGGTAAGCGCGCTTTTCTACCCACGAACTCTGGAATTTAATAAAATTGGCTTTTCCGCGCGCCGCTTGAAAATCCATCGCGCTGTAGTTCTCATGGTCGCCAAGGTAAGTCTTTTCATCCATACCCCAGGTATGTTCGGGAACCATCAGGAGATACCGGCTAAACGTCTTGAAGCGCGCATCAGAGCTAAGAGCGGGCTGAGCTTCCAACCATTGGTGACGTAAGCGGCTAAGTTCTTTAAAACAGCTCACTTTGATCGGGTCAGTGCCTACCCCGTGAATCCAAGTGTCGCCGATTTCTTGGGTTACCAACGGCAACGTTGCGTGGATTGGCGGGAGTTTGGAAGCGAAAGCATCCAGCGTCGAGGCAAAGACCTCAGCCTCAGGGAATTTTCTGCGGACATCGGTGTAAACATCCAGGACCTGAGCCGCAGATTGCGGGCCTAGGTTATCACCGGTATGGCCAAAAGCCAGCGAATCCTCAATGCCAGTGATGGTAAAAGCGCTGCCATAGCCGCTCTCATACATCATAATGATTTCTGCACCCGTCGAATCCTGCCAACGGAAGAGCGGCGGCACTCCCGGTACCGTCGAGCCGGGGTTTACGCCAATATGCAGGAACTGCACTCCTGCCTCCACCAGCAGCGGTACGATTCCGCGTGTATGGCCGGGCACATCCGTCATCTTGGCGGCAATGGTATGCTTGCCAAAACGCTGATCCAGCTCAGCCGAGAGCGAAAGGCCAAAGCGGAAAAGATCCGCATCCATCAACTCGGAATGCGTGGTGAAGGGCAAAGCGTGCCAGGTAATGTTCCCCGCCAGAATGGCATTTTCCATCCGTTTACGCTCTGCCGGGGTCGCCTGTTCCAGGTATTCATAAATCAAGAAAGAGCCGGTCGTCCAGATAAAGCGCTCAGGTTGGTTCGATTCGCGCATCTGCTGCGCCACCCGTAAGGCCGCCGGGATATAGCTCTTAAAATAGTTTTGCAACACCACGGCGGCATAATTAGTAAAACCGACATCCAGGTGCGTTTTAAAGATGAGGTGGATATTCTGAGTCATCCCAATCCCTTTGTGTAAAGAATGCGCCGTTTGCTCTCTTCTAGAATTTTATTTTAGTATACAGTTGGGAGAGGCCTTTTTTCATAATGTCTAATCCATATATGTGGTGGTATTGTAAGCATTGAGTAATCCATATTGGTGAAATATTATGCACATTTAGTCCATTTCTTCTATGTTTTCCACGTCATCCACTCTGGTCGCTGTAAGGTTACTGTAGTAAAAAAGCCTCATTGTCAAAGAGGCTTTTTTTATCCCGATATAAGGGAGCTAACGAGTGGCTTATTGCCACATATTGGGGTGCCTGACCCCCTGACGGGGACGATGTGGGGGTCGAACCAATGACATCCCCTTATGGGGGCAACAACTGATTAATAAAGGGTGCCTGATGGGGGTCGAACCCACAACAGCCTGATCCACAGTCAGGTACTCTGCCATTGAGCTACAGGCACCACGAGCGGGGGCGATTATACCACCGGCACTAAGGCCTTTCAAGGAGGCGTTTCACGGATTCGGCCGCCTCGCCGCGGGCGATTGTTTCCTGCGTGCCGCTGGTCAGATTTTTCAGCGTGACTTTTCCGGCTGTAGCCTCGTCCGGCCCGACGACCAGGACGAGGCGCATCCCCATCCGGTCGGCAAACTTGAACTGCCTGGGTAGTTTGGCTGGCTCCGGGTAGCAGGTTACGTTGAGACCGAAGCGGCGCAAGTCCGCGGCCAGGGAGTAGG
>Ga0209746_1001615_pt1 | contig 10677 bp, 7 predicted proteins | sample BarGraNGADG00211_3_FD_184496 | JGI IMG/M metagenome (GOLD analysis project Ga0209746, IMG submission 184496) | Arctic peat soil microbial communities from Barrow, Alaska - Barrow Graham LP Ref core NGADG0011-211 (SPAdes) (version 2) | ecosystem: Environmental > Terrestrial > Soil > Wetlands >...
GGCTCGTAGGTCTTGATACCCATGCGGGCGAGCCAGGTCAGGTGCTGCTCGCCAACCAGCTTGAGGTAGAGCGTCATCGCGTTGATGTTGGATATGACCACCGGCGCGGTTATCTCGGTGCCGTCGGCCAGCACGACTCCCTCGACCCTGCGGTCGCGCACCAGCACCCTGTCGACGCGGGCCCCGGTGCGGACCTCCATGCCATGCCTCTGGCCCACTTTCATGATGCCCAGAGGAATCTGTATCATCCCGCCGCGCGGGTACCAGACGCCCTCGTGCTCCGAGTAGCCGAGCAGGGCGTAGGTCCCGCCGGCCAGCTCGGGCGGGAGGCCGGCGTAGAACGACTGGTAGGCCGCGGTCTGGCGCATGACGTCGGTCTTGAACCACTTGAATATAACGTCCTGGTAGCTGCCGGTGAAAAGCTCGCGGTACTTCAGCAGCTCGGGGTGGTTTTTGAACATGCGCGCGAAGTCCCCGAATGTGACCATCGGCGCGCCGAAGACCGCCTCGGTCGCGATGGCGATGAACTCTTTCATGTAGGCGGCGAACTCTGGCCAGGCCGCGGCGTCCTCGGGCGCGACCCGCTTGATAACCTCGGCGGTGGCCTCCGATGAGACGGGGAACTGGAAGCGGGTGCCGTCCTTGAGGATGTAGTCGTAGATGGGGTCGCACGGGATGAGGTCGATCTCTTTGTCGATATCGGTGCCCGAGATGCTGAACACGTCGCGTATCGACTGGATGACCTCGACCACGGACGCGCCGACGTCGAAATGGTAGCCTTCTTTCTCGAACGTCGAGCAGCAGCCCCCGATGAGGTCGCTCTGCTCGAGAACCAGGACCTTCCGGCCCCTCGAAGCGCTTATCGTCCCGGCCGACAGGCCCCCGAGTCCGGCTCCTATGACGATGACATCGTAATCGGCCATGGCGCATCCCCCCGTCAATTTGCTTACTGAACGGTCGGTAGAATTATACGGGGCGCCGGGTCGCGTGTAAACCTGAAAACAGCGGGAATCCCGGTCTCCCGGGCGAATCAACATCGAGAGGGGCGTGGTCGTCCAGGTCGGCTGCCGCGAAGCCCGAAAGCCGGGGGGGAACCATGAGGGGCGTATTAGTTTGGCGGGGTGACGGACGAGAGCCGCGTGCGATCAAGCGGTTAAACCCCACTTGTAATGCGACCCGGAAATGAAGTAATTTGTACTTGCGGTGACTGCGACTATCGGTGGGGGTGTGCTATGCCAGACAAGACCGTACTCGTGGTCGACGACGACGAATCGATGGTGCGGGCACTCACGATCAAGCTCAAGGACGCCGGCTATAACGTTGTCGTCGCGATGGACGGGCTCCAGGCCGTGATGCAGGCGCAGAAGCGCGAGCCCGACCTCGTGCTGCTGGACGTCAGGATGCCGGCGGGCGGCGGGTTCAACGTCATGGACAGGCTGCAACACTCGATCAAGACGCGCGGCATACCGATCATCATCATGACCGCTCTCGAGCACGACGAAGTGCAGCAGAAAGCCAGGAACCTCGGGGCGGTAGAGTTCTTCAAGAAGCCGTTCGATACCGCGAAACTGCTCGAGGCCGTCAACCGGGCGCTGGACAAACACAAGCCGGAAAGTCCTACCGAGAGCTGAGCCCCTTCGCGTTTCTCCGAATGGGGGCCGCGCCGCAAGTCGCGCGGTAGAGCCTTCAGGCGTCCTGCCGGTCGCGCACCGTGAACTCGAAAACGGCCCCGCCGTTGCTGAAGACCTGGATTCTCCCGTCGTATGTCTCGATTATCTTCTGGACTATCGCCAGCCCGATGCCTGTGCCGCCATCGTCACCCTTCACGAAAGGTTTGAAAAGCGTATTGAGCAGTTGTGGCGAAATGCCCCGCCCGTTGTCGCAGACGCGGTATAGGTGGCCTCCGCTCTCGTCGTTCCCCAGGTACATGACCTGGACAACGAGGCCTTTGCGACTGTTGTGCACGATGGCGTTGTCGACCAGGTTTGAGAACAGCTCGTACATGTGCACTCGGTCGGCGATGACCTCGCCGAGGTCCTCCCCGACCTCTACCTTGATGCCCCGCTGGCTGATCTCGGAGTCCCGCTCCTCGAGGACCCCGTCGACCACCTCGCTCACGCTTACCTTTAAGAGCTCGCCCGGCCCGCGGCCCGCCTCGGCGAGTGCCAGGAGGTCCTGGATGAGGAGGACGGACTTCTTGAGGTTGGTGCCGATTATGCTCATGAGCTCGTCGATGTCCTCGCGCATCATCTCGCTGTGAGGCCGTTTCATGAAATCATCAAGAGTCTCGTGGGCGACCGCCATGGCAGAGAGCGGGCCCTTGAGGTCGTGCGAGACCGTGTGCGCGTAGCCATCGAGCTCGACGTTGATCTTCTGCAGCTCGTCCTCCATCAACTTGCGCTCGGTTATGTCCATGAAGATGCCCTCGTACCTCACGGGGTCGCCGTGCTCGTCCCGCTGCACGAGCAGGCTGACCAGGACGTAGAGCGGAGAGCCGTCCCTCTTTCTGTATGTCAGCTCGAGGCGCTCTGAACTGCCTTTCTTCATGAGCTCTTTGACCACCGAGACCCGCTGCTCCGGATACATGTAGATACTGGTGACCGGCATCCCGGCCAGCTCTTTCTGACTGTTGTATCCCAGCATGGTCGCCGCGCCCTGGTTGGCGTCGATGATGACGCCGTCGTGGTCGGTCACTATGATGCCCTCGCGAGTGCTCTCGAAGATCGCGCGGTATTTTTCCTCGCTGGTCCGCAGCGCCTCGGCCGCGGCTCTCTGGTCGGTCACGTCGATGCCCGAGCTGACGATGAAATTGACTACCTCGTTCTCGTCGACAAGGTCTGTGTTGGACCACGAGATGAGCCTCAGCGAGCCACTCTTGGTGAGCCAGTAGTTCTCCATGGCATTTGGGAACGCGCCGGCCTTGAGCTCTCCGAACTTCGCCCTGACGGATTCGATCTGCTCGGGGGTGATGAAGATGTCCCAGAACGGCTTTCCCTTGACCTCGGCGAACGAGTATCCGGTCGTACGCTCGCATGCACGGTTGAACCTGACTATCCTGCCGGCCCGGTCGAGCACCACGACCATGGCGGTCGCCGTGTTGAGGACTGCTGTGATGAAGTTGCGCTCGTCCCGCAGCGCCCTGACCGCCTGCTGTCGGTCCGTGATGTCGCGGACCAGGGCGATAAGACGGGGGTCGTCGCTGCCGGCGGGCCCCTTGGTAGTGACGGACAGCTCGAACCATCTCAGGCCGGCCGGCAGCTCCAGCGTGTACACCGAACCCTTGTATTTCCCCGTCTGGGCGGCCCGCTGTATCGCCGTCATTATGATGCTGGCGGGCTCTCTGGGCAGGAGCTCGTCGACGGTCTTGCCGAGAAACTGGCCCGGCGACATGAGGAGCGGCGCGTCCTTGTCGGCGCGGAAGTCGTGGATACGGCCTTGGCGGTCGACCTCGAACATCATGTCGGGAAGCGCGTTCAGGGTCGCCTCGAGGCGCGCCCTGGACTCCTCGAGGGCCTCTTCGGCCTTCTTTCGCGAGCTGACGTCTCGCCCCATGGCGCAGTAAGCGGTGGGCTTGCCCTGCTCGTCTCTTATCAGGGTCCCACTGATCTCGCAGGGGACGCGGCGCCCTCCCTTTCCGACCGCGACTGTCTCGAGCACGACCGTCCCCTCGCGGAAGAGCGCCTCGAGGGCATCGCGGGTCTTTCGAGTCTCTTCGGGAGCGATGAAGTCGGCGATGGTCAAGGCGCCTATCTCGTCGTCGTTGTAGCCCAGGATGTTCCTGAAGGACCTGTTCCACCAGGTCGGCCTGTTCTCGAGGTCGCAGACTATACAGGCGTCCGGAATCGCATCGAATATGCTATCGATAAGTCTCAAAATATCTCCCATCTACTGCCGCATTGGCCGTATTTTACCACAGTTGCACGACATTCTGGAAGTCGGTCGGCAGCTCGACGGGAGATTGCTGCGTGGATACAAATGCCTTCATTAATCCTGCCGAAAGCCCGTGTCACCCAGTGGCGGCGCGGCTCGTGATCGAGGTCGCGTTGCCGTCGCTGGAGACCTGCACGAGCGCGGTCGACAGGCGAAACGCGCCGACTCCGTCCGGGAGCCTGGGCTCCACACTCAGTCCGGCCGGCCCGGCCTCTATGCCCATCACCTTGAGCAGGCCGAGCAGCGGACCCGCGTGAGCGTTCGAGTTCATCACAGGGAACTCGCGCATCGGGGTCGCCGGGTTGGCGTATGTCTCTCCCGGGTCCTGGGCGTATTGCGCGTTGAAGGCGTCGGGGCCGCTCCATACGCCGTACCAGACACGTGGATACGCGTTCGCGTGCGCCGCGAGCGACTGCTTCCGCAGGCACCGCCACGCGAGCCCCGGGTCGTGGAGCGCGTACGCCCAGGCCAGAAGGCCGTTTATGGCCGCCCACACGCCCCCGTTGCAGTCCCACCCCGGGGGAAGCAGGCCGTGCCTGACCCGCGTGGGCCGGTCAAGGATGGTCGCCCCTATCGTGGATGGCTCACTACATGTCTCGGCGATCGTATCGACCAGGATCCGGCGTTGCTCGGCGCTGCCGATGCCCGAGATGAGACACCAGACCTGCGCGTCGAGGAAAAGCCTGTCGTCGCCCAGTGGCGAGCCCCGGCCGTCCCAACCACGCAGGAACCATCGGCCGCGCCAGGCCTCTCCCATCGCCCGCCGCAGGTCGGCGACGTACGCGTCGATGGACGCGGACTCGGAACGGTGCGTGGGTTCGAGCAGCCGGGCGGCCCGCTCCAGCGCGTAAACGGCCAGCGCGGTGTTGAAACCGGACTCTCCCTGGCGGTGGAAGGCGCGCGAGTCCCGCACCATCAGTCCTATCGGGTCATTCCAGTCCCCAGTGCCGACGCGCAGCATCCCGTGAGGCCCGCGTCCTATCCCGTCGATCACGCGCCACCAGGCCAGCAGCGCCCTCTCGCGGACCGTGCCCTCGATGCCACGCCCGAAACGGCCTGTCCAGAAAGGCACCGGTTCGTCGAGGAAAGCAAAGTCGCGCGTCGCCCACACGTATTCGGTGAGCGCCCACAGGAAAAAGAGCGGCAGGTCCGTCGGCGCGTCGTGGATAAGCCCGGAGGTGCACTGGCCGGCTCCCAGGTGGGCGTAGTATATTGCGCCGTCAGGTCTCGTCATGCGCATTATCAGGCGCAGTATGTCCTTCGCCAGCGGCGGGTCGATGTAGGTGAGCGGCACGCAGTCGATCGCGTAATCGCGAGGCGCCCCCTGGCCACCCATGATGAAGCCGTACGCGGAGCCCTGGGGGACGTAGCGGCAATCGAAGAAGGAGTCACGGACGCCGGCTCCCTTGAGGTAATACGCGTGCCAGGCGGTCTCGCGCTCCAGGACCGGCTCGGTTGGGAGGTCGAGGCTGGCGACGGAGCGCCACGAGCGAGCGCTCTCGGATGGCGAACGGTCGGCCAACTCTTCAAGGATGCCTTCGATATCCCTCCGCTCCGCCACGCCGACAGCGAAAGACAGGTTGGTTGGTCGGGCCGCCGGGTCGAACTTCACACCCAGTCTCACGGTCGTCGCCGAACCGTCGCGGATAACATCGTGCCCTGGTGTGACATGCGCCGTGCCTGACCGTTGCAGCATCGCGACGAAGACATCGCCGGGTATCCGGGAAAGTGGGGACGGCTTGCGAGGGAGGTCGGGACCGTTGCGGTCGGGTCGGCCGCGAGGCACCAGTACGACCGCGTTCAGCGAGCGGACGAACTCACCGTTCAGCGCCATCCTTTCGCCGAGATACGCCCTCAAACCGTCTATCAGCTCGCGGGAGAGCGACGATGCGCCGAACAGCGCTCGCCAGAGCAGCCTGTCCGCAGGTCCGTGTGAACGGGGAGCCGGTACCCTGCCGGACATTAGCGCTCCGAGGATCACCGGGTACTGCTCGAAGCCCCACTGTTCTGAATAGGTCATCACCTCATCAGGGCGGGCCGGGCCAGGAATCATCTCCACGTCCACACGGACAGCGGGGATATCGCCGAACGGAGCCCAGAGCCGCCTGCGAAGTTCGACCCCCGGGGACCGGGTCGTCCACTCAGCGTAGCCTGTCCCCCACCGGACCACGGGTTCGTCACCGGCGGTGAAGGTCGACGCGATGAGCCTCCCATCGCCGCCACGGACCTCCCACGTCCCACCCATGGACGAGGGCCTTGCCGGGTCCGTCCCGTTGAGGCGCACGAAACCCTCGTCGGCGGTGTAAAGCGTGGTCCAGCCGCCGAGGTGAGCGGTGGCGGTGATGCGGTCGTTGCCTACCTGGTGCCATGGGAGCCGCGTGTCATCGTGCGGCAGGACGAGCCTCGCGCTCTCGGCGCGACTGATGTCGAGGTCGAAGCAGGGCAACCCGTCGGTGTCTCGTTGCCAGTTACCGTAACAGCCGCCATCACCCATCGTTACCCCGGTCGACTCGCCTCGAGAACGGACCGCCGGCGTGGCACTCGAGAGTCTGGCGATCCTGGAAGAGTGGGGTGACCGAGGGGACTCGAACCCCCGACCTCCGGGGCCACAACCCGGCGCTCTAACCAACTGAGCTACGGCCACCTCGTCCGGTAATACCTTACCAAAAGGGCATTGTTGCGACCAGTTGGACCAGAAGGTCGGCCGCGCGGTCGAGGCGCGGGACGTTTCTCAGGCCTTCGGACCGTGGACGTGCCCGCGTCCCGCCCTCCAGACGCTGTAGTTATAGAGAGACCCTAGCGCGCGGGCGGCCGGCTCGGGAGAGACAAAGACCGGGACCTCGGGGCCGCTGATCCTCCTCATCTCGCGGACGAACTCGCTGTGCCCTACGGCGCAGACCACGAACGGCTTCTGCGGAGCCTCCGCGCGGATCGCGGCGATGTCCCCGAACCACGCCTCCGCGGGATAGCCACGCCGGGTCAACTCCTTGAAGATGACGTAGGGGATGATGGTGATGGCTATCACCATGTCGATCTCCGGGTCGGCTATGAGCGCCCTCAGAGCCTGCTGGAACATCGGAGCAGGCCCGACGTCCAGCGGATTCTTCACGTTCATCCAGTCGGGCGCGGCGGCGCGCATGGCGGCCACGGTCGCGTCGGACAGGTTCGGAAGTCCGAGCCCCCTGGACACGGCCGTGTCGGTCGCCATGGCCCCGAGGCTGCCGCTCGAGGTGACGATCCCCAGCCTGTTGCCGCGCGGGAGCGGCTGGGTCGCAACGACCCTCGCGGTCTCCACGAGCTCCTCCAGGTTCTCCGCGCGGATGACCCCCGTCTGGTCGAAGACCGCGTCGTAGAGGGCGTCCTCTCCCGACAGGCTGGCTGTGTGCGAAGCCGTGGCGGCCCTGCCGGCCTCGGTGCGGCCTGTCTTCAGTACGAGGACGGGCTTCTCCCGCGTCACCGCCTCGAGGGTGTGCCGGAGCTTGACCCCGTCGGCGGCACCTTCCAGGTACATCATCACGAGCCGGGTCGCCGGGTCGTTGCCGAAGTAGTCGAGCATCTCGATCTCTGTCACGTCCATGCGGTTGCCGAGGGTTGCCGCCTTGGCGACGAAGAGCCCGTACTCGGGCAGCATGTCGAGCAGGACGTTGCCGAAGACGCCGCTCTGGGCGATTATCGATACCCCGCCGGGGGTGAACGCCTCGTCGGCGATCTCGACGGTGGTGAAACGGTTGGCGGCGTTGACTACCCCGACGCAGTTGGGTCCGATCACGCGGATGCCATGTCTGGCCGCGGCCTGTTTCGCCTGGTCCTGCAGGGCGCGCCCCGCGTCTCCGACCTCTGCGAACCCCGCGCTCTCGACGATGACGTGCTTTATCCCCCTCTGGCCTATCTCGTCGATTATCGCGGGAACCACAGGCCCGGGCACGATCACCACGGCCAAGTCGACGGGGTCGGGCACCTCCGCGACAGTTTTATAGACCTGCATGCCGTGGAGCTCTCCCCCTCCTGGATTGACCAGGTAGAGCCGGTCGGCCCACCCCTGACGTTCGAGAACTATCGGTATCCCGTAGCCGAAGCCCGTCTTGCGGCGCGCGCCGACCAGCGCGACGCCGGTGGGCTCGAAGAAGGTGTTGAGATCATTGTTCCGCGTCACCTGGCATTCCCTCCCCCCGTCGAATCTCCGGCCAAACCCGCGAGATGAAAGCAAGCAAAGACTGAGACCATTATAAGGCAGTATGGTGGTGCCTCACGGCGCCGCAGCTGAAAGGCCGGTGGTCCTGAACAGGATGTGCGCAAATGAAGAGATGCGGTTGCCCGCAATAGTTAGCCCTCACCCGCCGAAACGAATCCTCAGAACTTGAACGCCTGCTTGATGCAGCCGCTGTCTCCCTTGCGGGTGGCAGTCTCGATCATGGGGACGAACCCGTCGAGGGTCCAGGCGTGGGTCAGCAGGCCGCCGACCTTGATCTTCCCGGCGGCCATGAAGTCGAGCGACCACTGGAAAGACCGTTGCGTCTTTCCCTCAAACGTATCCGTCGAGGAACAGAGCGTCCCTCTAATGGTGAGCTCCTTGAACCAGATGGGAGTCCAGTCTATCCCGCTGGCGACGTTGGCCGCGCCCACGATGACCAGCATGCCGCCGGGCCTTGTCATTCGGAAAGCGTTGTCCATCGTGTCGCGATGCCCTACGCAGTCGAAGATGATATCCGGCCCGCCGTTCAGGAACTTTCCGCCTATCATCGGCTTGAGCACCTGGGCGCCGGTAAGGCGGGCCATCTCGTCGTACAAATCTCCGACCTCGCGTTCCATGACGACCTCGTCGGCTCCGAATAGGCTCGCGACTTCGGCCTGGAACGGGTAGCGTGCGATCACTATCGTGCGGCAGCCCGGCGCAAGCGCCTTGAGAGCCGCGAGCGTGAGCATGCCGATGATGCCACACCCGTAGACTACGGCGGTCTGGCCCGTCGCAGGCAGGTTGCGCATCACCGCGTGCACACAGACGGACAGTGCCTCGGTCATCAGCGCCTGCTCGTCGCTCATCTCATCCGGTACCTTGAAGAGCTGGCTCTGGTGGGCTACGAAGTATTCGCTCCAGGAGCCTCCACTCGACCCGCCAAGGCCCAGATAGAGACCCGGGGGAATGGTGCCCTCGCGCAGGTTGAGACACTGGGACAGGTCCCCACGGCTGCACGGCTCGCACGGGGGGTCGATCTCGCGGACCGCGCAGGACAGCATCGGGTCGACTACCACGCGGTCTCCCGGCGAGAAGCCCTGGACGTTCGCACCGAGTGCCGCGATGGTGCCGGCGTTCTCGTGGCCCATGGTGAAAGGCATCGTGGCGTACGGCTCGGAGTAGGGGGTGTTCTTCAAGAAGATGAGGTTGAGGTCGCTCCCGCAGACGCCACCATACGTCGTCCTGACCTTGACCCAGTTGTCGTTGACGAGCGCGGGCTCGGGAACATCCTCGATGCAGGTCGTCGCCAGGGGGCCGCTGTAATATGCGTCCTGCCTGATGCGCCCGAGGGCGAGCGTGGCCGCGTAACGAGGAATGCTGGCGTTGAACCTGATAGCCTTCATGTCACCGCTCCTTCAGGTCTGCCGAGCTCTATTCTTGCGCCGAGGCTATCACGAGTCCCGACATCAAACACGGGAGTCCTGTTTCTCGAGGGGCGATAAACCCCCGCGTGGTGTCGAATCGCCGATAACATAGTAGCACCCGAGGACGGGTTCCCTCGAGAAACGGGTCGCCACACATCGGCCCGCTAAACAGAACCAAGCAAGGGAGTCCTGTTTCTCGAGGGGCGATAAATACCAAACCAGTAACGAACCTCTTATAACGGAGGAGCACCCGAGGACGGGTTCCCTCGAGAAACGGGTCGCCACACAACTGTCGACTAAGCAAGGTGGCACCCCCGGCAGGACTCGGCCCCACGCTCCCTCGTCCCTCGGTCGCGCGGTGACCCCGTGAACGTTGATGCCGCTCCGCGGCACCTTGCAGGTTCGAGTCCTGCAAAACCAAAATTGTGTGGCACCCCCGGCAGGACTCGAACCTGCAACCTACTCCTTAGAAGGGAGTTGCTCTATCCAGTTGAGCTACGGGGGCGCTCCCGCGTAATTATAGAACATGCGGCGTCGCGTGAGCCCTCCGACGGTCCCCTTGAAAGGGCCGCAATGACGCAAAAGGCGGGAGCACGCGGCTTCCGCCCTTTGTCCTGCCGGACCTTCAGTATCCGTTGTTATTTCCTTGAAGATCTTGCCGGTATTACCTCCTTTGTCTTCGAGGACGTAGTCTGTCGGGATGGACTTCCGTCCGGACTCAGCGACCCCGGCCGCGCCCTTTACTCTCACCTCGAGGACACCATCCGTATGGCCGGCCTCGAGGTCCGAATCCTTAGCCCCCTCGGCATAAAAGACATGCCGTTTTTCCGGACACTTGATGTTGGAATCCGTTTTCTTCGCCCCCGCGGGCAATCCTGCATCTATCGTGCATCTCGATAAAGAGCTTCGATTCATGCCCCGAGTCGCGAATGATATGATTAGGCCGGTTTTGACGCTGGTTCGCCCAGTTACGGAGTCAGGAGCAGGAGGGACGATGCCTCGCGTGCCGATGGAATTCACCGAAAAGACCAAGTTCTGCAGCGTTTGCGGGAAGACCATCCCTTATTACGTACGTATCTGCGACAGGTGCGGCTCCATCCAGAGGCCGGTCGGCGGGGACGGCCAGCCCCTGCAGATACGTACGTAATA
>Ga0209746_1001618_pt1 | contig 10666 bp, 9 predicted proteins | sample BarGraNGADG00211_3_FD_184496 | JGI IMG/M metagenome (GOLD analysis project Ga0209746, IMG submission 184496) | Arctic peat soil microbial communities from Barrow, Alaska - Barrow Graham LP Ref core NGADG0011-211 (SPAdes) (version 2) | ecosystem: Environmental > Terrestrial > Soil > Wetlands >...
ATTTAAGTAATTGTCTGGTGAAAGTTTCGTCAAGTCTCTTCTCAGAAAGCAATAATTCGCCAGCCTGAGTTAGTCTGACATTCGGCTTTAAATCAACAAAACCAAAGGCTTTTGGAGCTCTTGTTATTCTATCTCGTGCTGCTAATGCTGGGTTTGCAGGAAAAGTTTCACCATCATAAAATTCAGAATCAAACAACGTTTGAAAGAATACTGTTTGAAGTTATTCATTTCCTGACCATTGTTGTCCTTCGAAATTTTCACAAAGAATTTGAATTTCAGGAGTAATCTTTTCGATTGTCCTTGGAGATGTGAATCCAAATAATGATTTTACTTTATTTAAATTTGCCATATCTATTCCCAAAAAATATTTTCTTCTACTGACATTGAAGCCTTTTGTAATTCATCTACTCCTTTTGTGATAAACTTAGAAATCCTGGAAGTTGATATTTCAATTGATTTATCTGAAATGTCACAACCTATAAAATTGCAATTGTTTTTAATAGCAGCTATTGCGGAGGAAGCACTTCCTAAAAATGGGTCACAAACTGTAAATCCTTTTTCTGCGCTTGCAAATATCATTGCTTGGAAAACTTCAACAGGTTTTTGTGTAGGGTAGTCTGAACTATGAATTCGCTTGAATCTCCAAACATCTGGAAATCTTTGATTTCTAATTTTTCGTGTATTACCGTTTGTTGCAAACAAAATATATTCATGTCTTCTTCGATAATAATGCCCCATTCCAATATTAACTTTATCCCAAGTTATTAGATTTTTCACATCGAAATGTTTTCTAACAATATTTCCTAAACTTAATAATGAATAAGAGTCAAACATAATATAAATATGACCCGTAGATTTTTTTAAAACCCTTTGGCACTCAGTTAGGAATTTGGTGTAATTTTCTTCAGAATCTTCAAATTCCCCAAACCACTTTCCATTTTCTTGTCCCTTTTCTGAATATTTTCCAACTATTCGACCTTTACCCAATTGTAATTTGTTATTCATTCCTGAATACGCAGGGTCTGTCACAATCAAATCTACACTATTTGATGGCAATTTTTCTAAAAACGAGATAGCATCATCCTGAAAAATTGAGACTTTGTTTTTGTCAGAGTTATATTTGAATGTTGCTTGAGCTTTTTCTAGTCTTTTCTCAATTCTATTATCTGTTTTTTCAATAAAAGCAAGAACAGTTTGAAAATACTTTTCACTTATCCCACTATCATTCAATAAGGGTATTTTACTATCAATTAGATAGGTTTTTATGACCTTTTCATCTATTCCGTATTGTTCAGCAATATCTAAAGTAGTATACATTCTTTTATTTTTTTCTTTCTGCAAAGGTACAGAAATTATTTGTAGTAAGTATATTCGAAATACCTTTGAATAAGTTTGAGTTTCTGTTTTTTTTCTAGTTGTCCACGTACTCTGTAGGCAAATTATTTTTTACAAATCACCTACTTTAACAGATGTCTGTTTCTTTTCTATTTTTTCACCTAATAACAATATAAACTCAACCAATTGCGTTTTAATTTCTGCCTTAATAGCCAGCAGTATTGGACATTATTGATTTTGTTTTGATATTTTTTAATCCCTAAGTTTTTTATTTCCGTATTTTATTTCAAAGTAAATCCAAGACTTTGGTAAACAATAGCTAAGATTCTGCAAACATACAAAAAACATGTGAATTATGTAACGTATTTATAAAGTTATGTAACAGATTGAATCCTAAAGTTACGGAACTTTGCCGTATTATTAATCACTTAAAAAAAACAAACAAAATGAAAAAGACAAATTACGTTCTTACATTCTCAACGTTAATTCTTTGCGTATTATTAACTTCCTGTGGACCAAGTAAAAAACTGGTTGCTTCCCGTGTTCGGGTTGATCAGCTACAAAAAGATAGCTCCGACACTCACACTCAATTGAACGCTTGTATCGGTTTGGTCGAAAATCTTAGAGTGGAAAAATCAACTTTGCAAAATGAAAATGCTTCGGTATCAAATGATTTGAAATCACTTTCATCCTCATCAAAAATGACTATTGCCGATCAGGCAAATCGCTTAAAAACCCTTCAGAATATGATTCAGGCACAGAAGGATGTGATGAGTAAACTTAAAAATACAATATCCGATGCATTGATGAAATACAAAACCGATCAACTTTCAGTATCTATAAAAGATGGTAGCGTATATGTATCGCTTCAGGAAAAACTATTATTTAAATCGGGTAGCGATGTGGTTGATCCCGCTGGAGTTGCAGCACTTAAGTCGCTGGCTGTGGTGCTAAACAATACGAAAGATATTAACGTAATGATTGAAGGTCATACGGATAATGTTCCTATTAAGACTAAACTCTTTAGAGATAATTGGGATTTAAGTGCAGCAAGAGCAACTGCAATTGTGCGTATTTTGACAATTGATAATGGTTTTGATCCTCGTCGCATCACAGCATCAGGAAGAAGTGAATTTCGCCCATTAAAAGCAAATGATTCAGTTGAAGGTCGTGCCGGTAATCGCCGTACGGAAGTTATCTTATCACCTGATTTGAATGAACTGTATAAACTGTTGAATCAATAAATTTTAAGAGCCAAGAATCAAGAATCTTGGCTCTTTGTTCTATCTATGAATTATGTAAGCTTTTTCGAAAATTGTGTAACAAGTATCGGAAATCATACTCCTATCTTTGAGCTATAAAAAAATATTCAGTTAAAACCTGAAATATTCTGAATTACTAACTTATTAAAAACAACTCCCCATGAAATCAAACATTAAAATCTTTACTGTATTCCTTGTATTGATGACAGCATGCGTATTATTACCCGGACAGACAAAAGCGCAACAATCAAATGTCAGTTTTCAGATTTTCTATGATCAATTAAGCCCTTATGGTCAATGGGTTGACTATTCCGATTATGGCTATGTATGGATTCCTGATTCGGGATCTGATTTTGTTCCGTATTCAACCGACGGTCATTGGATTCTGACTGAATATGGCTGGACATGGGCATCAGATTACATTTGGGGCTGGGCAACCTTTCATTATGGTCGCTGGAGTTTTGATGATTATTTCGGCTGGTTTTGGGTGCCCGATAATGAATGGGGTCCTGCTTGGGTAAACTGGCGGCAAGCCGATGGTTATTATGGTTGGTCACCAATGGAACCGGGCATAAGTATTAATATGAGTTTTGGCAGACCTTATGACAGTAATTACGATCATTGGTTGTTTGTAAGAGATAGGGATTTTGAAAGATCGGATTTACATAATTATTATGTCAATCAATACGATCATGACAGAATTGTTAGAAATTCAACCGTAATTAATCTGACTTACATTGATAATGACCGAAATACAACCTATGTTTCAGGTCCTTCTAGAGATGCCGTACAAAGAGCTACAGGAAGAACGATTAGACCCCTTACTATTTATGAAAATAATAAACCGGGACAACAAATTAATAACGGACAGTTACGCATTTACAGACCTCAGATTGAAAAAAATAATAGTGGAAGAAATGCGGTACCTACACGTGTAACAAACCTGAAGGATGTGAAACGAGCTCCTGTTACGAATACAATAAATCAAAATCGGATTGGAACTTCGGGAAACAGACCTGCAACACAACCTATTAATACGGTAAATCCACAGAATAATAATGCTCAACAGCGGAATGTAAATCAGCAGAATATTAATAATCAGGGTCAACAAAACAGAACTATTGCACATGCAAATCAGAATCGGAATAATCAACCTATTCTAACTCCGGCTGATAATACCAGACCGGTTAGACAGCCAAATGTTGTCAATCCACAGAATAATAATGTTCAACCCATTCAACAACGAAATGTTGTCAATCCTCAAAATAACAATGTTCCGTCCATGCAACAACGGAATGCGAATCAGCAGAACAATGTTCAACCCGTGCAACAACGGAATGTTGTCAATCCACAAAATAATAATGTTCAACCTGTTCAACAAAGGAATGTTGTCAATCCACAAAATAATAATGTTCAACCTGTTCAACAGAGGAATGTTGTCAATCCACAAAATAACAATGTTCAACCTATTCAACAACAGAATGTTGTCAATCCTCAAAATAACAATGTTCCGTCCGTTCAACAACGGAATGCAAATCAACAGAATAATAATCCGCAGCAGAGAAATGCATCACCCGGGAATTCGGATCGTACTAATCAACAAATACCTGCTCAACCTGCTCAACCAGTTCAACAGCGTGAAGTAAATCCGTCAAACAATGCTCAACCGGTTCAGCAACGGGTTATTAGCCAGCCAAATAATAACACGCCGGCAAGACAACAGAAATCAATAAAACAACAGGTTAAGAAAGAACAGGACAAGGTTCCGGATACTCAACCCGAAAAAAAATAAAATGGATAAATATTGATAAACAAACGGTTCATTTTTTACGTTAGTAATAAAACTCTTATTATGGAAAATATCTGGGCTTACTCACTAACTGTTTTTATGGCATTTTTTGCCATTATGAATCCAATAGCCAATATCCCCATTTTTGTCAAACTTACAGAAGGTCAAAACGAAAAGAAGAAAAAAGAGATTGCAAAAACCGCAAATATCGTTGCTTTTCTTATCGTTTTGGCTTTCATCCTTATTGGTCAGTATATTTTCCAGATATTTGGGCTGACTATTCCCGCCTTTAAAGTATTTGGTGGTATTCTCATCTTTTTTATCGGGTTTGATATGCTTCAAACTAAAAAAACGAATGTGCATCTCGATGGATATACTACTTTTGATGATGGGATTGCCATTTCACCTTTAGCCATACCTATTTTAGCCGGTCCGGGAACGATTGTTACCGCCATGAATTTTGTGGTAAAAGCAAGTATCCTTTATTTGGGAATAACGATATTCATTTTTGCTTTAATTGTACTAATGACTTATTATGCATTCATTTACAGCGGATATATTGTCCGTTTTGTAGGTGATAAGCGGTTTGTCATTGTTGGCAAAATCATGGGCTTAATTATCGGGGTGTTGGGAGCCAATATGTTGATTCAGGGAATTAAAATGGCGTTTAATATTTAAAAAACAAGATCAATGGAACAAGATCTTCAGTCTTTTTGGAGTAACTCCACAACAGAATTGCTTAACAAACTTCAGGTAAAAGTTAGCGGTCTTACTTCCGCTGAAGCTAACCAACGACTCAAAGACTATGGACCGAATCGCTTGAAACCTCAAAAACGTTCGGACGCATTCACGCTTCTTCTTTCACAGTTCAAAAGCCCGATTATTCTCATTCTATTACTTGCAACCGTGTTGTCCATCTTTTTGCATAATTTGGTTGATGCTTCAATCATTCTTACCATCGTTATTATAAGTGGTTTGCTTGGTTTCTGGCAGGAATTCAGTGCATCCAATGCGGTAGCGAAATTGCTTGCTATCGTGCAAATCAAAGCGACGGCACTGCGCAATGGAAAAGAGCTGGAAATTCATATAGAAGAAATTGTGCCGGGCGATATTGTTATCCTCAATGCAGGTGACATTGTGCCGGGCGATTGCCTGATTCTTGAAGAGAAAGATGTGTTTGTAGATGAAGCCATGCTTACAGGCGAGACTTTTCCGGTTGAAAAATCTGTTGCGGTATTACCTGCCGATACTGCCCTGGCACAGCGAACAAATACCGTTTGGATGGGCACACATATAGTAAGCGGCACTGCAAAAGCAGTAGTTACCTTTACCGCCAAAAACACCGAATTTGGGAAAGTGTCCGAACGGCTGAAACTAAAACCGCTTGAAACGGAATTTGAACGGGGAATTCGTCGATTTGGCTATTTCCTTGGTGAAGTCACACTGATATTGGTGGTTCTGATATTTGCCATCAATGTTTATCTCCATCGGCCTGTTCTGGAAGCTTTTCTTTTTTCATTGGCACTGGCGGTTGGCTTAACTCCACAACTATTACCCGCCATTATCAGCATCAACCTTGCTCATGGTGCCAAAAAAATGGCTGAAAAGAAAGTCATTGTAAAACGGCTTGCTTCCATCGAAAACTTCGGAAGTATGAACATAATATGTTCCGATAAAACCGGCACCCTCACCGAAGGAATTGTTCAGGTACAATCTGCCCTCGATGTAAATGGAGATGCAAGCGAAAAAGTTTTTCTGTTTGCTTATCTCAATGCTTTCTACGAAACCGGCTTCACAAACCCCATCGATCAGGCTATTCTCAATCATCGGAAGATTGATTTGAAAGAATACAAAAAACAGGATGAAATTCCCTATGATTTCCTTCGAAAACGGTTGAGTATTGCCGTTAAACAAGGCAATGAACATTTTATGGTAACAAAAGGTGCTTTGACGAATATTCTCGAGGTTTGTTCATCCGTTGAAACGAAAGAGGGTAAAGTCGTGAAAATTGCCGGCATGCAGAGTTCGATTCAGAAACACTTTGAAGAGTTTAGCAACCTGGGCTTTCGAACGTTGGGAATTGCTTACAAAAAATTGTCATCCGAAGCACTCATAAGCAAAAGCGATGAAGCGGATATGACGTTTGTTGGATTTCTCACGCTTTTTGATCCGCCAAAGGCAAACATAGCCGAAACCATAGCCAACTTGAAGAAACTTGGTATTTCACTCAAAATTATAACAGGCGATAATCATTTGGTTGCAGCCAGCCTGAGCAAAAAGATGGGACTGGCGGATAATAAAATCATTACCGGTCCGGAACTTCATAAAATGAGCGATGCCGCATTGCTCCGACAAATTAGTTCCATTGATGTTTTTGCCGAAATAGAACCCAATCAGAAAGAACGAATTATCATTGCAATGAAAAAAGCCGGCAATGTGGTCGGTTATATGGGCGATGGGATCAATGATGCTTCGGCCCTTCATGCCGCCGATGTAGGAATTTCTGTCGATACCGCGGCCGATGTTGCCAAAGATGCTGCCGAGATTGTTTTGCTTGAAAAAGATCTGAGTGTTCTGGTGGAAGGAGTTCGTGAAGGACGGACGACCTTTGCCAACACGCTGAAGTATGTGTTTATGGCCACCAGTGCTAATTTCGGTAATATGTTCAGTATGGCCGGAATTTCACTTTTTATTCCTTTTCTTCCGTTGTTGCCAAAACAAATATTGCTAACCAACCTGTTGACTGACTTCCCTGAAATGACGATTGCCACCGATAATGTGGATGATGAAATGGTGGATCATCCCCGACGCTGGGACATCAAAGCCATTCGGAAGTTTATGATTACGTTCGGTCTGGTAAGTTCCGTGTTCGACTACCTAACTTTTGGTCTGCTTTTGCTTATTCTTCACGCCAACGAGAGTCAGTTTCGTACCGGTTGGTTTATGGAATCGGTTATCTCGGCATCGATGATTGTGTTGGTTATTCGAAGTCGGAAACCTTTTTTCAAGAGCAGACCGGGGAAATATCTATTAATAGCAACGCTGTCGATTGCCGTTGTGACGATCATTTTTCCATTCACTCCACTGGGAACTATTTTCGGATTTAGTCCGCTCAGTTTAACCACTTATTTGCTTTTATTGCTGATTGTAGTACTCTATATTTTCGCTGCCGAAATCACCAAAACCATTTTTTATAAAGTGGTGAAATTTTAAATCCAAATTCTAAACGATAATTTTATAAAATAAATCAAATGAAAACAACAGGTATTATTATAATGCTGATTGGGATAGGTTTAACCATTTTCACAGCCGTTACATTTTTTACTAAAGAGAAAGTAGTTGATTTAGGGATAATTGAAGTTACCCGGAATCAACCACATTACCTCAACTGGTCACCGTTTATTGGTCTTGCGATCATGGTGATAGGCGCATTTGTTATTTTGCAAGCCAGAAAAAAACCGTAAGTAGATTTTGTTTTTTTGCCCTCTTTTAGCGGAAGTAGAAGAGAATGATAAACTTGTGCAATTCAGGTGACAAAACTAACGCTCAATCCCCAACAACTTCCACCCACATTTTGTCCCTATTTCATCCAAGTCTGCAAAATTGCACACATTGGATAGTTGAGTCTGAGCGAAGCGATGACTTCAATTCAATTGATTTTCTTTTGTTATTGTTTATCATTTAGGCAAGCCTTGTTCCTGTTTTTTTTATTTACTCATTTCCATCTCTCGTTTCTTTTTCTTTTCAGCTGCCACTTTTGCTTTATTATCAAAATAGCCTTTAAAAAGGAAATTATGTTTTGCAGCCGTCATGGTTTCATCTATGCTTTTGGTACTTTGTTTGAGATTTACAATGGTTTTTGACAGATTTTCGGCAATACCTTCATCTTGAAGTAAGCGCCCTAAAGTTCCCTTTCCACTATTTACTTTAATCATAATTTCAGCAAGTTGTTGCGTAATAATTTCTGCATTTCCTGCTGTCACGAGCAAACTTTTCATTATGGCGTCAGTTTCTACCGGTTCATTCGATTCCAGTTTCTGGCCATCTTTTGCCAAAGGAGCATCTGTAATTCCTTGTGAAATAATGATAAGTTTGTCGCCGATAATACCTTCCGAACCAATGGATACCCTGCAATCGGATTTAATAAATTGCCAGACTTCCTTTTTTATCAACATATTTATCCGAACTGTCGAATCATTGACAATACTTATATTGTCCACAGTTCCAACGTTGATTCCGGAAAACCGGATTTTATTTCCAACTTGTAATCCACTTATATTGTGAAAAGTGGATGTAAGCTTAAATACCGGATTAAAGAGATTCTTTTGTTTTCCGATAATAAATACGGCAAGAATGAATATTGTCAATCCTCCTGCAACAAAAAGTCCTAAACGGAATTTAAATTTTTGAGTGTGTGTGTCCATAATTTGGTTAATTAGTTGATTAGTTAATTGGTTGATTAGTTAATTGGTTGAGTTGATATTATTTGTGATGTGTTATTAATTAAATGGTTTATAAGTTGGTTTGAACCAGTTAACTAATTAACCATTTGACCAATTAACTATTTTACTTTTTATTTGAAAAACGCTCTGATAATCAAATCTGTTGATTTCTCAAATTTATTTAAATTCCCTTGTTCATATACTTCACCATCCTGCAACATGATAAGTCTGTCAGCCGTCATTCGGGCACATTCAATATCGTGGGTGATAATGATAGAAGAAGTTTTATATTTTTTTTGAATGTCGTTGATAAGTGAACTTATCTCGTCCGATGTTACCGGATCAAGTCCGGTAGTTGGTTCATCATAAAGCATTATCATTGGGTCAACTACAATAGTTCGTGCCAGGCTGATTCGTTTCCGCATTCCACCTGATAATTCCGATGGCATTTTATTTAAAACTTCCGGTAATCCTACATTTTCCAACGCTTCAATAATCTTTTCATCGATTTCTTTTTGTTTTAACTGCTTTTCCATTCTTTTGAGCGGAAATTCCAGGTTTTCTTTCACCGTCATGGAATCGTATAATGCACCACTTTGAAAAAGAAAACCGATTTTCTGACGAACATCGTCTAATTCTTTTCGTTTTAATGTCAACACATTCTGATCGAAAACATTAATTATTCCACTATCCGACCGTAATAAACCTACGATACATTTTATTAATACAGATTTACCGCTACCTGATTTGCCCAGAACTACCAGGTTTTCACCATCAAATAGTTTGAATGAGAGATTTTTTAAAACCTCCTGATTTCCAAATGATTTATAAAGGCCATTTATTTCAATAACCGGTTCTTTGGTACTCTTTTTTGGTGAATCTAATAATACTGATTCTGTTTGTTCTGTTTTCATTTTACCAACATATCTGTTACTTGCACTGCAATCATATCAACAATCAGCACTAACAGTGATGCCAGCACAACAGCTGAGTTTGCTGCTTTACCTACACTTTCTGTTCCGCGTCCGGCATTGTATCCTTTATAGCAACCAACTATTCCGATAACTGCCCCAAAGAAAAACGATTTTACCACAGCAGGTATAAAATCCAGAAAATCGATATTTTTAAATGCCTGCGAAAAAAACAGAACAAATGATACATCTCCTTTTATATTAGCTCCTATCCAGCTTCCAATTATGCCCAATGCATCAGCATACAGGATTAACAGCGGAATCATCAGTGTTGCAGCCCAAACCCTTGTTACAACTAAAAACCGCATTGGATGGGTGGAAGAGACTTCCATTGCTTCAATTTGTTCGGTAACTTTCATGGAACCCAATTCGGCTCCCATGCCCGAGGCAATTTTTCCGGCACAGATAAGACCTGTTATTACCGGCCCCATTTCACGAATTAATGAAATGGCAACCATACCCGGAAGCAATGTTTCGGCTCCAAAATTTGCAAGTACAGGACGGGATTGAATGGTAAGAACTAATCCCATGATGGTGCCTGTTACTGATATAAGCGGTAACGATTTATATCCAATATTGAAACATTGATGAAAAAATTCCCGTACTTCGAATTTGCGGGAAAATGTTTCTCTAATTAAGCGTGCAATAAACAAAATAACATCAGCAAAATCAGTCAGGAAATTGTGTGCTTCTTTCGTTTTTGCTAACGTTTTTTCGCTTAGCTTTATGGTGTGATGCAAAGCGATTTCTTTAGCCCTTTTAACCGGAATAATGATTTTCATTTCAGTGTCTAATTTGTTATTTGGTTTTGTTTAAATTTTTTATGTCCTAAGTCCACAAGCTGAAGGAGATGTAAATTACATTCGT
>Ga0209746_1001619_pt1 | contig 10666 bp, 7 predicted proteins | sample BarGraNGADG00211_3_FD_184496 | JGI IMG/M metagenome (GOLD analysis project Ga0209746, IMG submission 184496) | Arctic peat soil microbial communities from Barrow, Alaska - Barrow Graham LP Ref core NGADG0011-211 (SPAdes) (version 2) | ecosystem: Environmental > Terrestrial > Soil > Wetlands >...
ATAAGTCCAAAGGGAACCTGTTTACTGTTTGGGCGGCATCCGGTATGAAGGCGGCGTGAACTTGATTCAGGCTTTCATGTGCAACGTGGGAACCTGTCGTTCCGATGATAAGGGAGAAATTCAAGTGGAGGACCCACAAGAGTGAGAGTACCGATGCGGAGCACAGGGGCGGACATTAAAAAAGAAATCGAAAAAATGAAAATAACATACTGATCGGACACATTACAGGGGGTGGAGGTATAGTAGGATATGACAGTTTATGGCTTATAGTCGTGTGCTTTGTGCCTTGCTTGCTCTTTGTGTGTTGCTCAGACGTCTGAGCCTTTAACCTTAGTACTTGCTACATTTAACTGTTGCATTGTATTTTTAAAGTTGTAAGATTCGGACAGTGAAAATGGTTCTTGTTGGAAAACGGGACTGATTTCAGCCGCATAATATGAAAGTGGGGCGCGAAATGAACATTGGTGACACAGTAAAATTTAAAAAACCAGCTGACGCTGATGAGGAAAAAGCGAGGTTTATCTTAATCGAAGAGCCAAATGTCATGGGTCGGGTCAAAATCCGACTTATCTGCGATTTGAACTTTAAACCTATTGAACTTGTAGACGAGTCTGAGGTTGAACTTGCTTGAACAATAGCAGGCAATTGTATCTGTACATTTTCTGTTAAATAACAATTTTAATAACTATTACACTTCACTTAATTAAGGAGCTTTCAAGAAATGTCAATGCCTGTAATTGATTTGTTTGCGGGACCGGGTGGGCTTGGCGAAGGCTTCTCTTCCATTCGAAACATCAAAGGCGAAAAAGTATATAAGATATCCCTTTCTATTGAGAAAGACACCTCAGCTCACAAAACCCTTGAATTAAGAAGTTTCTTCAGACAATTTCCCGATGGTGAAGCTCCAGAGGAATATTATCATTTTCTAAGGCAAGAAGGGGTATCTCGTGATGACCTGTTTAACCGTTATAAAAATGAGGCAAAACATGCACAAAAAGAATCATGGCATTTTGAACTTGCTGAAAATAATTCGGAAGAAATTGATATTCGTATAAGAGAAGCTCTGCAAAATAAAAAAAAATGGATTCTTATTGGTGGTCCGCCATGTCAGGCATACTCTATTGCAGGACGTGTCAGAATGCGCGGCGCAAACCCCGAAAAATTCGAGGAAGATCATCGGCACTTTCTGTATCGCGAATATCTTAAAATACTTGCCAGACATAGACCCCCAGTTTTTGTTTTTGAAAATGTGAAAGGAATTCTATCATCAACTATTCAAGGTCACCGGATATTCGATCAGATTCTTTCCGATCTCCGTTATCCATCATCTGTTTTTCCATTATATAATGAGTCTGGAGAAACCAGATATAAAATCTTCTCCTTGGTAAAGCAGTCTCCTGACATGCAACATGAAAATCTGGTTTCAAAGGATTTTGTTGTTGAATGTGAAAAATATGGGATTCCTCAAACAAGGCATCGGGTAATCCTGTTAGGTATACGTAATGACTTCAATGCCAATATTCCTGGCATTCTCAAAGAGGGAACGCCTGTTAACATAGAGCATGTTCTAAGCGGATTGCCACACCTGAGAAGCGGTTTATCGAAGGAAACTGATAACGCCTCTCTGTGGAAAGAAAGAATATCAAAGGCACTTAGCAAAAAATGGACAAGGGTTGCAAAAAACAAGGGGGAACAAGAACTTCGCGATAAATTAATCTTTGTTTTGAAAAACATTGCTTCCCCGATTTGTGATAAGGGCAACGAGTTTATCGCCTGCGATGCCTCAGTAAAGAAAAACTTGCAGTGGTGGTTTAATGATCAGCAGCTTGGTGGTGTTTGTAACCATGTATCGAGATCCCATATGCTAAAAGATATCTATCGCTACATTTATGCAGCATCCTTTGCTGAATTGCATTATAGATCACCTAACCTTCGTGAGTATCCCGCCGACCTTCTCCACGCGCACAAAAATGTTAAATCAGGTGATTTCAATGATCGGTTTCGTGTGCAGGTCTATGGCCATCCAGCAACGACTATCACAAGCCATATTTCAAAAGATGGTCACTATTACATTCATCCTGATCCCAATCAGTGTAGAAGTTTAACAGTGCGTGAAGCTGCACGTTTGCAAACTTTTCCTGATAATTATTTTTTTTGTGGTAATCGAACACAACAATATACACAAGTAGGTAACGCAGTACCGCCATTACTTGCAAGAAAAGTTGCAGAAATAGTAAAAGATGTATTAATCCCAACTGGATCAATATAAAGCAATGGATCGAATTTCACCTGAACATCGAAGCTGGAATATGTCGCGCATTCATAGCGGCAATACAAAGCCTGAAATTATTGTCCGCTCACTTCTTCACAGGATGGGGTGCAGATTCAGACTGCATAGAAAAGATTTACCAGGCAAACCTGACATTGTGTTACCCAAGTACAGAACAGTTATATTTGTTCATGGTTGTTTTTGGCACAGACATTCTGGATGCAGGTATGCATATACCCCAAAGAGCCGTATCAATTTCTGGGAGGAAAAATTCAGCAGGAATATAGAACGTGATCATGAAGCCAAGGACAAACTGAAAATTCTGAATTGGAAAGTACTGACTATCTGGGAATGCGAAACTAGAGATATGCAGTCACTCATAACAAAACTTAAAACAATTATTATTTGATCTTGCAGGCAGGCATTTTGGGAGATATCCAACATTAGTAGATGATTAAGTTCAGGATGTTGATGAGATAATTAGGAGGAATTAGTGAGATACATTACCAATCCACCGGATGCAGCATCCCTGATGATGTCCGCGAGGAGTTTCGGCAACTACGACTTAGCCAGAGCCTTAGCAGACCTTATTGACAACAGCATAAAAGCTTCAGCGCACTCAATCGGATTGACTTGTTTTTTCAATAATGGCGAACCTGAAATCCACATAATTGATGATGGGCATGGAATGCTTCCTGATGAACTGTATGCCGCCATGCGGCCGGCAAGTCAAAATCCACTTATGGAAAGATCGCCTGATGATCTTGGCAGGTTTGGTTGGGGCATGAAGTCGGCATCATTTTCACAGTGCAGTTGCTTGACTGTCCTATCGCGGAAGAAAAAAGAAATGTCAGGTGCCTCATGGGATTTGAACGATCTGGATAATTGGAAAATGGGAATTCTTTCTGAGAAAGAAATACAGTCATTCTGTTCACCAGATCTTTTGAGCAGGGATGGTACAGAGGTTATCTGGAGTAAGTGTGATCGACTATCCGAGGACGGATCTCTGGATCAGGATCAATTTAATGATTTGATCGTTCACGCACGAAACAGATTGGCATTGATATTTCATCGGTATGTTGCTGGCGAAGTTAGAGGTAAAAGGCTCACGATAACACTGAACGGTGAACCTGTTCCAGAATATGATCCGTTTCACAGAAAACACGATGCCACTCAGCCGCTGGAGATTGAAACCCTTAAAATTTCTGGACAAGCAAAGATAATAATTCATCCGTACATTCTGCCACATTACTCCAAGCTGAAGATCTCTGAGTTAGATAAACTTGCAGGTGACGAAGGCCTTTTGAAAAATCAAGGTTTTTACGTTTATCGTAACGACCGGCTTATTATATACGGGACTTGGTTTCGGCTGGTTAAACATGGTGAGCTTTCTCAGCTGGTGAGGGTCAGTGTGGATATCCCCAATTCGCTTGACAGCATGTGGAAAATAACTGTCGATAAATCTGATGTTCAACTACCATTTGCACTAAGAAATCGTTTAAAACAGATCGTGACCGGACTAAAAAGTAGATCAGCAAGAGTTTACAGGTCAAAAGGCGGAAAAATACATGAACAAGGAAAAGTCTCTGTCTGGAAAAGATATGCAAAGGCTGGTGAGATTCGATATGAAATTAATCGAGATCATCCTTTGATAGCGACTCTTTTTCAAGGTGATTCTCCTGGACAGTATGAAATGGTGGATAGTGCATTACGAGCCATAGAGCAAAACTTCCCGGTCAATGCTTTTGGCCAGGATGTTTCCACTGGATCTAATTACATTCATCAAACAGAGGCTGATCCTCAACGTTTTAGAGACTTCCTTGCTGCTGCTATTCCTGGAATTCTCGCCGATAACAAGGGAAATATGAATGCAATGATCAAGGCAATCAAGAACGCCGAAATGTTCAGCAATAACTGGGAAATAGTTGAGGATTATTTATTGAAAGAAGGGTGGATAAGTGGCTGATAATGATAGTAAGATTGCTTATTTTCGCCTTGAGTTATCTAAAGCACCTCTGGTTACTCGTGAGCTGATTCGAGAGACTGTTGAAAGTGGACCGTGGCCATTTTCTGATGAAGGTAAAGAGGAAATCATAAGGTACTTTGAACACACTTTTGACATTACTCAGACAATTGGTTCAGCGCTTAAAAGTGTAGATTTCAGACCGTGGCTTGAAAAAAGAAAACAGCAGGGGATCGACTTTTTTTACTGGAATCGCCTGAAACGGTATTATTTGGAGAAAGGCGTTTTGCCGCCGAATGTAGTAGCCACTCTTGATATAGATACAGATGAGATTCTCGATTACTCAGGCAATCCTGAGACCGAAGAGTCTTGGCCGCGTCGCGGAATGGTAATGGGTCACGTCCAGTCTGGAAAAACCACGAACTATTCTGCCTTGATCTGTAAAGCCGCTGATGCTGGTTACAAAATCATTATTCTGCTTGCTGGCATAACTAATATACTCAGGCAACAAACTCAGGAACGGTTAGATGAGGCATTTATCGGGAAAAAATCCGTTTTCCAGGCAATAGCTCAAGAGCCGCTATCGATTATTAATTACGCTGACCGGAGAAGATTTCCCGCTTACGGAACATCAAGGGACAGGGATTTTTTAAAAGCTGCTGCGTCGACTTATGGTGTCAGTCTTTCATCTCTGAATGAACCCATCATTTTCGTTACTAAAAAGAACAAGACGACTCTGGGGAGGTTACGCGACTGGTTGAAAGAACAAAATTTAACCAATAAGATAAATGATCCTTTGCTTCTGATTGATGACGAGGCTGACAATGCGTCTATAAATACGGATGCCGATCCAAAACGCGTGACAGCAATAAATGGGGCGATTCGCGAAATACTGGCTCTATTCAATCGATCAACCTATATAGGGTACACTGCTACACCGTTTGCAAATATTTTTATTGATCCTGAGTCAGAGCATGAGATGCTCGAAGATGACCTTTTCCCGCGTCACTTCATAAAGGCACTGGAACCACCGTCAAATTATGCAGGTGCCACACGTATTTTCCAAGCAAGTGGTGATCTGCGGTCACCAATGGTACGGACTGTTGACGACTTCAATGACATCCTGCCTCTTAAACACAAACGTGACCATAATATAAGTGTTCTGCCCGGAACGCTTTCCGAAGCGATAAGAGTTTTTATCCTTACAAGAGGAATCCGTGTTCTCAGGGGTGACGCGAATAAAAGCTGCTCAATGATGATCAACATCAGTCGCTTCAACGACGTACAGGAATTAATTTACGGGCTTGTTTACCAGTATCTGGATTTACTAAAAAACTCAATTATCGTAAATTCTGGATTAGGTGTAAATGCTGCGCAGGATATAAATATTCGTGAGCTTAGGTCCACGTATGAAAAAGAGTTTTTATCCTGTGGCTTTTCGTTTTTGGAGATTCTTAAAATTCTCCCAAGTGCAGTTTCCAGTATAACGGTTAGAACCGTAAACATGCGTGGAGGTGTACTTGACTATTCGCAGCATAAAGATACCGGACTTCAGATTATCGCGATAGGAGGCTTAGCATTATCGAGAGGGCTCACTCTGGAAGGTCTGACTGTTTCCTACATACTTCGCAATGCCTCTGCCTCTGATACGCTGATGCAGATGGCAAGGTGGTTTGGTTTTAGATCGGGATATGAAGATATCTGCCGTCTGTATCTGCCAGAACAGTCATATGATCATTATGAGTTCATTACCGATGCTATCGAGGAATTAAGGTCTGAGATCAACCGTATGAAGCAGCTTCGTTTGACACCGATTGACTATGGATTGCGCGTCAGGCACGATCCTACTGCAATAAGAATTACTGCTGCAAACAAGATGAGAAGTGCGACTAAGATGACCGTTGCTCAGGATTACTCTGGCCGACATCTGGAAGGATATGTACTATGTAACGATGATGCTATAAATAAGAACAATCTCAAGCAAGTTCAAAAATTAATAGTGAATCTCGGAGCGTCAAAAGAAACAGAGGGAGAAACGCTTCTGTGGAGAGACATTGATGGGTCAATTATTTATCAGCTGCTGCAGGAGTTTCAATTCAGTGAGCGTCATCCTGCTCTGGGTCCTATAACTGGTAATCGATCTCTTTTCCTGGATTATTTTTCAGACCGTTTAAACGCAGATTTAGCAAAATGGGATGTCGCGCTCCCGTTACTAAGCAAACAAGGCAGAGAATCGGTGGATCTCATAGAAGGGCAAAAAATATTTGTTAGAAGGCACACAGAGGGTGTAATTGATAAAGGAGCTTATAAGGTAACTCGTAAGAATAAGGTTGCTAACCCCAGAGACGAAAGGATTGGACTTAATAATACTGAAAAAAATCTAGCAGAAACTGAAATTAAAGATGGTAATTGTGAAAGGGGCAGTTGCGCATATAGTCTCCAGAGAAAAAAACCACTTCTTCTAATTCACGCTTTCTACGGTGGCGTTAAAGTAAAAAGTGAACCATTACTTATTACAGGTACAATTGTATCATTAAGTTTCTGTCTGCCAGTCACCTCTGTTACGCCCGTTGAGCGATGGTATCAGGTGAATAAGGTGTATCGAGATCAGACTCTAGAAATGGGCATAGAGCCGGATGACGATGAGCAGGCCACTGAAGAGGTTGTTTATGAATGATAATTGGCAAAATATTCAATCGAGTGATCATCCCGATGACCTTCGCATGCGCAGGGTCGATCCTGCACATCCAATGGATTTCTTTTACGGCAAAGATTACCAAGGCAACTATATGTTCACTTTCCGTGGAAAAATCGCAGGTGAAAAACTACCAAAACCAACACGCTTAGCAGGGATCGATATCACACTTGTGGAACGCGAGAATGGTATCTGGGAGCTTTTTATGCGCCTTATCGATTCTACACAGGTGGATATCTTTAAGGCTCTATGCACAAATCTGATGTCAGCCACTAGAAACCTTAAGCGCAGTCAGGATGGTGCCGGAATACAAATCATACTTAACAGGCTTAAGCGCTGGCAGGAACTGCTTAAAGCAAGAAAGGAAAAACTGCTGTCCCAAAGCCAGATCATAGGTCTGTTTGGTGAACTGCTTTTTTTGAAAGAGTTTTTGCTCACACGACTGTCTCCGATGGACGCTCTGATGGTTTGGAGGGGGCCATATGGTGACGAGCAGGATTTTCTGATTGGCAGCTGGATGATTGAGGTCAAAACCCAACTTATCAGTTCAGATCGTAAACTGCACATCTCCTCGGTCGACCAGCTGGATATAACATCTGGACAAATATTAATCTGTTATCAAACCCTTGAAATAGCGGGGGATAAAGATATTGCGGTTCATTCACTGAATTCTCTTGTAGATGAATTAATGGATTTATTTAATCCAGAGCATAGTGAAGTAACGGATATGCTGCAGGCGATTCTGATTGAGTTTGGTTATATACGGCGGGAAGAGTACGACGATGTTCGATGGATTTTGCACGAACGAGCATATTACCACGTCACTGATGAGTTCCCCGCACTCAGAGCCACAATGCTGCCCATTGGCGTGGAAGACGTAAGATACAGCATAAAAGTTGAAGCATGTACACCGTTTATCGTAGAGGAAAGTGAAATTATCAGTTGGGTATTTGGAGCAGATAAATAATCTAGAGGTGTGAGACATGGACGATCTTAAAACCGCATTCGATGATTTTCGGGATGATCTCACCAGAGAAGTGCATGCTTTAGGTGAACCTGAGCAGGAATGTTTTTTTCGGCGTTATTCTCAGATTGCTGCTGATAATGGTGACTGTATAGATTTGGAATATACTCCTGTACGCAAAGAAGGAGTATTAGGTCACCAAATTGATGGTTACGCTCTTGATGCTGAACGAGGTGAACTGTATCTTGCAATCTGCGATTTTAGAGCAGACGAAGAGCTACAGACGCTGAATCAAGGTCAAATTGATAGTCTTTACAAAAGCGCTGAACGTTTCCTTAAATCCGCACAGAGGCCTGATATTATTAATAGTCTGGAGGAAACCAGCCCCGCTTTTCAAGCTGCATATCCCATCTACAATCGATATAGCCTTATAAAGCGGGTTCGTGTCATCATCTTTTCAAACGCTCGCTTCGTTGCCAGGAAGAAAAGTATCAGTTCAAAAGAAATTTCTGGCAAGACTTTCACTTATAATCTGCTTGATTTTACGCGATACGCTGAAATCCTTGGTTCCAGAAACGGATCAGAACCAATTGAGATAGACCTTTTAGAAATGAATGGATCGCCGCTTCCGTGCCTGAATGCATACACGGGCAGCAGCGGCTTTGCTTCCTATCTTGTCGTAATGCCCGGTGAATTACTTGCTAAGATTTATGGACTTTATGGTCCACGCCTACTGGAACAAAACGTTCGGACTTTTCTGCAGGCTAAAACCAAAGTTAATAAAGGCATTATTACAACTCTTGATCAATCACCGGAGATGTTTTTTGCATATAATAATGGTCTCACGGCTACGGCATCGGGTATAGAAATGATGGAGCTTCCTGGAGGCATGCCCGCAATCAGCTTGCTCAGAAACCTCCAGATTGTCAATGGTGGGCAGACAACCGCATCAATACTATATGCTAAAGACAATAAGAATGCAGATCTCCAACAGGTTTTTGTCCAGATGAAACTATCTGTATTAGCTGATGACTTGATCGAAAAATATGTTCCCAAAATATCCAGATATGCTAATACGCAGAATAAGGTCAGTGACGCTGATTTTTTCTCAACTCATCCATTCCACATAGAACTTGAAAAAATATCGAGAAGACTTTCTTCTCCACAGAAAGCAGGCTCTTTAACGACGACAAAATGGTTCTATGAAAGGGCAAGAGGGCAATACAAGGATAAGTGTGCATACGGTACCGCTTCGAATAAGAAAAAATTCGAAGCTGAGTTTCCAAAAGAGCAAAAGATTGACAAGACGGATCTTGCTAAATACGAATTGTCATTTGATTGTCAACCGCATATTGTTAGCCGTCATGGTCAGAAATGCTTTATGCGCTTTGCCGAAAAAATTGATGAGGCCTGGAAAGTTAATCCAGATAATTTCAACGAAGGATATTTTAAGGAGTCAGTCGCCAAGGCACTTGTTTTTCTTTGGACAGATAATATGGTTGCTCGTTCCGAATGGTACAAGGAGAATCGAGCATATAAAGCTCAAATCGTAACCTACACAATTGCGTGGCTTGTCAACCATGCAAACAAAACTGGAGGATTAAGTATTGATTTACAACAGATATGGAATAAGCAGGATCTCTCGGATGGATTGAAAAAAACTCTTGAAATCGTTGCGCCCGTTATTGCTAAAAAAATAAATGATGCACCACCAAATGTTAAGAATGTAGGTGAATATTGTAAACTCCAGGCATGTTGGTTTGCCGTATCTGATTTGCAAATTAATTTGCCGGTGGATTTCAAGAACGCTTTAATCGAGAATACGGAAATAAAACAGCAAAAAAAAGACGAAATCAAAATAAAAAAAATCGATAATGAGATTGAGTTTGAAAAATATCTAGCAGAATTGTTTCCACATTTAGACGAAATAAGAAGTTTTGCAGATGCGAATAAACTTTTGACGCCAAAGTCGAACGACGCATTGACTAAACTTGCTTCCGGCCAAATAAATATGAATTTTGCTCAGAAGGATGCTCTCAAAAAGTTGTTTGCCCAAATGGCAGAAGAGGGCTATGAATTTCCTTAAGAAAATATGAAATCTGGGTACAACACACTGGACACATATTCAGCTTCATTGAGGACAAGTCTGCAATGATTACTCTTGCGTATCACAGAAGGAATGCTGCTAAAAAAGCGCATGAACCACAATCTCGACTTCAATAAATAATGGGTAATTTCTCAGTACAGTCAAGGGCATTGGTAAGTAGATGAAGCACACAGAATCAAATATCCATTAAAAAAGAGTATTTTTAAGAAATCGTATATAAAGGAAACATTTTATTTTAGAGAAATTTGGTGAATATTCAGATTTCCTGTACTTAGTACAGGGAGTCAAAACAGGGGTCAAAAGTCTGTAAGGATTAGCTCTACGAAGGCAAGGATTGGGTGTTTTGAGGCAAGGATTTTACCTGCTTTTGGTTTTAAACTTTTTTGATAAATATCTTGAAAAGCAATTTTTAGTAAAAAATCCGTAAAAATCTAGACAAAAACCGCAGAAATTATTTTTAAGAAATCGTCAATTATCTTAAAAATACCGTTTTTTTAAGAAAATATTTTTCTATCGCAGACACTTATTTACAGCTTTAGTTTACGTAAAACGATAGTTGTTTATTATTGTCATCACCGGCTTAATTCGGAGCCAGTTTCAACGGGATAAAAGGGAGCCATTGCCACCGATCTTGTAGGGCCAAGTTTTATTAATTTTATTCTTGAATA
>Ga0209746_1001620_pt1 | contig 10649 bp, 9 predicted proteins | sample BarGraNGADG00211_3_FD_184496 | JGI IMG/M metagenome (GOLD analysis project Ga0209746, IMG submission 184496) | Arctic peat soil microbial communities from Barrow, Alaska - Barrow Graham LP Ref core NGADG0011-211 (SPAdes) (version 2) | ecosystem: Environmental > Terrestrial > Soil > Wetlands >...
CGACAAGGACAACACCACGATCGTAAGCGGTAAGGGCAAGAAATCGGATATCAATGGAAGAGTGAACCAGATCAAAGCACAGATCGGTACCACAACTTCCGATTATGATAAGGAGAAATTACAGGAACGCCTGGCTAAACTGGCCGGTGGAGTTGCCGTGATCTACGTAGGTGCAGCCAGTGAAGTTGAAATGAAGGAAAAGAAAGACCGTTTTGATGATGCACTTCATGCAACACGTGCCGCTATCGAAGAGGGAATCATCCCCGGCGGTGGTGTCGGATATATCCGTGCCATTTCTGCGCTCGAAAAGATGAAAGGCGACAATGACGATGAAACAACCGGTATTATGATCATTAAAAGAGCACTGGAAGAGCCGTTACGCCAGATCGTCGAAAATGCAGGCCTGGACGGTGCAGTTGTTGCACAGAAGGTGAAAGAAGGGAAAGACGATTACGGTTACAACGTCCGCACTGAAAAATATGAAAACTTATTCAAATCCGGTGTGATCGATCCGACCAAGGTGGCCCGCGTAGCGCTTGAAAACGCAGCCTCCATCGCCGGAATGTTGCTGACCACTGAATGTGTTCTTGCAACCCATAAGGAAGAAAAAGAATCCAAAATGCCGATGGGTGGCCCTGGTGGTTACGGTGGAGGAATGGGTGATATGTATTAATCATTTTTTTACTTTACTTGAAAAGACCCCGGTTCCTCCGGGGTTTTTTGTTTGTCTTAACCACTCATTTCAGTGTTCGCAGCACTGGACGGATATAAAGGCTTACCGGTTAATAAGTTCCTGCAATAAAGGCAGAAATATTTCGTAATTAATGATAATATTGTGTCCTCATTTTCCAAGAAAAGGCTGTATGAACCGTATAATCAATGTTTTATTTTTCTTTCTCCTAACAGGGATTTGCTATTCACAAACAAATCCACCAGCTTCTAAACTCCCCGTTGATCCTGATACGAAACTGATCCAGTACAGGGAAACAGTCACCCAGGATGGAACCAAAGATGTACTCTATGACCGCGGCGCTGAATGGCTCCGTTCATACTATCTGAACCCGGGCAGTGTTACGAAAGTCCAGGATAAGGTGAACGGGAAGATCGAAGGAACCGGCCGGTTGCGGCTTTATTTTTTTGATTCCAACAATACCCGGGCAGACGCAGGAATGGTCTATTATGATCTTCACCTTGAATTCAAAGAGAGCAAATATCGGTATACTCTGACAAATTTTACCCTCAAAGGCACATCCAGAATCCCACTTGAAAAATGGCTGAACAAAAATGACCCTGCCTACAACCCGCAGATGGAAAACTACCTTTACCAGGTGGATACCACCATGCAGAACCTGGTTGTCAAGTTGAAAGAAGGCATGAAGCCAAAAGTGATAAAGAAAGATGAATGGTAGAAAAAGCAGATATCCGTTCCCTTTCCCTTGCGGAAATTGAGAATTTCTTCCGCGAAAAAAATGAAAAACCTTTCCGTGCAAGACAGGTATATGAATGGATCTGGAAAAAGACCTGTCGTTCCTTCGATGAAATGACCAACCTTTCCAGGGAGAACCGTCAACTGCTTACCGCACATTTTTGTTTTCCGGTTTTACAGGAAGAGAAAGAACTCCATGATCCTGACGGGACGGTGAAATTTACTTTCCGTCTTCCCGATCATTAGTTGGTTGAAAGTGTCCTGATCCCTGCAGATAACCGCACCACCGCGTGTATTTCTTCGCAGGCAGGCTGTGCATTGGCCTGCCGGTTTTGCGCTACCGGGATGCTGGGATTCCGGAGAAACCTTTCTTTCACCGAGATATTCGACCAGGTCGTGTTGCTCAACCGCCAGTCGGAGAAGTACTATGGCAAGCCCTTGTCAAATATCGTTTATATGGGCATGGGCGAACCACTGATGAACTATGAGGAGGTGCTGAAGTCCATCGAAAAAATCACTTCGGAAGAATCGCTCGGGATGTCGCCGCAACGAATCACGGTTTCAAGTGTCGGAATACCGGCCATGATCCGAAAGATGGCGGACGACAAGGTACGGTTTCATTTTGCATTGTCGTTGCATGCAGCAACAAATGCTAAAAGGGACCAGCTCATCCCCATCAATAAAAAACATCCATTACAGGAACTGACAGAAGCGCTGAAATATTACCATGCAAAGACCGGCAAGCGCTTCACCATCGAGTACATCCTTTTCAAGGACTTTAACGACAGCCTTGAAGACGCAAAGGATCTGGCTGTCTTCTGCAAAAGTTTCCCGGTAAAGATCAACCTCATCGGTTATAACGCTATAGAGAAAAGCAGGTTTTCGCAGAGCACTCCTGAAAAAACCCGGGCCTTCAGGGAATTCCTGGAGAATAAAAACATGGTCATCAATGCCAGGAAAAGCCGGGGTACAAATATCGATGCTGCCTGTGGCCAATTGGCCCTTAGCGATACCATAAACCGGCAGAATGAAAAAACGAATTTTCCGAAAAAATGAATCATTATGGAAAAACAAGATCTGGAATTTAGAGGAAACATTGTTGATGTGGTTGGCGAGAGGATCTTCAAAGGTATTGTCACCGTGAGGGATTCGAAGATCGCAGCGATAAGGGAGGAGGATAACGAAGAAAATGTGTATATCCTTCCTGGTCTCATCGATGCCCATATCCACATCGAAAGCTCCATGCTGGTTCCCTCCGAATTTGCAAGGTTGGCAGTGGTGCATGGAACCATTGGTACAGTATCCGATCCGCATGAGATCGCCAATGTTTTGGGGATGAACGGAGTTAGGTTCATGATCGAAAACGGGAAAAAGGTACCCTTTAAATTTTATTTTGGAGCATCTTCCTGCATTCCGGCCACCGGCTTTGAGACAGCCGGCGGCAGTCTGGGTCTTGCGGAGCTTGATGAATTACTGAAATCGGATGATATCCTGTACCTTTCTGAGATGATGAATTTTCCGGGCGTTGTGAATGGAGATGAAGAAGTTGCACAAAAACTTGCATTGGCAAAAAAGTACGGTAAACCGGTGGATGGGCATGCACCTGGCCTGAGGGGTGAACTTGCTGAAAAATATGTTCAGGCCGGTATCACTACTGATCATGAATGCTACACCATGGAGGAAGCCGTTGAAAAGATCCGGTATGGCATGAAGATTTTGATCAGGGAAGGAAGCGCTGCCAAAAATTTTGAAGCGCTGGCAGGCCTGATAGCAGAATATCCCGAAATGGTCATGCTTTGTTCCGACGACAAGCACCCCAATGACCTGGTTTCGGGTCACATCAACCAGCTGGTGAAAAGAGCTTTCAGCCTGGGTTATGACAAAATGAAGGTGCTCCGGTGTGCCACATTCAACCCGGTAAAGCACTATCACCTGGACGTAGGTTTGCTTCAGCAAGGAGATGCTGCCGATTTCATCCTTGTGGATGACCTAGAGAATTTTACCATCCTCGCAACCTATATCAATGGCCGGAAAGTGGCTGAGGCTGGAAAAACATTGATCCCCTCTGTTACCGTATCTCCGGTAAATCAGTTTCATGCAAAACCGGTAAAAAGTGAAGATATTATTGTAAGGCCCGGGGGGAACAAGATTAGGGTTATGAAAGCCATCGACGGACAACTGGTGACGGGGGAGCTAATCGTCAACGCCCGGGCCGAAAATAACGAAGTCAAAACGGATCTTAAAAACGACGTCCTGAAGATTGTAGTAATAAACCGGTATTTTCTTGCGCCCCCGGCCATCGGGTTCGTCCAGGGCTTTGGCTTAAAATCGGGCGCAATCGCATCTTGCGTTGCCCATGACAGCCATAATATTATAGCGGTTGGAACCGATGATGAATCCATCGTGGCAGCAATCAACGCCATCGTCAGTTCGCAGGGAGGAATTTCCGTAGCTTCCGGGGATGAACTACTCGTTTTACCATTACCAGTTGCCGGGATCATGTCGGATGAGGATGGATATAAAGTGGCAGAGCTTTATCATATCCTGGATGAAAAGGTGAGAAAAAAGTTGAAAAGTTCTCTGAAAGCGCCTTTCATGACCTTATCATTTATGGCACTGCTGGTAATCCCCGACCTTAAGCTCAGCGATAAAGGATTGTTTGATGGGAAAAAGTATTCATTTACTGAGCTTTTTGTAAAATAATTTAATATATCTACATATTTATTTTTATCTGATCTTTTTATTATATTTGCATCTTACTTTAATTGTTAAATAATTAACAACCGCAACTAACTCACATCCCCAATGAAAAAAGTAACATTAGACGTCGAGAAACTCGAACTGGCTGCTAGTAAATTAAGAGCAATTGCTCATCCCATGAGAATTGCCATCATTGATTTGCTTACTGTAAATCCTAAAATGACTGTTACCGAGATTTATGAATATCTGAATCTTGAACAGGCTTCTGCTTCTCATCATCTGAACATTTTGAAGAACAAAGGATTGCTTGACTCAAAAAGAGACGGGAAGATGATCTACTATTCCCTGAAATTTGAACATCTAACAGAAGTGATTGACTGTATCAATCGCTGCAGCGTTAACTAAAAGCAATCACTTTAGAGTTCCCAGGATTCGTCAATATCCCAGTTGGCGCGGACTTCGATTATTTTTTGGTAATACTGAACTTTTTCAGGCTGGAGTTTCCTGGAAAAGTTTCCTGTATCCCATCGGCCATTCCGGTTGCGGTCGAAGATGGCTTTGATTTTGTATTTTCCAGGGAAGAGATACTCAAATTTCACTTTTCCGGATGCGGAAATTATTTTCTGTTCCAAAACGGTTTCTTTTTCATCCAGGAGTTGTATAAGATAATCGGAAGGAACTTTGATGCTGAGCGTCATCTGGATTGATCCGAAATCCCTGAGGGAATGGGTTCGGAAAGAAACAAGCAGTGAATCATTCGAACGGCCGTTGATAGACCGGAAGATCGAATCGGGGATGATCAGTCTGTAAGGGCGATCTTCTTTCCATTTGTAAGAAATCCGAAGTTTCCTTTTGAGTGAATCTGCAAAAGCCAGTTTTGGTCTTATGGTATCTTTGCCGTCCACCAGCAGGATCCTGGAAAGATCCTGTCCAGATAATGGGTAGGAAAAAATGATCATGGGATCTCTTTTGAACTGATTAAGCCGGGCATCAGGCATATTAATGGTTAGTTGCAACTTCATCACTGGTGCAGCGCCTTTATCTCCTTTTCTTTTTTTCGGATTCTTCTTTTTAAGGTTGATCCTGGCGGTATCAAGGGTTTTATCCTTATCGACCAAACGAAGCATAAGAGAATCTTTCTCAGTGTTTTTTAACCACAAATAAACAGAATCCCTGGTGAAATTGAATTCCGGTATCATCCACCCTGAGACGGCAGGGAGATTCAACGGGATGAATTCCGGCTTCACTACAGGAAACCGGTAAAAGATCCCGACCTGGCTTTCATTGACCATATCGGCTTTAAGGATTTTTTGAATGGAATCAGATTCTTCAAACAGCAGTAAAGTATGAGCCGGTGTTGGTTGCTTTTTGATCCCGCCAGTATCTTTTTTCGAGATGAGTGAGTCACTCTTTGCGATGGAATCTTTTTTCAGGATTTCGGGTATAGGAGGCATGACATAGATCCCTTTTACAAGACTGTCGCAGAAAGCGACTTTTTCATTTGGCAGGTTAAAAATGTTGTCACCGTTCATGTCCTTCAAGGCGAACAATAGTAACGGTACATCTCTCAGGTTCCTGAAAGTGAATTCGCCGGTCTCATTGGTTTTCGCCATGTAATAAGGCTTTACATGAAGCGGGAGAGAATCGAGGGGAAGGGTGTCATTTTCGTTAATATAAAGCATAGCAACCACATCTTTCTGCGGAACCTGGTCGAATGCATTGATGATCCTTCCCGACAGGCTCAGTGAGTCGATGTAGGAACCGGTTGAAAAAGTATAGGCGAAATCATGCAGAACATTGTTTTCCGTCAGGTCTGAAATGGCATCCCCGAATCTGATGGAATAGGTCGTATTGGATTTCAGAGTGTCGGCCAGCTTGATGAGGATGGATTTTCCACGCAGCCGTATATCGGTATGAGGCAGTTTTGGCGGGGCAATATTGATCTGGTTGTTCTGGTCCTTCAGTTGAATGTATTCATTGAACGTGATACGGATATCTTTTTTATGAAAATGGGTGGTTAATAAAGGCGGGTCACATTCGGCCACCTTGGGCGGTGTAATATCTTTTGGGCCTCCTTCAGGAGTAACCGGATTGGCACAACGGCATAGGAAGATCAGGAAAAAAAAACCGTAAAGAAAAGAACATTTCGATCGGATCACCTTGACAGGATTTGGTTTTAGGGAATGCCCGCCCAAATTTACCAAGGGTTTTTGTATAAATAAGCCAATTTTTATTATTTTTACACAGAAAATTCACAATTATCAGGAGAATATAGGGTAACAACCAATCTGAACTTTTATGTCAGGGCACAATAAATGGTCAACCATTAAACGAAAAAAGGGTGCTTTAGATGCAAAGCGCTCCAAGATTTTTTCCAAAATCATTAAGGATATCACCATTTCCGTGAAGGAAAATGGTCCCGACCCGGAACACAACCCGCGCTTGCGGCTTGCCATCGCCAATGCAAAAGGGGCCAGTATGCCGAAGGAGACGATCCAGCGTGCCATCAACAAAGGAGCTGACAAAGACGCCGCTGCCTTGCTGGAGACTACCTATGAAGGAAAAGGCCCTCACGGGATTGCCATCTTTGTGGACGCCACTACGGATAATATTCAGCGAACCGTCAGCAATGTAAGGGCTTATTTTAACAAACACGGCGGTGAACTTGGTAAAAATGGTTCGCTGAACTATCTTTTTGACCGTAAGGGGATCTTTGTAATCCCCAAAGGAGAATTGAACCCGGAAGAATTTGAAATGGAAGTCATTGATGCCGGCGCCGAAGATATTGTTCTGGAAGAAGATATGTTTACCATCGCGACGGCGATGGAGGACTTCGGGAACATGATGAAAAAACTTGAGCAATTGAACATTGAGCCTGAAAGTGCTTCTTTACAACGCATCCCTAAAACCACAGAAACACTGGATATTGATTCGGCAAGAAAAGTATTAAAGCTGATCGATATCATTGAAGAAGATGAAGATGTTCAGAATGTTTACCACAACCTCACCTTGACGGATGAGTTGATGGAAGAGTTGTAATTGGTGTTTAGGGAAATAAAAAAAGGCTGAATCCTGATGGGTCAGCCTTTTTTTTGGAAACTTCGTTAGACCAGGCAAATAAACTGAACCAGGTTAACATTCTTTGGAAGGGCCAGTTTCTTCCGGAGGCGGATACGGGAAATTTCCGTACTTGGCGCCGTGATCTTAAGGATCTGTGAAATTTCCTTGGTGCTGAGATTCATGCGCAGCAGAGCACACACCTTATGATCGTTGGGTGTAAGTTGCGGGAACTTTTCACGCAAACGGTCGAAGAACCCGGGATGGATCTTCTCAAAGTGAGCTTTAATCCGGTACCAGTCGTTCTCAAATTTTACATTCTCATCGATGGTTTTCAGGATTTTAACAAAATCACTTTTTAAAATGGCTTTTCCTTTTCTGAGGTACCGGTTCACGTCTTTCCGGATCAACCCGATGATCTTATTTTTCTGGGAAATGAAAATGGAAGAAGTGGCAAGTTCGCGGTTGATGAGATCCATTTCTATTTGTTGTTTCTGCTTGTGCAACTGGTTAACTTTGTGTTCTGCCTTGATTTTTTCCTGCAAACGCATCTCAGTCTCTTTTTCCGCTCTTTTTCGTTGTTCCACTTCCTTCTGAAGGTCTGCGATGGCTTTTGCCTGCGAAAGTTCAAGGGTACGCTGGTAGTTGGAAAGTTCAATGGTCATCTGCAACCGATCGATGTCAACCGGCTTGAAGACATATGCGTAGGGTTTGATCGCAAAGGATTTGTTGAATGTTTCCCTTTTATCCATGGATGTAAGAAAAATGATACCGCAATGGTGTTTTTCCGTGAGGATTTTTGCTGCCTCAATTCCATCCATTTCCCCTGCGAGTTTGATATCCATAAGGATGATATCCGGTAGCTTGCTACCAGCTGCAAGTGCATTGATCGATTCGATTGCCTTTTCCCCTTTTCCATCCATTCCCAGCACATCATAACCGAACTCGGTAAGGCGGTTTTTCAAATCATTGGCGATGATGATCTCATCCTCGACAATGTACAATTTTATTTTTCCCATTTTTTTCTTTTTTAAGTTATGGAATTCAATGAACCTTTTTTTAAGAAGAATATTTAAAATTTAAGATCAGAATCTGTGACAATATTATAGGTGTCGATGGCGATAACCAGTTCCTCGTTAGTGGGCATCACCATGGCGAGTATTTTTGATCCCGGGCGGGTAACGATTAATTCTTTGCCCTTCAGCAATGAATTACGTTCATTATCATAATCAATACCCATGAATTCAAGTCCTTCCAGGATCTTACGGCGTGTTTCGATATCATTTTCCCCGATACCACCGGTGAATATAATAAGATCGACGCCTCCCATCGCGGCAGCATAGGCCCCGATGTATTTTTTGACCCGATAGGCAAACATGTCAAGTGCAAGGCGGCAGCGTACATTTCCTTTTTCAGCGGCTGTCTCAACATCACGCATATCGTAGGATATCCCGGAGATCCCCAACACCCCGCTCTTTTTATTGAAGAGGTTATTCGTTTCTTTCATGCTCAGGTTATCCTTTTCTGCAAGATAAAGCAGTACTCCAAGGTCAACATCCCCGCTTCGGGTGCCCATCATCAGTCCTTCCACCGGAGTAAATCCCATGGAAGTGTCGATCGATTGCCCTTTCTTGATAGCGGCCACCGAAGATCCGTTCCCAAGATGACAGGTTATGATATTGATATTATAAAAATCTCTGCCAAGGTAACGGCATGCTTTCTGGCTGACGAATTTATGAGAAGTGCCGTGAAAGCCATACCTTCTTACTTTATACTTTTCATAGAGTTCATAAGGAACCGGATAAAGATAAGAGTAGGGAGGCATGGTTTGATGGAACGAGGTATCAAATACGGCGACCTGCGGAACATGGGGCAGGATGGCTTCAATGGATAAAATTCCTTTGAGGTTGGCGGGATTATGCAGCGGCGCCATCTCAATGCATTTTTCTATATCCTTTTTAACGTTGGCCGTGATTTTTACACTGGTCTTGAAATTTTCTCCTCCGTGAGCAACCCGGTGCCCCACCGCAGCAATTTCGCTTTCATCCTGGATGACGCCAATCTCGGGATCCTTAAGCGTTCTGAGGATGAGGTTGATGCCAACCTGGTGGTCAGGTACGAACTGGGTGGTTTGATACTTGTCTTTTCCCGGAACCTGGTGAGTAAGCAAACTGCTCTCCAGCCCAATCCTGTCCAGTAATCCTTTGGCGAGCAGTTCATATTCTTTGCTCATGTCAATGAGCTGATACTTGATAGAAGAACTTCCGCAATTCAATACTAGGATTTTCATAGCTTCAATGCTATCAGTTAGTTATTATGTCGAGTGAATGATTTAGTTCTGTGGCCATGAACGCAATTGTTAGGGCATACAAATGTAGAAAAAAAGAGTGTTGATTCCAAATTCCGGAATAAAAAATTATTTATAATCAATTCAGAAGGATAAGAAGGTCGACCACAGCGATAGGATTTATTGTTCCGGCTTAATATCATCCTGTTAGGGCATAAAACGAATTTTATTTGGAATCAATTAAAATATAAGGCAGATGATTCATGAACCATCATATATCGTATTTTTGATTTCCGATCAATTATTTCCTCATGGCACTGATAAATTCTGTTCTTTCCTGGCTGATGAAACAGAGAATCCATCAGATGGAGCTCTTCATGAAGTACCCTCATGAAGTACAGTTTGATTGGTTCATCCAATTGCTAAACCAGGCAAAAAATACCGAATGGGGACGCATTTACGATTTTAAATCCATTAAACGGCCGGAAGAATTCAAGGCACGGGTCCCGCTTAACGATTATGAAACGATGAAACCTTATATTTTAAGATTGCGTAAAGGGGAGCAGAATATCTTATGGCCTTCAGAAATCAAATGGTTCGCAAAATCATCCGGAACCACCTGCGAAAAAAGCAAATTCATTCCCGTAAGTGAAGAAGCCCTCGAAGAATGTCATTTTAAAGGGGGAAAAGACTTGCTTTCAATCTATTTCAACAACCATCCTGACGCACTGCTTTTCGATGGGAAAGGCATTGCTATGGGTGGAAGCAGCCAGGTTACTGAGATCAATGCTGAGTCTTTCTATTATGAAGGTGATCTTTCAGCGATCATTATCCAGAACTTGCCTTTTTGGGTGGAATTCAGGCGAACACCCAATCTTTCCATTGCCCTGATGGATGAATGGGAGAACAAGATTGAGAAAATGGCCGTCGCCACGATCAACCATGATGTTACAAGTGCATCCGGCGTTCCTTCCTGGACCCTGTTATTGTTCAGAAGAGTGCTGGAGATAACCGGAAAATCAAACATTCTTGAAGTCTGGCCGCGATTTGAGTTGTTTATCCACGGAGGGGTGAATTTTGTTCCATACCGGGAACAATTCAATCAACTTCTGCCATCCACTAAGGTGAATTACATTGAAACCTACAATGCCTCCGAAGGGTTTTTTGGGATCCAGGACC
>Ga0209746_1001621_pt1 | contig 10647 bp, 9 predicted proteins | sample BarGraNGADG00211_3_FD_184496 | JGI IMG/M metagenome (GOLD analysis project Ga0209746, IMG submission 184496) | Arctic peat soil microbial communities from Barrow, Alaska - Barrow Graham LP Ref core NGADG0011-211 (SPAdes) (version 2) | ecosystem: Environmental > Terrestrial > Soil > Wetlands >...
CAGTGCAGCACGCATCAAATAGGGTACCATTTCTCGGTTACCACCAGTAGAAGTTCCTTGACCACCCGGTTTTTGAACGGAATGTGTAGCGTCGAAAACAATCGGAAAACCATAATTGCGCATTTCCACCAATCCGGTCATATCAACTACCAAATTGTTGTAACCAAAGCTTGATCCGCGTTCGCAAAGTAATATGTTTTCGTTACCTGCATCACGTAATTTATCTATCACATTTTTCATATCCCATTGTGCCATAAATTGTCCTTTTTTTACGTTGACAATTTTGCCTGTTTTGGCTGCAGCAACCAATAGATCGGTTTGACGGGACAAAAAAGCAGGAATTTGCAACATATCAGCCACTTTGGCCACCTCAGCACATTGCCATGTTTCATGAACGTCAGTGATTATCGGTAGATCGAGTTCGGTTTTTACGTTTTTAAGTATTTGTAAACCACGCTCTAACCCCACACCGCGAGGCGATTTTACAGATGAACGGTTGGCTTTGTCGAAGGATGATTTAAAAATCAGATGAATGCCCAGTTCCAAACAAATTTCTTTCAATGTGCGGGCAACATTCATCGTCATTTCTTCCGTTTCGATAACACAGGGTCCGGCAATCAGGACAAACCGATTGTTACCTCCGATATCAAAGCGATTCAGAACATTTATTTTGCGGGTTTCGAGCATTGTTTCAATTTTCAATTAATCAATTTTCAATTAATGGAAATCAGCACATTATTAAATTGGGAATTAATTTGTATATACTCTCACCCAGTCAACTTCCAAATTTCCGGTGCTGCCGTGCTGTTTATCAGATATAAATGAGTTGAATGCCAGATACATTTCTTCTGCCGGAATGTTGCTTGCAGTGCGATATACTTCCAAATTATTAATCATCCAAACTAATTCTTTTTCAGTCCACACCAATGAATAAATAAAAAATTCACGAGGATTTAGTCCTGCAATTTTTACTCCGTCAAAAATATTTTTATCAGCATTTCCCATTGTAATCTTTTTGCCATCAAAATGGAATATCTTAATATTTGGCAATTTCCCATCTGCCCCTAACCAAAAGGCATGTTGCACTTTGCCGTTACATCTCAATTTTGCACGGAAAACTCCATGTTTCTGACGAAAAGTATCCGCAGTTTGAAGTACATCGGAGGTAAACTGAAATTCCTGATCGACAAATCCTTTTTTAATATGCCAGGCGCGTGAAACAACTTTTTCGCGTTTTGTTGAAATTCTTAATATTCCATCAACAACAGATATGTTTTTGCCGGAATTATTTGCCTGCTTTTCGTTTACAAACGAATGATCTTCCATCAATTGAGGACTTTTGTAATGAAACCCAAAGTCCCAATGCGATTTGTCCAACGTATTCCATTCAAATTCATCGTGAAACGAAAGTTTTAGAGTGCGATATTTCACAAAACGTTCCGGTTTTTCATTTTCATAAAAGATAATATCAGGATTTTTAGCTAACTCATAAAATCGTTCTTGCTGAACAAACTCAGGAGTACTTTGCCATCGATTTTCGTTCGCCCAAAATTCATTCTTCTTTTTAAATTCAGGAATCGCCACTTTTAGTTGAAGTTGCTCATATTCCTTAATGATATAAGATTCGTGAAAACGACTATGGTTTTTGAATGCTTTCGATTTTTCGAATGCTTTCATTTTTCGAAGCAATTCCGAAGCTTTCACTTTCTTTTTATTTCCTAATAATTCGTAATCGGTAGTCGTTTTAAAATTAAGATAGTTTTTTAATTCCTCTGATACAAGTACTTCATAATAAAGTTGAATGGACTGAGAATTATGGAGTTTTTTGAACTTGTTACTGATTTGAAATTCTTCTGTGTCTTTATATCTTCGGTTTTTCAATAACTTTTTGTTTTCCTGAAACTTTGCAGATTTTACGATATGATATAACTTTTTATATTCACCAAGTTCAACCGACTTTTCGACTTCTGCATAACGATGCATGGCTTTTACCAATTCAGCTTCATTTCTTTCGAGTTTTGCTGTTGGAGTTATTTCACCCAAAAGTTTTTTCCAAAAAAGATTCATAATGAAATTTTAGTTTGATTGTTTATTGACAATTTAATTAACTCCAAACACTGATTAATATCTTGAACAATAAGTGGTTTATAACTTTCTTCGACAGGAATAAATGATTCGTTTCGCATAAAATCTATCTGACTGAGAAATTGATTGTAAAAACCATCCTGATTCACAATTATCAATGATTTGCTATGCTCACCTACAATACCCGAAGCAATAATGTCCAACATTTCGTCTAATGTACCATAACTCCCCGGAAGTACTACAAACACATCAGATAATGATTTCAATTGCGTTTTGCGTTCGCTCATCGTTTCAACGGTTATCAGTTCGGTCGGCAGCGAGCTTTGTCGGTTCATTCGAATAACTGCTTGTGGAATCACCCCTATTATCTGACCGTTTTTACTATGTGCTCCTTCTGAAACCGAATCCATCAATCCGCCGGTAGCACCACCGTAAACAAGCGTATTTCCACTTTCGGCAATCATTTCACCCAGACGAAAGGCGGCTTGTTTATACTGGTCGGCAATACGGTTGCTTGAAGAGCAGAAAACAGCAATATTCATTTGTTATTTCGTGTTTTGTGTTCCGTGTTTCGTGTTTGGCATTTCCAACACGGAACACGGAACACGAAACGTTTTTTCTAAGCATCTATCTTAGCGTAAGTCGCGTTTTGTTCAATAAACTGACGACGTGGAGCAACATCATCTCCCATCAACATTGAAAATACGTGATCGGCTTCGGCAGCATTTTCAATGTTTACCTGACGTAACGTACGGTTTTCGGGATTCATGGTTGTGTCCCACAATTGCGTTTCGTTCATTTCTCCCAAACCTTTGTATCGTTGCGTGTGAATTCCTCCTTCAACTCCGCCTCCGTATTTTTCAATAAATGCCTGGCGTTGCATTTCAGTCCAGCAATATTCTTCTACTTTGCCTTTTTTACATAAGTAGAGTGGAGGAGTGGCGATATACAAATAACCTTGCTCAATCAATTCTTTCATGTGGCGGAAGAAGAAAGTCATAATCAGCGTGGCAATATGACTTCCATCAACATCGGCATCGGTCATGATTATGATTTTGTGATAGCGCAGTTTTTTTATGTTCAACGCCTTACTGTCATCCTCCGTTCCAATAGTAACGCCCAAAGCGGTGTATATATTGCGTATCTCTTCACTTTCAAGCACTTTATGTTGCATGGCTTTTTCAACATTCAGAATTTTACCGCGCAAAGGTAAGATAGCCTGATACTGACGACTACGGCCTTGTTTGGCTGTTCCACCTGCAGAATCTCCTTCGACAAGGAATAATTCGCATTTTTCAGGGTCTTTGTCGGCACAGTCGGCCAATTTTCCAGGTAAACCACCTCCCGAAAGGGGTGATTTCCTTTGAACCATTTCACGCGCTTTCCGAGCTGCATAACGGGCTGTTGCTGCTAAAATAACTTTTTCAACGATAATGTGGGCAGCTTTTGGATTTTCTTCCAAATAGTTTCCAAGTGCTTCACCAACAGCCATATCTACCGAACCCATAACTTCATTATTTCCAAGTTTGGTTTTAGTTTGACCTTCAAATTGAGGTTCTTGAACTTTAATCGAAATTACTGCAGTTAATCCTTCACGGAAGTCATCGCCACTGATTTCAATTTTCAGTTTTTCAAGCATTTTGCTGTCTTCGGCGTATTTTTTCAACGTACGGGTAAGTCCGCGACGGAATCCTGCCAAATGAGTTCCACCTTCTATCGTGTTGATATTGTTTACGTAAGAGTGTACGTTTTCGTTGTACGAAGTATTGTAAGTCATTGCAATTTCAACTGGTGTTCCATTTTTTTCAGTAGAAATATGAATGATGTTTTCAATCAATGGCTCACGGGCTTCATCGATATATTCCACAAATTCTTTTAACCCTTCGGTTGAATGAAATATTTCCGATTTGACAGTTCCATCTTCGTTCAACGTCCGTTTATCGGTCAGCGTAAGCGTGATTCCGGCATTAAGGAATGACAATTCGCGTAAACGATTAGCCAAAATATCCCATTTATAAACTGATTCGATGAAGATGCTGCTATCAGGCAAGAACGTAACCAAGGTTCCGTTGGTGGTCGAGGTTCCTATTTCTTTTACAGGAAATTTTGGAGCACCACATTCGTATTCCTGCATGTACAATTTGCCTTCACGTGACACTTCCACGTGCAACAAAATAGAAAGTGCATTAACACATGAAACACCCACGCCGTGCAAACCACCGGAAACTTTATAACTGCCATGGTCAAATTTCCCGCCGGCATGAAGAACCGTCATTACTACTTCCAACGCCGAACGACCTTCTTTTTCGTGCATATCAACGGGAATGCCGCGACCGTTATCGATAACCGTAATGGAATTATTTTCGTTGATAAAAACCTGAATATTATCGCAATGACCGGCCATCGCTTCATCGATGGAGTTATCCACCACTTCGTACACCAAATGGTGCAACCCTTTAACACCTATATCGCCAATATACATGGCAGGGCGTTTGCGCACTGCTTCTAAACCTTCCAGCACTTGAATACTACTTGCACCATAATCGGCACTGGCAGCAGCTCTCGCTTTTTCTTCTTCGTTCATTTTTATTTTAAGTTATTTGTTTATTTACCGTTGTTTGTAGCTGGTTTTTTGTTCTATTGTATTTTTTTTAAATCTATCCAAAAAAACATACAAATATAGCATAAATATTTGAGATAACAGCTATATTTTGGGTAGAAATTTATGGTTTTTGGTAAATAAAGAAAACAAAAATAAACAAAATTTTTTCGATATCAAATTTATAAAAATGCAATAATTTGTTTGATGTTGAGGTGTTCCGTAATTTTTAGCAATTTAAACTAAGTTATACAAGGATTTAAAGAGGAAATTTAGAAAATCGAGTTCAAATTAACGTATTTTTGAATAGATATTTTTGTGATACGTAGTTATTATGACAGCAAATACGTTTTTTCTCTTTACTTTTGTATGACTTACTTTTATCATATTTGTTTCATCCATCTTAAACTTGCAATAATGAAATTTAAACTATTAGTTTTACCATTTTTATTCTTCACCCTTTCAGTATTTGCAGGCAATCCGTTGGAAAATTTCATCAATAATCCGATTATGGAGAATGCCAATATAAGCTTGTTGGTAAAAGATTTGGGAACGAATAAAACACTTTACCAATTCCGTTCAAATAACAGTACGATTCCTGCCTCCATTATGAAACTGGTAACTACTGCCACTGCATTGGAACTACTTGGACCTAAATTTTGTTTTGAAACCAAGCTTGAAATCGACGGTAGAATTAATGCTGAAGGAGTTTTGAATGGCAATTTGTACATTCATGGTGGCGGTGATCCGACTTTGGGTTCTGAAAAAATGGGTAATCTGAATTTTCTGAGAAAATGGGTTGAAGCGGTGAAAAAAGTCGGAATTATAAAAATCACGGGACAAATTGTCGCCGATGCCACTTTGTATGACGATCAGGGAGTTAATCCGAAATGGACGTGGGAAGATGTAGGAAATTATTATGCTGCAGGAGCTTATGGTATTTCGTATATGGATAATACTTACCAGTTGGTTTTGCGTTCGGGAATTGAAGGTTCGACTCCTGAAATTTTGCGTGTAATTCCGGATATTCCGGCTTTGACATTCGAAAATCATTTGACAAGCACAACAATTGCCTTTGATAGTGCCTATTTTTATGGTGCACCGCATTCCTATTTACGAAGTATTCACGGCGAAATTCCAGCCAACCGGATGGAATATATTATCAAAGGAAGTATTCCGAATCCTGGTTTGTTACTGGCAGAACATTTTCAGAATCAACTAATTCAAAACGGCATTTCAATCTATCAGTTACCAACAGATATTGTTACAAAAAGTACAGAAAGGAGAGTGATTCTGGTTCAACAATCGCCACCGTTAAGCGAAATTATTAAAGAAACGAATATTCATAGCAATAACGGTTTTGCTGAACAGATATTTCGGTATCTGGCGTTGAAAAAAAGTACGGTTGCATCTTCAACCGATGCAGTTCAAGTTGTAAGAGCATTTTGGAAATCTAAAGGACTTCCAATAAATCAACTTTTTAATTATGATGGTTGTGGACTTTCCCCAATGGATGCTGTCTCGGCTCAGTTTTTAGTTGATTTACTGATTTATATGCAAACAATTAGTCCAAATAAAGAAGTTTTTATAAATTCATTACCAGTTTCTGGAAAAAGTGGCACACTAACTAATTTTCTTAACAAAACGTCTTTGCTAGGCAAAGTTCATGCAAAAAGCGGAACAATTTCCGGTGTTAAAAGCTATGCAGGTTATATTGAAAACAATAACAAGACCTACGTATTTTCTATTTTAGTAAATCATGCTGACGGAACTTCAAAAGCAGTAACCCGAAGAATAGAGGAATTTCTTTTACAGTTATCAGAGAACAGTAATCAGTAATCAACTTTATGGAAAACAGCTTGTTTATCGAAGAAACCCCATCCACTAATGCATTGTTGTGGGAAATGAATCGTGAAAAAGCGTTGCCCGAAGGTTTTGTTGTGTACACAGATTTTCAAACCGAATGTAAAGGTCAAATCGGCAATTCGTGGGAATCAGAAACCGGGGAAAATTTGCTGTTTAGTATGGTGCTTTATCCTAAACAAGTACCTGTGGATCAATCATTTTTGATTTCACAATTGGTAAGTATTGGCATTAAAAGAACTCTGGACGAATATGTAGGTGATATTACAGTCAAATGGCCAAATGATATTTATTGGAATGATAAAAAAATAGCGGGAATTCTGCTTGAGAACTCATTGCAAGGCAATAGAATTAAAGCAGTGGTGATAGGTATTGGTCTGAATGTGAATCAGTTAGTGTTTGTGAGTGATGCGCCTAATCCTGTTTCACTGAACCAAATTACCGGTAAAAGTTTTAATAGAAAGCTTATACTTGACAAAATTAACCAAGACATACTGAATTTATACGCAGAATTGGATGCCGAAAAAATCCGTTCGGAATATGCTGAATCTTTATATCGAAAAACGGGATTTCACAATTTTAGTGCAGATGGTGAAAGTTTTCACGCAAGAATTAGTTCAGTTCACATCGATGGTCAACTGGAACTTGAATTAGAGAATGGAGAACGGAAAGGCTTTTATTTCAAAGAAGTGAAGTTTGCTATTTGAGGTTCTTCCATCTTCCAAAAGAAGAATTTTTCCTGTTGCCATCTTTCAGAAATTGGCTTTATTTTTCCTCTTCTATTTCTTCAAAGTCGACATATTCACCTTCTTTTTTATCAAAAATTTTCGATTTTGCCGTAGGTTGCTCAAAATCTTGTGATTGATGCTCCTGAGTTGCTGAATTATTACGTTTCCCTAAGTTGAAAATGGAACGTAAAAATCCAAATACAGTTGAAATAATAATCAAACCTATAACTAAGAAAAAAATGATAATAAAGAAAAGAAAATTCAACATTTATATTTACGATTTGTTGATTTAACACTTGCAAATCAAGCTTTTAAAAAAGTTTTATGAATTGGAAATTTTAAAATCTGAATTAATTAAAACACATCTTTTGCCACCCTTCTCACGCTTTGAGTAGCCATCATACTGTAAAAATGAATACTTGGAACTCCGTGATTTTTCAGATCATTGGCTTGATTTGTGCACCATTCCACTCCAACTTCCACCGCTTCTGCATCGGTTTTGCATTTACGTAATTCAGCTGCAAATGCTTCAGGAATATCGGAGTGAAATATCTTTGGTAACACAGTCAATTGATTAGCCAGTGTGATGGGTTTGATGCCCGGTATAATGGGCACATTAATGCCTATTGCACGACATTTCTCCACAAAATCATAATACTTCTGGTTGTCGAAAAACATCTGAGTCACCAGATATTCAGCGCCTGCATCGACTTTTTGTTTGGCGTAAAACAAGTCTGAATCCAAATTTGGAGCTTCCTCATGTTTTTCGGGATAACAAGCCATTCCATACGAAAATGGTTTAACATACGACTTCATTTTCGATCCATCTAAAAACAGACCTTGATTGAAATTGTTCACCTGCACTTGAAGTTCTGTAGCATTTTTGTATCCTGTTGGCGAGAATTCACGTTCATGCTTGGCTTTATCTCCACGAAGAAGGAGCAAATCGGTAATTCCAAGGAATTGTAAGTCAATCAGTGCGTATTCGGTTTCTTCGGGCGTAAATCCACTGCAAATAATATGCGGAACGACTGCAATTTTATATTTGTTTTGTATGGCTGCGGCAATGGCAACAGTTCCCGGACGATGGCGTTCTGCTACCTGCTCAAAAAGTCCTTGTGCGTTTTCTTTGAACACCAACTCGCTGCGGTGAGTGGTGATATTGATATATTTAGGATCGAATTCACGTAAAGTATCAATGGTTTTATACACTGTTTCGATACCATTTCCTTTTAAAGGAGGTAATAATTCAAACGAAAAAGCCGTTGATTTTGCACTTCTAATTTTTTCTACAACACTCATCTACAGTTGACAGTTGACAGTTGACAGTTGACAATTTTGTGTCAAATGAAAACTTGTATTTATAATTCTGATTTGAGTGCAAAAGTACTATTTTTTTTAGATTTAAAGGTAAATTAAGTTGAATGTTAACAATTGGATTAGTATGACATTTAAATTTGAATGATACTTACGCAAATTTTACCGAAGTCAGTTTCTCCGAAATTTCCCATAATTTACAAGCGCTTTCTTTGTCATAAGAAGCAGCAGTTGATTTTACAATAACAGGAAAACCTTTCATCTCACGTTTTCCATTTGGTCCATAAAATTCACCTCCTTTTACATTTTGATCGACAGAAGCTCGAATTTCTGGCAATGCGCCCATTGAAGCCGGTTGAATCATAAACAAAAACAAGGGTTTAAGTAAATTCAGTATCCATTTTGGTGCCGCATGATTAAACAGATTAGTGTCTGAAACACCGGGGTGAGCCGCAAGAGCCATACAATCGATTTTATTTGCTTCAAAAAATCGTTGTAATTCGTACGTAAAAAGTAAATTGGAAAGTTTAGAACGTCCGTAAGCTTTCATGGGCGAATAATCTTTTCCATTTTCATAAAGCAAATTGTCAAAATCCATCACGCCACTTTTGTGAGCCATGCTACTTACATTCACCACGCGTGATTTTGGCGTTTTTTTCAATAAATCAAGTAGTAAGCCTGTTAGAGCAAAATGTCCCAAATGATTTGTTCCAAGCTGATTTTCAAACCCATTTTTTGTTAATCCGTACGGAACCATCATGATGCCGGCATTATTCAACAAAACATCCAAACGTGAATGGTTTTCTTTAAATAAATTCACAAAGCTTCGAATTGATTCTAAATCAGTTAAATTGAGTTCCATAATCAAAATATCGGCTTTGGGGTTAAAATCAATGATTTGCTTTTTTGCCACCTCGCCTTTGTTGACCGACCGGCATGCCATTACAACATGTGCTCCTTTGAGTGCAAAAGCTTTAACTGCTTCAAATCCCAAACCGCTGTTGCCGCCGGTAACAAGAATTGTTTTTCCCGTTAAATCAGTAATATTTTCAATGGTCCAGTCAGTTGAAGTCATATTGTTATTTTCCATATAAATAAATGATTATCAGAATTCTACAAAGTATGCAAGAAGTCCCAAAAGTATCAAAACAATACCGGTTATCAATTTTTCGTTATGTTCCAGAGAATCGGATTTCAGTTTATTAATGCCTTTCAATCCAAGATAAACCAAACTTACCATAACTGATAATGTCATGGTTAAATATACCAGCGAAACAATTAAAATTCCCAACCAACCTTTTGTAGCTGCTTGAAAATAATAAGCTTCAATTTCGAAACAAGGTGAAAGGAACATGCCTATACATAAGGTAATCAGAATAGCAGTTTTGGATTTTTTGTTTTTTAAAGTTGCTTTATTGATTTCAAAATGATGGTGATGATGTTTTGATTTTAAATCGAACAATAAATAAATAATTCCAATGAAAACTAAAACCAAAGGAGCTGCTACTTTGGTAATATAACTATAATTTTCGGATAATTTTATACCGACAAACCCAACAAAAATACCAATAATTATGGTACTCAATGTATGTGAAAAACCGGTAATTAATGTAGCAAAGACCGTTTCTCTATTGGACCATTTTTCGGTTTTTGAGATTGCAATCAACGGAAGCCAGTGATTTGGAAATAAGGGATGAATCAAACCCAGAATTAAGCTCCCTAAAAATATCTGCCACATCGTTTCAAATAGTTTTTTAGTTTTTTAAATTTTCGTTCATCCCATAAATGGATAGCAATTAATACTTATCAAAACACTATCAAGGTTTGCGATGACTCTACTGTTCTGTCATCTAAACTGAAAAGGCGTGTAATAAAGTTATGATTATTCCTTTCCACTACTGTTTGTCGAAGGATTTTTTCCGGAGAACAAAAAATTAACTGACTGACGACCCTAATCATTATACCGGTTTTAAAATCTGACAATTCTTTAAAATTTTCATCTCCGGCTTGGTTTCTTTTGGAAAATCAGGCTTTAGAGTTCTTTTATAATTCGTC
>Ga0209746_1001624_pt1 | contig 10630 bp, 12 predicted proteins | sample BarGraNGADG00211_3_FD_184496 | JGI IMG/M metagenome (GOLD analysis project Ga0209746, IMG submission 184496) | Arctic peat soil microbial communities from Barrow, Alaska - Barrow Graham LP Ref core NGADG0011-211 (SPAdes) (version 2) | ecosystem: Environmental > Terrestrial > Soil > Wetlands >...
GGGGCTGTTGACCGGGTTCTTCGGTGTGGGCGGCGGTTTCGTCGTCGTCCCGGCACTCGTCCTCGCGCTGGGGTTCACGATGCCGGTGGCCGTGGGCACTTCACTGCTGGTGATCGCGATCAACAGCACCTCGGCACTGCTGTCGCGGATGGGGCAGGGGGTCCACTTGGACTGGCTGCTGATCGGCGTGTTCACCCTCGCCGCGATCGTCGGCAGCCTCCTCGGCGGCCGGCTCGCCACACGGGTGCGTCCCCAGATACTCACCGCAGCCTTCATCATGCTTCTGGTGGCCGTAGCGCTGTACACCGCCGTGCGCAGTTTCCCCCAGCTGGTATGAGGCGGCCGAAAACGAACCACGGGAGCGCGCCAAAGATGTTGGTGAAGACCAGGGACAGCACCCACACGGTCTTTGAGAACGTCCTGACGGTCGCCCGGCGTCGTCACGTCGATGAGGCGTACCAAAACCACACCAAGGAAGACGCCGTGAACTGGAGCGCGGGTTCAGCTTCACGAGCGCTCGCAAGGACCGTCCGGATCCGTGGTGCCGGATCCGGACGGTCCTGTGGAGATGATGGTGCAGCGCTCAGGCTTGGTGGATCCTGAGGTAGAGGTGAGTGCCCGTCCCCGGGACACGGACGTGGTCGCGGTCCTGCAGCCGGGCGCCGGATCCGTCACACGTGCCAACCTGTGGGCCGGTGCCGGCTGCTGCCTGTGCGCTGGCGGCGAAGCCCGGGGTAGCCATGAGGACGGTGGCGATGAGGCCGGTGGCCGCCGTTGCGGCAATGCGAGTTTTCGTACGCATGATTCTGCTCCCTTCACTGGATGTTGCCTGACACTGACCAAACTGTTCGACGCAGTTGGACGGTGTCTGGAAGAGATGTGCAGATCGCGTGGAGATCGCGCGAGTCCACCTCTCGCTCGTCTGAAAGGTGACCAACACGATGGATGTTGATGGATGTGACTCGCCCAGCCCTCCGGCGAGGTGTTCGTAGCCGATCTTGCGAGCGTGCCAGAGCACAGGTTTGTGGTGAATCTCAGGCTGGTCGGAAACCGCCGTAGATCACGTTCTCCAGATGCTTCCAGTAGATGTCGACCCCGTGGAAGCCTGCCGATTTCAGATAGGCCAGCTGTGGGGCAAGGGGGATGACGTAACGCATGTGGTTCTCGTAGCGAGACTGCTCTTGTGGCGTGCGATGGAGGCGCTTGTCCGCAGCCTCGGGGTCGTCGCGGTCGTTCACTCGCTGCCAGGTGGCTTCGACGACGGGATCTGCGGAAATCACAGGGTCGTAGTTGACGTACCAGCCGCCAGGGGCGAGGTGCTCGAAGATCTCGGCGAACAGAGCCTGCTTTCGGTGATCAGGCAGGTGGTGGATGCACATCGAGGTCACCACGGCGTCGACTGTGGTCGGAATCGCCAACGGCCAGGTGCTGGTCGACATGTCGAACTCGACGTACGTGAAGCGCCCCGCGAATGGCTGCATCTCGCTCTCGCCCGCACCCATCATCTGCGGTGAGAAGTCGGTGAGGATGGCGGTGCTCTGTGGATACAGCTCGAGGATCACACTCGCCGCCGCACCGGTCCATGCCACCAGATCCAGGAAGGTGAAGGCGTCCTGTTCGTCGAAGGGGAGGAGCTCGCCCATGAGCTGCCACTGTGCCGCGCGTTTCTGCTCGCGTTCGTCGCTCTTCGCCGTCCAGTACTGGACGCCCTCCTCGGATTTCCAGATGGCTGCGTTCGTGTCCGTCGACTGGTCCATGACCTGAAGGCTAGTTGCTTCGCGGCACTGCCAATGAAGACGTCGAGCACAGGGTCTGCCCGCGTAGGCGCATCAGCAGTGCTCCTATGGTGGTCAGGAGGGCGGCCGCCGCGAGGAAGGGTTGAACGGGGGCGAACCAGGTGATTGCTCCGGAGTACCCGAGCGCGAGGAGGGCAATCTTGTTGCACACCGGGCAGCCGACGGCGAACCAGGCCAGGACGCCGCCGACCATCCCGAACCGACTGGGCGCATCGCCGGTGTCTTCGCTCTCCTGCGCCTCGGTGATGCCGCGGGCCGGCCGGACATACGTCGCAGCCAGCATCCCTGCCAGGATCGACGAAGTGATCCACACGGGATAGTTCCACGCGTGAACCGGGACCTGGCGACCGAATACCGGGTTGGGGATCAGGACCGTCGGAATTCCGATCAGCAGGGCGAAGGCGACGCTGAAGCCAGCCGCAGCAAGACGCTGCCGAACCGTCCAGCCCCGCAGGGCCAAGGCGCTCGCCTGCAAGGTCTGGCGAGGCTCGGTTGACATCGATCGGGCCGGGCGCATGTTCCTCCTGTGTCACGGTGTTCAACGTGCCCGGCGCATCTCTGGTCGCCAAGTGATGGCAGGCGTTCGGGACGTTGAACGAGAGTGTGGTCGTGGTCCTGGCAATATACCCCCAAGGGTATTCGTTCCAGGGCTCGTCCGAGCGCAGACAACCCGCGTGGTGGCCTCGCCCATCGTGTGGCCACAATCCAGACCGTCCCGTCGTGGTGGAGCGCCCAGGCAACCATCCCCTCGGGTCGGTATCCCGTCAGTGACTAGTACGCCGTCACAAACCGCGCCGTCACAAGCCGAGCGCCCACACCTAAATGTGTTGGCGCTCGTCATTCAAAGCCGGAAGTGCTCCAGTCGATCAGGTCACGCTCGTGGGGGCACTCGATGCGCCGCCTGAGGTGGTGCCGGGGGACGCGGGCCCACGGGCGCCGTGACCCTGGCCGCGCTCGGGTCGAACCTTGTTGACGCGGTCGGTGATCCGCTTGGTGAGCGAGCTCTTCATCTTGTCGGCCTGCGCCTGGGTGATCTTGCCGTTCCTCACCGCGGTGGCGAGATCGGCCTCGGTGGCGGTGACCATGGCCTTGACCAGTGAGTCGACACTGACCTTCTGGACCTTCGCGACGTCCGCCAGGCTCTTGCCGCTCTGCAGCTCAGCCCGCAGCTTGTCCGGGGTCAGGCCGAGGGCCTTCGCGGCGGCGGCCTGGGTGTGAACCATGCCCATCCCACCGAAACGCCCGCCGGGACCGCGCAGGCCGCGCGCGCCACCCTTGGGCATCTTGTTGTCGAGGGTGCCGGCGACCTTGTCGGCCTGTGCCTGGGTCAGCGTGCCGTCGCTGACGAGGCCGCTCAGCGCGCTCTTGATGTTGGCGAGCCGGCTGCTGACAGGGTTGGTGGACGTGGTGGCGGAGGCGGGCGTCATGGCGACGGCGCCACCGGCGCCGGCTGCGAGAACACCGGCGAGAATCAGGCCAGTAGTGCGCTTGTGCATGAGTTCTCCTCAAGATCGGTTCGTAGGTCCAGCCCATGCTATACCGCGCACATGGGAAATCCCTGTGTTGACCCTCTGCGTCGGGGACCGCCTCCACACCGTTTCCATCTCGGATCCATCGGTCCTGCGGACTCACCAACCACCCTGACGCGGTAATGCCAAATCCGGGCGTGCACGTGACCGCCCCACCAGGAGGAGACACCGATGACCGTGACAGACGAACAGACGAGCGGCGACCAGCCCACCGCCGACGTTCGGATCCGAGTTCCGCGCCGCAGCCGAGCCTGGGGGCGCACTGTCCACTGGACCCGGCGCGCCGTACAGGCTGCCGTGATCGCCGTCGTGGGTTGGCAGGCGGTGGGCCATGTCACGTCCGGCGGCGAGTCCGCGGAGGCGTGGTGCCCGCTCGGAGGGTTCGAGGGCGCCTGGACCATGGCGACCACGGGGCGGACCGTGGCACACGTGCACACCTCAAGCCTGATACTGGCCGGCACCGTGCTGGCGCTGGCGCTGGTCGGACGGGGGTTCTTCTGTGGGTGGCTCTGCCCACTGGGCTCCCTTCAGGAGATGATCCACGCCGCAGGTCGCGCCGTGACCGACCGCGTGCCACCCCTGCGGCGTCTGCGCCGCAGGCTGAACCTCCACGCCGGAACCAAGGGCTGGAAGCGGGTCGACCGGGTCCTGCGCTGGGGCCGTTGGCTGGTGCTGGCCTGGGCGATCATCGGCGCTGCGGTCACCGGGACGATGGTCTTCCGGGTCGCCGACCCGTTGATCGCGCTCCTGATGGTGGCCCAGTTCGAGCTCAGCCTCGCCTTCGTGGTGCTGGTCGCCACCCTCGTGCTGGCACTCTTCATCGAGCGGCCGTTCTGCCGCTACGCGTGCCCTCTCGGAGCGGTGCAGTCACTGGCCGGCAAGCTCAGCCCGCTCGCCGTGCAGCGTGACGCCTCGGCCTGCCTGGGCTGTGACCTGTGCAACCAGGCCTGCCCCATGGCGATCCCTGTGAACACCCGGACCCGGGTCACCGACGCATCGTGCATCGGCTGCCTCGAGTGCGTCGGAGCCTGCCCCAGCCAGAACGGTCTGAGCGTCACCCTGGCCCTGCCAACCTTCCGCACCCGCACGACACCGCCTGCCACCGAACCCGAACCGCAGGCCGCTACCGCATCGGAGATCATGAGATGAGAAGCCCACTTCGAACCAGCCTCAGTGACTCCACGAAGGCGCCTGTGCCCGAGCTCGTCATCCCCCGCGGTCGGCGCCCGGTGCCGACACAGACCAGGCTGCACACCCGCCACATACCGGTAGGGATGTACGTCGCGGCGCTGCTCCTGCTTCCCACCCTCATCGTCGGCGGGTTCATGAGCGCCGGTCTGTGGGCCAACGCCGAGACATCGGCCACGACTCAGACAGGGACCCAGACGGGCACGCCCTCAGGGGAGAGCGACGCGGGCCCGGCGGCTCCTGCGGCACCGGCCGACGTCAAGGGATCGATGACGGTCCAGCAGCTGGTCGATGCCTTCCCGCCGATCACCGCCGCGCAGATCCTGGCCAAGCTCGGTGCCCCGCTGAACACACCCACCTCCGCCCAGCTGAAGACGCTCGTGGAGAAGGGCAACAGCATCGACATCCCGACCCTGCGCACCTGGTTGCAGGAACAGGGGGCCAGGTAGCGACAGGCGGCTCACCGGGCGGGGCCCCCACTTGTTTGGCATCGGGAGGGCGCCCCGCCTGGACACAGGTGCGGTCAGCGGGAACATCGACCGGGAACATCGACACTGCGACGCTCCCGCTCAGCGGCGTCCTATGCCGGGCAGGTGCTCGGGTTGGTCAGCCGCTGTCGTAGTCCGAAAGCCGCAACCCCCAACGCCAGGATCGCGGTGGTGACATCGTGCGGCGAGGAGTTGAGCAGTCCCAGAGAGACCAGCACGCTCAAGGCGGCGACCGCTGCGCAGGGCGTGCAGCCGAGCTCGAACCTCATCCCGGTTCCGGGCCGCGGCAGGTAGCTCCCCAGCGTCGTTGCGGAGGCAAGGGCAACAAGGGCGACCAGTGCCGTCCATCCGGGTGAAGCCAGCGCCCAGCCCCCGGAGACAGAGACCCACAGCACGAACATCAGGGGAGCCAGAACGGCGACAGCGACGAGCCTTCGCAACGGCCACGCAGACCAGGCGTCGGCGAGCTTTCGGCGGACCGCCTGTACACGATCCGTCGGTGCACGATCCACTGCCGGATCCGCAGCCGGGTCAGTTCTGGGCGTCGAGCGCATCAATTCCTCCATCGTTGTCGATCATCTGCTGCAGCGCGTCCAGTCCCCCGGTCAGGTAGCCGGTCCAGCTCGGGCCAGTTCGCCCGATCGAGCGGGACTGCGCCCGCCAGCGAGCGCGAACGTCAAGGAGCGCAGCACGGGCTGCGTGCTCGCCGTCAGGTCCGTCCACAACCGCTTCAACCGCCCGGCGGGCCTCGCCCAGTGCGGCTACTGTTCCCTCGTGATACTTTGCGGCCGGCACGGTGGCGCCGTCGCGGGACAGGGAGCACAGCGACTGCCCACCCGCAATCGCCACCAGGTCCGCCAGCGCCGTACGTTCGCGGGCGCGGAAGGACTCGATGAGTACGTCGCGGGCGGTCAAAGCCTCACCACCTGCCTCGGGCCCGGACCTGCGACTGGTCCTGGCAGACCGATCAGCGCGGTCGCATGCTGCGCCTGCTGGATGTTCGCCATCACGGCGACGGCGTGCATCCCGCGGCCGGTCCAGAGGGTCCTTCCGCGGCGTGAGCAACGCGCGGGACTACACATGGGCACTCCTCGGGTGCGTCGGTTGACGAGCTCACGATACCCCACGGGGTATCTGAAGACACATCGCGCCGACCCATGAGAGAGCACTCCAGAGGAACGCGACCGGATGGGTGATCCCGGTGAACATCTGGGCCGGGAGTCGGCCCTCGCAGGGCGCGGGGCCGTCGGTGCGGGCAGTCCTCGTGCAGCTGGGTTCGCTCATCTCGTCGATGGCCGCACGTCATGACCGCGACCGACGGCGCGATCATCTTCTGGTATCTGGCGAACAGAACGTCTTGGCGTTCCCGTTCCGTCGGGTGCTGCGATGTGAGGCCAAAGAGCTGGTCAACCTCACGGTCGAGTGCCTGGTGCCCATCGATGAGCTCGTTCGACATGGTGGTCTGCGCGTAGAGATCGGACAGGGGAAGGTCAGGCTGAAGCTGACGGGCGGCCAGCACCCCTTCTCCGGCCGCGATGATGCGCCTTCGTGCCTCGATATCGATTCGAGGGAGAGGGAAGGTATTCCAGGTCAGGAGCTTGTTGAAACGCAGGTCTGACCGCACGCGCGCACCCACGCTGCGCTGCCACGTCATGAACATGGTGGTCGAGATGATGGCGAACATGAAGCCGTCTGCATCAGCCGCAAGGAAGTTCGAGTTGCTGGTGACCACGTCCGGGCTGAATCGAGCAGCGAGGAAGTACGGCCGGGCCTCCGAGATATGCGCAGGGATGCAGAGGTACGAGGTGGATGGCTGGGTGATCTGCCGGAACAGATGTGGGGTTGACGCAGCCTCACGGGTGGATGCGGCCTTGCTGTGCGCCCTGAACTCCCGGACGGCGTCGACCCGCGTGCGAAGAACTGGGCTCTCGAGGAGGTCGCCGGCCGTGGCTTTGGTCAGCCACAGGCAGTATCGGTCCCCGTCGTGGAGCAGCTCGCGGGCGCCGACGTACTTCCTGACGTAGCGGGCGGCGATCGGGTCAGCCATCACCTCGTCGTACTCCTCGGCGTACAGAATGAGCCAGCCGCCGTCAGTCGGCTTGTTGCCGGAGGCCATCTCGCCGAGCTGCCGGTTCAACGGCCGGTTGCTCGGCAGAACGATGAGCGTCGAACCGTCCACCGCCTGCGCGTTGACGCTTCCGGGTTCAGCGGCCACATGACGACGTCCACCGCCGGCAAACCTGCCTGTGGTGGACGTCGTCATGGTCACGATGGGATCGATTCCGGCTCAGACAGTCTGTTTCGACTTGTCTGCGGCCAAGGCGTAGAAGAACAACGCCACCGGCCGGTACATGGCGTGGGCGAACTTGGTGAACGGCAGCAGGAGCATGAGCTCCATGGCCACGGCGACGTGGAACAGGAAGACCCAGTAGCCCCACCTCGGTGCGTCCGAGACATAGAGCGCCACCTCGATGAAGAACCCGGTCGCGCCGGTGATCCACAACAGCACGAGCAGGAGCCAGTCCGAAGCAGTGGACACCATGGCCGCGCGGTTGACCTGGCGCACCCGGTTGACCATGAACATGCTCACGCCATACAGCAGGGAGAACCCGGCGAGCGTCCCGATCAGACGAGAGGGGTACCACAGCGGGATCGGCGTCCCCGTCTCCTTGACCCCGGCGAGCGCCAGGCCCCAGTCGAGGATGGTCGCGCTGAACAGCCCGAGGAAGCCCCAGATCGTCAGTGCATGGATCAGCCAGCGCCGGCGGTACAAGGGCTCGGCCGGGCTGTCGTCCTTGCAGTCCTGCCGGTATCGGCGCTGGCCGAGCGACTCGATGCCGAGCGACGCCCACAACGCAGCGGCCGTCCTGGACAGGGCGGCACGTCCGCCTAACAGCGTCGGGAGGCTGACCCCTTCGCTGCGCGCGACCCCTCGGGCCATCCCGGTGATCCCGACGACCCCGGACAGCGCCAGCGCGACCATCACCGCGACGCCGGTCCAGTGGATCAGCCCTTCGGGAACGAAGGTGAAGAGCGCGAGCGACGCCGTGTCCTGCGGCCCGTGTGAGGCATACATGAAGATGGCGAAGAAGGCTGCAACCGCAGTCGCGATGAGCGAGCCGGCCACCGGACGGGTGAACAGGATCCTGGAGAGCCCGGTGGGCTCGTAGCTGGCGATGGCGTACCGCCGGGCTGCTGCCATGAACTCGCCGGGATCGGCCTCGGTCGGGCAGCTGTCGGAGCACAGACCGCAGTGATAGCAGGTCCACAGCTCCTTGCTCGAGAGCAGCTCGTCCCTCATACCCACCTGGGCGTACCGGATGATGCGGCGTGGGAAGGTACCGTCGTTGTCCGACAGGGGGCACGTCGCGGTGCAGGTGCCGCAGCTGAAGCACGCAGAGACGTCGGCCGCCCCGAAGGCCTTGATGTCGGACAGAAGGTCGGTATCGACGAGCGTGGTCACGAGGTCGCCTCCTGGCGGACGCTTGCATAGCGGAAGTAGCCCTCGTCGGTGGGGTCCTCGACCTCGATGAGGTGGCCGTAGCGACGCATCCCCATGACCCAGAAGAGCACCTCGTCGCTCGGGCGGCCGATGTGCTGCGCGATCTCGGGGACGGTGAGCGGTCCCGCCCTCAGTGCCCACAGGATCGGACTGTGCATCGTCGGTTCCTCGCGGATGATCTCGCGGGGGTCCCTCAGTGTCGTACTCATGAGACCGGCTCCTTCGCCAGGCTGTCGATGGATGCAAGCATCTGCGCGTCGGTATAGCCGAGCAGGTCGATCGCGTTCTCCGGGCAGATCGGGACGCACCCGCCGCACCCCTTGCAGACGGCCGCGCTGATGACCGCGACCTCGCGCCCGTCTGACGCGTTGGTGGAGATGGCGTCGTACGGGCAGCTGGGCAGGCATTTGTCGGTGCACCCCATGCAGGCCGCCGTATCCACCGTGGCCACCAGCGGGTCAAGCTCGGCGAATCCCTTCATCAGGATTCCCGCGCTCTGGGTGACCGCCGCCAGGCCGGACGCGACGGCCTCCGAGGCGGTCTGCGGGGTCTGGCAGGCACCGGCGATCATCACGCCGGCGACGACGGTCTCAACCGGGCGCAGCTTGGGATGGATCTCGTTGTAGAACCCGTCGACACCGACCGGGAGCTTCAGGACGCTGGTCAGGTCGGCATTCTCGCGGGGCACGCTGCCGGTGACCAGCACCACCAGGTCGGCGGGGAGCGTGAGCTCATCGTTGCCGGTGAGCGCGTCCACGACGGTGACTGCCAGACGTCCGTCATCCATCCGGGCCACCGAGGGTGGGGTCTCGTCCGGGTACCTCATGTATACCGAGCCACGCTCGCGCGACTCGGTATACATCAGCTCGTACTTGCCATAGGTCCGGACGTCGCGGTGCAGGTGGTACTGGTTCACCGTCGAGTCACGCTTGGAGACCAGGATCGACTCGTGCACGGCAGCGGTGCAACAGAACTTCGAGCAGTACTCGTTGCCGCCCGCCGGCTGCCGGTTGCCGACGCAGTAGACGTAAGCGACCGTGCGGACCGGCCTGCCCTGATGGGTCAGCGGACCCTCGGTGCTGTCAACGAGCTTGGCGAACTCGGGGAGCGTGAGGACACCCTGGATGCCGTACCCGAACTCGCCGGCCTCAGGCTGGTAGGTGTCGAACCCGGTGGCGACCACGATGGTCCCCACCTCGGTCGTGACCAGCTCGTCCTTCCCGTTGACGAAGACCTCCACGACATAGTTGCCGAAGCTGCCCGACTTGGACACGAGCTCGGCGTCGGTCAGGACGGTGATCGACGGCCGCTTCGCAACCTCTGCCACCAGGAAGTCGATCAGCTCGTGACCCTTGCGGTCGTTCGGAAACATCGGACCGAGCTGCCCGACCCACCCGCCGACCTGGGACGCACGCTCGACGACGGTGACACCGAGCCCGATGTCGGCCAGTCCGATGGCTGCCCGCAGGCCGGCGATCCCGCCGCCGATCACCATCGTCCTGGGCAGGGTCTTCACGACGAGAGGCTCCAGCGGCGTCGACAACCTCGTCTTGGCGATACCCGCCTTGACCAGGCCGATCGCCTTGGCGGTCGCGCCCTCGTGGTCGTCCGTGTGAGCCCATGAGTCCTGCTCGCGAACGTTCACCTGGGTGTAGGAGTACGGGTTGATGTCGGCCCGCTTCGCCACGCCCCGGAAGGTGATCTGGTGGAGCTTGGGCGAGCAGGACGCGACGACCAGGCCGTCCAGCTTCTTTTCCCTGATGTCCGCGATCATCTCGTGCTGGGTGCAGTCGGAGCACGCGAACAGCCTCGTCTCGGAGACCACCACATCGGGCTCGTCCTTGAGGGCGTCGCGCACCTTGGCCACGTCGACGTAGTCCGAGATGTTCCCGCCGCAGTGGCAGATGTAGACACCGATGCGCCGTTGCTCGCTCACTTCGGAGTCCCCCTGCTCGCTGCTGCCAGCGGCTTCCTGCTCGCTCATACCAGCGCCTCCGTCGTGATCTTCGAGTGTTCGAGGTGAGCAGCGACCTGGGCGGCCGCAGCACCGGCGTGCAGGATCGAGTCGACGATGTCCTTGACTACCGCGGCGGTACCGGCCACGAAGACACCTGGGATGTCCGTACG
>Ga0209746_1001628_pt1 | contig 10613 bp, 10 predicted proteins | sample BarGraNGADG00211_3_FD_184496 | JGI IMG/M metagenome (GOLD analysis project Ga0209746, IMG submission 184496) | Arctic peat soil microbial communities from Barrow, Alaska - Barrow Graham LP Ref core NGADG0011-211 (SPAdes) (version 2) | ecosystem: Environmental > Terrestrial > Soil > Wetlands >...
GGCGAGCCTGACGCGCCAGCTAGCCGAACAGGCCGGCGTGGACCGCCTCATCGGCTAGTCCCGCCGCCGCCGGGCGTCGCGGCTGGCGCCCGGATGATCTCTATGATGTCCGCGTCGTGGGCGAGAGAACTGCTTCCGACGACCGTGACCAAGTGGCGGGCCGGGTCGGCACGGCGCGGTCACTCGGGCTGTGACCACGCGCGGATGCAGTCCTACTAACAGACGACCTAGTCGGATCCTTCGATCGGCGACTACGCGTCGCCGATCTCGATGAGCGCTTCCTCCTGGTCAGCAGGTCCCGCAAGCACCTCGCGCTCGACATCAAGGCGCCGCCACCGGGTGTCAGCGGCTTCGTCCCGATGTCATGCTCTCGGTCATCATGGTCGGCCAGAACATCCTCTCCCGTGTCTCGGACAAGCGAGCCGACGAGACGTACCAGGATGCCGAGGCGACGCTCCCCGAGGCCGAGCAGATCCAGAACCATTTCAAGGTCCAGGACCACGCGATCAGCACCCTGCTCGACAAGCTCGCCAAGCTCGAGGCCGCGCGCGGCCAAGCATGACGAGTACCTCGATCCGCCACCCGTTCCCTCTGGCGTCGTGGGCTGTTCTCCTCGTTCGGATCGCCCTCGTCCTGATCGTCCTCGGCGAGTTGTACGTCACTGCGACGGTCCAGCGCCCCGATCTCCTGCATTCAACCGCCATCGGCACGGACAGCTCGAACTACTATGCGGCTGGCCAGCGATTGAACGCCGGGCACGACCTGTACGGTCCCCTGCGCATCACGGATCGGCGCGTTCCGGGCTATCCCGGCGCGTACCCGGCACCCCTACTCTCGCCGCCGCTCGTGGCTGTGATCTGGCGCCCGCTCGCGGCGCTCGGCGACACGTCGATGACGACCTGGTGGGCCGCGAACCTCGCGCTCGTCGTGGGCTTGGCCGTCTGGTTCGCGGCCGTCGGACGCCGCTGGACGCTGGGCGGCCTGCTCGCGATCCTCGCGCTCGGGTGGCCGATCGCGCTCGTGCTGTCGGCGCCCTATCGCTACCTGGGCTACCAGTCCCCGATCTCGATCGCGGCGCTCTCCGGCAACCTCAATGGCTATCTGACCGGTCTGTGCATCCTCGTCTGGTTGGCGTCAAGTCGGGGTAACTCGTGGCTCGCCGGGAGCGCCGCCGGTCTCGCCGCCATGCTGAAGCTCGGTCCGTTCGCTCTCGCCTGGTGGCTCGTCGTTCGACGCGACTGGCCTGCCGTCAAGGCGTTTGTCGTGACGGTCGTGGTCCTCGGGATCGTCGGCCTGCTCGGGGCGGGTCTCGACGCCAACCTCGCATTCGCCCGGCTGGCGCTCGGCGCGGGTGTCACCCCATCGTCACTGAGTGTTCCATGGATGCTCCACACGTGGCTCGGCCTAGATCCGCACCTCGCGAATCTCGGCACGATCGTGGCGACGATCGTGGGATTGGCGGTGGTCTCCGCCACGCGCCGGCGGGCTCGGATCTCGTTTCTCGTCACGATCCTCGTCGTCATCTACTGCTCGCCGGTGGTCCTGGTCGGGAACTTCGCGCTGCTCCTCGCCGCGGTGGCGCCATGGGTCGTGCCGGATCGATCCGGGGCATTGGCTGGGCCCGGGCCGGCCTCCGTGAGGGCGATGGCGGCGCGACAGGGCGCCATCGCTAACGGACCCTCCATCGATGCACTTGATCGCGGAACCGGAGTCCAGGCGTGCCAGTGGAGCGCCTGATTCGGTGGCGTTGCCTTGCTCGCTGGTTCCCGGCTCCGATCATGCTCATCGGGACCGCGATCCTGGCAAGCCATGAGTTCGCGGGTCAGGCCTTCCAATTGGGCTGTGATGCCCACATCTACTACCGCGGGGCGGTAGCCTGGCTTCACGGCGCTGATCCGTGGAGCAGTGCCTACCACGGCCTCCATTTCGCCGCGCCACCCTGGACGCTGCCGATCATCGCTCCCTTCACGGTCCTCACCGAGTCGCAGTTCGTCGGCGTCTGGATCGCACTCGACGCGGTCGCAGCAGCGTATATCGTCCGACGGTCCGGGCTGCCCTGGCCCTGGCTCCTCTTCCCGCCCCTCGTCCACGGCACGCTCAACGGGAATCCAGCGATCGTCGCCGTGGCGCTCCTGCTCGCGGGTGCCGGACCGATCGGCGTGCTGCTGCGTCCCCAGATCGGCTATGCCCTCGTCGGCGAGCGGCGCTGGCTCGCGCTGACGGTATCCGCGGTCCTGGGCATCGCTCTCATCGCGGTCCTCCCCCTGCAAACGTTTCTGGCCGACCTGCCGGCGATCGCCGCGAGGTATGGGATCGAGTCGGGCGGAGGCTCCACCGGTGGGACGCCGATCGCGCTGGCCATCGGCATCATCTCGGTACTCGCGTTGGCCACCGTTGACCTGCGCGAAGCCGGCTGGCTGGCGACGATCGCGGCCGTCCCGATCAATGGCTGGTACGCGGGCGCCGCGGCGCTGCCACTCGTGAGCCCGATCCTCGCCGTCGGGCTCGCCCTGCCGATCGTGGGACTGCCGACCGCGACGATCGCCGTCTATGTGGCCATGCGCCTCGCGATCCGTTGGGCGCCCGCCGAGCGAACCGCGCGCGTCCTTGCGCCGCTCGTCGAGCCGTATCGACGACACGACGATCCTGATGCGTCCCCGCCGCCGTCGCACCGGCCGCGGCCGCCGAAACTCGAGGAGCCATCCCGAGCAGTTGAGTAGCCGGCGCTCCCGGGGACGTCGCCGCGCGGGGGGCATGAGCGTTGCGCAGGTTGGCTGAGTCCCCAGCCAGCTCGCCGCACTGGGGAAGCACGGATCGCCCGTGAGGCGGTCGCTCGCCCAACAACCTCTCGACCCGCCTGGGTGCTCTCGGCCGGCGGGAGGAGGCGCTCGCCATTGATAGGGAAGCCGAAGGTCTCCGATGAGAACGTCGATCTCGGCTGACGCATCGTGACCGCCTGACCTGAACGCACCCCGTTTGGCTTCAGACGGCTGTTGTTGCCCGACCCGGGCTCGTGCTGTCGCTCGGGTTCGGGATCTGGTTCGCCGGCTATCTCGTCCTGGCGCTCTTCCCGTTCAGCGACGTCCTTGCACCATGGCGTCACGTCTCGCCCTGGGACTGGGCCATCGGGGGCGATCCGCTTGTGAATGCTGCGGCAGCATGGCGGTACCTGCTGCTCGCCGCAACAGGGGTACTGCTTGCTGTCGCGGGCGTGGTCGCCTTCGCTCGTCGCGACATCCGGAGCGCCTAGCACGATTTCCAACGAGGATGCCGCACGATCTTGCCATCGTGTCGCGTGGGCGCGTCCTCCGAGGCGATGGCCCTCGCCGATACGGATCGTGCGACGCCCGTGGTTCGGGAGGATCCTCGTGAGCGTTCGTGGGGACGAACCCCTTGGTGGTGGAGCGCGTCGTAGCATGCCGGCGATGACCGAGCATCCCGCCCTCCGTTCGCCCGGACCCCCCGACGCACAATCAGCCGCCGAGCTTCACTACCACAGCTGGATTGCCACCTACGGTCCCCGGCTCGCGCCCGACCAAGCGGCGCGCCTGACGCTCGCCGAGCGCGTCGAGCATTGGGAACGGCTCCTCGGCGAGCGCCCTGCCGATCGCGGGGCCCTGGTTGCCGAACGAGCGGGCCGGACCGTCGGACTCGTCGAATGGGAGATTGGGCCCGAGGGCGACCGGGCCGCCGGTGAGGTCCACGCGATCCACGTCGCCCCCGAAGAGCGCGGCCGTGGGGTCGGGACGGTGCTCCTCGTCGCAGCAGTCGAGGCGATGCGCTCGCTCGGGGTGCGCCGCGCGATACTCTGGGTCCTCGATGGCAATGCGACGGCAAGGCGCTTCTACGAGCGCCAGGGTTGGGTGTGGGATGGCACCCGCATCGAGCGGCCCCTCGGGGGCTTCGCGGACTTCCCAGCCGTGACCGAGGTCCGCTACACCCGCGGCCTCGTCTGACGGCACCAACGGAAGTAGCGGCTGCTCGACACGATGTCCCTGATGGTGTATAGGGACGTCTCGATCCACGCCGAAAGGGCCGCTGATGCGAGTCGGCCCGATCCGATCTACACCGTCAGCGTCGATGAGAAGCCGGGGGTCCAGGCACTCGGACTGACCGCGCCCGATCTGCCGCCGGTCCTGGGGGTGGCCCGAGCCATCGGGCGCGACTACGAATACGTCCGCCATGGCACCGTGTCGATCCTGGCCGGCATCGACCTGCACTCGGGCCATAGCTTCGCCAACGTGGAGGACCGTCACCGCAGCGTGGAGTTCATCGGGCTGCTCAAGCGGCTCGATGCGTACTACCCGCCCGAGGCGACCATCCGCGTGGTGCTGGACAATCACTCGGCCCACATCTCGAAGGAGACCATCGCCTATCTCGCCACTCGGCCGGGGCGCTTCGAGTACGTCCATACGCCCAAGCACGGTTCCTGGCTCAACATGATCGAGTGCGCCTTCTCGAAGATGGCCAGGAGGGCATGCTCACGTGACACTAGGACAGCACCTTTCGGGAGCGCGGCCGTGCGCTCGGTCAGGACTCCAACCCACACGGGATCGACCGCGCATAGGGCCATCTGGCCTATTCTGCTAGGCCGTGTGTATTGTCGCTTGCTCTTTCCGGTCAAAGCGCGCACCGTTGGCTATCCGGCAGGGAGGCGCGGGAACCCTCGGGTTGCCAACAGCGCGGCGTCAACATACGGTCGCCACGACCGTCGCGCAGGGCCAATGGCGAGTCCGACCCTTCTGGTAGGCGCGTTCGCGCCAGAAAGGGGTGCTTGTGACCCCCCGTTCAACTCCTCGGCGCGGTGTCGCGCTCGCCGGTGTGCTGCTGTTGGTGAGTTCGTTCGTCGGCCTCTCCGCCGTGTCAGCCAGCTCGGACGTGCATTCCGGATCTCCCGCCACCTACACGGTCCTGGTTGGCCTGTCCCAACCGGGACGAGGCGTGAATGTAGACGCCTACTTCCCTGACACGCTGAAGGTTCACGTCGGCGACACGGTGAATTTCAAGGACAACGCTGCGGAGATCCACACCGTGACGTTCCTTGCCCCGCACCAGACGCTGCCGGACCTTCTGGCGACGTTTCCCCTGCTGGACCCGGCAGTCTGGCGCCCCGTCGTCCCCGCCAACCATCTGTATGACGGGACCAGCTACGCCAACTCCGGGATCATGAGCACCGACCCGTCATTCAGCCTGCCGGGACAGCAGGTGACCAGCTTCTGGCTCAGGTTCACTCACGCCGGCAGCTACCAGTACTTCTGCATCGTGCACGGGGTGATGATGACGGGCACGATCAACGTCGTCGATCCGTCGGCCAGGATCCCATCGCCGGGCCAGGTGCGACACCAGGTCAAGAAGACGATCGCCGGCCTGCTGAAGCAGGTCCCGGCCGCAATTGACGCGGCCTGGGCCGCGATCATGCCCCCGGTTCACAACAGTGATGGGACCACCACCTATCACGTGAACGTGGGCTTCATGTACGGCATGATCGACCTCATGAGCTTCTTCCCGGGCAAGCTCCGGGTTCATCCCGGCGACACGGTGGTCTGGCACATGACGACGGTTCCGCACACCATCACCTTCCTGAATGGGAATCCCGAACCGTCGCTGCTGGTCCCCGCAACGTGGCCGCCAACGTCGGGCCCCACGGTGATGTTCAACCCCGCGATCCTCGGCCCATCAGCCAGCGTCGTTGGGGGCCAGGCGCTGAACAAGACCGAGATGTTCCACTCCGGCTTCCTTCCGGTCCCGGACACGACCTTCTCGCTGACGATCGGGAATATCGAGGGTCCGGTCCCGTACCGCTGTCTCCTGCATGACGCCAGCGGCATGGTGGGCAAGCTCGTCGTAGACGCGGCCCACCAACACGAATCGGGTCACTGAGTACTCGTATACCGATACGACGCGGCCTGCTATCCGCACGCTGCACGAAACGGCACGAATAGGGAGGCCCGCCGCCAAGGCGGGCCTTTCGCTACCTCCGACAGGACAGGGGGTCTGGCGTCAGCTCCTGTGCGGCTGGATCGTGGCGAAGACCTAGAGCGGTGGGTGGGTCGGCGGGTGCCCAGGGGTCGTGCTCGACGTGACCAGGTGGGGACCGGGATCGTGCTTGGGGGGTGAGCGCTGGGCGCGTGTATATGACCACCCGGGTGACCGGCTGGGCGACTTCGGGGACGGTGAGCCGGACGAAGTTCCGAACATCGCCTGCTCCATGTCGGATCGGGGAGTGCACCGGCCGGGCGACCGCTACAGCTCTCCATGCAGCTGCTACATGTAGCGGGCGGGCTGTCTTCGGGGAAGTTGGATGCGTCGTCCGTGTCGCTCAGCTTGTGAGCGGCTAGCTCCACAGCGATGTCGTAGTTCAAGGTGAACACGGGCAACGTGTAACCCAGATCCGGAACCTGCCGAAACCAGGATCGGTATTCGCGGAAGAGCGGGCGGTAGAGCTCCCCGGCTTGATCGGCGTCCACTGTGCTGTAGTGCTCAATGACCTTGTCGCGTATGGCGCCAGACAGCCGCCCCAGCTGCCGCTGTGGGTCGACGCGGCCGTCATACACCGAGCTGAGCCCGATCCTCCGCTAGTCCGCTCGTCGAGACGACCGGGGGCCGCTCGCCAGGAATGGCCCCAAACACATGCGCTGGGCGCTCATCGAGGCCGCGGCCCATCCTGCCCGCCGTCCGGCGTGCGGCGACCGGTACGAGCCGACAAAGCATGACGGCCGGTCGTCCCTCAGAGAGCGGCGCTCGCGTCGCCGAGGTCCACGGTCCCCAGGTCCGCGACCGCCATGTCGAATGGGCGGATCAGCCACGTCAGGACCAGCACGCCGGCGACGATCGCGGCGAGAGCCAGGAAACCGGCCGCGAAGTCGCCGGTCGCGTCGAGAAGGGTGCCGACCAGGGGCGGGCCGATGATCGCCGTGAGCAGCCCGCCCCAGCCCACGATCGCCTGGGCAGACGCCGGGCTCGTGCGCACGCTGGCGGCGGCCCCGTTGAAGACAGCCGCATACGGGAATCCGACGCCAAGGCCGGCGACGACGAGCCCGACGATGGCAACCGGCAGCGTCGGTGCCAGCGCGATCAGCGTGAGGCCGATGACGGCAAGGGCGAGCCCAGCCCGGATGAGCCTGACCGGCTGCATCCCGGCTTCGAGGATGACGCCGCCCGACGCGCGGGCGGCGATTCCGGTGACGAGCGTCAGCGAGCCGATCAACCCCGCCGCCGCGATGGGCAGCCCGAAGGCGTCGGCCAGGAAAAGGGTGACCCACGTGCTGATGACGATGGCCATCCCGAACCCGCACGTGTGGCAGAGCGCCAGGAGCCACGTGTTGCGCGCACGCAGGGCAATGGCCAGCGCGACCAGGGCCCCGGTAGCGGCTGGAGCCCGGGGTTCACCCGGGGCGAGGAGCGTCCACACCACCCAGACGACGGCCACCGCGAGGGCAGAGAGCGTGAAGGCGAGTCGCCAGTCTCCGGACGGACCGGCGAGCGTCGGGATGTAGGCGAGGGTGATCCCTGATCCGAGCAGGAACGACGCGCCGTACAGGCCCTGGGCCAGGTGGCGACCGCGATCGTCGAAGATCGACCCCGTATACGAGGCACCGGCCGCGAAGCCGAAGCCCGAACCGAGGCCGCCCAGGACCCGCCAGCCGAGCAGGGCCGGGAAGCTCGGTGCCAGCAGGCCGATCCCAAGGTTGCCGACGGCAACGAGCAGGAAGCCGAGGGTGACCGCGGGCCGCATTCCGATCCGATCAGCGATGGCGCCACCGGCCAGCATCGTGGTCGCGGCGCCCATGAAGAATGCGGTCGCGATCGCGCCCGCATCCGCCGATGACAGCGCGAACTCGGCCCGGATCAACCCCAGGACGGGGCCCTGGATCGTGTAGTTCGTGCCAACCGCGACGGCGACCGCACAGATGAGCAGGAGTGCCCGGCGGCTCGACGAGGCAGGCATATCGGAACTGTAGCGGCCTTGCCGGGAGCTTACCCAGGCCCATCCTGCGCCGATGACACCGATCGCCGGGAGCTCTGGGTCCCGATGTTTCACGGCGTCTCGCGTGCTGTCCGGGATCGCGGTAGTTCCCGGAGAGATGGCGTCCGGCCGACACGACGTTGCCATCGTGGCGGTTGCGGGCTTCCTTCCCGGGCTCGGTTGTGAGGCCCGGCGATCTCGCTCACGACTGTGGGTGGCCGTCGCTCAGACGACTCCTGGCCGAACGATGGTCCCGTGCGCGGAGGTTCGGACGGGGGATCGACGTGATCGCTCAATCCGCGTCCACTGGCGGCGGAACAAGCCGAAGGTACAACCAGTTGAGCGCCCAGCCCGACATCGCGCCGCACGCCCCGTCCCTACCGGATCGCGCCCGGGTCATCGTGCGCGCCTACACGCGGGCGCTCACCTGGGCCGAGGACGCGCGTCTGGTCGTCGGCGCAACCGCCTTCGTCGTGGCGGTAGGTTCGATCCTTGCTTGCCTCGGAGGCGCCAGCGCACTGCTCTTTGACAACCTCCAGGAGCTAGCCGCTGCGGCGGGCGGCGCGGTCGCCCTCTGGCTGGCGAGCCGCCATCACGATGGGCCGACGCGGCGACTTCTCCTCTCGCTGGCGCTCTCGCTTGCAGGCGCGGGCTGCGGCATGCTCGCCTGGGACCTGGCTCCGGCGGCTGGCACCGCGCTCGCCGATGCCGGCGATGTTGTCTTTGTCGTCAGCGTCGGCATCGGCGTGGTCGCGATCCTCCCGGCGATCTTCGGGGGTCTCGAGCGCGGGCTGCTCGCCGGAGTTGCCACCGACGCGCTCATCCTGTTCCTCGCCGGGATCACGGTCGTGGCGGCGATCCGGAACGGTTCCATCGTGGCCACGGGCGAGATTACGGCATCGTTAGGGGCAGTCGCCCTGATCGCGGTTACCGGCGCGTGCGTCTTCGCGCTCGTGACGCGTCGGATCGCGCCGTCGGCGGGGGGCCCGTGGGCCCTGTTCGTCGGCGCCATCAGCATCGGGATGGCCTGGCTGATGTGGATCGGCGATGCCAGTGCGTCGTCGACGGTCGGGCTGTCTGATTTCATGTTCAGCGCCGGGATCTTGCTCATCGCCTACGGCGGCGTGACCTGGAACACGCGTCTGTCCCACAACCCTGTGTTCGGGCGGGTCGCGCTCGCGCTCGACCCGGGTCTTCCAGTCGCGGCGATCCTGGGCAGCCTCGGCATCACCGCTGCCACGCATGGTCCGGCCATGATGGACCTCGTGGGTGTCTCCACGGCTGCCGTCATCGTGACGTCGGTGGGCCGCCAAGTGCACCTCTATGCCCGTGAAGCGCGGGCCCGCGAGGCCGAGCGGCGGGCTGGGCGGCGCCTCGCCGACGAAATTCTCGAGCGCGCCTCGACGCTGTTCTCCCTGCAGCGCTTGGTGCCCGGCTTGACGTTCGAGGAAACTGCTCGCCAGGTGTGCGCAGAGGCGCTCCGGCTCGATGGGATCGACCTCGCGGTCATCCGGGCCTACGCGCCCGACGGCGGCGTCGTGCTCCTCGCGGTCGAGGGTCTGGGGCCTCGTGCAGCGGGTCTCGTGGGCCGGCAGCTACAAGCCGACCCCGAGGCCCTCGTCAAGTCGCGCGGTCGGGACGGGCCGTGGGAATGGTTGGCTGGAGAGGAGGAGGAGAGCCCGTACCACGCGACGCTGCGGGAGATGGGGGTCCGCGCGACGGTGAACGCCCCGCTACGCTGGAACGAGGCGATCATCGGAGATATCGGCCTGGGCACATGCTCAGCCGAGTTTGCCATCTCGATTCGTGAGCGGCTACCCACAGTCGAGGAGTTTGCAGTCGTCGTCGCGGCCCTCCTCGGTCCCGCCATGGCCGATCGCTACCGCGCGGCTGCTCTGCGCCACCCCGCCGTTGCTCGAGAAACTGTCGTCGCGGGGGGCCCTTGACAAGGTGCCCGACCATGTTCGTCCTACGGGGCGCGATCCCAACTTCGTCTCTCTCGTGTCATTCGTCGACGTACGATCGATCCTCACTGCGTCCTCGGTGGCGAGTGAATGAGAGCCGTGCTGGTGCTGATTCGTTTCCTGAAGGGGGTCCGCGACCGCATCGCGTGGATCATCCAAGGCGTCTTCGGGCCCCCGGCTGGAGCATTGCGTCGCGTCGTGCTGGCGCTGCGAGACCGCTTCGACGAGGTCGCGAGGCGGCTGCTCGCCTGGTGGAGCAACGTCTTCAGTCAAGGGCCCAAACTGCCCTCGGAGGAGACCGCACCACCCGCCAAATGCTCCCTGCTCGCCGCCGCCGTGGTTCTTGGGCTTGCACTCTTCACTTGGCCCCAAGAGGACCACCTCAGCATCCCTCAGTTCCTGCTGCTCTCCGCGGTCATCTGGCTCACGGCTTTCCTCACAGCACGTGTGGTGAGCCGCCCCGACCGGAGGGGCCGGGTCGGCGGCTTTCTACGGGAAGCCGATCGCAGGGTCGGCCTGCTGTGGTGGGAGCGCGGGGGCGCACTAGCAGCTCTAGTGGTCCTCGGTGTCTCCTTCTCCGGTCACAGCCGCCTCGCCATTCTCGGGATCGCACTGCTGGTGGGCTTCCTCCGCCTACTGGGCACGCCGTATGCCCTGCGCGAACTCGGATTCGTGCGCCGTCC
>Ga0209746_1001632_pt1 | contig 10599 bp, 6 predicted proteins | sample BarGraNGADG00211_3_FD_184496 | JGI IMG/M metagenome (GOLD analysis project Ga0209746, IMG submission 184496) | Arctic peat soil microbial communities from Barrow, Alaska - Barrow Graham LP Ref core NGADG0011-211 (SPAdes) (version 2) | ecosystem: Environmental > Terrestrial > Soil > Wetlands >...
TCGCTCGACCTGCCGCACGATTGTGCGATTGAACTGCCGTTCGACCGCACATCCGACACGAGCCATGGCTTCAAGCCGGTCGGGCCGGGCTTTCCCAAGAACAGCGTGGGCTGGTATCGTCGCACGTTTGAATTGCCGCAGGAAGATTCCAGCAAGCGCATCTGGCTCGCGTTCGATGGCGTGTTCCGCGACGCGACCGTCTGGGTCAACGGCTGGCTCGTGAAGCGGCACGAGGGCGGCTACTATCCGTTCCGCGAAGACATTACGGACATCGCGCATTTCGGCGGCCAGAACACCGTGACCGTGAAGGTGGACGCGAGCAAGTTCGAGGGCTGGTTCTACGAAGGCGCGGGCATCTACCGCCACGTCTGGCTGGACAAGACCGCGCCGGTGGCCATCGCGCCGGACGGGATTTTTGTCCGCACGGAATTCGATGATAATATTCCCGAAGGCCCGGCGACAGTTTGCATCGAGACCCGAATCTTGAATCGGTTAACGAATTCAACCGACATAAATATCTCGCATGAACTCTTTGATCCGAGTGGCAAGTCTCTGACGAAAAGTTTTTCCATGCCCAAACGGCCAAGATCCGTTTTGGAAACATCCGTTCCCAAGCAGCAAGAAGACTTCAAGCAAAAGATCGTCCTGATGCCGATGCATCCTCCAATTTCAAGCGGCCTGCCCGGACATGGCCCCCGCATATCGCCACACTTTCACTTGCTAAAAATGGATTATTCCGATGGATACCCAGTTCCATCAGCGCAAGCCTTGGCCGACATCGAACTTTGGTCGCCCGAATCCCCAAAACTTTACAAGCTCGTCACGATCGTCACAGTCGGCAAACAGGTTGTTGACCGCAAAGAAACCGAGTTCGGCATCCGCACTTTTGCGTTCGATGTGGAAAAGGGATTTCTGCTGAACGGCAAACATTACGAGTTGTATGGCACTTGCAATCATCAAGACATGGCGGGCGTCGGCGCGGCGTTGCCGGATGCGCTCCAGAATTTCCGCGTGGCCAAGCTGAAGGAATTCGGCTGCAACAGCTATCGCACCTCGCACAATCCGCCCACGCCGGAACTGCTCGATGCGTGCGATCATCTCGGCATGATCGTGATGGACGAAAGCCGCCTGCTCGGCAGCGACGAGGAAAATCTGCGCAAGTGGGAAAGCCAGATTCGCCGCGACCGCAATCACGCCAGCGTCGGCATCTGGAGCGTGGCGAACGAGGAATTTTCCGTGCAGTCCACGCCCCAGGCCGGCAACGTCGCCCGCACGATGCAAAATCTTGTGAAGCAGCTCGACCCGACACGCCCGGTGACTTACGCCGCGCCGCAGTGCGACACGTTCGATGGCATCAACGGCGTCATCGAGGTGCGCGGCTGGAATTATAATGTAGGGCGGCAGATGGAAAGTTATCACGCCAAGCATCCGACACAGCCCGAAGTCGGCACGGAACAGGCCAGCACGGTCACCACGCGAGGCATCTACAAGGATGACGCGCAGCGCGGCTATGTCAGCGCTTACGATGCACGAGGAACACAGACGGCGGAGCGTTGGTGGAGTTATTTCGCCGACCGTCCGTGGTTGAGCGGCGGTTTCGTGTGGACGGGATTTGATTATCGCGGCGAGCCGACGCCGTATGCGTGGCCGTGCATCAATTCGCATTTCGGCGTCCTCGACGTGTGCGGTTTTCCCAAGGACAATTTTTATTATTACCAGTCGTGGTGGACGACGAACATTGTTTTGCATCTGCTGCCGCACTGGAACTGGCCGGGCAAGGAAGGCCAGGAAATCCGCGTGGACGCCTTGAGCAACTGCGAGGAAGTGGAATTGTTCCTCAACGGCACATCCCTCGGCAAACAGACGATGAAACGGAATTCGCACCTGACGTGGCAGGTGAAATACGCGCCGGGAACTTTGAGCGCGAAAGGTTTCAACGGCGGCCAAGTCGTCGCCGAAGCGAAAGTTGAAACGACCGGCGAAGCGGCTTCCGTTCAACTCACGCCGGATCGCGCGACGATCAACGCCGACGGCGCGGATGTAAGCGTGTTCACCGTTTCCGCAACGGACGCACAGGGCCGCATCGTGCCGGTGGCGACGAACATGATTCACTTTGAATTGAGCGGCGCAGGAAAAATTCTCGGCGTCGGCAACGGCGATCCGAGCAGCCACGAGCCGGACACGTTCATTCCGAACCTGCCGGTGCGCACCATCGCCGTCAACGACTGGCGCTGGAAGCTCGCCAGCCTTCCGAATCGCGGCGCGCTCGCACCCGAATACGCGCCGGACTTCGATGATTCATCTTGGAACACCATCAAGCCCAAGACTGACGGCGACACGGGCGACATGTTTTTGAAGGAAGGCGAGACGGCGATTTACCGCGCGCACGCCAAGTTGAGCGAAGACGACTTGAACAATCCGGGCATGCAGATTCGCTTTGCGTGCATTGACGATCACGGCTGGGTTTTTGTGAACAACCAGCGCGTCGGCGAATCGCACGACTGGTCGGCGGAGCCGGCGTTTGACATCAAGCGCGCGCTGCACGCGGGCGACAACGTCATCGCCGTGGGCGTGAAAAATGACGGCGGCGAGGGCGGTTTGAATCCAGACGTGAACGTGGAAATCACCGGCCAGCCCCAGGCCTCGCCGTGGTCGCGCAGCCTGTTCAACGGCCTTGCGCAGATCATCGTGCAATCCACCCAAGACGCGGGCGAAATGAAACTGACCGCGACGGCAGATGGTTTGAAAACCGCGACGGCCTCGGTTACGACGCAGGCCGGCGCCGCGCGTCCGAGCGTTCCGTAAGAAAAGTTTGCAGTGCAGCGGACGCCGTGAACCGGCGTCCGTTTTTTTATTTCACCGGAGATGGCCGGGGCTGTCCAACAAACCGGGGCAAGGCCAAGTGCAAATGAAACCGTGGGCTATGGCCGGTCGCTGCGCCACCGCTTCAAATGGATTCCAGCGCCTCGCGTTCGCACGCGGCGTATTTTTCGACAAGCTGGTCGTAAATCCGTGCGGACTTTTTGTCCGGGCGGATTTCACTGTTCGGAATTGGATTGCAGAAACCGGCAACAAGCTTTTCCCACTTTGGTTGCGCGCCAGATTCGACGAGCCAGCCGTGCGCGGCCTGCAATGCGGCACCGAGCGCGGCGCTCTTGGAAACTTCGATCCGCAGCACGCGGCAGTTCATCACGTCGGCCAGCACTTGCAACAGCGCGCGGTCGTTCGCCGCGCCGCCAGTCGCGTAGATTTTTTTCGGCGACACATTCATCCATTGCGAGTGCAGCCGCATGGACAGCATCTGCGCTTCAAAAATCGCGCGGCAATTTGCGGCGACATTTTTCTCGTCGAGATCAAAACGGTGAACGCCCGGCTGGTTGACGCGCGGAACAATTTCCGCCTCGAACCACGGCAATAAAATTCCGCCGTCGTTGCCGGGGTTGGTTTGCTTGAGCAGTTCGCCGAATTTTTTCCAATCCGCAATGCCGTAAAGTTCGCGGATTTTTTCGCGGGCGAGCGAGCCGTTCTTGAAACAGATGAGCGTCATGTAGCCGCCGGTCGGCGAACCAAAGACGTGGCCTTCGCCGTTCTCGTCGGTCTGGCATTTTTCCATCGATCCAAAAAACGTGTCGCTGGTGCCGAGGCTGATGGCGACCTGGCCGGGCTTGATGAGGCCGAGGCCGATGACGCTCGCCGGATTGTCGCCGGTCCAGGCGGTCGCGAGCGCGGCGGGATTCAGGCCGTATTTATTGACGAAATACGCACTGACCGGGCCGATGACTTTTCCCGAGGCGGCGAGCGGCGGCAGTTTTTTCTTCAAATTTGGCGCGGTCGCCTTGAGCGCGTCCGTATCCCAAACTTTTCGGCGGATGTCCATCAGGTTCATGCCCGCGCCGTCGCCAAAATCAATCGGCGCGATTTTTCCCGCGAGCAGCGACGCCATGAACGAACTGACGAGCGCGATGTGTGCCGTTTTCGCGTAAGCCTTGGGTTCGGTCTTGGCGAACTTGCGGATCTGCGGCCCGGTGAAACGCTCGAACGTATCCGAGCCGGTGCGCGACGCGGTGTATTTGATGCCGCCCAGTTTTTTGCGGATCTCGGCGCACTCGGCGGCGGTCGAGGAATCCATCCAGATGGGCGAAGTTTTGCGCGCGAAAACGCCGCGCAGATTTTCCACCAGAGTTTTTTGCGGATCCAAATTCGCCAGCGCAGCGTCAATCCGCTCATTGAAATAAACCGAGCCGTGCTGCTGGCCGCTGCCGCTGATGGCGAGGATTTCGCCGAGCGCGACGCCGTCCTTTTTCATTTCTGCAAAAATCAAATCGAGCGCGTCGGCCCAGAGCAGCGGCGAACTGTGTTTAACGAGCGGGTCGCGATTCGGCAGCACGCCGTTTTGCGTTTTGTATTGCGGCAGCGCGCGGTCGAAGTTGAGCGATTTTTCGTAAACCACCTTGCGCGTATCGAGGTCAACGACCACGGCGCTCAAGCTTTGCGTGCTGGAATCGAGTCCGAGAAATAATTTTGCCATATGATTTCGAATGTTTTTTGCGTTTGCTTTGCCGATAATAGACCAATCCATCCAAATGAAAAGCTCAACGGCGCACAGGTGCCACCGCCCGGCCACACTTGTCACCTACCGCCGGCTGGTCGCAGCATTTTTGTTTGACGTTCTTCGACCACTCTTTAACGTGCCATGCATGAACACTACTGATCAGATTGTCCCGGTCGTTGCCGGCGTGAATTTGCCGTTGTCCGCCCACAGAAAGTGGTCTGCCGTCTGGATCATGCTGGTGCTGCTGACGTTCTGTGCGGCGCGCGCGGACGCACAGGACCAAGATTATCTGGTCATCTACGGCATCATGGGTCAGGCCGATACGTTGAGCGCGAGCGGCCAGACCAGTCAGGCGCACGCCAAATATGCGGAGGCGCAATTGGCGTTGGCACAGTTTCAGCGGGAGAATCCGGCTTGGAACATCAAGACCGTTTCCTTCCGGCTGAATTATCTCGCCGAAAAACTTGCCGCCACGTCGGCGAAAACCGTTGCTCCTGAAAACAACACCGCCGCCACCACCGTCAAAAAAGAAGCCGCGCCTGCTGCTCCGAAGTCGCCGGTGAAACTGCTCGATGCCGGCAGCGAGCCGCGAACCGTGCTGCACCTGCATCCCCGCGTCGGCGACCAGCAGACAGTGATCATGACCATGAAAATGGCGATGACCACGTCCGCCGCCGGCAAAGAGATGCCGGCCATGGACATGCCGGCGATGCTGATGACCATGGACTTTGGGGTGAAGGACATTTCCGACGCTGGCGACATCACCTACACGATGGTTTTCAGCGACGCCACCGTGGCCGCCGACACCAACACCCCGCCCGCCATCGCCGCTGCGATGAAATCCTCCCTCGCCAGCATTCGCGGAATGACCGGCACCGGCCGGATGTCCAGCCATGGAATTATCAAAGGCGTCGAAATAAAGCTGCCCGCCGCCGCCGACCCGCAGATGAGCAAGACCATGGATCAGATGAAAGAATCTTTTTCCAGCTCTTCAACCCCGCTGCCCGAAGAAGCCGTCGGCCCCGGCGCAAAATGGGAATACCAGACCCGGATCAAGTCGCAGGGCATGACGATTGACCAGAACCTCCATTACGAACTCATCGCCATTGAAGGCGACCGCCTCACCCTCCGCAGCACCATCACGCAGAATGCCGCCAACCAGAAGATTCAAAATCCCGCGATGCCCGGCTTGAAAGTTGACCTCACCAAAATGACCGGCAACGGAACCGGCAGCAGCACATTTGACCTGGGCCGCATCATGCCCGTGTCGGGAACCCTCGCCGAAAAGACCGAAGTCATCATGGACATGAACGTCGGCCAGCAGAAGCAGACCATGGACATGAAGATGGACATGAACATCACCCTCGAATCGAAGTGAACCGTTCCGGTGTCGCGGCGAAGGCGAGGTAGCGCAGACTGGCAGTCTACTGTGTCGCCGATTGGCAACCGGCAAAGCCAAAAAACTCGCCCTCACCGTCCTTATGCGCAAACTTATCATCCTCGCCAACCTCCTCTTAAAAAATCCCGATTTTACCCTTGCCTCTTAAGACAGTTGCTGACCCCTTCACGATCAACTCCGCAACTATAAAACTTCCACCCGCCCAACCTTCCATCTGCCAGCTGGCCGGGAGTTTTCACACGGCCTCGCGACTTGTTAGGCGGCAGATCTACGACGAAAAACATAACCAGCAATCAATGACCAAAATATCGCGCACGACAAGAGGCTAATAATAAACAAACCTCCCGTGCCCCACGAACCTAGCTTCCCAAATAAATCAGCCAATAGCAAAGCGGGTGAGTTGATAATCACTGCTGGTTTGACGAGCAATCCGCCGGGATGGAAGTGGCCAATAATAAGCTCCACGACATCAACTGCCGCGATAATGGTGAATACTCGAACTCCTAGTTTGGTGTTGTATGTTTTCATAAATGTGTGCTGCCGCCTAGACGAGCTTAAGGAGCTTGTCCGTCTTTCAATGTCTTAATGAGATTTTCAAGTGCTGCCTTTTGTTCGGGAGTAGTAACGTAAGGATTCAGCTTGCTGAAGTCATCCGGCGTCTGCCGGTTGTTTGCATTCTGATATGCCTGCATCACAGGCATCAGTTCATGTGGAAAAGATAAACGCAATGGTTGCGGGCCTGGGCCGATACCAATTTTTTGAGGGCCAATCACGAATAAATTGTCGTGCCATTTATCCAGAACCGATTTCTCGACAAATACGCCACCTTCCAGCCAGGACGTTTGTTGCTCCTCCTGTGTTAAAACCCGGTATCGCTGGAGCAGGCTGTCTTCTGTCGGTGGATCGAAAAACGGTTTCAGTTGAGAAACATCATTAGGCCGGTTTCCGTTGTTGGCATCGGTAAATTTGTTAAGAGCCTTTTGTATCATGGAAGCGAAATGATTTTTGCCCTCATATCTGACCCGACCAAGGGCATTGCGAACTCCATCAGAAGAATCTAAATCCGCCTCAATGGCAATATCCAGCCATTCTTGATCAGTTACGAATTGCAACTCCGGGATTCTTTGGTCGGGTCTTTCGTCAAACAGGCTTTTGATTTTTTCAAGCTTGGCCTTCCAAACGAGCGCCTTTTGAATAAAAGGATCATCGGCTAGAGCCGCATTGCCTCGCAAGCGTCCAATTTCACCGCGCAATTTCAGGAGTTCGGTGTTTCCATTTTGTATTCTGGCGATTTCATCGGCCACCCCAGCCAGCCGATTCGTTGCATCATCACGTTCGCGTTGTAACTGCTGGACTTGTTCAGCCAGCGGCGCTTGCTGTTGCTGGAGCGTTTGATTTTGTTCGCGCAGTTGCGAGGCTTGATGCGCTTCAAAGATTCCAGTTCCAATCGCGGCAGTGAGTGTGGCGGCGATGAAAGTTTTTTGGAGGGTGGTCATGGCAATGGTTTTGGTTGCGGCAATTATGGTTGAAGTGTGAACGGCGGTTCCGGCGAGAATGGCGGCGGCAGAAATGGTTGCCGCAAGACCAACGGGCGCGGCTTGAATGGCGTTGGCGGAAATCAATACCACGAGTCCGCTTGCGCCGATGGTCACGTTGCGTTTCGAGAAAAATTCGCGCAGGCGTTCCACGGCGCGGCTGACCCGCTTTTGCGCGGTGTCGTCGCTGACGCCGAGCGCGAGGCCGACGGCGCGGAAATCCTGGTTCTTGAAATAGCGCAGCAGAAGCGCTTCGCGGTCTTCGTCGCCGAGGCTGTCCAGGGCTTCGTCGAGCACGGGGCGGATGCGTTCCCAGTCCGGGGCGGATTCGGAATTGATGAGGAGTTGTTCCATGGCCTGTCTTTCGTTTGCGAGCCGACGGCGGGTGTCGCGCAAGTGGTTGAGTGCCGCGTAGCGCGTGCCACGGTGCAGCCAGCCGGCGAGTGAACCCGGCATCTGCTCCGCCAGCGGTCGCGCCTTGTGGGCGAGATCGGTGAAAACGCCTTGGGCGATGTCGCCGGCAAGGTCGGGCGAATTCACCTGCCGCAGCGCGGCGGAAAAAACGAAATCCGCGTGGCGCGTGACCAGTTCACGGAAAGCGGCTTCGTGGCCGTCTTCGGCGTAGTCGCGGAGCAGTTGGACGTCGGACTTTTCGTGCATCTCAACCATTAAACAACCGCGCCACGGAAAATCCGACAAAGTTTTTTACTGAATGACGTGAGCGCCACTGGGTCAGCCTTTCATCCGACTTGTTTTATGACGGGCTTTCCTTGATTTTGCGTCCATCAATATGCACACCCGAATCCCGGCAGCGCTTCGTCTGACGACTTTGTTGCTGCTGCTGACGGCAACGGCCAGGTCTGCCCCGATTGACCGGCACGCGCTGGTCACGCGGCACAATGTCGAGTTGCACCAGTTCGATGCGAACAATCCGTTGAGCGTCGGCAATGGTGAATTTTGTTTCACCGTGGATGTGACCGGCCTGCAAACTTTTCCCGAAGCGTTTGGAAAGACCACGCCGCTGGGCACGTTGTCGGATTGGGGCTGGCACACGATTCCGAACACGAACGGCTGGGACATTGACCATTTTCAATTCAAGGAATACACCGACTTCAACGGCCGTAAAGTTCCCTACGCCGACGTGCCGCACAACCAGCAGACGCCGGAAATCAAATGGCTCCGCGCCAATGGAACGCGGATCATCCGTCGGTCGTTGGCGCGTTGAGCTTTGTGCCCGGCCCGGAAATCAATTTGGCGACAATGCAAAATACGTTTGACTGGATTTGGAAAAATTGGAACTGGCCGCACACCTGGGGCTGGGATTATCCGATGCTGGCAATGACCGCCGCGCGTCTCGGCGAGCCGGAACGCGCCATTGACGCGCTGCTGTTGGACACGCCGAAAAATCATTACAGCCTCAACGGCCACGTTTATCAGCGGCCCGGCCTGACGATTTATCTGCCCGCGAACGGCGGTTTGCTTTACGCCACTGCGCTGATGGCCGCTGGTTGGGATGGCGCGCCGAAAAAGAATGCCCCCGGCTTTCCTGACAACGGCCAGTGGAGTGTGCGCTGGGAAAATCTGTCAATTGCGCCGTAGGTTTGAAAAACACGCTTGGTTGTCCCGCACGAAAAGCGGCGGTGAACCGCCGCCGTCCAGACGCTTCGCGCCATTCGGCAGCCATCGGCCTGCGCGAAGCGTCTGGACTGCGGTTGCTTCAGCACCGCTTTGGCAGCTCGCCTTGAACCAACCCTAACCAGAATTGGTGATTGCTTGCGCCGCCACATTTTTCAGATAGTTTCCGGCAACAATATCCCGTTTAATTCCTGTTCGCGATGAGCAACAAAATTGAAAAAACATTTTCTCTGGCACAAGAGCGTTATTCCAAACTCGGCGTGGACGTGAACCGCGCGCTTAAAGTTCTCTCGACGATTCCCATCTCACTGCACTGCTGGCAGGGCGATGACGTGGGCGGATTTGAAAATTTCGGCGGCACGCTCGGCGGCGGACTTGTCGCCACCGGAAATTATCCCGGCAAAGCGCGCACGCCGGACGAACTTCGCGCCGATTTGGAAAAAGCGTATTCGCTCATTCCCGGAAAGCATCGCCTGAATCTGCACGCGTTTTACGGCGAGTTCGGTGGTAAAAAAGTTGACCGTGACGAAATCGCGCCGGAACATTTCAAGAACTGGATTTCGTGGGCGAAGAAAAACGGCCTTGGCCTCGACTTCAACCCGACCTGCTTCTCGCATCCGAAGGCTGCCGATGGTTTCACGCTGTCGCACGCGGAAAAAAGCATTCGTAATTTTTGGATCGAGCATTGCATCCGCTCGCGTGAAATCGGCGCGGCGATGGGCAAGGCGCTCGGCAAAACCTGCGTGACGAACGTGTGGATTCCCGACGGCATGAAGGACACGCCCGCCGACCGCAATGCGCCGCGCGCCCGGCTCGCGGAATCGCTTGACGCGATTTTTAAGAAACCGATTTCGCCGAAGCTGAACCTCGACGCGGTCGAGCCAAAATTATTCGGCATCGGCAGTGAAAGTTATGTGGTCGGTTCGCATGAATTTTATCTCGGCTACACCGTCAGCCGAAAGAAACTGCTGACGCTCGACGCCGGTCATTATCATCCGACCGAAAGCATCGCGGACAAAATTTCTAGCGTGATGCAGTATCTGCCGGAGATTTTGCTGCACGTCAGCCGCGGCGTCCGCTGGGACAGCGACCATGTCGTGATTCTCAACGACGACCTGCTCGCCATCGCCCGCGAAATCGCGGTGAACGGCTTTGAAAAGCGCGTTCACATCGGGCTGGATTATTTCGACGCGAGCATCAACCGCGTTGCGGCGTGGACGATTGGCGCGCGCAACATGATCCGCGCCTTGCTCATCGCGCTGCTCGAAACGCCGCTGATTCGCACGGCGGAAGCGGGCGGCGATTTCACCACGCGTCTCGCCTTGCAGGAAGAAGCCAAGACGCTGCCGTTCGGCGCGGTCTGGGATTTCTACTGCGAGAGCAAAGGCGTTCCCGTTGGCGAACACTGGCTGACGGAAGTGAAAAGCTACGAGAAAACGGTTTTGAGCAAACGCGGTTAATTTCAAAACCAACGAACC
>Ga0209746_1001634_pt1 | contig 10593 bp, 9 predicted proteins | sample BarGraNGADG00211_3_FD_184496 | JGI IMG/M metagenome (GOLD analysis project Ga0209746, IMG submission 184496) | Arctic peat soil microbial communities from Barrow, Alaska - Barrow Graham LP Ref core NGADG0011-211 (SPAdes) (version 2) | ecosystem: Environmental > Terrestrial > Soil > Wetlands >...
GTACGGTTTTGGTATTTGCGGATGGTGGCTTCCAGCATTTCGGCGAAGGAGCGGGACTGGACGAGATATTTCTTCAAGCGGATTTTTAGTTCGTTGTTCAGCAGTGACACCATCTCCGCCTCGATCGGGGAGAGGGCCGGGGTGAGGTGTCGAATCCATCAACTCTCGACTTTCAACTCTGAACTGTTTCTTGCCTCTGCCACTTTTCAGGGGCACACTCGCCGCGTTAGAAAAACAAAACGACGATTATTATTTAACCAAAACAATTTTGCGTAGCTACGGCTACGGGCTGATCCGAAAACCGCTAATTTTCAAGCCCGTCAAAGAAACCGACCGAGCGCGCCCAAATGGGCGCGGCTTGGCGTGCTTCTTTGACAGGCGCTTAGCGGTGCCTCGGATCAGGCGCGTTAAGTTCGCGCCTCTTTCTTTTTTAGAATTTTCCCGTGGTTGCAGTTGCGTGGGGCGCGCAATGGCAACAAACAATTCATTTGGTAGCAGCCGAGGTAACGAGGCTCAAACTGATTCTCCGAAAAATCAGAGCCTCATCACGTCGGCTGCTACTTCCAAACCACGTTACGGGCTGGACAATCCGCATCCGCTTTCACAACTCAAGACCGAGCTGGTGTGGGATGGAAAATACGACGAGTATGGCAATCGCCGCGCGGTGGACATTGCCGGGTGCGCGATGCCGCTGCAAAAGATTGAGACGATTGACGAGCCGCGCAGTCGCGCCGCCGCCGGCGACAATCTGGAATTGTTCGAGAAACAACTCGGCGGCAAAAAGCGTGACGATTTCCGCAACCGGCTCATTTGGGGCGATAACAAGCTGGTGATGGCGAGCCTGCTCAAAGAGTTCAAAGGCAAAATTGATCTCATCTACATTGACCCGCCGTTTGACGTGGGCGCGGATTTCACGATGGACGTGCCGATTGGTGACGGGAAGGAAACCGTCTATAAAGACCGCTCCATTCTTGAGCAGGTTGCATATTCTGATACTTGGGGAAAGGACGTTGACTCCTACCTGCACATGATGTTCGAGCGGCTGTCGCTGATGAAGGAATTATTGTCGGACAAAGGAAGTATTTATGTGCATTGCGATTGGCGGGTCGTAGGACTGCTTAGGGTTATTATTGACGAAATTTTCCCACACTTTGAAAACCTGATTTCATGGAAACGTTCCGCAATCGCGGCGGGTGTGAAGACGCAATGGCGTAACAGCCAAGACTTCGTCATCTTCGTGTCAAAATCTGGTAAACACACTTTCAATCAACAGTTCGGCGAATACTCCGAGTCGTCAAAAAAACATTACAGTCAAAAAGACGAGCGCGGGGTCTTCCAGCCAGTGCCTATTCTTGCCAGCGGAAGATCGAAAGTAGAAACCGGGAAAGTTTGGCGTGGCATTGATCCGAATAAACTTGGAAAGAATGGAATGCACTGGCTTAAAAACCCAACCGTGCTCGATGAGTTGGACGCTCAGGATTTAATTTATTGGCCAGCAAAAGAAGGTGGATCGCCACGGCTCAAGTATTATGAGAGCGAAGCCAAAGGTGTATATGTCTCGGATTTTTGGGATGACATAGATGTTATTAACTCAATGGGCGACGAGTATCAGAATTATATGACGCAAAAACCTGAAGCTCTTCTCAGACGAATAATCCAGGCCAGCAGCAATGAAGGCGATCTCGTTGCCGATTTTTTTTGTGGAAGCGGAACGACAGGCGCGGTGGCGGAGCAATTGGGGCGTCGCTGGATCATGTCAGATTTGGGACGCTACGCCATTCACACCGGACGTAAGCGATTGATAGATGTTCAGCGCACATTAAATGACGAAGACAAACCATATCGCGCTTTTGACGTTCACAATCTCGGCCGTTACGAGCGCCAGTGGTGGCAGAAAGACCGGCTAAAAGGCGCAGAGGAGGAGCATCGGCGCGTAGTGCTGGAATTTTTCAAGGCGGAAATCTTATCCGGCTCACCGTCGCCACTGTTGCATGGGCGCAAAGGTTGTGCGTTCTGTCATGTTGATGGTATTGATTCCATTTTTACTCGCGATGAAGCCACGGCCGTAGCAAAAGCCGTTTCTCAAGCAGGCGGGCGCGAGGTTTATTGTCTCGCCTGGGAATTTGAAATGGAGTTGCGCCAGCATTGTCTGGCGCTGGAAGCCGAGTTGGGCTTGCGGATGAAACTCATTCCCATCCCGCGCGAAATCATGGAGAAAAACCGCACCAGTCCGCCGCCGTTTCTGGAAATGGCCTTGCTGGAAGCCGGCGCGGTCATCAAAAAGGAAAAGGGCAAAAACACCGTGGACGTGAAGCTTACCAAATTTTTGCCGTCGCTGGCGGAAGTGCCGAGCAAGGAACTGAAGGCGTTGAAAGAGCGCGCGGTGAAAAGCGGGTTTGATTTCATTGATTTCTGGGCGGTGGATTTTGACTGGCATCCCAACCAGCCATTTCACCACGACTGGCAGGATTACCGCACGCGCAAGGATCGCTCGCTCAAAACCGTCAGCGACGCCGGCCATGTCTATGACCAGCCCGGCAAGCACACCATCTGCGTGAAGGTGGTGGATGTGTTCGGTTGCGATACGAGCGTGACGCTGGAGGTGACGGTATGAACGGAGGGTCAGCGGTGGGCAAGCAATTCTTCGACGGTCAGGCCGATGTCGCGGGCAATTTGCCGCAGCAGCGGCGGGGCGATGTCGCGGCTCTTGTGCATCGGAACAGTCGTGCCCCGGCCATCGGCATGGCGATATTGCGCGTGGGAACCGCGCTGGCGCACGAGCGCAAAGCCGAGGCGTTCAAGCCGGCGGCAGACTTCGGCGGGTTTGAGGACGGGAACGGAACCCATGTTCAGGCCACGGCCACGTTTTGGGTGCCGAGAAATTCCGCGTCGAGCTGCGGCTCGCCATCTTCGAGCAGCATGGCGATGACTTCGCGCAGATTGGCGTTCAGCTCGTCGAGCGTTTCAGCCTGCGAGTGCGCGCCCGGAAAGCCCGGCACATATCCGACCAGCAGGTGCGTGACCGGGTCGCGCTCAACCACGGCGGTAAATGTCTTCATGCCGTTATTCTTTCACGTCCCGGCCAATAGTCAACCCGGTTGGAAATTTACCCCGTCCACAAACTGATCTTGCCATGACCGAAAATCTCACCATCAAGCCGGAAGCGCTAGAACCATTGTTCGCCGCCTGGGAAGAACCGGAGAAACATCGTGTCAAACGGTCTGACGGCGATGGCGCGGAAGTGCGGAAAGGCCGTCGGCCATCCAGCATCACTATCGCCCAAAATCTGCGGGCGGCGGTGAAGGAGTGGCGTGACAATTTTTATTTCGGTGCCAGTGACACGACGCGGTATTTGCTGAATCACTTGTTTGGCCTGGCGCATGACCGGCGCGATTCTGGCGGGCCGGACGACTTTCGTTATTACTTCTGCCAGCGTGAGGCGATTGAGACATTTATTTATCTGAAGGAAGTCCGGCGGCTGGAAAGATTGTCGCAAGTCGTCGCGGAGTTCGCCGGAGCGAATGCGGAAATCGCGGCGCTAGGCATCACGGAGGACGAAGATTTGTGGAGCCGCTACGCTTTCAAGATGGCGACCGGGTCAGGCAAAACCAAAGTAATGAGCCTGGCAATGGTGTGGAGCTATTTCCATGCGCTGCGAGAAAGCGGTTCAATGATGGCGAAACATTTCGTCGTCGTCGCGCCGAATCTCACGGTGTTCGAGCGGTTGAAAGAGGATTTCAAACCGGAAGGCGGCGGCCCGGACATTTTCTACAAAGACCCGCTCATCCCGTCCGAGTGGCGCGGCGACTGGAATCTGTCAGTGGTGTTGCAGGATGAAGCCAGCGGTGCGGCCACCGGCGGCGTGCTTTACCTGACGAACATCCACCGGCTGTTTGACACCACGCGCCGCAAAAAGGAGTCGGAAACTTTCGACTGGATGGGGCCGGCGGTGTCGAAATCAAAGGCATTGGACACCGGCGCAGAGTTGCGCGACCGCATCACGAACCATACGCGCCTGATGCTGATGAACGACGAGGCGCATCATGTATGGGACCCGGATTCGGCGTGGAACGAGGCGATTACTTGGCTGCATGAAACAAATCGCAAACGCGGCGGCGAAGGCTTGGTCAGCCAGTTGGATTTTTCAGCCACGCCGAAAGACAACGCGGCAAATTATTTCAAGCACATCATTTGCGACACGCCGCTAGGCGAAGCGGTGGACGCGGGCATAGTAAAAACCCCGATCATCGGACGTGCCGGCAAACTGGTGGAACAGGCCACGGACAACGCTGCGTGGAAATACGAAATGCACCTCAAGCTCGGTTACGAGCGGTGGCGGCGCAGCAAGGAGGAATGGGAAAAAAGCGGCAAGAAACCCTTGCTGTTCGTCATGTGCGAGGACACCCAAGCGGCGGACGAAATCACCAAGCGCCTGAATAGCGACGACATTTTCAAGGAGTTGAACGGGCGGACGATCAACCTGCACACGAACTTAAAAGGTAAAATCAAAAAGGTCGGCGGGCAGGAAGTGTTCGTGGAATCCGAAAAGGAAATCAGCGACGACGATTTGAAGGCATTGCGGAAATTGAGCCGTGAACTGGATTCCGGCACCAGCCCGTATTTTTGCATCGTGTCCGTGCTGATGTTGCGCGAAGGCTGGGACGTGAAAAACGTCACCACCATTGTCCCATTGCGCCCGTTCAATTCGCCAGCGGGCATTCTGCCGGAACAAACGCTGGGACGCGGTTTGCGCAGCATGACGCCCACGGGGCAGGCAAATGAAATTGTCGTGGTAATCGAGCATGAGGCGTTTGCCCAACTCTACCGCGAAGAATTGGCGCAGGAAGGATTGCCGTTGGAAATGGTGGACGTTGACCGAGTCCCAACCACGACCGTTTCAATTTTTCCCGACCCGGCCAAAGACTGGAAAAAGCTGGATGTTTTAATCCCACGCCTGACGGCGGCGTCGCAAACGCTGGCCTCACTTGGGCCAATCACCGAAGCCGAAGTGCGCGAGGCTTTCAAAAATTTCAAACCGCTGCCGCTCGGCGAGCGCGGCCCCGACGAAGTTCAGTATGAAGGGCGACACTTAATCACCGGGGAAGTTGTCGAGCGCATGAAGGTGAATCTCACCTTGCTCGAATCGGGCATGGGCGCATTGTCATTTTACGTTAAAGAGTTGGAATACATCGCCAAGATAAAGGGGACACATGCGGTTCTTTCACCGCTGCTGCAATTATTCTTTGAGTAGATTTTATTCGGGCCGGGACATTCTATTTTTGATCCGCTGCTGGTGAAACGGCTTTCGGATAGTGACGTGCGCGAGCATGTCCGGGCGGTATTCGTTCCGATTATCCGCAAGAAAACCCTGCTGGAGCAGAGCCGGCGAATAGAGGCGACACCCATCCCGGTGTCGAGCTGGCGACCGTTCCAAGTGACCGCCAGCGAACGGCGACCGGTGATGAAAGCCGACCGGACGGTGTTCAACCTTGTTCCATGCAACCGGTCGTTGGAACAGGCAATGGTGGAATTTATCGGCAAGGCCGATGATTTGACGGCGTTTGCCAAAAATGCCGGCCCGCAAGCCTTGCGGATTGATTATCTGGCCGACGGCCAGCGGCTGGCCTTCTACACGCCGGACTTTTTTGTGCGGAACGGCACGACGCTGTTTCTGGTTGAAACAAAAGGCCAGGTTGACTGCGATGTTCCAGCCAAGGCGCGGGCAGCGGTGGAATGGTGCAAGTCGGCAACGACGAAATCCGTAAAACTGGAATATGTTTATGTGCCAGAAGGGGTGTTTCAGCGGTTTAAGGGATCAACTTTTTCCGAACTGGTGCGGGTATGTGCCCCATCGCTGCATGACCTTTTGAATCAGCAGGCGTTCCATGCCGAGCTTCCGTTGTTTGCCTAGGCTGGGGTTGAGGGGTTGGAAAGCCGCATGAGTGAATCCAAGACGGAGGAAATCATTCCGCAAAAGCTAATTGCCGGACTGCCCGAACGGATGCGCAAATCAGTGGACGAAGCGGTTTCACTCTACCTGTTTTTTGAAAAAAAACCCGGCGTGAATTTTGCGCCCGTTTTCACCGCGCTGCTTGGCGTGATGGACGAAGCGGCCAAAGGGCTGGTGTTGCAAAAATTGCAATACCGGTTGCCGGCCGATGCGCCAGAGCAAAAAAATTGGTTTGAACCGTATCTGGGCAAGGTGGATTCACGGATGCACAATCACTACAAGGAACTGGCAAAAAATCTCCGCAAAACGCTGGTTTACCAGACCGGCGTTTCACCGATTGGACAGCTGCGTTCGTGTCTGGATTATGCCCTGAATGATTCAACAGCGTTGACGGGCGTTTTTGAAAGCGTAAAGGAGGAGTTTCAAATTCCGGGGATTCGTTCGCTGTTGGATGCGGTTCAAAAGGTCAACGATTTCCGAAACAGTTACGTTGCCCATCAGGAAAAACCGCTCACTAATCCCACCGAAGCGCGGGCGGCGTTGGTGCAATGGGTGCAGACGTTGATTGCATTGTGGGCGGAAAACGCCGACACAATTTACGCCAAGCGCTGCGAGGTGAAGTTGGATCAGATCACGCCAAAAGAAAAAGCGGCGGCGGGATTTTCTGCCGAAATCAGCGCTAGTTTGCCAGACATTCAACTTGGACCGCCCGGCAGATTGCCGACGGAATACGGACAGCGTTTGAAAAACGAGGTCGCCCAGCAGCTTCAAAAACTGGCTGATTTCCGGTTTGGTTCAAAGGCGGTCGAGGTCGAGTGCGTCGAAGTCCAATCCGGTTCCATGCTTTTTGTGGTGGTTGTGACCGCCAAACAGGCTCTGACGGCTGGCTGCGTAACCGCAACTGTGGCGGGCGGATATAAGTTCATCATTGATTACGATAAATTTCGTAAAAACATTCCGCTGCTGGTGGCGGACATCCGCCGCGCCTCCGGCAGAATCAAACAGTCGGTTCAAAATCTCCTCGGCGAGCCGAAAAATCCGTTCCGTGTGGACGACAAAGACGGCAAAAATTAGCGGAGTCCCAATACATCCCATTAAGACCGCTTTTAGGAGGCTACGCCGCGCAGATGCTGAAATGTGTGCTCCGCTTCTGGACACCGCAACTGGCGCGCAAATCCACCCAAGGTTGCGTGAAAGCGCTGATGCGCAGGCAGGGCGGGCAGTCCTCTAAGCCGCCGGTCTTTGCAGACGGCCACCATTGCCAACGGACGCGTTCTGCTTTGACGTTTGCTTGAGGCTGGCAAAGGCTGGGCAGAGCCACGAAGCGCATAAGATTGAAGAATTCGACCCGGACGATATAGCAGATGATTCATTGCCAGTCAGCGACGAGTCGTTGCCATAAGGCTAATACTTGTTTCCACTAGGCTAATACCTATTGCCAGTAGAAAATAATTTATTGCCAATTGGATATTACTTGTTGCATTATGGCAATCAGTTGTGGCTGGCCAGCTATCAGTCATAGCCAGATGGCAAGCAATCATCGCCTATTGGCGATAAAGCATCCAGCGGACATTTCAAAGCGAATTTATGGGCAACATCAACAAGAAGATACGGCTTAAAGGCGAGACGATGGCGCGGGCGTGGAAAGAACTGGCTCCCGAAGACACGTTCGGCGGCTCCACGCTCGCGGAGTTCAACGACTTGCTTGGGCGCGTCCAGGCCGCCAATCAACGGCTCGTAGAACTGGCGATGTTGACCATCGAGGCGCGGTTAAATCGCGACAACCTGCACGCGGAGTTGAACCGCATTTCGCAGAACGTGGTCAACGGCGTCCGGGCGGAACCGGTGCGGCATGGCCCGGACAGCGGTCTTTACAAGACCATGGGCTACGTCCCGCAAGGTGAACGCGCGAGCGGCCTGACCCGCAAGAAGAAGAAAGTTCCCGCTGCCGACGTTCCCCCCGCCGAGGCCGCCGGGCAGTGAGCATCGTTCAGCCGCGAGCTTGCGCATGGCGTCAATTCCCAGCTTTGTTCCAGTTGCGATTTCGCTGGTGGTGCAGGTGTGTTTTGATGCATCTGTGGCAACTCTGCATGAAAAATCCCTGCCGACACAACAAGTGCGATGGCGTCCAAATTAAAAGCAATAAAAGAAAAACTCCAAACAGAAGCAGCAGGACGGGGAGGCCAACCGGAGGTTTATTCAACGTCCTGAATCAGCGTTCCACAGCGCAATGACCGGCGAATCGGCAAGGTTGTGTTCGTAACCGAGAATGCTGAACGATGCGGTGTCGAGCAGGAAATGTTGCGCTTCGCTCACCGGCAATCCAATCCAACGTGCGGCCAGGACGCGTCCGAAGTGGCCGTGTGAGAAGAGCGCGACATTTCCATCCAGCACGCGAAGACGGACAATGAGCCGATCAGCGCGGTCGGAAATCTGGGCGGGCGTTTCACCGCGCGGACAGCCGTCGCGGAAGAGATTCCAGTCCGGTCGCGCCGGCAGAATGTCGGCGGAACGTTTTCCTTCGTAGTCACCATAGTCCCACTCCGCCAGGTCCGGCTCGATTTCGGCCACTTGAGCCAATCCGGTGAGTTCGCACGTCCGTCGTGCCCGCTGTCGCGGGCTGCTGAACACCTGACTGAAATTGAGATCGCGCAACCGCTCTCCCAGTTTGCGTGCGTCCTGTTCGCCTTGTTCTGTCAACGGAATGTCCGTGCGACTGGTGTGCTGGCCGGAGAGCGACCACTCGGTTTCGCCATGTCGAATGAGGTAAATGCGCGGGAGCATGTCCTGTCTGCAGATTATCTGGTCGTGCCTCATTTCCAATTCCGAATCTCACGCGGTCCGACCAGCGCCTCGAAGCCGGAAATCACGTCGAACAGTTCTTCGTCAATGCCAGTCTGACGCAAGCGGTGGAAGGTGCCGTGGAGAGTCTCCTGCAATTCGTCAATGTTTTTGTCGGCGCGTTCCATCGCAGCCAGGCGGCTCGCGTTTTCGCTCGCGAGTGATTCGGCGCAGGCACGGAAGAGCGAGATGAAAAGATATTCGCGGATGAGTGCGCGCAGTGTCCCGGTGCCACTGCCCATGACCTCGGGTAACATCTTCGTCGGCCAGGGAACTTTGGCCAGACCTTGCTGCCACGGTGCGTCGAGTGGCAACAGCCGCTGGCTGACTGGTTCGTAGAGCGCCCCGGATTTGGGGCGGTTATGGAAAATATAAAGTCGCGCATATTCGCCTTTTGCGCGACGCGCTTCGCTTTCGATTTGAATCTGCCCGACGAGCGGAGTGATGGCTTGGACGGAATTCGGCACGGCAAAGAGTCCGATCAGCGGCACGCCCGCGTCCGCTAGGCGCGCATGAACGCGCTCGCCGACAGCCCAGACTTCGGGTTTGCCCGGCAGGGCGGCGAGAGTCTTGACCGCAAAATCGGCCACCACGTCATTGAACTGCCCCACGAGTCCCTGGTCAGAACCGAACACTACCGCGCCAATCGCACTCGCATCAGTTTGTCCTTTTCGTATTACCACCGGGGCGGCTGGCTCGCTTTCCCGAAAGCACGCGCCCAACCCAAGTTCCACGGTGCGATAATAGTCGCCCAACGCGCGCACCGATTTCTCGTATTGGCCGATGCTTGACGCCGCCAAGGCTTTCATCGTGCGGACGACCGATTGAAGATCGCCGGCGCTGCTGAGTTTTCGGCGGAGGCTGGCCGTGGTGTCGCTCATGACTTCTCCTTGGGTGTCGCCTCGGGCTTGGATTTAACCTTCGTTTGAGGCTCCGGGCTGGGCTCTGATTCAGGTTTTGTCTCTGACTTAACTTCAGGCTTAGTTTCGGCTTTAACCTCTGGCTTGGGTTTAGCCTCAGCTTTGCCGGTGCTATCGTCTTTGATTCCAGCTTTAGGCTCAACTTTAGTTTCAGTCTTAACTTCGGGTTTGGGTTCTGGCTTGGGTTGGAAAGGTGCGAGCGCTTTCCGGGTGATTTCCACAATCGTCTTTTTATCCTCGTCATTTAATTTTGCAGCGGTTTCAAAACGCGCACTCACTTCCTTTGGAATAGTCGCCGCCGCTTCGCGAACGGCGTTGCCAGCGTCAGTCATCTTGTCCAGCGGAACAGGATCGAACAGGTTGGCGGTCAACGCCAGCAGGACGGCGATTTGCGCTGGCACGGACACCGGCACGAATTCCGGCTGCTTGAGACAGGCGCGAATCCGCCGTCCGTGCTCAATGATCTTGCGGGTGTCGTCATCCAGGCGCGCACCGAACCGGGCAAAGGTCTCCAGTTCCTCAAACTGCGCATAGGCGAGCTTGAGGTCGCCCGCCACGGCGCGGTAGGCCACCCGTTGCGCCTTGCCGCCGACGCGCGAGACGGATTTGCCGACATCCACCGCGGGCAGCACACCCAATTCAAACAGCGACGGCGAAAGGTAAATTTGCCCGTCCGTGATGGAAATCAGATTGGTTGGAATGTAGGCGGAAATGTCATGCGCCTCAGTCTCGATGATGGGCAGCGCGGTGAGCGAACCGCCGCCGCGTTCCTTGCACAGATGCGTCGCGCGTTCGAGCAGACGCGAGTGGATGTAGAAGATGTCGCCGGGAAAAGCTTCGCGTCCCGGTGGCCGGCGGAGCAGGAGGTACAGCTCGCGATAG
>Ga0209746_1001635_pt1 | contig 10591 bp, 10 predicted proteins | sample BarGraNGADG00211_3_FD_184496 | JGI IMG/M metagenome (GOLD analysis project Ga0209746, IMG submission 184496) | Arctic peat soil microbial communities from Barrow, Alaska - Barrow Graham LP Ref core NGADG0011-211 (SPAdes) (version 2) | ecosystem: Environmental > Terrestrial > Soil > Wetlands >...
AGAGGTCTCAATTTTTTTGAGTTTCTCAAATCAGGTTAATTGAGTATCTTTGAATTTCAAGAAAAAAGAAAATGAGCAATATTAAATTATTTGAGAGCAAACAGATCAGAACGGTTTGGAATGAAACCGACGGAAAATGGTATTTCGTTGTAGCTGATGTTGTTTCGGTTTTAACCGATACACCTAACCCTAGCGATTATCTCAAAAAAATGCGTAAGCGTGACGAGGAACTTTCCAAAGGGTGGGGACAATTTGTCACCCCCCTTTCAGTCGACACTATTGGTGGCAAACAAAAGCTGAATTGTGCCAGTGCTAAAGGACTTTTACGTATTATACAGTCTATTCCCTCACCGAAAGCTGAGCCTTTTAAACTTTGGTTGGCACAAGTGGGTTCAGACCGATTAGATGAAATTGAGAACCCGGAATTGGCAACTCAGAGAGCGAGAGAACTTTATAAACTTAAAGGCTATTCTGACGACTGGATTGAAAAGCGAATGCGAAGCATTGCTATTCGCGAGGAGTTGACAGAAGAATGGAAAAACAGAGGTGTAAAGGAACAAATAGAATATTCCATACTCACAGCAGAGATTTCAAAAGCAACTTTCGGCTTGACACCTTCTGAGTATAAAAAAGTCAAAGGACTGAAAAGCCAGAATCTGCGTGATCACATGACCGACCTTGAATTAATTTTTTCAATGCTTGGAGAGGCTTCGACAACTGAAATTGTAAAGACACAGAATCCCAAAGGATTTATTCAAAATAAAAAGGCAGCTAAACAAGGTGGTGCCGTTGCTGGTAATGCAAGGCTAGAACTGGAAAGTAGGACTGGAAAGAAAGTAGTATCCACCGATAATTACTTATCAGAAGCAAAGAAAAACAAAGAACTGAAAAAAGGTAAGGAAGAAAAATAGTCAAAGTCGGATACACGCACAACCAGTCGAGTCGGATATGTCCTTAATTAAAAGTGCAAAGTTTGGCACTGGTTGGTGGGATTTTCTTTTTAATCCCACCATTTGTACTATGAGGACTTGCCTGCGGCAGGCAGGTTTTTAATCCGATAACAAACAACATTTATACTCAATAACAAACAATCGGTTGAATTTCTGTAAAGAAGTTCAGCCGATTGTGTATTGTTTGGTATTAACAAGCAATATTCTAACTATTTTGGTGTCAATTACAACAGTAGGTTGTATATTTGCATTCAAATTGAGTAAACTATTCGTAATGAATGAAAAAGTAAAGTATTGGGCTGAATTATCGGAATATGATTACGATACAGCATTAGCCATGATGCAGACCGGCAGATATTTATACGTTGGGTTTATGTGTCATCAAACCATTGAGAAAATATTAAAAGCTTATTTTAATGCTTTCAATACTGAACCTGCACCATTCACTCATAGTTTAACCTATCTGGCTAACAAAGCCAATATTTATGACATATTGCCGGAAGAACTAAAAGATTTCATTGATATCCTTGAACCATTAAATATAGAAGCACGTTATCCTTCACATAAAGAACGATTAATGAAAAGTCTGACCAAAGAGAGATGTCAATCAATTTTGCGAAACACCAAAGACCTACAGACATGGATAACAGAGAAATTATAGACAAACTGATAAATTATAAACTACTTGTATCAAAGTATTTTGATATTGATCAGATAGTGCTTTATGGTTCCTATGCAAAAGGTACTCAAAAAGAAGAGAGTGATATTGATGTGGCAATTGTAGTCAATTCGATTGATCAGGATTTCTTTACGTATGCTCCACTTCTTTGGAAACTCAGAAGAGAAATTGACAATAGAATTGAACCAATTTTAATTGAGAAAAATCGGGATGAAACCGGCTTTTTAAGTGAAATACTAAAGACAGGATTGGTTATATAATAACAAGTTATAATCATGAACCCGACTTGGAGTTGCGTTCACCATAGCACCCCTGCGACGGGAAAAGTATTTAATATTTCACTGATTCATCGTTGCCTTTCGTTTCATGACCTGTTTATAATAAAAATCCCGACAATCGTTAGATTATCGGGATTTTTCGTGCGGCTGAAGGGACTCGAACCCACACACCTCTCGGTACCAGATCCTAAGTCTGGCGCGGCTACCAATTACGCCACAGCCGCTTGCTGCAATGCGGGTGCAAAGATACATTCTTTTTTGGTTTTTACAACCTTTGAATCTGATTTTTGAACGCAAATTAGTCAAATCACACCAAATCAAAAGTTCTACAATAACAAAGTTATTGTCTCAACGTCTTCTCCACTCTATAAATATTGCTTATCAATATTTCGTCCAATAATTCGGCATGTGAAGCACGCATCGGATTAATATCAATACCACCGCGACGAGTATACATGGCTGCCACCATCAGTTTTTGGGGACTGAAAATATCCCAAAAACGTTTGTAAATCATTTCCACCACTTCTTCGTGAAAATGGTTTTCCTTTCGAAATGAAACTAAGTATTCCATGATTGAACTTAAATCAATTTCCTGCTTCGTAGTTAGTCGGACAAACATATCGCCCCAATCAGGTTGATTGGTTACGCGGCAATTGGAGCGCAAAAGATCGGTATGAAAAGCGTATTCGTGAATTGTATAAGTCAGCTGACTGTGAAGCAAATCAGGCGATTCTTTGAAGCATGAAAAAACGATTGATTCTTGTTTTTCTATCGGGATTAAATCACTCAAATCAGTTTTAATAGAAGAAAAAGCCTGTTTTGCTTCGCTTTGGTTATTAAATAAAACAACTTGCACTTTCTTTTCAAGCAAATTATTCAAATCTTTTGAAATCATATCTACAACACGCTTTTCGGCTTCAGCCACCGTTTTTCCGAATCGATCCATATTGAAAGCATTGAGATATAATTTCAATGACTTCGACTCAACAAGGTACTTGCTGTCAGACGAATAAATCAGTTTCATCATACGTGAAACCGGCAAACCGTTATCTATCAGAAACGAAACTTCGTAGCAGTTCCACACATCAAACCCCACGAAAGACAGATTCGTATCATCAATGCCATATCGTTCACGGTTTTCAGAACGGGGAATCCGAAATAACAAAGAAGCATCGTACTTTTCGGCTGTCGATGCTTTCTTGCCGAGTATAGAATCTTGCAAATTAAAATCCATTAGTGTGGTTAATTGGTTAATTGGTTAATTGGTTGATTAGTTAATTAGCTTGGTAAATGGTTCATTATCGACGCAACTTTGCACATTTGCGATTTAGCCATTCTCGTTCATCTCCTGTCAGTTTCGGAGCAATTGAGTCATATACTTTTTTATGATAATCGTTCAACCATTCTATTTCGGCATCTGTCAACAAATCAATATCAATCAATACCTGATCAATCGGGTAAAGAGTTACCGTTTCAAATTTCAGAAATTGTCCAAAATCGGTTTTTTGTGCAGGGACAACATGAATCAGATTCTCCGTACGAATTCCATACTGATTGGTCCTGTACAAACCCGGTTCGTTCGACATAAACATACCGGCTTGCAATACAACGGGATTTTCGTCCATGCGGATGTTTTGCGGACCTTCATGCACATTCAGAAAATGGCCAACACCATGACCGGTTCCATGACCGTAATTCAAACCCAAATCCCACATGGCTTTACGCGCCAGAATATCAAGTTGGGAACCACGTGTACCTACCGGGAAAATAGCTGTGGACAAAGCAATATGACCTTTCAGCACAAGCGTAAAATCGACCTTTTGCTGAACAGTTGGTGTTCCAAGTGCTACTGTTCGGGTAATATCAGTTGTTCCATCAAGGTATTGTCCGCCCGAATCAAGCAAAAAGATATTTTCTGTTTTCAACTTAACATCCGATTCAGGAGTAGCACTGTAATGCACTATGGCTCCGTGACCGGCATATCCTGCAATCGTTCCAAAGCTTTCACCTACAAAGTTTTCCTGTTCACTTCGAAATTCACGTAATTTATCGGAAACAGAAATCTCGGACAACGTATCGGTTTTCAGATTTTCTTCAAGCCAGATAAAGAAGCGAGTCAATGCCACACCATCTTTTACCATAGCGCGACGAATTCCGTCCATTTCCACTTCATTTTTAATGCTCTTAAGCTTGAAAACAGGCGACATAGCATTTCGAATAGCACAACCGGTTGGAATCGACTCAAATAATGCCTGATTCAGTTTTCCACCATCCACCAATACGGATTTGGAAGGTGAAAGTTGTTTTAATTCATCGTAAATTGCTAAATAGGAAGCAACGGTCACCCCTTGATTTTGCAGATAAACACTTGTTTCAGGAGTCAGTTTTTCAGGAGCAATAAACAAAGTCGCTTTTCCATTTTCAACCAAAGCATAAGCTATCACCACCGGATTATAATCTACATCATTGCCACGTATATTGAATAACCAGGCAATATCATCCAGCGCTGAAACAACAAATACTTCAGCATGGGCTTTTTTCATTTCTGCACGAACCAAAGTCAGCTTTTCGGTTGTTGATTTTCCTGCATATTGAGTATCGAAAACAAAGAACGGATTCAATGGCAACGAGGGTCGATCGATCCAGACTTTGGCGGGCAAATCAATGGAAACCAATTCCAGCTCGTTCATTTTCAGCTCGGTTTTCATAGAAGCATACCCATTTAATGAAAACATTTGAGAGTTTACGCCTACTTTTTCACCTGCTTTAAGTTGAGTGGCAAGCCAGGGAAGAATCTCCAGAGTTTCAGGCAAACCTTGCTTCATCAATTCAATTCCGGTTCCTTCCAGTTGTTCGGCAGCATGAAGAAAATAACGCGAATCAGTCCACAACCCGGCACCATTCAACGTAACTACGGCGGTACCGGCCGAACCATCAAAACCCGAAATCCATTGACGTTCTTTCCAATATTCTGCTATATATTCACCGGCATGTGGGTCGGTTCCGGGGATAATACAAGCCGAAATTCCTTGTTGTTTCATTGCCTCGCGAAGCAATGCAAGACGATTAATTATTTGTTCCATATTGTTTAATAGTTTACATTTGAATAATGCAAAGATAAACAATAACAAAAGAAAAGCAAATGAAAAAGGAATTTTATTGTTCTTTGAAAACAATTTAATGCGGAAATAAACTTATATTTCAAAAAACATGGGAAGGTTCTTATTTTGCCAATAACGCTTTTACTTTTTCCGAAATCAGTCGTCCTTCAGTTTTTCCGGCGAGTTGTTTGCTTGCAACGCCCATCACTTTTCCCATATCTTGCGGACCGGTTGCGCCAACCTGAGCAATAATGGCTGCAACAGCTGATTCAAGATCGGCATCTGACATTTGAGCGGGCAAATAACGCTCAATTACCGCTACTTCTGCCAATTCATTTTCGGCAAGTTCAGGCCGGTTTTGTTCTGCATAAATCTGAGCCGATTCCTTACGCTGTTTCACCATTTTCTGTAGAATTTTAACGGCTATATCATCAGGTAAATGACCATCAGAACCTTTAGCTGTTTTAGCTTCCAGAAATTCTTTTTTAATCCCGCGTATAGCTTCCAAAGCCACTTTATCGCGTGCTAACATGGCGGTTTTTATATCGCCGCTTACTTTATCAAATAGTTCGTCCATCTTTGGATATTTGTTTATTGGTTCATCTGTTAATTGGTTCATTGGTTCATCGGTTTATTGGTTCATCGGTTTATAGGTTAATTGATTAAATAGTTAATCGGAAAGTTGATTAATTTAGATTCTTAAAACTACCGACTACTAACTACCAACTATTTATTCAACAATCTTCTTTTCCAGGCCGGGATATTTTCTACTTTTTTCAATGTTGTTTCATCTTCCAAATCGTCCAATGTGAAAATTGGAAGTTCGGGTTCAGGATTTTGTTCAATCTCGGGTTCTGTTTCAGTTTGTGCCGGGTTACCATAATATTGATCAAAAGTTTTTTCGATATTCGGTTTAACCGGTTCTGAATCGGACTCATCTGTTATTTCTATTTCTTGTTCATTTTCTTTTTTCGAAGTGTCAAAGAAACGAGAAGCCTCGGAACTCATAGGATGTTTATGTACATGCGCTTTGGCAATGTTGGCAGGCATTCCGGGAATATCACTTACTTCAAAACCGGTAGCAATCAAGGTGATTTTTACTTTTTCTTTCAATTCTTCATCGAAACTTGCACCCCAGATAACCTGAACATTTTCACCCACTTTAGACATAAATTCGTGAATTTGTTCCACTTCCTCCATACGAATCTGATCGCTGTTGGAACAATACAAACTCAACAGAATTTTGCTGGCTCCGCTTACATCGCTGGTATTCAATAACGGTGAATTCAACGCGTCTTCAATAGCTTTGGTGATACGGTTTTCGCCCGAAGCATAACCGGTATTCATTATCGCCACGTTTCCGTCTTTCATAATGCTGTACACATCGGCAAAGTCGGTGTTAATATAACCTGGAACAGTAATAATTTCGGCAATTGCTTTTGCTGCGTTTGTTAAGACATCATCCGCTTTGGCAAATGCATTGGAAAGTTCCAAATCTGGATAAATCTGTTTCAGCTTTTCGTTGTTAATCACCAATATAGCATCAACATGTTCGCTTAAAGCTGCCACACCTTCCAATGCTTGACGGATTTTCATATTTCCTTCGAAAGCAAACGGAATAGTAACTATACCGACTGTCAAAATACCTAAATCGTGCGCGGCTTTAGCAACTACGGGCGATGCTCCGGTTCCGGTTCCACCTCCCATTCCGGCAGTAATGAAAACCATTTTGGTATTGTCTTTCAGCAATTCCTGAATTTTTTCAATCGATTCCTCAGCTGCCCGACGTGCAACTTCGGGATTTCCGCCTGCACCCAACCCTTCTGTAGTATCAGCTCCCAATTGAATTTTAATCGGCACAGGCGATTTGCGCAATGCCTGATTGTCGGTATTACAAACCACAAAAGACACATCGGTAATTCCCTGACGATACATGTGATTTACAGCGTTTCCACCACCGCCACCAACACCAATAACTTTAATAATTGAACTGTCAACCAGTGGCAAATCTAATGGCAAGCTCTCGTCTAAATATCCCATATATTTATGATTTCAAAATTTACAATTTATAATTCAAAATTTTCAAAGTCAATTGTTTTTGTTTTCAATTTAGAATTGACTATCCATCTTATTTAGTTTCCCCTGAGAAATTCAGGTGACTAATTCTCAAAACTTATTTTCATTTTCCTCACTAAAAAAGTTTGAAAACAAACCGGCCAATTTATCCATTGTATTCTCTTTTGGGAGTTTTGGTTTCTTTTTATTTACAACTGGTTCTTCTTCAATAGGATGTGTCTTCCTGAAATCATGAGTAAGTAAAATAGTACCAACTAATAGAGCATATTTAGGATCATGAAATTTTTCATTTGTATCCTCCGAAAGCCATTCGGAATGATTGCCAAATCGAGGGCAAATTCCGGTTTTTTCTTCAATAAATTCAATAATATTGTTCAGTTTCGAACCACCACCAGTAATAACAATTCCGGCTTCCAATGAAAATGGCAGTCTGTCAATTGTATCAAAAATCGGTTGCATCATTTCTTCCAGACGAGCCTCAATAATGGTTGCCAGAAATTTAGTTGATATTTTTACCGGTGGATTCTTTTCATCCTCCGAAGCAATCTGGACATAAACAGGTTCATCCACCATCGATTCCAACGCTGAACCTTTTAAATATTTTAATCGTTCGGAATTGGCTTCGTTTATTCCCAATTCCTGAATATCTTTTGTAATATTATTTGCACCAAGTGGAACGACCAGCAAGTTTTGAAGTATCCCATCGTGATAAACAGCCAGAGTTGTTGTAGTTGCTCCAAAATTAATCAACGCGCTACCCACTTCACGTTCCTGCTCTTCAAGAACTACTGTTGATATTGCTTCAGCGGCTAATGGACAGTATTCCAACATAAATCCGGTTCTGTCAAAACAACGTTCGAGTTCTGATTTTATAATTGAATTTCCAATAATAACATGATAATTGGCAGTAATCTGAACGGCAGTCTGGCCCACCGGATCGTCCATACGTTTGCCATCAAGCAGGTACGAGGCAGGAATTACATCAAAAACGGTTGTATCACTTTGTTCAGATTTTTTTTCGCATTCTTCCAACATTTCAGACAATAAATTTTCAGTTACCACATTTGGTTTACCTACAAACCGACTTACAGATGCTGAAACCTGTTTCATACTTTTAGCCCCAACGGGAACTGAAACATGCGAAATATCAGTAACTTTCGCACTGTTTTTAAGCAATTTAAGCAATTCACTTACTTTAAAAGAAGCCCCCGAAGGTTTTTCGACAATTCCCCATTTCACATCATCAGAAACTTTCGATTCTTCCGAAAAAATCTTAACAGCACCGTTTTCTTGCACTTCGGCTGCCATAGCCGCAATATGGGTACTCCCAAAATCAATTGCTATAAGTTTATTTGAAATCATAATTTACGCGCAATAATACTATCTTTTTTTTCAGCAATCACAACTTTTGCTTGCGAGCTTTTTAAATCTTCTTTAGCACAAACAACCTGATCTTTGTATTGTAAATCAATTACTTTATATTTATTCCAGCCAATAACATTAAATCCGTTAACATACAATTTTCGAAGTTTTTCCAACTTTGACTGAAAATGATCTAAAGTTCCCAAAACAATTATCGCATCTCCTACTCGAGGTACCAGCTCAATTTTTCGGTCTTCGCGTACATAAATCTGTTCAATCTGCGCATTCCAAAAAGGATTTTCTTCCATAAAACTCACAAAATCAAATATCTGACCGGTTACCATCGAAACAGTAACTCGCCCGGAAACTACCGGCACATAAGCGGCATAATTTGGTGAAACAGGCATTAGTTTTCGATCAGTATCAATATAATAACTTCCCAAACCAACCACGCGGAATTTCGGACAACGCTGAAGAATTTTAATATTGACAATTCCCGATGGCGTTTTGTAACATTCAGCCACTTTAATCATAGGATTTTTACGCAAAAAATCTTCAATTGATTCTGTCTGAATATGTTTTATTGTTTTTCCAATCGGATTCAGATTGTTCTTTTCAAGAATTTTTGCAATTTCCTGTTCTGTAATCAATGGTTTGCCTGCGTTTTCATCAAACACAATTTCAAGTTTTCCACAAACTGTTTCCTGATTTTTACCCGAAAAATTCTTTAACGAAAATACAAAATATCCCAGTATTAATAGGGTAAAGAAGCTAATCAATATGTATTTCCAAACAGGTTTCATTCTTAAATGGTAAATGGTAAATTGTCAATGGTCAATTTCTTTAGTTGTTCTTTAATCAACGGCACCAATTTATCAATATCACCTGCTCCAAAAGTAACAAGCACATCTAATTCTTTTTCTTTGAGCAAAGATAATAGATTTTCCTTGGTGCACAAAGTTTTGTTTTTGAGTTTAACATTGCGCAAAATAAGCTCTGAATCAATACCTTCAATCGGCAATTCGCGCGCGGGATAAATATCCAGTAATATCAGCTCATCCAATTGCGATAAAGCTTCAGCAAAAGCCGGAGCAAAATCACGCGTTCTGCTATAAAGATGCGGCTGAAATATTCCGGTAATTCTCCGGTTTGGATACAAATTCCGAATAGAAGAAATACTTGCTTTCAATTCACTTGGATGATGTGCGTAATCGTCCATATAAACTATCTTATCAGATTTATAAACTACATTGAAACGGCGATAAATTCCTGAAAAAGAAGATATTCCGGTACGAAGTTCGTCAGTTGTAACTCCATTCAACCATGCCAATGCCATAGCTGCAACACTGTTTTCAACATTAATTCGAACCGGAACTCCCAAACGAACATCGTTGATGCGATCGGTTGGGGTCACAAAGTCGAAATGAATTTCACCTTTCAACGTTCGGATATTATCAGCATGAAAATCACCACCTTCGTCCATCGAATACGTGTAAAGTTTGACTCCTTTTTGCAATTGAGGTTCAATATTGATCCCTTTTCGCATAATCAAAGCTCCACCGGGACGAATCAAAGACGTAAAATACTCAAAACTTTCACAATAAGCATCGGCAGTTTCATAAATATCGAGATGATCGGGATCGGCAGACGTAATTACAGCCATATAAGGTGAAAGTTGATGAAACGAACGATCATATTCATCCGCTTCAATGACCACCAAATTACTCTCGGTCGAAAGCAATAAATTCGTATTATAATTGTTGGCAATTCCACCCAAAAATGCATTGCATGAAACCTGCGACTGATAAAGCAAATGCGCTGTAATAGTGGATGTTGTTGTTTTACCGTGTGTTCCGGCTATGCAAATTCCTTTACTTTGACGCGTAATATCGCCCAACACCTGAGCCCGTTTTTTAATGGTAAAATTATGTTCCCGAAAATAGGCAAGTTGAGGATGATTTTGTTGTATTGCTGGTGTTAAAATCACCAAAGTATTTTCGGAATTAGTATAAACAAATGGAATCTGATCCACATTTTCATCAAATGACACTTTAATTCCTTCCGTTAGTAATTCTGCCGTAAGTACCGATTCAGAACGGTCGTAACCGGCTACCTGAAAGCCTTTAGCATGAAAATAACGAGCCA
>Ga0209746_1001636_pt1 | contig 10588 bp, 9 predicted proteins | sample BarGraNGADG00211_3_FD_184496 | JGI IMG/M metagenome (GOLD analysis project Ga0209746, IMG submission 184496) | Arctic peat soil microbial communities from Barrow, Alaska - Barrow Graham LP Ref core NGADG0011-211 (SPAdes) (version 2) | ecosystem: Environmental > Terrestrial > Soil > Wetlands >...
ATGCTTTTTCCGTCTGAAATTCGACGCCTCCGACGGCGTCGACGAGGATGACCGCCCCGTCTACGATCCGGAGACAACTTTTTGTGTCAAATGCAAAATTGGAATCACCCGGCGTGTCGATCATGTTGATCCGGTGCTTATCCCAATCGATATGGTTCGTTGCGGCGCTGATGGAGATGTGTCTCTTCTGTTCCTCCGGTTCATAGTCCATGGAGGAGGTCCCTTCATCCACGCGCCCGGGTCTGTCGGTCTTGCCGGCGGCGTAGAGCATGGATTCGCACAGGGTGGTTTTGCCTGTCCCACCGTGGCCGACAACGGCCAGATTTCTTATCGAATTTGATTCATATTTTGCCATGAACTCTCCTTTCTGATGACACGGAACCCAAAATCCGTTCACGAGCACACGCACCGCGACTTGCCGCGGGGTAAGCAAGCGAAATCGAAATGGTTTGTTCCTCCTGGGATCGAAGATTCTCCGCAGTTTGCGGCGGAGGGCTTCAATTCTATGTGCTTGAGGTCTTTAGCTTAACCGTCGCTTCAAAGTCAAGACAAATCTGGTACGAAATCAATGCTTGACTTTAGAGGCGATTATGATATTTTCCGACCACCATTTCGTGTTGCCACCGCTCATGAGGAGCCGAAAAAGAGGAGTTTCGATGCCGAAGAATTTCTATACGCTCCTGATTCTTCCGAAGAAAGACAGCTCCGCAAAGAAATTAAGCCTCTCCAGCACACTGGTCAAAGGCGTATCCATATTCGTGATGGGCCTCATCCTGTTCGTGATGTATTTTTCCTATGATTATATCCACATTCGTAGGGAACAGGCCGAACTGAAACGCCTGAAACAGCAGACGGCGGAACAGAGAAAACAGATCGAGGGGCTCGTGACAAAGGTGGACCAGTTTGCTGTAAAAATGGACGAGTTGAGGCAGTTTGACAAGAAGATCCGGATCATGGCCAATCTGGTCACGGGCAAGGATAAGGAACAACTCCTTGGGATCGGCGGCCCTGCGAGCGAGGAGAATCGCGTGCGCTCCCGAATGGCCGCCGATGACAAGGTGATGATCGCCGGTATCGGCCGTCAAGTAGAGGGCCTGATGGATGATGCGCTCTCCCGGGAACAGAGTTTTGCGGACCTCTTGGCTTATCTGAAGGAGAAGAAATCGCTTCTGGCCTCAACCCCTTCCCTCTGGCCCGTCGCAGGCTGGGTAACATCCGAATTCGGTCAACGGTCATCCCCATTCGGCGGCGATAGGGAATTTCACAAGGCGATTGATATTGCGACGCGGATTGGAAAGACGATCCAGGCGCCGGCCGATGGCATCGTTGCGGAAGCGGCCTTTCAGCACGACGTGGGGCAGATGATCCGGATCGATCATGGCCACGGCATTTCAACGTTCTATGGCCACCTCTCCAAGGCGGTCGTTCAGGCCGGGGCAACGGTCCACAAGGGGGATCGGATCGGGTATGTGGGAAATACGGGCCGCAGCACCGGATCGCACCTTCACTATGCCGTCATGTTGAACGGCGTTCCGGTCAATCCGAGGAAGTATTTGAATTAAGGCTTAAAAGATACGAAATGTCCGCCCAGTAGAGAACCCAATCCACCGGTCATGGCGCCGGTTTTTTTTTAAGGAATGTTATGATCAGTTTAATTCTCAGGAAGATTTTTGGAAGCAAGAACGAAAGGGAGATGAAACGCCTCTCCCTGATTCTTCATGAGATCAATCAACTTGAGCCGGCCATGGCGGCGGCGACCGATGACGAACTCAAGGCAAAAACCCCTTATTTCCGTGACAAGCTGCAAAACGGAGCCGAGGTGGACGACATCCTCGTCGAGGCCTTTGCCGTCGTCCGCGAAGCGTCGAAAAGGGCGCTTCGGATGAGACCCTTTGACGTTCAAATCCTCGGGGGACTGGTTCTGCACGAGGGGAAGATCGCCGAGATGAAAACAGGCGAGGGGAAGACCTTGGCCGCAACGATGCCCCTCTACCTGAATGCGCTGGCCGGGAAGGGCGTCCATCTTGTGACGGTCAATGACTATCTGGCCCAGAGGGATGCCGCGTGGATGGGGCCAATCTACGATTTTCTCGGCATGGGTGTCGGCGTCATCATTCACGGGATGGATGATGACGAGCGGCGCGCCGCCTATCATGCCGACATTACCTACGGGACAAACAACGAGTTCGGATTCGACTATCTCCGCGACAACATGAAGTTCAACCTCGACGAGTATGTGCAGCGCGACTTCCATTATTCCATCGTGGACGAGGTGGACAGCATCCTCATCGATGAGGCGCGGACGCCGCTGATCATCTCCGGACCTTCCGATGAGTCGACCGACAAGTACAACCGGGTCAACCAGGTTATCCCGAACCTGCGCAAGGAAAAGGATTATACGGTCGAGGAGAAGAGCCGCACCGTCGCTCTGACCGAGGAGGGGGTGGCCCGGGTCGAGAGTTATCTCAAGGTGCAGAATCTCTATGAACCTCAGAACATTGATCTCCTCCATCATGTCAACCAGGCCCTCCGCGCCCATACCCTCTTTAAGCGCGATGTCGACTACCTCGTCAAGGAGGGAAAGGTCATCATCGTGGATGAATTTACCGGCAGGGTCATGCCGGGAAGGCGTTATAGCGATGGTCTCCATCAGGCGCTCGAGGCGAAGGAACATGTGAAGGTCGAGCAGGAAAATCAAACCCTGGCGTCGATCACCTTTCAGAATTATTTCCGTATGTATGCAAAACTGGCGGGGATGACCGGTACGGCCGATACCGAGGCGGAAGAATTCGGCAAGATATACAAGCTGGAAGTCCTTGTCCTTCCGACAAATATGCCGATGATTCGTGAGGATCATACCGATGTGATCTACAAGACCGAAAAGGAGAAATTTGCGGCGGTTATCGAGGAGATCAAACAGTTGCATGAGGCGAAAAGGCCGGTTCTCGTCGGAACTATCTCCATCGAAAAATCGGAGCTCTTGAGCAAATACCTGACCCGGACGGGCGTCAAACACCACGTTTTAAATGCAAAAAATCATGAAAGGGAAGCGGAGATCGTCGCCCAGGCCGGCCAGCCCGGTCAGGTGACCATCTCGACGAACATGGCCGGGCGCGGAACGGACATCAAGCTGGGAGAAGGGGTGGCCGACCTCGGGGGGCTCCATATCCTGGGGACGGAGAGGCACGAGAGCCGCCGGATCGACAACCAGCTTCGTGGCCGTTCGGGACGTCAGGGCGATATGGGATCGTCCCGCTTTTACCTCTCTCTTGAAGACGATCTCCTGCGTATATTCGGTGCAGAGAGGATCTCCAGCATCATGGACCGAATCGGCATGGAAGAGGGGCAGCCGATTGAACACCGGCTGATCTCAAAGGCGATCGAAAACGCCCAGAAGCGTGTTGAAGGACAGAATTTCGATATCCGCAAGCACCTGCTGGAATATGACGACGTCATGAACCGCCAGCGGCAGGTGATCTACGAGCAGCGCAAGAAGGTCCTCAAGGGAGAGGCGCTCTGGGACGATGTGGAAGAGATGCTGGAAGAGATGGTTGAGGGGATGGTTCCGGAGTATGTCGATGAGAAACGCCACCCGGAAGAATGGGATCTGCAGGGTCTGGATGAGAAAATCTTCCATCATTTCACGCTGAAGTTGAATCTCGCCGGGACGGGCCGTGAACTCGCTCCGGATGCGATCCTGGAGCGGATAACCACGGAGGTCAAGACGCTCCTCCGGAACAAGGAGACCGAGTACGGGAAACCGCTGATGGATTACCTGATGAAGGTGATCATGCTCCAGTCCATTGATGCGCAATGGAAGGAAAACCTCCTAGCGATGGACCATCTCAAGGAGGGGATCGGTCTGCGGGGATACGGTCAGAAGGATCCGGTCCGCGAGTATCAGAAAGAGGGCTACGACATGTTCATGGACATGATCACCCGCATCAAGGAGGATAGCGTCGAAAAACTCTGTCTGGTTCAGATCCGCCGCGAGGAGGAAGTGGAGCGGATCGAGGAGAAACAGCGGCAGAATTACATCATGTCGCGGGGGGCAGACGCCCCGGCGGCGACGACGGTAAAAAGGGAAACGGCCAAGGTCGGTCGGAACGACCCCTGTCCCTGCGGCAGCGGGAAGAAATACAAGAAGTGCTGCGGCCGATGACACGGTTTTCTTTGAGCGGAGGAGCATGAAACCATCGGATGAACATCGGGTTCCCGGATTTCTCGCAAATGGGATCCACACAGGGATCAAGCCTAACGGCGACAGAGATCTTGCGCTCATCCTTTCGACGCGGCCGGCGACGGCGGCGGGGGTGTTTACGACGAACTGTTTCAAGGCGGCGCCGGTCCTTCTTGACATGGAGCGGATCCGCTCCGGGGTAGCGCAGGCGGTGATCGCCAACAGCGGTGTTGCCAACGCAGCGACCGGGGCGGAGGGTCTTGCGGACGCGTTGACCGTTTCGCGCGCCGCCTCCATGGAGCTCGGGATTGTCGATGAAACGGTTCTGGTGGCGTCCACCGGCGTCATTGGCCATCGACTGCCCCTGCAAAAGATTACCGGCGTGGTGAAGAGGCTGGCGGCCGGTCTCCATGAGGACGGGATTCCGGATGCGGAGGCGGCGATCATGACGACGGACCGGTTTCCCAAAATCGCCTCCCGGAAAGGTGTCATCGGGAAGAAGGAGGTTACCCTGTGCGGCATCGCCAAGGGGGCGGGGATGATCCAGCCGAATATGGCGACGATGCTTGCCTTCGTTATGACCGACGCCGCGATCGCCCGGGATGCACTCGATCAGGTGTTCCGACAGTCGATTGCCGGCAGTTTTAATGCGATCAGCGTGGACGGCTGCATGAGCACGAACGATACGGCCGTGATCCTTGCGAACGGCGTTGCCGGGAATCATCCGATCCGGCGTGGCTCCAGATCTCTGGGGGCTTTCGGAGAGATCCTTTCGGATCTGCTCTCCGAACTCGCGCGAGGGCTGGTCCGCGACGGCGAAGGGGCGACCAAGGTGATCGAGATCACGGTTGCGGGAGCGCGGGCGCTCCGGGATGCGCAGCGGGTCGCCTATGCGGTCGCCAATTCCAATCTGGTCAAGACGGCCTTTTTCGGCGGAGATCCGAACTGGGGTAGAATCATCTCCGCGGCCGGGTCTGTCGGGATCGATCTCCCCGTCGATCAGGTCCGCCTTTTCATGGAGGATCTGCCCCTCTTTGCGGAGGGCAGGGGAATCGGCGGTAGGGAGAGAGAACTTGCCGCGATCATGAAGCAGCCGGAAATCAGGGTCCGACTCGAATTGGGGATGGGGTGCAGGGCATGGACCGTCTGCACGTCCGATCTGACATTCGATTATGTGAGGATCAACGCCCATTATCATACGTGAGCGGCAAGATCCGCGACACCCTGTTAAAAAGGATTTCAGCTTGATTAATTAAAATCTTTGTGTTATCAGCCTGCACAAATTCGCACATCCCCGGATTGACGGACGTTGCCTTTCCGAAGGTTCCCGGTCAAGCGGATGGGGGTGGAGGAAAAAACATAAGGAGGAGTCCAGTATGGCCAGTATTTCAATGAAGTTGTTGCTTGAGGCGGGGGTTCACTTCGGTCACCAGACGAACAAGTGGAACCCCAAAATGAAACCCTATATCTTTGGCGCCCGCAACGGGATCTACATCATCGATCTTCAACAGACCGTCGGAATGTTTCAGACGGCCTACCAGTTCATCGTGGATACGGTTGCGCAGGGCGGGGAGATCCTCTTCGTCGGCACCAAGAAGCAATCCCAGGAATCGGTCCGGGAGGAGTCCGACAGGTGCGGCATGCCTTATGTCAATCAGCGCTGGCTGGGGGGGATGCTGACCAATTTCGCGACGATCAAGAAGAGCATCGACCGTTTGAATGAGCTTGACCGGATGTTCGCCGATGACAGCATCAAGGCGTTTCCCAAAAAAGAGATCCTTGGACTTTCGAAGGATCGCGAAAAATTAACCAAGGTCCTGGGAGGGATCCGGTCCATGAAGGGTGTCCCGAAAGGTCTTTTCATCGTCGATCCCAAACGGGAGATGATCGCCGTCACCGAGGCGAGAAGACTGAAAATTCCGATCGTGGCGATGGTGGATACGAACTGCGATCCCGATCTGATCGACTACATCATTCCCGGCAATGACGACGCCATTCGGGCGATCAAGCTTTTTTCGGCAAAAATGGCAGATGCCGTTCTCGATGGAAAGAAGCGGTTCGAGGAACGCCTGCAGGCGGAAAGCGACAAGGAACGCCCGACGGTGACGGTCGTGACGAAGGCCGCTGTAGACGGTGAGGCCGATGTGCCTGAGAGTATCGCGAGCAAGGGGGCGGAATCTGAATACAGCGGCGCTCCCGAGACCGCCGGAGCGCAGGATCGTGTAGAGGAGGGGAAATAAATTGGATATCACATCAGCGATGGTGAAAGAGCTAAGGATCAAGACGGGCGCCGGTATGATGGACTGCAAGGAAGCGCTCATGGCCGAAAATGGCGATGCTGAAAAGGCGGTCGACTATCTTCGGAAAAAAGGAATGTCGGCCGCAACGAAGCGTTCTTCCAAGGCGGCAAAGGACGGCGCCGTTGCCGCATACATCCACATGGGGGGGAAGATCGGGGTCATGGTTGAGGTGAACTGCGAAACCGATTTTGTCGCAAAAACGGAAGATTTCCAGGCCCTGGCGAAGGATCTGGCGATGCATGTGGCGGCATCGAATCCACTCTATGTCCGGGCGGAAGAGATCCCGGAGCAGGCATTGGATAGGGAAAAGGAGATCTACCGTAGCCAGCTTCTCGAAGAGAAGAAGCCGGAAAAGATCTGGGACAAGATCATCGAAGGCAAACTGAAGAAGTACTTCGAAGAGGTTTGCCTGTTGAATCAAAAGTTCATCAAGAATACGGACATTACGGTGGGTACGCTGGTCAGCAACATGATCGCGAAGACGGGCGAAAACATTATCGTGAGAAGGTTTGCACGGTTTCAACTGGGTGAAGAGGTCAAGTAGCGGGTCATGGATCGCCCGGCATACAGGAGGGTTCTGCTGAAATTGAGCGGGGAATCCTTCATGGGAAATCTCTCCTCAGGCATAGATCCGGAGGTCGTGGAGGTCGTTGCGGGTGAGATCCGGGAGGTAGCCGCCATCGGGGTGCAGCTCGGCATTGTCATCGGCGGCGGCAACATCTTTCGCGGCATGACGGCCAGCGCGAAGGGGATGGATCGGACCACCGCGGACTACATGGGGATGCTCGCCACCGTGATCAACAGCCTGGCCCTCCAGAGCGCTCTCGAGCACGTCGGCGTTCCCACGCGGGTACAGACGGCCATCGAAATGAGAGAAATCGCCGAACCGTTCATCCAGAGGCGCGCCGTCCGCCATCTCGAAAAGGGACGGGTGGTGATCTTCGCTGCCGGAACCGGTAATCCCTACTTTACTACCGATACCGCGGCAACCCTCCGGGCGGTTGAGATCAAGGCCGATATCATTCTCAAGGCGACGAAGGTGGATGGCGTCTATGACCGTGATCCCGTTAAGTATGCCGATGCGGTCATGTACAAAAAGATAAGTTATACCGAAGTATTGGCAAAAAACCTTAAAGTAATGGATGCGTCCGCGATATCCCTCTGTCGGGACAACGGACTGCCTCTGAACGTCTTCAATCTGCAGAAGGCGGGGAACATCAAACGGGTCATCTGCGGGGAGCCCGTTGGAACCATGGTCGGAGGTTGAGGTCATGAAGGAATCGATTTTTGAGGAACTGAAGGAGAGCATGGAGAAGGCGCTCCAGGCTCTCGAGAAGTCCTTCAGCAAGGTCAGAACCGGACGAGCGTCACTCTCCCTGCTGGATGGAATCCGTGTCGAGTATTATGGAACGCCGACACCCCTGAACCAGTTGGCCTCGCTCTCCATTCCCGAAAGCCGGCTGATCGTCATCTCCCCTTGGGACAGCTCTGTTCTGGGGGCGATTGAAAAGGCGATCCAGAAATCCGATTTGGGAATGATGCCCAGCAACGACGGCAAGTTGATCCGCCTGTCGATCCCCGTCCTTACGGAAGAGAGACGCCGGGAGTTGGTGAAGGTCGTACGCAAAATGGCGGAGGAGTGCAAGGTCAAGGAGCGCAACGTCCGGCGGGATGCCAATGAGCAGTTCAAAACCCTGAAGAAGGACAATGAGATCCCGGAGGATGAGCTCTACAACCTTCAGGAGGAGGTCCAGAAACTGACCGATCGGTATATCGAGAAGGCGGATAAGTTGCTTTCCGCCAAGGAGAAGGAGATCATGGAGATCTGACGGGATCGCCTGATTCGGCTTGTAACGGGGAGTCTGCGGGCTCCCCGTTTTGTTTCGATCCGTCTTGATAAGTTGCGTTCGATGTGTTAGTCGGTTTGCACGAGGGATTCATAATCAGATTTCAGGTGGATGATGAAGGAGATCGATCCGGATAAACTACCGCAGCATATCGCGATCATCATGGACGGTAACGGTCGCTGGGCAGGGCGGCATGCCATGGGGAGGGTCCTGGGGCACAGAAAGGGCGCCGAATCCGTTCGGGTCGTGGTGAGGACCTGCCGCCGGATCGGGCTCTCCTGCCTCACGCTGTATGCCTTTTCCATGGAGAACTGGCTTCGTCCCAAGGCGGAGGTCCGCGCCCTTCTCAAACTGCTCGAGGAATATCTGGTGAATGAAGCTCAGGAGATGATGGATCAGGGCATCCGTTTGACGGCCATCGGAAACCTGAATTCACTCGGAGCACCCGTGCTGATGAAACTCCAGGAGACGATCGAGCGAACGGCCGGAAATCAGGGGATGGTCTTGAACCTGGCCCTGAGTTACGGAGGACGCGACGAAATTGCGACGGCTGCGGGCCGCATGGTGAGCGACAGTCTGGCCGGAAAGATCAAGCCGGCGGACGTCACCAAAGAGCTCCTTCAACGCTATCTCTACACGAGCGCGCTCCCGGATCCGGACCTGCTCATCCGGACGGGTGGAGAATATCGGATCAGCAATTTTCTTCTCTGGCAGATGGCCTACACGGAATTCTATTTTACCGATATCCTCTGGCCTGACTTCCGTGAACCGGATCTGATGGAGGCGATAACCGAATATCAACAGCGGGAACGCCGTTTCGGCCGAACGAGCGAGCAGCTCCGCAGAACATAATAGATGAACGCCATGCGTCCGCCTGGACGGCCGATAGGACCGACCCAGGGGAGCGAGGATGTGGTCGGCGTCCGTGCCTGAGAGAAAAGGTATGTCTCCTCACGTGAAAAGATGGATCACGGCCTTGATCGCCGTTCCGATCCTGTTCGGGATCATCGCTTACGGCGGAAGAGAATCATTTGCCGTTCTGATCATGATGGCCTCACTTGCAGGGATGTACGAATACAACCGGATGTCGTTCGGCAAAGGTGTCTCCGCAGAAAAAATAGTGACGATGGCGAGCGCCCTGCTGATCCTGCTGACGGCGCTCTCCGGGGATAGGTCGCTGCTTTTCTCCCTGCTCGTTTTTTCCGTCATGGCGGTTCTGATGCTCAACCTCCTTCAAATCCGGGAAAAGGGATTGGACATGGCGCCTGCCGGACGGGCGCTCCTTGGGATATTATACATCCCCGTTTTGATGTCCCACTTCATCCTGATCCGCCGGACGCAATCGGGCGTCCTGTGGATTTTCTTCATTTTAGTCCTGGCCTTTTCGGGGGATGTCGCCGCCTACTATGTGGGACGGCGGCTGGGAAAGCGAAAACTGCTCCCCGAAGTCAGTCCCGGAAAAACCGTCGAGGGGACGATTGGCCTGATTGTCGGCAGCGTCGTCGGGTGCCTTCTTTTCCGACAATGGTTTTTCCCCCTGTTGACGGTGACGCATGCCGCCATTCTCGGACTGGTGGGAAGTGTGGTAGGACAGCTTGGCGATCTTTCCGAGTCTGCCTTGAAGCGGGCGGCGGGGGTCAAGGATTCCGGCGTAATCCTTCCAGGTCATTGGGGTATCCTCGACCGTTTGGATTGCCTGATGTTCATTACGCCGTTTGTCTTCTATTATCAGGAATTTGTTATTCGATGAAAAGGATTTCCATCCTCGGCTCCACCGGTTCAATCGGGGTCAGCACACTGGACGTCATCAGCGCCCATCCGGGGGAGTTTACCATCACCGCCCTTGCCGGAGGCCGCAACATCGCCTTGCTGAAGCAGCAGATCGAGCGGTTTCGCCCGCGTCTGGTTGCGGTGATCGACGAGGCGCATGCGCGCGACCTCCGGACTCTATTGGGTGCGACGACCACCGGGATTCTCTCCGGACCGGAGGGGTATCGGGAAGCGGCTGCGATTGACGGTACGGATATGGTGGTCTCCGCCATGGTCGGAGCGGCCGGCCTGCTCCCGACCATGGATGCGATTGCGGCGGGAAGGGACATCGCTCTGGCCAACAAAGAGACGCTCGTGATGGCGGGCGGCATCGTTCTCAACAACGCGGCCCAAAAAGGGGTGACGATCATTCCGGTCGACAGTGAGCACAGCGCGATCTTCCAGTGTCTGCAGGGACACAATCGGGATGATCTCCGCCGGATCATTCTGAC
>Ga0209746_1001637_pt1 | contig 10586 bp, 7 predicted proteins | sample BarGraNGADG00211_3_FD_184496 | JGI IMG/M metagenome (GOLD analysis project Ga0209746, IMG submission 184496) | Arctic peat soil microbial communities from Barrow, Alaska - Barrow Graham LP Ref core NGADG0011-211 (SPAdes) (version 2) | ecosystem: Environmental > Terrestrial > Soil > Wetlands >...
TAATACGACGTTGGCCAACGTCGTATTACTCATCAACCGGTCGCGGCGCCCCAGGCCACGCCCCATCAGCTCACCGGCGAGGCACTGCGGCCAACCCGACCAGCCGATCCCAAGGCGAAGGCCAGGCAACGCGCTTGGCTCTTTGGCCAGCGCTAAGGAATCTCGCAAAAATAACTTGTACAATTTGTTGACACGGGACGGCAGGGCATGTATGCTGGTCGTATGATCAGTAGCGAGACCTGCAACGCCATCGCCGTGAAGTATCGGCAGTTGGGACCTTACTTGAACGAAAAGTCCAGGCGGCTCTGGGCTGCCACCGAGGCGTTGACGCTGGGATGCAGTGGGGTCAGCACGGTCGCCAGTGCCACTGGCTTGTCGCGCACCACCATCCACACGGCCATGGCCGAATTGAAGGCTGCGGCGGTGTCGGATGGGCCGCCCGAGGCGGGCCCAGGCGTGCGGCGGCGCGGTGGCGGTCGCAAGCCGCTGAGGTTGACCGACCCGCTGCTGCTCAAGGATTTGGAGTCGTTGGTAGAACCGGCAACGCGCGGTAATCCGGAGTCGCCCTTGCGTTGGACCTGTAAGAGCACCAGCAAATTGGCGGCTGAACTGCAGGCTCAGGGGCACGCGGTCAGCCCGCGCACGGTCTACAGCCTGCTCACCCAACTCGGCTACAGTCTGCAGTCTAATCGCAAGACGCAAGAAGGCAGTGGCCACCCTGACCGCGATGCGCAGTTCCGGCACATCGCGGACCTGGCCAAGTGCTTTCAAGCGGAGGGCCAGCCGGTGATCTCGGTGGACACCAAAAAGAAAGAACTGATCGGCACATTCTACAACAAAGGGCAGGAATGGTTGCCCAAGGGTCAGCCTGAGCCGGTCCAGGTGCATGATTTCATTGATCCGGAGTTGGGGAAAGTTAGCCCGTATGGCGTCTACGACCTGGCGGCCAATCAAGGCTGGGTCAGTGTTGGCATCGACCATGACACGGCGGCGTTTGCGGTGGCCACGATCCGCCAGTGGTGGCAGGCCATGGGCCGCCCGCTGTATCCCCAGGCGACGGCATTGCTGGTGACGGCCGATGGCGGCGGTAGCAATGGCAGTCGCACCCGGCTGTGGAAGTGGGAATTGCAGAAGTTGGCCGATGAGCTGGGTCTCACGATTCATGTGTGTCACTTTCCGCCTGGCACCAGCAAGTGGAACAAGATCGAGCATCGCCTGTTCTGCCACATCTCGCAAAACTGGCGGGGGCGGCCCTTAACCAGTCGTGAGGTGGTAGTCAACCTGATCAGTCAGACCACCACAGCCCAAGGTCTAGCGATCAAAGCCGCGTTGGATGAGAACTGCTATCCGACCGGTGTTACGGTGCCTGACGATCTTTTCGACACCATCGCCCTGGAACGCGATGAGTTTCACGGCGACTGGAACTACAAAATCAACTCTCGTCCTACACAGTAATTGTTCAAGTTATTTTTGCGGGACTCCTTACTGTTGCGGAACAGGCCGTTCTCGATCCACGAGCGGTCGTCGTAGCCATCCACCACCGTCCACGGGTCGGCGATCGCGGCGTTGGTCAGGTAAACTCGACCACCGTCGGCATCAGGCGCTCGGTTGCGCCACAGGTTCACAATCACCGCCGTGAGGACCGGACGGTTTTCCCAGGTCAGGCGCTTGCCCTCTTCAGCAGGCGGGCGGTAGTTCTCCCAGTGGCGCAGGTCGCTGACCATGCGTACCCGGGAAACCCATTCTTCAGTGTACGCCTCACGACCATGACCGCGGCGCACGGTCTCGAAACGCTCGTAGATGGGCGTGCCTTCCTGATCGGCCAATGCCACGTCACGCACCACCATGTTCGACTTGGCAATCACCACGAAAGTGATGCCCATGGTGTGCAGCGCGTGCAGACTGGGCCCATCCACATAGGCGCGGTCGATCACCAGCTTGACGATCCGGCTATGCGGCGCCAAGTTCGCCTGGGCCTGCTGCACCAAAGCCACCAGGTACGGCGCTTCGTGCGCCTGGATCTGCACGATCTTGATCGCCAAAGGGATCAGCGTGCGCAGGTCGATCAGGGCGATGAGCCGCCAGCCAAACAGAAACCGGACGATCTCGACCCGCACGCCCTGCCGGTTGTGATGGTACTCGGTCACTGCCAACTTCCCGCACCCCTGGAAAGTCGGTGCCGTCACCGCGCGCGTGCCATCCACCGCCACCATGACCTCGGCCATAAACACACCGAAGGCGGCCAGGGACCGGATCGTGCCATTGAACAACTCTTCCAACGCCTGCGCACTGATCTTGCAGACGGCGTTCGCTAACGTTTGCGGGTCCATCAGCGTGTACTCGCTGGCCGTGGTGCGCTGTTTGGCGCCGCGCTTGCTCATCCCTTCAACCACTTGTTGGGCATTGAACCCAATCAAGGTCATGGCCTTACTCCTTTGAAGCTCGCAACCGTTCTGGAAGCGGTAAACTCACCAACTATCGCCGCGGCGAGCTTTGACCTGCAAGCTAAAGAACGTCAGCACTACAGGCGTACTCAACAATTGGCCTGACTACATGTAAGCAAGGCACTGCTATGGGCACTTTCGTCCGATTTCGACAGTGGCGAATCAAAGAGCGTGGTCTCTGAATATTCGGACGCCCAGTATCCAAACAAACCGGCCCGTAACAGCCACAGCTTGATCCTGTCCATTCTCAGGAACTGTGGCACCCAGTATCACCTACTTTGGCCTCATTCTCATCTACTTTGACATCCGACAACCAGACTCTCTCACACGTCCAGATTCCGTACCTTCTTGGCGTGCGTCTGAATAAAGCGTTTCCGGGGTGGCACGGCGTTGCCCATCAGCATGTCGAACGTCCGGTCCGCGGCCGCGGCGTCCTCCACCGTCACCTGCAGCAAGATACGGTTCTCCGGATTCATGGTGGTCTCCCACAACTGCTCGGGATTCATCTCGCCCAGGCCCTTGTAACGCTGGATGGTCATTGAGGCGCCGGCGCCCATTTCTTTGACGATGCGGTCCTTCTCGCCGTCGCTATAGGCGTACTTCTGATCCTTGCCCTTGCGCACCAGGAACAGGGGCGGCTGCGCGATGTACAGGTGCCCCTTTTCGATAAGCTGCGGCATGTAGCGGAAGAACATGGTCAACAAAAGTGTCCGGATATGGCTTCCATCGACATCAGCATCTGTGTTGTGGACGCACAGGCCGCCGAAGCCGCAGATGAAGGTCTCATCGCCCTCAACTGAGAAGTCATACACCTTGCGGCTGCTGCCTTGCACCTGGCGGACCGAGCGCACGGGCAGGCCAGTCAGGTCGCCGGCCAGCGGAACGCGCACGCGCCGGCCGCCGTTGCGGCGCGGGCTCGCCAGCCAGGCGTGCACATCGCCGGCACGGGCGTGGTCACGCCATACAGGCTCCAGTGCAGCGATTGAATCACGGCCGCCGACGGTCAGATAGTAGGCGGTATGGCGCGTGACAATGGGCTTGCCACGGATCAGGCCACTCGCCTCGCCGCTGGGCTCGTGCAGGCGCACGGAGACGTTGATGCCATGGGCCAACAGAAGATACATGAGTTGGTCGGCCAGCATCTTGGAGCTGGTGGCAAACGAGATTTGGCTGCGGGCCAGGGTCCCGTCCCCCAGGAAGTAGCCACGCAGGAAGGCCAACTGCAGCTCCACCCCGACATTGTAAACAAGGTCCGGGATGCACTTGCGCCCCGCATTCGTGCCATCGAAGCCCAGGAGCAGGCGGAAAGCCGCCGCCACCACTCGATTGAGGATGCGCAGCTCGCCGGCACGGCCGTTTTTGCCGCTGTACAGCGCAGGCTCCAGCCCGAAGACCTCGCGAATGGCGGCGCTCAGTTCGGGCACCAGCGGTTCGTTGCGCGTGCCAATGGCCAGGCGCACACCGTTACGGCTGTTGAGCGAGCCTTCGGCGACGAAGAAGCCGAGGAGCATCAATAGTGACTCGTTGATGGGTAGGTAGCGCGGCACGCCCTGATCGGCATAATGCCGTGGCGTGAGCACCACGTCGTCGCCAAGGCCGGACAGTTCGTCGAGCGCCAGCTCGTGCAAGGAAAGGTAGTCACGCACCCGGTTACGCGGCGCCGCGCGATACTGGGTGTTCCATACATGATCCAGGCGGCTGTCGCCGACTTCGACCAACGGCAGCACGGCATCCGCCTCCAGACCCAGGGTCTCGACGTAGCGCAGGAAGTGCGTGAGCGTTGGGCGGTTCTCGCCTCGCTCCCAGCCGTAGTAGGTCACCGGTTGGCGGATGCCTACCGCCTGGCAAATGGCCTGCTGGCCCAGGCCGAGGGTCTGGCGCCGCTGTTTGAGCATCTCGCCAACACTGACCGGTACCGTCACGCGCGCCTCGACCATCTTCGCTTCGCCGGCGTATTCAGCCCAGACACGGGCCTTGTACCACTCCTCGACGCCCTTACCGCGCAGCACGACGTCGCTGTCCATCTCGGCGCCAAGCTCGAGGAACGAGCGCAACAAATCGATACGCGTGGGCGACTGGCCGGCAGGCACGACGGGCAGGCGGGCGGGCCCGACCAGCAGGTCCCCCTCCCGCACCTCGTCACCACGCTTGAGGACAGGGCGCCCGGTCTCATCGGCCACGAAGACGCTGTGTTCGCCGGTGACCCGCACATGGCGCCCATAGGCCGTCTCGATCTCATACAACGGCCCATCATGGTCGTGGCGGATGACGCTCTTGATCGGCTTGTACCGGGTTGCGCCGGAGACCGGGTCGAAGCAGAGAACCTGATATTCGAGCGGGTTGAAGCCGGCGGCGAGCATTTCGTCGATGAACGGACCGACACGCACCGCGTGGATGATGCCTTGCGGGTCCTTGATGAAGGTCAGCTCACCCCCGTCCACGCTCATGATCATCACCCGGTGGTAGCGCAGGTTGCTCAGGTCGATCGAGTCCCCGATGCCACTGCCCAGCGCCTGCACCAACGCCTGGATCTCTTTGTTCGCCAACGACTTGTCGAGCCGGGCCTTTTCCACGTTGAGGATCTTGCCGCGCAGCGGGAGGATCGCCTGGAAACGGCGGTCGCGCCCCTGCTTGGCGCTGCCGCCGGCGGAGTCGCCCTCGACCAGGTATAGTTCGCACTTGGCCGGGTCCCGCTCGGAACAGTCCGCCAGTTTGCCGGGGAGTGTCAGGCTCTCCAGGGCGCTCTTGCGGATCACCAGGTCACGCGCCTTACGCGCCGCTTCGCGCGCTCGGCTGGAAGTGCTGCACTTCTCGACGATCTTCTTCCCGTCGCGCGGGTTCTTCTCCAGCCATTCCATCAGCACTTCGGCGACGACGGACTCGACCAGGTTCTTGATCTCGGCATTCAGCAGCTTGACCTTGGTCTGCGACTCGAACTGCGGGTCCGGCAGCTTGACGCTCACGATTGCCGTCAGCCCCTCACGCGTGTCCTCCCCGGTGAAGTTTGCATCGCTTTCTTTCAGCAACCCCTGCCGCTTGGCCCAATCATTCACGGTGCGGGTCAGCGCGGAACGCAGACCCGTCAGGTGCGTGCCACCATCGGGGGTATTGATCGTGTTGGCGAAGGCATACACCGACTCGCTATAGCCGTCGTTGTACTGGATAGCCGCCTCGATGGCTACCCCTTCGACTTCGCGCTCGATGTAAACCGGCTCGTGCAACACCTCGCGGTTCTTGTTCAGGTAGCGCACGAAGCTGCGCACACCGCCTTCAAAGTAGAAGGACACCTGGCGCACGCCGTTGTCGGTCCGCTCGTCCATGAAATCGATCGTCAGGCCGCGCGTCAGGAACGCCATCTCGCGGAAGCGCTGCAGCAGTGTGTCGAACTTGTATTCCGTGTCTTCGAAGATGGTCTTGTCGGGCAAGAAGGTCGTGCGCGTGCCATGCGTGCCGTCTTCCACCTTGCCGGCCACAGCCACCTCGGACTCCGGCACACCCCGATGGTAACGCTGGAAGTTGAGCACACCGTCCGTGCGTACCTCGACCTCCAACCAGTCCGACAACGCATTGACCGCCGAAACACCCACGCCATGCAAGCCGCCCGACACCTTGTAGGCGCCGCTGCCAAACTTGCCGCCCGCGTGCAGCTTGGTCATCACCACTTCCAGGGCCGACTTGCCGGTCTGCCGCTGGATACCAACGGGGATACCACGGCCCCAGTCCTCCACGGTCACGCTTCCATCCCGGTGGATGGTTACCGCGATCCGGTCGCAGTAGCCGGCCATCGCCTCGTCGATCGAATTGTCGACGACTTCGTAGACCATGTGGTGCAGGGCTTTGCTGTCGGTACCGCCGATGTACATGCCCGGCCGGCGGCGCACAGCCTCTAGCCCTTCCAACACCTGAATATCATCTGCCGTATAATGGTTCGGCCGGTTAACTTGATCCGCCACAGCTACAATTCCTCACTCGTCTCGATAGGTCCCGTTCCCGTTTTTCGCCTTACGTGTGCGCGATGCGTCTTAGGTTTTGCTTCCCACGACACTGCGAGCGCCGGTCCGCCTGCTCAGGCTCTCGTAGAACGCGAAGATCGCCAGGAGCATGCCGGTCGAAAGATAAGCATTCAACGCAATGGCCACCGCCGAGCCGACAACGTTGTGCCCCAGAATCCCCCACACGGCCCGGAAGCCGTACATGAGCAGGTTAATCAGCACGCCCAGCCCGAGAGTCGGCCAGAAATTGTTGTGCACCAGTACCACGCTGCGCAGGACACCCCGTAGCACCGACTGCTCGTCGAGCAGGATCGCCTCGTTGACAAAGAAGAGCGACACCAGAAACCACAGGGTGAGCCAGAGGGCCACGCCCCCGAAAAGCAGCATCAACCCGCCCAGGACCGAGCTATTGGAGACCCACAGCAAGCCCAGGGCGAAGGCCAGCGGCAAGCGCAGCACCATGACGATCGCGCCGATCAGAATGCTGAAACCGGCCAGCCGCAGCGTCAACGACAGCAGGCCGCGCAAGCCCGCCCACGGCCTGTTCCCGGCCAGTGCCGCAGCTGATTCGCTCGCCGCCGGCACGGTTGGGGTCGGATCCGCCGCGCCCCGGCCCGGCCGTGCTGCGCGTGCGCGCACCCCCCGTATCACCAGCGGCGCCGGCGGGCTCGTCCGCCAACTCGTCCCGCACCAGCGCAGATAGGCCGCCACCAGCACCTGCCCAACCACCCAGAAGCCCACCATCAGCAGCAGAAGCATCCCCAGGCTGGTCACTTCGATTGGGGCTCCCTGCCACGGGGAAGCGCCCATGCGTGGCACCGGGATGGCCAGCCCGGCCGGCGCCAGCACCAGGTCACTGATGAACGTCATGCGCGTGACCTGCGTCGCCGACAGCGCGCTGGGCGCTCCCAGCCAGCCACCACCGATCCCGTCCAGCAGGTTGAAAGTGCTGCCGGCCTGCGCCATGAGGCCCCGCATCGACGCGATCATATCGCCCAGGCCGCTCATCTGGCTGGGCGTGTAGGCCGCGCGCAACACCGCCTCCCAGGCCGACATAAAGCCTTGCAGCAGCCCGGCGATCGAGAAGGGCGGGGCCAGCCACAACAATAGCTCGCTGATCAACGGGATTGTGATCAACCAGGGACGCCGGGCGGCTTCCGTGAGCCCGGTCGCCAGCGCATCAACAACGCCGAGACGAGGGATGGCTTCTGTTTTCATTCCCATATTTTACCATAAACGCCCCCGTAACGGAAAACCGCGCTGCGAACGTGCATAGCATAACACACATGTGTTCTAAACCCAAATGCATAATTATCGCCCTCAGGGCGAACTTATGTTGCAGTTGTTCAGAGTAACACCAAGTGGGCATGAGGCGGGACGCAGGGTGCAGTGCGTGCAATCAGTGAGGAGATTCGAGTCCGAGGAATGGCTACAGTCTACCCTTCTGGCAAAGGTCGAGCAACAAATGGCCGCACACAACCAGGCACTGGACGGCGCCGATATTACGGCCGGCTGCGTTAGAGCCCTGAACGGCCAGGTGAGTGGCACACTACCAAAATTAAACGCCCGCGATCACGGTCTGGCGCACGATCTGCGGATCGGTGAATGTGTCCTGTACGTCGATGGCCTTGGTCGAGAAGCTCCAAATGACGGTACCATGTGGGCCGGCCTGAAACCAGTGAGGGGTGTTGGGCTGAAAGCTGACCTGATCGCCGGGGCGCAATACGTGCTCGTGCCAAACGGTGTACGTATGCTTGCGATGTTCGGGCGGGCAGGCGCGCGGATGTGATGCCGGCTCGCCCGGCGCGTAGACATAGACCTCACCCCATTCGCAACGGATGGTCTCCTCCTTGCCTTCGTAGGCGCCCAGGCGCGGGTGCGTGTGTTCCGGCTCCGTCTGAGACGGGAAGAGTACCAACAACTTGGCTGCGATGCGCTCGGTGTTCACCAGCGTCACGATCTGCGCCCCGCTGATCTCCAGCTCGCCAAGCCCGAAGTCGGCCACTTCGATCCCATCGATCTCAGCCTGTCGAAGGGCCAGACCGGTCTGCGCCAACAACACAGTAGCCCGCCGCTGGGCCTGTTCGTATTCCGTCGTTGTAATCATCGCGCTTACCCCTCATATTTGCTGGATGTCACTCATCAGCTATAGAGTTCGAGGCGCGAGCTTCAACATGGCACGTGCCTCGTACGGAGTGGCGGGCTCTCGTCCCAGTTCCCGTGCCAGGCGCACAAGCCGCTCGATCAATTGAGCGTTGCTCTTCGCCAGCTCGCCCGGACGGAAATAAGGATTGTCTTCAAACCCGGCGCGCACTTGACCGTTCATACTCATCGCCAGCGCCGACATCCTCAGATCGCTACCGCCATGCCCGATGACACCCCACATCGCCCCGGCGGGAATGATCTCGCTAAGGTACAGCAGGTTTTTGGGGGTCGCGGGCATGGCACCCGCCTGACCCAGCGCAAAAGTAAAGAGGGATGGCGGCCGGATCCAACCCTGTTCGGCCAAGCGAAGAGCGTTGGCAATCATCCCCGTCTCGAAGATGACCATGTCCGGCAGGATACCGCGACACGCCATTTCCTTGGCCCAGTATGCGATATCGTCGGGCGAGTTCACATAGACGCCCGTATCGTAGTTGACGGAACCCGGGTTGAGCGAAGCCATTTCGATATCGGCTTGGAGCGCCACCGAGCGTTGGGCCGCACTCAGCGTGCTGATGCCACCGGTTGAGCCTTCGACGACGATGTCACAACGCTCGCGGATGAGTTGCAGCGTGCGCCGGAAGGCGTTCAATTCCATCGTCGGCTGGCCGCGCTCATCCCATACGTGCAGATGGACCAGGCTCGCCCCGGCATTCCAAGCGCGCACCACTTCCTCAGCAATGCCCGCGGGCGAGAGGTCCAGGCCAGGGATGTTTCTGGCCATGTAGGGTGGTATGCTCGGCGCGACGGCGATGAGGATTTTGTCGGTCACTATTCACCCTCCTGGTGCCGGCACCGGACATATGCCCGGTATATGGCTCAGAGCAAAGAGCGGAAGAGATGTTTGTAGGCACGCGCTGGGTTGGCCTCCTTGACGAAGCCCTCCAGGCATGCCATCCCAATCTTGTCCACCAACTGGTCGGCGCTCTTAACAATCTCGATAGAGGTCTGCATCGTCTCGACCATACTGCCGTCCCGTACCAGCACATCATAGGAGAACCAGCCGTCCCAGCCGGTGCGCCGCAGGTAGAACATGACCTCCAGCAGGTCCCAGAAATTCACGGAGCCGGGAATCATGTCCCAATCCCACTCGCGGCCATTATCGTTGAAGTGGACGTAGAACAGCTTGCCGGCGAGGATCGCCAGGCTGAGCGCCTCGGCGGGGGTCTCCTTAGCGATCAGCGCATGCCCGACGTCCATAGTAACGCCCACATTCGGAAGACCGAGGCACTGCATCAGGTACAGCGCCCGCCCCATGTCGGAGAGGAGGTTGGCATTGCGCGACTCGTTCAGCTTGTACTCCAGACTCACGCGCACGTCGGAGCGGTGGCGGCCGCCTTCGGCGATCCCCTCCTGCAACCATTGCCACTGCTGCAGGTAATCCACCTCGAAGCTGTAGTTGTGTCCGTCGATGAGCGGGCAGCAAGAGACCATATTGACGTTGAGCTCGGCGGCCAAGTCCATAGCAGTCTTGAGCTCCTGGACGGCCTGGCGGCGGATAGCCGGGTTAGCGTTGGTGAAAGATCCCTGCTGCCAGCGCTTCTCCCCCTTGACATTCAGGTTGACGGCCGAGATGCACAGGCCGCTGTTTTGCAAGATGCGGATGGTCTCCGGCATATGCGCGAACTCGGAGGGATAGACGATCTCGATCCCGTCGGCGTTCGAGACCTGCTTCGCCAGTTCCAGGCGTTGGACCAGATCGTGCGCCTCCTGATATTCGTGAAAGCGATCGGCGACCCGGCCCATCATGCCTACCATCAACGCGTGTTTAATTGCCACGTTTCACCTCAATCGGATAATGAAATGATTCTCTCAAGTTACGCTTGCCGTGCCGGAATGTACCGGGCTCATCCGGCGTAAACCTCGGGATTCGCACAATGCGGCAGCCTCTGCCCTCCCAGCCCGGCCAACAAGTTCTCACATGCCAGTTCCGCCATGCGCTTGCGGG